>Ga0123342_1000690_pt1 | contig 54857 bp, 25 predicted proteins | sample Turbeawhitnodule_FD_89960 | JGI IMG/M metagenome (GOLD analysis project Ga0123342, IMG submission 89960) | Root nodule microbial communities of legume samples collected from Mexico - Turtle bean Mexico white nodule | ecosystem: Host-associated > Plants > Roots > Nodule | place: Mexico: Nepantla...
TCAACAGGAATGCTTTGATAGAATTCACTTTGACCATGTGACTCCAGTTCAATTGCAGCCTCGATCAAGGGCAAAGACATTGAAGTCATCACCCATTCAGGAATTTTCTTTATCTGCAAGTAAATTTCTCAACCCTATTGACATAAAAGTTAGAAGATCTAGTGTTCTAAAACCAAAGAACATTATTACCCAGAAGTCTGTTGAGAAACTGTTACAGCGCCGGCTTACAGATGATCCAGACCGTGCAGGGGACATATTTTCTGTTCTTGAACCAAAAATAGATTTGTCCACTAATGCTTTACAGCCTAGTGAATCCCTTTCTACTCCAAAGCAGCTAAAGGAGAATAAAGGGTTCCTGCAAAGTTGCACTGAAACATCATCTTCAAGTGGTAATAAGCTACTTTCAAGATTTAGTGGCTCGCACATTACAGATCTTGTTAGTCCTCCAGTACTAAAGAAAGTAAAGAACAGGGTATTGCATGAGAAATATGTGAATCAATTGCGCTGTAGGGAATCTAGGAGAAGAGCAGCCTCTACGAAGATAATTGGCGAAGGAAGAAGCATAAAGAGAAAGGATGCAGTTAAAGCTGCAAAAGTTGCCTTGGTTTCTGAAGCTAAAGATGCTATCAATAAATTTCGTCAGTCGCAAGTCAATGTCATGGACAACGGCTGTAGTTCTGATGAAGATAACGATGATTACATTCAATTCGAAGATGAAAGTCAATAGGTTCTTGTCAAAATTATTGTCTAATTGCTTCTATGGTACTTTCACCTGTACTTAAACAAATTATAGTCCGTAGCATACTCATTAACTCATGTTTTCAAAACTCAGGCTCTGTAGGATTGTTCTGTTGTTAATATTAGTGTGTAATATACCCATTTTTCATTATTTGAGTATGAATTTGTTTTCACAGATAATTAACTTTTTCATTAACTTGTAGAATTTTAAAAACTTTAAAGAAGTTATATAAAAAGTTTTTTTTAAACTATTTTATGTACAAATTAATTTTAGTTTATGAAAAGTTAATGCTAATTTTTTTCCCTAAAATTAAGAAGAAATTTGTTTGATCTCAACTCTTGGGGACAAATCCGAACCTTGGCAAACCGGTTTTTAAAACTTCCTCTGTCCTGCCTAATTGCTAGTATACTTCCTTTGTTCTTGTTTGCAAGACTTTTTTAATTAATTTGCATTCTTTAAGAAAAATATTTAATAACAATAAATTAGGCCGTAATTTTTATTGTTGATTTAAAATTGTCCATATTATATTTATAATTAAACCAGTAAAGTGAGACTTTGATATTTATATTCTCAAATCAAATCAGAAGAGAGACTTTTATTAAAATTATTTCAAGAGTTTATTAATTTCTTTTAGTAAATCAGAGTTAGTTAAGGATATTTTAGAAAAAAATAATTAATATATTTTTAAATACAAATGAATGTTATAAAAAATGGTAACTGGTTGATTTGAAAAGGGTGTAAGAAATAGTAATGGATGAATTTTTGCTACAGTGGCTGACTTTGATCACGGAGTTATGACTCATCCACACAAGAACTTTAACAAGATGTTGGTCCCAGGTGTTCTTTTTATTCTTACTATTTTTTTTATTTGACATTGCAGTGCCTTTACAACTACTTTTCCCCGCCACAGCAAATTAATTTACAAAAATATAATAGTCACTAACAATTTAGTTTTTTAACTTTTTTTCCTTTGAACTTCAAATGTTTTAATTATAATCGGCATCTTTTGTTATTTTTTATATAGTTTTTGAACTACAATTAATTCACTTTTTTTTATTCTATCCTTAATTTAGTTTAATTATGAAAATATTCATTTACCTTTATAAGATGAGTGGTGACATATCAACACTCACTAAACAAAAAATATTCACTTGACACAATAATAATATTTTAGTTAAAATTATTTTATTTTTTAATTTAAAGTTCTAATTATATTATTAAAATAGTTGTAAGATGGGTTTATTTTTTAAGGTGCAAGAGCAGTATTTTTCTTATAAAATTTACATGAACATAGGGTAAAAATACCTAATCCAACCTAATTTTTTGATATGACTTGAAGTTGATTTTTATGATTTTAAACTTAAAAACAAATATCATTTATTTTTTAGGATAATTTCAGGCTGTATTTTGGATTTTCTTTAACTTTATCTTAGTATTTTAAAAAAAATATATAAATCTTTTGAAACTATTTTATTCTGATAATAAATATTTTTAATTTACTAAAAAATTTGATATAGTATGATATTGTTTTTAAGTAAATTTGCTAATTTTAAAATATCTAATTATAAAATAAAACTTAATCTAAATTTTATATTTGTTTTATTCCACGATTTAATTATACATAATTGTAAAATTAACACCATCCAATTTATCCCTATAATAAAGTTTAAAAATACGAGTGAGCATTTAATGTATTCTTTAATGAATATTTCATTTTATAATTATGTTTAATTTTCTTATCCATATTTTATAATAGGTTTCGCTTTTTTGAACAAATAAACAGTATGTTTGGTTTAAGTTCTTTTTTACCCTTTTATGTTGTTTGATGGTTGAAGATGAAGTAGATGGTTATTCCATCATCAGGAGCTTTAATACAATGTTGAATTTTGTCATCATCTACTGTTAACTCATGTCATTTGCCATTGAAAAGGGATGATTTTTTGGGACTTTTCTGAGGGATGCAACATGCAAACTTCTAAAATGGGATACCTAGTGAAATCAAATAACAATAATGGAGTGTAAGAGGAGGAGGAGAAGCAAATGAAACATGAAAGACAAGCCTAAATTTCATTTCATCTCAAGTTTAAGAATAGATGGCTCTATAGCTTGGTGATTTGATTTATGGTTAACATAGCATTAGTGTCACTGAAAAAAGTAAAGGCCAGTGCAATCTGTTTCCACCAGCTTTATGTGATTTGTTACTTAGTTTTTTTGAGGTAAAATGAAGAGTAGTTTTTCCAAGTCACAGATCCTAGTTCATTATTGTTGTTGTACTTGGGAAATTAGAAATTCTGAAGTTATATTGCCTTAGCAGTAAGTTTGGGTGTTGAAAAGGCACCACCAAGCTGAAACTTTCCCTATCTGGAAATAAAGAGGATTGTGTTCATTTCAACAGTAATGTTCCAATAATGGAGCTGATCTGAAATTATTGAGATATGATAAAGCAAGTTGCCGATTTTAAATCCTTTTATATATAAGTGGTTGTTATGCAATTCACTAAGCTACCTTACTTCTCATAAAGTGTTGTGTATCTAGCAAATGAGAAGCCTTTTAAAATTGTGTCATCCACTTTGGTGTGTGGTTAATAATGTCCCAGAAAAGAAATTTTTGAAGCAACCGCATATTCAGGATTCCATTAAAATCAGGTTGATTCCACTTATGGGTTTGGCAACAAGCCTTTTTCATTACTAAAAAATTGGATATTTATCACAAGGGGAAACTGAGGCTTGAACTAAACATACCCTATAGTATGTTAAAATACAGGGTAAAAGTTTGAAACTTCTGAGAATCAAACCATCAATCAAAGCCAACTTATTAGGAAATCTCATTAAACTTTTTAATACGCTAATTCCTTGAATTACAAAAGAGGAGAACTTTGCTTCTCTTTCAATATCAGCAAATTGTTATTTCAGCTTTCCATCTTTCTCCTACAGACATCTCCCACCATAACCTGCATTTCTGAATAGTGCTTGCTTTATCTCTTCCGGGCCCGTACAATTTCTCTGCTCAGCTGCCTAACACCATTAAGACAATAAGGTAAAAAAGTAACACATTTGATTCCAGTCATGTAAATAAATAGAGGCCACTTTGCAAATATAATTTGTACAAACCTCAGAGCAAGATGCTTGCATTGAAAAATCATTGAAGCTGGTTATGACACACTGATGAATCTCAAGGCCTAATGCTTCAAGGGTGTTCACTGTGGACAGGAGTAATCCTGGCTTTGTGGCACAGCAGATGCTAATCCTTGTGTCCTGCTCTCTTCTCTCAACATCAAACTGCAAAAAGCATTACAACACATACATTTGTTCAGGAATTTGCTATGTGATTATGGATCAACTTAGTGTTTGAAGGAGTGACAAGAACTAGCCCATACCTTGGGGGAATTTCTTACCATTACTTCATTTGGCTTTAGCTCCTTACAAATGCCCAAGAGGTTTATCTGATTTGTTCCCTCCTCCGTTTCTTCTTCTTGCAACTTACCTATCCTTTCTAGAAGCTCTTTCATGTAATCAATAGTGTCTCCGAGAATGGAGGTCCTGTCCATCTGTCAATGTTTGTATGCTCATGTTAGTTCAAAAGGATAAAGAGAAAATCAAACAGCAAATGCAAGTGTTGGTAGAAAACAATCATGAGAAAACCACCTACATAAGAAAGCCAATTTCATTTCCATTGATTGGGACATTTATAAAAAGGCAATGACAAGGTAAAAACGAGGTAGGAAAAAAGAGAAGAAAAATTTATATTGTATCTGTTGAATCACCTTGCTAATCTTGGGGACTATTGACCTTAGCATGGAAAGACGGTCATTCAAACGCTTTCTTCTCCTTCTTTCTGCCATGAGATTCTTTGAGGGCTGCCCTTCTAGCTTTTTGGATTTGAGCTTTTTCTCTTCACACAAACCCATGTTGAAGACTGGAATCTCTGTCACTTGTTCCTCAATTTTGCAGCCATTTTTTGCTTGTTCCAAACTCTGGTTATCACTTCCCAGAAAGCCAAGCTCTTCATCCTCCAATGATGGGTTATCTTCTTTTGGCAAAAGTGGTGCCGACTCATCATTTATGGTGTATGATGAATCAAGCTCTGGCAATGTGAACTCATCAACAAAAGGGTAGGCTGCTTCACTTCCATAAGGACATTCAAACCTGTGGTCTAGTGGTGTTGAAAATGCAGCAAATGAGGGATTCAAAGTGGCTAAACCCTGGTTCTCATCAAAAGAGTCAAAGCTCCAACCACAAGGGAGTAACTCATTCAACCCAGTGGACAAAGCACCCCAAGTGTCTTTTCTTGGAGCAAGCAGCTCATCCAGAAAACCAAGTTGAGAAAGCTCCATCTTTGTGCTGTTATTTTTTCTCTCTCTCTCTCTCTCACACACACACACTCTTTCTCTATTCCTCTTCCCTTCTCTCTGGAAAGGAAGTGAATTGTGAAAAAAAAGCAAACAGGGAAGGCTTGATAAGATGAAGTTGAAGCAAGTGGGAGGAGTTTGTTTAAATAATAGTGTAAGATGTAAATATGTAATAGGCTAAAATAGGGTCCATTCTTCATCAAACACCTATGATTACAGAATGTATTACAGTGAAAAGTCTAGTGAAATAGCACCTAGAGGTAGCCTCAGATTAAAATGGAATCTCTTTCTCTTTCCTTCTTCTCCTTTCTCTCTCACTCTCAAGGTGAATTAATGTCCTTTTCACCGAAATAATCACCCAGACAGAATTTTTATTTAATTACCATTCCTTGAGAACTTTGACCCACAATTCTGTCTTTAACGAAAGTGGGTAGAATTAGCATCATAGATTGTCAGTACTTCTTCCATTTTTAATGCAACCCCTCTCTCTTTCACGTTCAAAGCGAAATAATGCATCTCTCCTTCCCATGATGGTTTAGAGTTTAGACTCCACCCCTATGCACAATATTCAATAATTTTGTTTATGGAATACAAAATGAAAGAACAGTTAAAAAGTATTCATCTATGCACACTATTTAGAATTGTGACAATTTGGAACATTGTTCATTTTTCATTAACTACCATTCCATGCATTTTTTTAATTTCTCCATGCTAATCAGTTTCCTTTCACGCCAGCCTGTTTTAACTTCAATTATAGACAAGTGTCTATAATTAACAAGGGGCTTATTAAAGTGGACCAAGTATTAACACACAAATACATTTTAAGTAATGAAAGTTACAGATTTGGGCCTTTTTCTTTGCCTTGTTTGTTTTCATTTCTTTCAAATACTTTATGTATCTTTAACTTAGAAAAGACTAATGAAAAACAGTTTCTCTTTTCTTTTGCTACATTTAGTGATTCCTTTAATCAGTTAAGATTTATATCAGTAGCTAGATTAAGTATCTGTATCCCAACCGGGTATAAAATAAAATACAGGTTCCAATCATTCATTGTTCTATCATTGCACCCTAAAGCTTATTTCAGGCTGAGCTGATAAAATTTGAAGGGTGGTAGGGAAATCTGGCCCTTTTGATCCGTGTAGGTCCCGTAAATAAGTTTACAGGCCTCAGAATTTTCCTCTTAAAAATCTCCAATTGCCAACGATTTTCACCCACTCCCGAGGCAGAGATGAAGTGTGTAATCACGTTGGTAGAACTAGAAGTACTGGTACACACTACTAGCCGACAATTTATACATACAATAAGCATGCATGGGTCTGGATTTTGTGAAATCACCATACAGTTCAGTGAGAGAACACGGTAATGAGCAAAACCATGTTCACAAAATGATGACTTTTTTTCTATATTATAAATTGTTCACCTGTCCTTGTAGCCTGTGATAGTAACAATAAGCCAGTAATGTGCCAAACATTGAACAGTGAGCGATCGCGTGACCAAATTGGTTTCTCATTCAGATGGCTAATCTAATCAAATTAACTTCTTTATTAATTACTTTGCACGTTCATATCCACATTAGGTGATCGCATTGCACCCTCAATTAAATTATATGCATACCCAATTAGCCAATAAGCAAATTACACCTTCATATTTCACTTCTACTACATGCATCTTTTGTTTTGGGTCCAGACTATTATGAACTATGTAGGTTGTCATATAAAGTTAAAATTGCTCATCTGTCAATATCAGCTAGGATGCACCAGAATTGTCACTAGGTCCCCCCACTGATTGTTCAATAGTATTGCGTAAATGTAATGGCAATTTTTTTTGTATTTTGTTGGCTGCTAGCCCTGTAATTAGAAGAAGAAGAAGGAGAAGAAGAAGAAGAAGAAGCATTAGGTCGTATCTGATGATCATTAATTGATTTGCATTTAATGTGCACAGGACCACCATGCCCAGATTTTGCATGCTTGACTTCACAGTTCTGAATGTCTGGTATCACATTATTATAGACTCCTCTCTCTTAAGACTCTGAATTGGTTTATGGCCACATTATTGTATGGCTCTATCCATTGAAAGATGTGAAGTCTATGCATGCTTGCTTATCTCATTTGTACGCTAACTTTAGCTTTATTCTTTTTGTTACTATGAATGCATTATTGTTCAAGTTGAAATTTTAAAAACAAAAAACGAAAACCAGGACTATAAATTATCACATCTCGAGATTTTTCTTGGTGGTTCAGATGGTTTACACACATTGATTATGCTAAAGAATAATTCAATGAAAATGTTTAAATGATGAATTGTAATTAAGGCAACAAGATGAAGAGTAGAGTTTCACTGTTATGGACTTAATTTGGAAAAATGTACCTCTCATTCAATTTGTGTGGTTGGTTTGTTGCCTATGGTTATGGGTAATTAAGAGACTTGGCTATAATGTTTGTACTTTCTTTGTTTATGGATTTCCTCCTCTTTTTTTACCTCATTTTAGGAATTTTGTTGTGTATGCATGCGTTTTTTTTTTCTTCTGTCATTCTCTCCAGTGAAATTGAAATTTCGATGGCAAATATGTTTTTAAAAAATTTTAATAGATGTTTTACTCACCATCATATTTTTCAATTATCTCATTTCAATCTCTAGATTTACCATTTTTAAAAATATTTAAAACTTTAATTCCTTTATATCCAACTATTTATTACTATTATTAATAATAATATTATTATTACATTAGTATCTAAACATGTTTTTTTAATGATTATGGCCTTGTAAGATGTAAAATAACTATTAACCTCGATATTTCATAATTACGTTGACTTTGATTTGAGTTTTTTTAGTATTAGTTGTACGCTCTTTATCTAATAAATGTATTGGTCTTTTTAGTGAATTTGTCCACTAATTAAATGATTACCCATTAGTTTGTTTAAAAAATTGAAATTAAAAGCCAAACTTATATATATAAGCGAGGGAAAGCCTAAAAGTTTTATAGAATAAGTTAATGACAAGTTTAAACATTGATGTTAAACTCGAATAAAATTTGTCAAGGTGTGACAATTTTCCCGTCCAAACCATAATGGGTGTATATTGAGAATTTTGAATTAATTAATTTTAATGATTCAATCAATAGAGAATAAAAAAAATAGGTTGAATTTTATCAATATATAGCAGAGGAGGTATCAGAGAGAAAATCATCTTTACACATTGGTTAAGGGTGCACTCATACTTTGAATGTTCTGGACATAAGATAGATTACTCCTTTTATCTAGAACAATTATGTTTTAAAATTTCTATTTATTTTTCAATGTTATTAAAAATATACATTAACTATTAGATAATAAATAATAAGTTTTAAATAAAATATTTTATCGATTAGAGTATATTTTTAATTGGTAATTTATAAATTATTCAAATTAGAATATATAAAACTCTGTGATTCTCTCATCCTATCCGATCCTTTTAATGTTTCGATATGAAATTTTAAGGTCATTCTTACTGAGAATTTAAAAAATATGATACAAAATTTTAAGGTCTTTTTCTATAAAGAATTCAAAATATTTGATGATAAATATATTATTTAGATAAATAGTTTTAAAAGATTAAACTTTTAAAATTTAATGAGTAATGGAATTACAAAACTAAAGAATTTCAAACTTTACCAAAAAAAGGTAAGATTTTCAAAATCTTCCTTCTTATATATTTATGTCTGTTCTTCTTTTCATATTATCTCATTACTTTGATTTTGGTTATATCCTTGTTTGATTAACACTAATTCGATTTTAGTTATATCGTTGTTTGATTAATGCTAAAAAGTTATTAGGATCACTATTTTTTTATGTCGGGTAGGTTTTTTTATTCATGCTGATAAGAAATTATTACAATTGTTTTATTATCGTAGACCGTTGTATTTCTCGCTCAATATTAGTTATAATTATCTTAGCCAATGTTGGAATGTTATTTTTTGGCGAGTATGAACTAAAAAAATTCGATTCATATTTATTGTGGACAATTTTTTATCAATGTTTGCATTGATTTATTTCATCATCGGTTAATGTTATTATTTGCAATACTTCGAGGTGAAAAACTTTAACCAACATCAATTAGGATTGTTTTTGTCAATCTCTACAAGGAGTTTTTTTAACTCACATGTATCAATAAAATCTTAAAAATAATACTAACTAATATTAGTCTAAATAATTTGGTTAACATCAATTGAAAACAAATTTGGTCCATGTGAATTGAGAAAAAAAAAATTGTTAATAAATTAATAAAAATCTTGACGAATTTTGCCTTAAAAATAATATAAATTAGTATAAATTAAAAAAATTATTAATATTGATATTTTTGAATTGTTAATAATTATTTAATATTAAAATGCTTCATCCAAACAAAAATAAAATAAAATATAATAAATTTGATTCTCTTATCTTAAAAAAACATTTGAAAAATAAAGCCATTTAAAATATCATCAATTTAAATAGTGGTCGACGTTGACTACTAATTTTGTGAAACCAAATTAATATATTCAAATTAAATGTTGTTTTAATGTATGATCTCTTTACAAAGACATTAGAATTCATTCTCTATATATTCAAGATAATTTGGGCTAACTTCTCTTTCTAATACACTTGTAGTACACTATGAACTCTCCTTAATCATCAACAACACTAACTCCTGTCTTTATTTTCAAAGAAAAAAAATTCATAAACGATAATTTAATGACGAGATTAAGATTAAGGCTCCACAACTCTCTTAGATTTGATTGAATTCAAACTTAGTATATTTGAATGTTTAAAAAAATTCTATTAAATGATACATATTTGATCCATCTTAGCTTCTAACATAGATTCAACTTAAATACGTGTTAATTATGTGAAGGAATTAAAACAAAATCATTTATTCGTTTTGTTATATACATGTCAAAAAATAAATTCATTTTTTTAATTTTATGAATGGTTAATGGTGTATTTATTATTTTTTAAAAGTTGATGAATTCATTTATAAATACTTAATATATAAAAATTAATTAGATTGAATGTTTTATTGTTAAATCTTTCTTAAATTTACTCTTTTAAAATGTTCTTAAAAATGTAGTTTAAATATTTCCTTAAAAAAATTCAAAGTTTTTATAACATATCCTTTTTATAACATTTAATTTTATAAAATATTCCTCCTTGAAGAGATTGTTAGTGAATGAATTAAAATGAACTTTTATTAAATAAATCTAATTTGATGTTATTTTCAAATAAATATTTATGAATAAATGAATTAAAAAATCTTTTTATCCGATTTATGATCGATTAAATAAAATTGATCCAAATCTGTTTGGGACTACCACTTACATGTCGTAGGCTAAATTAAGAAATCTTCCCCCAAAGCCTTTTCTCATTGGATTCAACACTCTTTCTCATTATTTCACTTTTAGTATAAAGATGAAGACAACTACTTCATTTGGAGTAGGTGCATGCAAACTTCGACCAACATGGACCTAAGTCTTTTCTTTAGGTCCACCACCACTACTTATTTTTTATTCTTAGTAATTTATAGAATATGTTTTGATACATTTTTAGATAAACATTTTTAAAAAATAAATGAGATTCTCCATAAACTACTCATAAAAACTCTCCCATATAACTGTAAAGTTCTTACTTTTAGTTTATATTTAAGTTAATTTTAACTTAAAAAAATGTGTTTTAATTTTTTCTTGTTTCCTTTATTTCTAAAAATACTCATGAAAATGTTTATTGATTTAACAATCTATTTGGTTCTACTATTTTTTAGTTTATTTTTTTTAATTAAGTTTCATTTTTAAAAAATAGTTTATTTCATTAAATTGATGGAAATGGTGTTAAGAAAAGTATGATATAATAAATATGTTACTCGTTGAAGATGCGACATTCACTAAATAAAACTAATTTATAATATATAAATTAAAACAATTTTTATCTTTTTAAGTTAGTATTATTTTTTATTTATAATATATAAATTAAAACAATTTTTATCTTTTTAAGTTAGTATTATAAGAATGAGTTAAATTTAAAGTAATTATTTTAATAGGATATTAGAACATATTTTGCTTTGTACTATCCGTTATCGTTTTATTTTTTAAAAATGAATTATAAAAAAAATTCCTTAGAAAAATAAAGTATGAAAAAGATTAGTAATCGACAATGGTAAAAAAAGTATTAATCATCTATAAAAAAAATTATAATTAATTTCCATAAAAAACTGAATACCTTTGATCACGTTTTTATTGATAAAAATCACATTTAAAAGATGGTTCCATTTAAACGAATTTAAATTGGGTGAGGAGTAAGCATATACATGAACCGTGTTGGTAAGTCAAATTAGTCCTTAATGATTACATCACTTTGTCCATTTCATGTAATTCACAAAATCACATTCACACGTATTTGATTGTGACTTTGAGATTGATATTTGATACCACACTTTCAGTTTTTCACCCATAAACTAACCAAGCCTCACATTATTTTCTCCTTTGTTTTTCCAATCATACCACATGCCATTCATGCCCTACCATCAAACAACTTTCTGTTCCTCCTTCTATTACTTTCACCATCTCTTCAATATTCCTTTTTTTCTTTTCTAATTTTTTTCTCTATACACACCACGGTTAAAACTACCACTTACTGTTTTATTAACTGTTTCGTAACGTGCGCATTATCAGTGAAAAATATCTCTGAAATTTTTTATATCCATAGTTTTTTTAAGTTGATAATTATAATACTTGTACATCCTATATTCAAATATTTATTATGAAAAATAAAACATAATAATGTTAGTTTTAAGTATGAAGATGGAAACAGTGATGAAAAAGAAGGTGATGATGATGGAAATATGAATGCAGAGGTTGTTTGGTTGAGTTGAATTGAGTTCAGAGAAGAGAACATAACACAAACACGAGAAAGACAGAATCACACAAATGAAATCAGCAGGTTGCGCCCACAGTATTCAATATCCCTTCAAAACCGCCATTTTTTGTCCATTTCCTATTATTTTTGGTCCCACCCCTTCAACCTTTTTCCATGCATCTTCTCCATTTTTTTTTCTATTTTTATTATGCTTTTTTTAATTTCTTCTTACTATATTAAATTTTTTCAATTTTTATTTTATTTTATATAAATTAATATAATTTTTTCTCACAAATTATTTATAACAATAATATCACGTTCAGATACAACGCAAACAATGCATAATTGTTTATTATCGAAAATAATAAAATGATCCCAAAAAGCCGATTTAATAAAAATGAAATTAAGAATATTCTAAATTTAAAAATTAATTAGACGAAATTGAAGACATTAACATAATAGTAATAAAAGAATTATCACTAAGGCTTTTATATTTATCAAATAATAGTCAGCTACTCAACAAGAGATCAAACCACCAAATCTGTGTTATGTGCTTACTTCTAATTACTGATTTTAATTATATTAAATGTTAACAAGAAAATTTATCATTTGAAATAAAATATGACTATATATGTATTTATCATTCAAATCTTATTCGTTTTTTGATTTTTTTAATATAGGAAACATATATAGAAATAGAGTCATTGATATAATTGCATTGGGAATAGTTGTTTTATTTAATTATTATAATACAAATTATTTATTTTCATAAAATGTTTTATTTAATTATTCTAATACAAATGATTTCTTTTCATAAAAACTATTTATTAATATAACATGAGATATTTTTATTATTATTTTTTTTCTGGATTATTATCTATATTGATATTAACTGGATGAATGTTGGAGGACTACATAAAACAGAACATGTACATGTCTTGAATAATTGTACAATATTTTATACATGGGTTAGACTATTCCAAATACTCTATTATTTATGTATTTTTTTGAGAAAAAAAAACTACTGAATGCAATTTTTACCTGTCTTATACTAATTTATTTATAGAATTTTGAATAGGTTTGTGTATAGGTTTAAATGGGATTAATATGATTCTCAAAAGTGAAAACATACACTTCACACCATAATAAATAAATATTTTATTTTTTAATTTAAAAAAATTATTATATTATTATAAATAATGTTAAATATATGTTTTTTATTATTCATGTGTTAATAAAACTTTATGATATCAATAAAATAAAAATAAACAAAATATTAATTTATTATGGTATAAAGTGTGTGTTTTCACTGTTAAAGATGTTAATATATTAGCACCCAGCATAATAGTTCAGACATTCACATTAAACGTTACATTAGTTTTCTAGCATATATTCAAGATAGGATCGTTTTAATTTTGCAAATATAGGATTGAAATATTGTTCAAATACTTTTATTTATTATATTTTTTAATTATCAATAAAAATATATATTTGATTATATAATTTTTTTAATCTAACGTATACAGATAATTTTGTTTCTTAAAAGAATGATGATGTTAATTTTGAAATAGATGTTATTATTTAAAGATATGAGTATATATTATTGATTTTGTAACATAGGATTGTATTGCAGTGCATGATATGATATGACAGAGGGTAGAGGAGATAGAGAGGTGTTGCAGTGTTGCCTGCTGAGGATGGAAGCTCTGCCTTAAACGTCAGAACTCGTACGTTTGCTATTGTATCTTAGCATCTCAGATGAACAGTGGGGCATCCAAACTCATCATGCTTCTTGCAATTGCCTATTGCTGAGAACACTCATGGGTCCTATCCTTTCTCACCACAACACAACACCACTGTTATCCCAAATAATGAGGCCAAAAAGTGCCATAAAAAGACGAGAATTTTAACTAACATTGCAGAAGGGAACACCCCTCCTCCTTCTCCTTCACCCTCCTCTTCACTTTCAAACATTTTTGTCAAAATCATCAACCCCCTTTTTTGTTTTCCTCTTCCTTCACCAATACTGTGTTGGCCCAATGATAAAGTTCCACTTTTATGTCATGAATTCAAATTCAGAAACAATTTCTTGCTACATGTAAAGAGAAAACTGTGCACACATAATAACTCACTTCAGTTAAAGTATTAGTTAGCTTCTTTCACCTATCAGTTGAACAAGGTTTTGTTTAATTTAGAATTCAGTTATGCTGGTGTCTGTATTTAATTTGTAGGATATGATGTTTCCTCTTTTTCTGTGTTTAATTGGGTTCCATTGAACCTTCTAAGGTAAAATTGCAGTAATGAAGAGATAGTAACAAAAAAATGTGATCTGCAGAATAAAAACATTTGGGGTCAATAATGGGTGTTGTATAGTCTATAATTCGATATATTAAGAACAAACAGATGGGGACAAGTGTATGTCTATTCAATTTTCCTTAGCAGAATTTGCGGACTGGACAAAGTTACGAGGTCTTGCCTGGTCGGTCTGCAGCTATAATGCATCAACATTGCATGTCGGTAAAGTAATCCTTCCTTGTGTCTTACAATGAACTATGCAATCTATGGTTCTAGAGAAAAACTAAAAAATAATAATAAATCACACACAAATATGTGATGGAGACGTATTTATTATGAGAAAGGGTATGTAATTGTTACAGTTAAATTAATCATCAGTAATTTATATAAATATTTAAATTCAAATCTTTTGCTGTTCGTTAACGTAAAAACGATGTACTCCTTCCATTTCAAGCAAATAATCTCTTAAAAGTTTGACATACTAAATATTTAATTAATATAAAGTTAGACAAAGAAAAAGGTGCATGTGATTAAATTCCATTTTTTTAATTATACTTTTATTTAGCCTAAAATTGATTTTTTACACATATAATGTATTTAAGTTAACAGATTAATTAAAAAAACTTGACAGTTTTAAGCGTTTATTTAAAAGTTTTAATATAAAATGGTTGCGTCATCATCCACGGCACTTCTGATATTTCCTAGTATAAATTGTGAAGATTAAATTATAATTTTGAATGAAACTCTAAAGTCAATAAAAAAATGGTGTTTCATCTTCTATTTCTTGTTAAAAGTAAATAAGAGAACTGTGAATCATAGTTTCGTATGATTGTAAAAGAATGAAGTAAAGGGAAAATTGTTTGTTCCTAGAATGTTGTTCATGTTATGAATTAACTGAGTTAGAAGTTTAATATTGAGTTTGCTCTTATGATTTATAGAGTTTGACAAAAAAAAAATTATAATTAGATGTTGAATGAATTGATCTTTGTTCAATTTCAGTGTAAAGATTGAAATACTTTCTGAAGTGTCTTTTTCTATTTTATTTATTTTTTCTTATAAAAAGAATATATGTTATTTTAATTTTTTATATGAATAGGTGTTAAAAAATTTTAATCTCACAATAACCCACAAGTATTATACAAAAATCTTGCATTGAGGTTTTCAGTTTGTTTTCTCTTGAAAGAAACTCACATGAGGTTTTCAGTTTATTAATTAGTACAAAATTTTGTATATTTGAACTAAATTATTCTTAGGTGCAGTCTTCCACAAACCCTCTCTTCATTTCTTTTTATAGGTACATGAAGTTTTTTTAACCTTTAAATTAATTATTATTTATTCATTTCAATATAATAATTATAATTTCATTCTATTATTGCCTCCAAATAAATACTTAATAATTATATTTGTCTGCTATAAACTTCAAACCAATTAGATGGAAGAATAACCTATCTAATGTTTCATAACATTTTACACGTGTATACAATAAAATGTAACTATATATATTTAAATGCTCAATAATTACCACGAAGAATGGAATAGGAAATAGTATAAAGATATTTTAGTAAAAAAAATCAATTTAATGACTAATGTATTTTTAAAATAATAATAATAGTTCTTTTTTAAAGTCAATTTTTTGTCTACATGGTCACCTCTTAAGTTCTGAGGTTTTTTTTTATAAAAAATAAAATAAATTAATGTGACACATTTAAAGTGTCTTCGAAACCTTATAAAAAATCACAGGTTACTAACATAATTATAACCTTAAAAAAAATGGTATGAAGCTAATTGGTCCAAACAAAAATCAGTTACACATTTTAAAACTCAGAAAATAAAGTAGTTAAATGAGAACTTAAAGTCCATTATAGTATTATTGTCCCACAATGTTTCTTTCACCTTCAGATTTCATCATCAGTGTTATAAAGCTGGTACTACTCTTCATCCTAAAATTCCACTTTTGTTAAAACTGTTACGTTAAGCTTACGCTATATTACAATAAAATTATGAAATATAAATTAATTTTTAATAATAAAACATAATTAATTATTATAGTGATTAAATTAGATATCATTTTTAATAATTTTTTGTTTGTTTTTAAATTAGTTTATATTATTGTTAAATAGTTTCTAAATGGGTATCTAATTAACAACCAATGTTTTTACTTCCAAATTTAGAAACTAAATTCCAATTTAGAAATTATTTAACAATAATAGAAACTAATTTAGAAACTATTTTTTTTTTAGTTTCTAAAATTATCTCTAATTTAATTATTATAATAATTTTTTTTTTCTATTTCATGTTTTTCTTGTAGTGGTAAGAATTAGTAAAAAATTTATATAGATATTTAACATATTTATTTGTATTTAAAGTCTGAAGTTAAAGTTAATTAATTTTACATTGATCACGCGTTTAGTGAGTGATAAACAATAATACTTTCGAGATAAAATCAACATACTTTTAGAATGGTGTGAAGAATATTAATAGAATTATTTTAAACTTCATATGTAAATAACATAAATGTTTATATTCAGATGTTTATTATTTGTTCCAGTTCACACTGCATCTTTAAAATTAGTTTTGTTGAGTTTAAATTTTAAACTTAGATTCGTCGTATTCCGAAACGAATATGAGTTTTACTTTAAATAATTCGTTTCAAATTTATCTATATCCTTTAAACATAATTTTTAAAAAATATGTATGTACTATTATTAGAAATATTAGAACTTTATTTGACACACTAGCGAGTATTATTTTGTATAATACGGTATTATATTTATACCGAAATAATTTATTTAAAATACATATATTATAAAATATAATCTAATAGCAGTTGTAAATTTTACGATTTAATTATATAACATTTTGTTAAAAAAGTTAGAATGATACTGTGGAATCTCAAGTTGAGTACTGTTTTTAAAATTCAATAAATGTTCCTATTAAATTTTAAATAAATAAAAAACTTTGTCTAAATATATCTTACGTAAAACTTTTAACTAATGCGCATAGCACAAGTGATTGCAACTTGTAATCCTCAAAATGGTGGCTATAGTGACTAAAACAATCTAAAGCAATGCACACGTATATGCTATCAATCATAGAAGTAAGTTTGATTTGAATGAATGAGATTACTTCCAACTTTTAATGAAAGCACACACAAGTGACTGCAACTTACGACACTGAAATTCATGGCTGCAACAATGATATATGTAAGTTAGATCAGAATAACCCAGATGGCTTATACCACTTTTAAGAGTAGTTGTAAGTAATTAGTTGCAACTTGCAACCCTCAAATTCATATTTAACAATCACATGAAAGAAAAATAAAAAGGTGAAAGAGGGTGGCAAACTAAAGTTAGCTGCATTCAATGGCAGTTGTCAATTACAATGGAATGTCAAAGTGAGATATATCAGAAACATGATACGAAAAGGGTATTTGCTAGCTAATGATGAGAATAATATAAATATGATTAAAGTTGTAAGTTGAGTTGATTGCTAAACAAAAAGTTTAGTTTGCTTGGATTTAATTTGGACTTAAAATGCTGATAATTGAAAATGGTTTCTGAGTTATACACACTTCTACATTGACTTTGCTTATGCCTCAAACTCAGATATTCTATTTAGCTATCATTTCCATTTTGTTTTGTTTGGTTCATGGAGATATCACTGTTGCATGAGAAATCAAGTGATACTCATGGTTTGAAACTTTATAGGCTTCTAGCTACTAATGAAAACAATAGCTTCATGTGGATCCAACTATTCACATCCCTCGCTTTATATTACATCGAATTGAAACTTCTATCTCTGTCCTTTTATACTTGTCTGCTTTTACATGTCACTAAATCACCATATCAAACCAAGATATCATTGTTGTAACCTTTTTCAAAACTCTCATGCTAGATTATTTTCCATAGAATGTGTGTAAAATGGGATGCTCCATCAACAAAATTCCAAAAATCAGATCCTGATCATTAGATATTCATGCACCTTACTTGCATATGCATCAAGAAACACAAACTATATATGTGAGCTTTTATTTCTGTTTACAGCCACAAATTCATACACGAGGTGGTGGAATTTTTAGCAAACATTTTCATTTTTTTTCATTGATTGCAAGCTTGCAGCAGCAATGTCAAATACTAGATAATGATGTTTGTATAAAGTTCATACCCACATTAGATTTATGCTTTGATCAGCAGTTAGATTTTTAAGATATAATATAAATTGTAAAACCATGCTACAATAGGACAAATAATGAAAAACGTGATCCACACTTTCTTGTCTTAATTAATCCAAGTTGTCATGGACTGATTCTATTTTGTTGTTTTGGTGTCTTGAGGAAGAGTTAACACACAGAGAATAATACATTGATTGGCACATACTTTGTTTGTTGTATTGATGCATGAAAGTATAAAGTATATGAAATTGAAAGATTCCAGGACAAACGCTATAGAACCTTGGTGTAATCGTCCAAATGAGACAGGGGCTATCCAAATCAAACTTTATTCATAAATTTTTCTGACTGAATTGGCGTTAGTTGGGGTTTTTTCCATTTATAGAGAGCCTCTGTTTTTTCCTTTTGACGTGAGGAGAATTCATTCTAACTTCATCCTATTTTCAACATGTCGATCAAGACTTGAGACAAACATAAAACATAGATTACGACAAAGTTTACTTGATTTTCTCGAACCAGATTTTCTACTGGATATGTTCACACCACTATAATGGACTACTTCTTCCTGCACCCTCATAGGTTCTTGCACCACCCCTGTAATAACAAAATTATCTCTATAAAAAAGTTAATTTTTTTAAGTGTTTTCATATTTCAGTGCCTTCTGGATTAAATAAACTTAAATTATCTTCTAGATTTGAGGTTAAATTTTAAATTATGTAATCTGAATGTATTTTTATTTTATTTTTTATTATATAATTTGAAAGTCTTTTTTAAATTTGTGAAAAAAAATTAGATTGTATAATCCAAAATGTATTTTTATAAAAAATAAATTCTGAATTATGTAACCCATAATGTTATCATAATAAAAAAACAAGAAACCTTCTATCAGTGAAAATTGCATTCTGGAAGTGCCTTGAAGTGCTGGGGTACTTGGAGTGCATGAGAGAAATAAGAAGAAGGAGTAGGATGAAAAATGTAGGTGAGGTTTTAGGGTTTATTTATTTTTTAAGTAAAGCACAAAATTGTAACTGCATAATTGCTATGGGTGTCACAATAACCTCTGGGAGTGCAGGAAGAAGCAGCCCTATCATGAATGGTGAATCTTCTTGTCTGGGCGTACTACCCAATCTATAGTTGGGCCTCCAAGTTAAATTTAAGCCCAATTAGTGCATTAAGCCCAACTCAAAGTATTCATTTAATAAAAAATGTGTCAATCATGTTTCATGGATAGATTTTGTCACATCATTCAGAATGAAAATGTACAAGTCGTACCGAATATAAATTCCTCAATAAATTGCTTGAAGTAAAAGCATTTATATATTATTGTTAAAACTTGAGGCGTGTCATTATTTTAAGAAAAACATCTCAATCCACCTTATCTTGTTAATCTAAGTGACAGCGAATTTATTTTTTTAAAACAAAGCTTCAAAGTCAAGTATTATAAATAAAAAATAGATGTAAAAAACTAAATAGCAAACCATTTTTATATTCATTAATAAATATTCCTAAAAATTTGAATTCCATTTTTTTAATAGAAATACGTTAATTATGTAAAAAAAAATACTCTGTTACTTAATTATATATGTTGTCATATAAAACATATTAACTTTTGTAATAATTATTTGAAAACTTTAGTTAGAACACACTATCTATACATAATTGATTTTCATAATCCTGTCATGCATGACATTTTTATAATGATATTGTGTCATACGAGTTAACTATACAAGTAATTTCTTTCAAAATCTGTTTATATTGATAAACTTTTGACAAAATTGTATCATATTTAGAAAAGAAAACCCTATAAATGCTCATGTGCATAATTAATTATAGATGTTTTGTTGAATAGCAACTGTTTAAGGTTTTACATCATTAAAAAATTATGTAAGGTATCTCTTTGTATGATAACTAGCGGGAAATAAATAAAATATTTATTTTAAAAACCAATTGTATTTTTAAAATAATTAATTATAAACATATAAATTTTAAGATAATTACTTTCTGTAAAAATAATTATATTAACATAATATATAAATATAGTTATTAATGAGAGAGATATACAAGTACTTTTTTTCAGATTTTTAATATTTATAAATATAATTATTAATAATATTTATATATTAATTATTAAAGTGAATTAAATCATTTATATTCTTTTCGGTAATGTTTATAAATATATCAATTATAATATTTTATTATTTAAACGTTATAATTTAAAATTAATCTTGAAATATGATCACTAAATATATAAAACAACACTTTAGTAATATTTACAAAAACAATTCCACTTCAATAATATTTACAAAAACAATTCCACCGCAATTTGACTATAAGATCACTATAATATTTTTCATAACATTTCAACATAATATAAATAGTCCACTGAATCCCTTAATCCAAATTTTTCATTTTCCTTCAGTATTGTTCAAGTTCAATATAGAATTTTTTTTTCTTGTAATAATGAACCATCCCTTTCAACCTAATGTTTCAATTTTTCAAAAATGAAATTACAAAAATATAGAAAGGTTTCAAAATTCTATGGAAGATAAAATTTTGCAAGAAAATAAATACTAATATTAGCAAAAATAAATATTTCAAAGATTATAATGAATTGTAGAAATAAAATATATACCAAATGTATAATAGAATATACATCCATTTAGGTTAAGATATTTAAAAGTTGCAAATTAAAAAAATAACTATTATGAAAGTCATTCCCATTTGATAACCCATTTGCCTTTTATCCAAATCTAAAATGAAAAAAGGAATCTCAAACAATTAAATCAAACAAAATATTTTTATTCATTTCATAATCATGGCTATTAGAAGAGCCATCAGATTTATTTTTGTACACTCAATCACGGGAAGAATAAAAAAATATTAAAAGAAAGTACTTAAAAACATCATGTTCAAGAAATTATCACTAACATGTATTCGGATTATGTATGTGACCCTATAATATCAAAACTATTGTATATAAAATAAACATGTATCACTTCCATCATTGATGCTTAACACATTAGACACTTTCTTCTATTTTGGTGCAAATCATTTTTATATCTTGAACATGTTTCCCATCTACAAGACAAATACAACATCAATATGTAAGTAATTTACATCAGGTACAAACAAAATTACTAATTTGTAAAACTAAGACTCTTCAATAAAGGTTGAAACTTAAAGAGACGAATATACAATGAAATCAACCTTTTCACATTTTTCCGCAATCAACAATAAAGAGAAGCACTCATCATATGCCTTCAATAGCAGCATCAAAAGTTGTCGTGTAAGTCCTTGGCTCAAGTCATAAACATTTAGAGTAACTCTATGACCCTCCTACAGTCAAATATCAAATTTTAGATGTTAGGGAGAAACAGAAAATTATGAAAAGAGACACATCCGAAAACATCACTAATATCACATACTAATGGTAAAGTTCATATATTTTAGAAAACAACTAACCTTGTCATCTCTCTTTGTTACTTTTCTGAAATCATATGAGTGAATATACAATCATCATAAAAAAAATGTTAAATATCAAAATAAGTAAAATTTATAAATTATTATAGTTTCAAAAAAAGTAAAAAATAGTGTCACCCAACGAACCTGATAAACAAAATCAACTCATTGGTCCCTTTATGAATCTGCCTCCGATTTTAAGAAAATAAAATTTAGTAGTAAAATTTAATAAATAGAAATTTGAAAATAAATACTACATTGACATTTATAAAATTTAAATGACACATAAAAGAAAGTATTGAAGCATAACATATGAATTCTCTGTGAGTGATATTGGTGGGTGCTAGAACAGATTTTAGAGAAGAAGTCGTCGGAGCTTCCTCGGTTGGCCAACTAAATGAATGAATCGTCCTATTTTTTCTTTGTGCTTGTATGGGAGATTTAAAAACAAAGAAACCACAATGCCATGTGATAATAAAGTAAAACACTTTACATGAAAATGTGTCTCTCACTGTAGTGGAATAATCTATCTAATACCAGGAAGATGATGGGTGGGGACCATCTTCCATATTAAACTTTTCTTTTTCTATGCAAAACTTGGATTGATGCAGTTTGAATAATTTTTTGAATATCCCAAACAATATATCATTTTCGTACAACAATGTCATCTGATGGTAGAAGTGGTGATGTTTCAATCCTTGGTTTCCATCAAATGACTCAGGAGGTTTTTGGTAGATTCAACCATCTGACTCTTGTTATTATATTCGAGATCGAGACTATGTGTGTAAAAGAAAACCTAGTGAAGGAGGACACAACAAATATCTTTAATTTTTAGGACACAACAAATATCTTTAATTTTTTATTTAATAGAGAAGAAGATCAATTTAAAACAAAAAAGTAACTACCAATCTCTCCGGTCCACATCTAAAAACAAATATTAACAAATATCTTTAATTTTTTATTTAATAGAGAAGAATATCAGTTTAAAAGAGAAAAGTAAGGTACCCATTTCTCCACTCTCCAACAAGTTAAGTAACAACAATTATTAATTTTTAAAATTATAAAATGTCTAAATAACTAAAATAAATTAATAAAATAAAATATTAAGTAAGGATAAAATAGGAAAATAATTTAGAGCAGTTAAAGTGAGGAATCCCTTTATATATAGGTATAAGGTATAAAATAACCAAAATAAATTAATAAAATAAAATATTAAGTTAGGATAAAATAGAAAAAGAATTTAGAACCGTTAAAGTGGAGAATCCCTTTATATATATAAGTATAGATATATAGGTATAGATTAATAACAATATTTAGTATTTTTTTTTATTAATGGTACTAATGATACCTTATGATTAATACATAACTAAGTAGTTAATATGCATTTATTTCTTATTAATGGTACTAATGATACCTTATGATTAATATATAATTAAGTAGTTAATATTCATTTATTAATAGTAGCTTTGATAAAATGGTGATCCTAAAATTAATTAATTTAATGTAATGCATTTATCATACATTAATATTATATAATCTATAATAAAGGATTGAATAAATAATAAGAACCTCATAAATCATAAATACATGTAGTTTGTTTTGTGAAAAAGTTATTATAACGACCATGAACTGGTATAGAATTCTGTTTTCTACCCTGTTAATGGACAAATAATATATTTATTGATAAAATATTATTTCTTTTGAATGACATGGAAGTTGAACAAAACCTCAATACCAATTTTATTTGATCTCACGTTTAAAGAGAAATTTATTATTGTAAATTCATAACATTACAAATTATTATTTTATTCTTTAAAAAACATGTATATAGAAATATATGTTATAATTTGTAATAATAATTATAAATACACTATATATTAATTTAAAAAATATAATTATTATAAACTTATAATGCATATTATTATGATAATAATATTTAAAAACTACAAACACTTGTATAAAGATAATTCCTCTTCATAATATTTTTTGGTGTAGACAATTTTTTTTATGATTCTACCCTTATTTAATATATCTCATTTTATTAATACAATAGAATATTTTGTCATTCATATGAATTACTTAAAAAATAAAATTATTTTTTATTTTTTTAATTAATGTTAAGGAACAATTTTTATATGCAAACTAACTCTTGACTTTTTCCTTAATTCATTATTTTATGGTAACAACATAAAGAAAGAAAGGAAAAACATACTTCCACCCACACCAAATGTCACATCAAATAAAATAACCGTTATTTCTAATTAGTCTCTCCATTCTATTTCAAAACAACTCTATCTACCATCAAGTGAATCATAACTTAACGGAAATATCATTATACTCTCCGATTTTAAAAATGTCGATGGAAAAAAAGAAGAAGTGAAAGTCAAACTAAAAAAAGAAAAAAGAAATTGATTTTTATCATTGCGAAAGTTAAGCAGAAGATAAAAATGTTGATATCCAGGTACAACAGTGTTTTCATTAGTTATAATAAATAAATATAATGAATAATAATAATAAAAAAATAATTAAAACAATTATAAATAATAAATAAAAAAATAACAATAAAATTAAAATTATTAACTAATAATAAAATTATAATTTTTTAATCAATAAATAAAAAAATATAATTTTAATCCAACTTCTTACTAATGAATTTTCATAAATTTTCCTTTCACTTGTACTGTATTTAACTTATTTTAAACGACTTCAATTTTCTCACATTTCTAATCCAAATAAAACATAAGCAATAATTTTGTAACTGACATGAACATGTTAGCAGTTGTAGTGGAAGAAGAACCAAAGGAGCATAAAAGCTTGTGAACACTTTAACTTGATTGTATATCAAAGAAAGAAAGAGTGAGATGAGGAAGCAATGGGCATGGAGTTCCATGATGATGTTGCTTTTGATGTTCTTCCTTGTCTCTGAAATAGCCACCACAAGAAGCAGCGACTACGCTTGCAAATTACCCCATCACTCTTATCCTTTCTGCGACGCTTCCCATCCCACTCTTACTCGAGCGCGCTCCCTCGTTTCTCTCCTCACTCTTCCGGAGAAGATCCAACTTCTCTCCGACAACGCCTCTTCCATTCCCCGCCTCGGCATCCCTGCCTACGAGTGGTGGTCCGAATCCCTTCACGGCATCGCCCCCAACGGCCCCGGAGTCTCCTTCAATGGCACCATCCCCTCCGCCACCGGCTTCCCCCAAGTCATCCTCTCAGCCGCCTCCTTCAACCGCTCCCTCTGGTTCCGCACCGCCGCCGCCATCGCCCGCGAGGCCCGCGCCATGTTCAACTTGGGTCAGGCCGGCCTCACCTTCTGGGCCCCCAACATCAACCTCTTCAGAGACCCCAGGTGGGGCCGGGGCCAGGAGACTCCCGGGGAAGACCCCATGCTCTCTTCTGCCTATTCTGTTGAGTACGTCAGAGGCCTTCAGGGGCTTAGCGGAATCCAAGAAGCTGTTGGTGATGATGATGATGATGCACTTATGGTGTCTGCGTGTTGCAAACATTTCACTGCTTATGATTTGGACAAGTGGAAGCAGTTCGCGAGGTATAACTTCAATGCTGTGGTGAGTTCTCTTATCTTTCCTCTTCTCAGTGATCATATTCTCTGATGATTAATTACTTCTTACTTTATATAGAGAAATGAATAATAGTCCTAAACAGATAAACAAGTAATGGATATGTATTTAATATCTTGAGAATTAGTAGGAAGATAGTGTATGAGTGTTTTTAGAATTGGAATTTGATTAAAATGCACTGTTAGTCATACGATCACAGTTGGTCATTGATAATATACCCTCCCGAGCTACTAACTTACCTAGAGCTTAGACACACCTTACCATCATTATCCTATACGGCTCGAGACTTAAGGATTATGTACCCTCCTAGATTTATGCTAGCCTTTTTGTGACGAACTGATTCGTATACTGTTTAGTTCTTAAACAACCAGGTTAAATGTCGTTAAGGGGATAACACAATCATACTGGGGTACTGCCACGATGGAGTAACAATCCATGGAGTTTGGTACTGACCCTCAGTCATGCCAGGAAGCAAGAGAATACACACTTGAATAGACAAGAAATGGTAGAGCTTTAGACCATCATCTAAGGCTTTCCTAAATTCATTGATTTTTATAATAATTACTTAAAAAGTCATTCTTAGAAGTTAGAATTACATCTGGTTATTTGATAATGTAAAAATATTTACATTAACAATGCACGTAATTGTTCTTTTTGTAAGGCTTTTGTTGTTATTTGTAATGTGTTGGTTAACTGGCATCAATTGGTTCTGTGATTGTAGGTATCGCAACAGGATATGGAAGACTCATATCAGCCACCGTTTCGTAGTTGTATCCAGCAAGGGAAAGCAAGCTGCTTGATGTGTTCCTACAACGAGGTGAATGGTGTTCCTGCTTGTGCTAGTGAGGAACTCCTGGGGCTGGCTAGAGACAAGTGGGGGTTCAAAGGGTAAGCTTTTTGGGTCTCTGTAATTTGTATCATCGTGAAAAACTTTAATGAAAAACAAAAAAGAAAATAATCTTTTGTTGATTATCAGGATTGGTGGTTTTGACTTTTGATTGTAGGTACATCACCTCAGACTGTGATGCTGTGGCCACGGTTTATGAGTATCAGAACTACACCAAATCCAGTGAGGATGCTGTCGCTGATGTTCTCAAAGCAGGTGCTTTCGTTTGTCTGATTAAATGCATCTTTCATTGAATTTGTTGCAGCAACATTGTATGAACTGGACAGTTTTTGACACTTTCTCAATTCATCAGGTTTGGATACTGATTGTGGAACGTTTATGCTTAGACATACTAAATCTGCTATTGAACAAGGTAAAGTTAAAGAGGAAGATATAGATAGAGCTCTTCTTAACCTTTTTTCTGTTCAACTGCGCCTTGGACTGTTTGATGGAGACCCTGTAAGAGGCAGGTTTGGTAAATTGGGACCAAAGGATGTTTGTACCCCAGAACACAAAACACTGGCGCTTGAAGCTGCAAGGCAGGGAATTGTACTGCTGAAGAATGACAGGAAGTTTCTTCCCTTGAATAGGGATATTGGTGCCTCCTTGGCTGTCATTGGTCCAATGGCAACTACAACCAAATTAGGTGGTGACTACTCAGGTATTATTTTCATATTGGAATGTTGTAATTTTTACATCTTCATTTGTTTGTTTCATTTAATTTTCTTGCAGTAGTTACCTGTGATCAGGATATCCCTTTTACAAAACCCTACTCTCCAATACCACTGTTTTATGTACACAGGACACTCATGCCTGCTAAAAGGCTAAATACTTTCTCTATTCTGAAATAATGGTTGTTTTAGCAATTTACGACTTGTCTGTTTTAACAATTTTTTGGTCCCCTCATTACTTTAAATGTTTCTTTATCTTTTAGAAGACCCCTCACGTCCCTGATACTGAACTCATGATTTTTCACCTAATAATGTAGGAATTCCTTGCTCCTTAACAAGCATATACGAAGGACTTAGAGAGTTTGCAGAGAGGATATCATTTGCTTTAGGTTGCCATGATGTATCGTGTGAGTCTGATGATGGTTTTGGTGAGGCTGTTCACACTGCAAAACAAGCTGATTTTGTTGTTATAGTTGTTGGGCTTGATGGAACACAAGAGACAGAGGATCACGATCGAGTTAGTCTTCTCTTGCCTGGTAAACAGATGGACCTTGTATCTTCTGTAGCTGATGCTAGTAAAAATCCAGTCATTCTAGTTCTTATTGGCGGAGGACCTCTTGATGTCTCTTTTGCTAAAGAAAATAAAAAAATTGCAAGTATTCTTTGGGTTGGGTACCCTGGTGAAGCTGGCGGAAAAGCCCTAGCTGAAATAATCTTTGGAGAGTTTAATCCAGGTATGTATACTTACAAGTTATAAATGAAAATGCTGTTAGACAAGGGTGTCTTTATCCATTTTGAACATTTGAAATTAGATGAGGCTCTTTGCACTCCAAGAGTCATAGTTGCTAATTTAAGCTAACCGCTGTTGAGTGAACTTTTTCTTAAATCATTCTTAATTAAATGTGATCGGATGAATCACAACATTATTGAGGTTTGACAAAAATCAGCAAAACTCTGTAATTGAGTGCAATTTTGGGAATTGCATAGACTAGTTGCTAGGATTGTCAAAATATTCGCTTCAATGCATAGGATTGTACAATCCAACATGTTTCGTGCTACCATTTGTAAGAAAAACTTTGCTTTTTGATTTATGTTTGAGGTCCTAACCTGTTGTGCCACCCTTGACTTGTCATCCTTCAGATGTCTGTGGTTCTTTGTTCTCATTTCATCCTTCCAGCTTGCTCTTCTCTTTTGGGTTTGATCATCTCTTTCTCTTTATCCAACTCTTTTCTGGTTCTCTCTTCCTGTCTGCGGCCAAAGTTTGACTTATTTTGATCTGGTTCTAAAGGTTGCCGCAAACTGCATTTTGTTGTTAACTGGAATTTTCTTTTTATGCTTCAGTTATGTGTTTTTGAAAAAACGTATTCACTTATGACTTTGAGTTATATAACACCTTGCAAATTTTCAATATTAAAATGTTGTGGTTTAGACTTATTTTTCTTATTTGTTAGTCCCTCTATCCCTATTTATAATACCTTTTTTAGAAAATTGTCACTTTTTATGAGATCCCTTGGTAATTGAATGATGGATTGATTAACTTTTTCCTGAGACACCCTTAATTAAATATTTAAAATAAATCACAATTTTTTTCTCTCTTAATCTGATTTGATTTGAGATTGTAAGGACTTACGGATACCAAAGCTTCTCTCAATTTAGGCATAAGAAATCACTGACAAATTTATTGTTTTGAACTAATATAACTATTTTTCTTAAAAGGTTTGAATTAGTTGAAAGAGACTTACAATTAGGGACTGTGCATGGATATTTTTATTTAAATAGAATTTCACTTTATAGTCGAATCTTACTGTTTGCGTCTTTACCTCCCTTCTGTTCCAGGGCTCAAAACTCCATTTTGACGACCTGGGTTGTTAGCAGGGATTGTAAATGGACAATTAGGGTTTATTTTACCTGGTTAAGGCATAATTCTACGTTAATTATTGAATTAGGATTGGTCGAAAACAATTTACTTGGAACTTGAAATTCAATGAAGTCGTTTTTATAGAAATTCAATGAAACTTTTCATGTGTATGTATAGTTGTGCCTTCGGCATTAAAAGTCACAATTAGGTGTTTTAGTAGCTTTATTTTTAAACTATATGTTTATTGTGGTTACTTATGAAGTACTGTATGCAACACTTGAATTCAAAATTTTCCTTTTCAAGTCTCAACAGAAGAGTTTATATCCATGTCCATTTTTTATGCAGTTGGAAGACTGCCAATGACTTGGTACCCTGAGGCGTTTACTAATGTTCCCATGAATGACATGAACATGCGAGCTGATCCTTCACGTGGTTATCCAGGAAGGACCTACCGCTTTTATACTGGAAGTAGAGTGTATGGATTTGGGCATGGTTTAAGTTACAGCCATTTTTCGTACAATTTCTTATCAGCTCCAAGTGAAATTAGTTTGTCAAGAATAACCAAAGATGGTTCCAGAAAAAGATTATTACATCAGGTAGGGAAAGAGGTAAATGGAGTTGATTATATTCCAATTAATGAGTTGCAAAATTGCGACTCATTCAGTTTCTCAGTGCGTATTTCTGTGACGAACCTTGGTGATTTGGATGGAGGTCATGTGGTAATGTTGTTCAGTAAAGGGCCGAAAGTTGTAGATGGTTCTCCAGAAACCCAATTGGTTGGGTTCAGCAGTCTGCATACTGTTTCTAACAAATCTACTGACACAAGCATTTTGGTGCATCCTTGTGAACACTTGAGCTTTGCAGATGAGCAAGGAAAAAGGATTTTGCCAATGGGCCCCCACACTTTGAGTGTAGGGGATGTGGAACACATTGTTTCAATTCAAATGTATTGATTGCTTGTAAAATGCTAAATGTGTAACTTATTGAAAAATTTAAACAGATATAATAAAATTCAAATTATGTTCGTGGAGAAATCAAGTCCTTTAGTCATGAATTTGTTTATTTAGTTTCCTACCGGAACCGTAGGACAGCTAGAGGCTCAGCATCCGACGATTAAAATCATTACACCTAACAGAAGATTAATAAAATTAATTTGTGATCAAACATTAGATTATACCTTCTTAATTATGATTCAAAATCCTACTCTGATTCAATAGCATAATAATCATATAAATAGACACAGATTTTAAATATTAAATACTGAAATTTTACTTAAATACCGAAATTTTACTTAAACGTCGAAGTATTAGTGTTCAAAACTGGCTAAGAGTCTTTTATTGGAGTTCACCAAGACTATGAAGTAAAAGGAAAGCACTCAATCGTGAATGGAGAAGGTTATATATTCTTATGTCATGATCGTTGGTCCCAGTTATTTTTTAAACACTTCCCATCTAAATGACAATAGTTCGCTATTTTCACGCTAAAACTTTGAGGGTATTATAATGTTTTTAGTCAACAACGTTCAAATATGATTCAACTAGAATTTATTCTAATTTTATAGGAATAATTCAATTTTCAGTCCGTCATATTCACATCCAATTCTATAATAAAAGCAATTTGGTGGAGAATTTATTCGCATTTATTTATTATTGTGGAATTTAGCAGATATTATATTATCAACCATGAATACGATTCTAAACCCAACCATATTTTCACACTAGGTGCTTCCGATAATCCTTTTATGACTAGTAAGATAGATGATATTTATTTATCATAAATTTATATTAGAAACTAAAAGTAGTGATTTGAATTTTTTGAGAGATAAAAAATAAAGAAAAATATTTTATAGAAACTAAAAATTGTAATTTTAAATTTATAGAGGGAAAACAAATAAACTTTTCTTTTACACGGATCTTAATAAAGTTTGTTATTTTAAAAATAAAAAATTATTAATCCTTTCATCAGTCATGTATAACTTAAAATTATGGTTATTAATGTCTCATTATATATATAAAACCGTGAGAAGAAGTGATTGGACCTTTGGTTAACAATGACAATTACCAACATATTTAATTAAATAAATCCCCTAAATTCTGCCCAAGAAACTCACATTTTGATAAAGATGCTGAACTGGGACATTGACATGGCAGTGAGTCAGAATAATTTTTAATTAAAAGAATATTTGAATCTCTTTTATTTAATATAACTTTTAAGGTTTTAATTAACTTTTTTATATTCTTAATCTAACTTTAAAAAAAGTAATTTAAAAGATAATTAGATAATTAGCAACCACTCCAATAGGCAAATAGCTATCTCATCGTCATGTTCTTTGGAACTTTTCATAGCTGTCAGCCATCATCAAACAACTACTTCAAAAACACCATCTCACCAATTCAAATTCAACTCTCCTTTTCATTTGCCTTTATGTATTTTTCTGACATATTCTTTCCAACCACCAAAATTTACAAAGGAAAAATGTGATGTGAAATTTTTTTAGTATTCTGATATTTGAATAACGAGTGAATATCAGAATTTAATTGAATAAAATTACTTTTTAAAGTTTGTTTGTATTTATAGATACTCAAAGTCTATCCTATGTCTCTATAACGATATAAGTAGGATGTTAATTTATACATAATTATCTCAAAATTTATGTTTTATATTTATATATATCTTTACCTATTAATTGGTTATATTCATTTATTATAATCTATAAACTGAAAATAATTATAAATAAAATTAGCATATTAAGATTATCCAGAATAAATACAACTCAGTTTCTTTTAGTTATGATATATTCATAAAGTTAAATAGATATTAATAACTATATTTTATTCACTACAATAAAATATAGAAATCAATTTTTTGGATAAAAAATAATTAGTCGTTATAGTGACTAAATTAGATATCGTTTTAGAGAAAAAAAATGATTTCTCAATTAGTTTATACTATTAATAAATAATTTTTAAAGTAGTGTCTAATTAGTAACCAATGTTTTTTGGTACCAAATTTAGAATCTAAATAATTGATAACAAAAGTTTAGGTTGCTAATTAGACATCAATGTAAAAATCATTTAACAATAATATAAACTAATTTAGAAATTTTTTTTTTTAATTTTAAATCTCTAATTTAGTCACTATAATAACTAATTATTTTTGTGTATAAAAATTAGTTTTTATTTGATGATTTTCTTGTATTGATTAATTGATACAATATGTATTTTATTGTATACAAAATATATATATATATATTTATTTATTTTTTCCTTCTTAAAAATGTATGAGTTCTGTCTTATTAATTTTTTTGTAACGTGGCTCTATAAGGCATTGACATTGGCAATGCAGTGATACAACAAATATTTGTTTTGTGAAGATTTTCTATAGTTTTGAAAGGAAATGAAAATGCATGGATTCCTATTTCCAAAGGAATTTTGAAATTTGCAATGAATGTATGTGATTGCATTGTGGCCGAAAGTAAAAGATAAGATGTTGTTTGTTTTTGACAAAATGGCATCACATAATAATACCTAAACAACTAGTACCAACGCGCGTCACTTCTTAGCCTGTGGGATAAGGTTCTTTCTGGGGAGTAACACCCTATTTTTAAACAATTCAACATTTTTAATCTTCAAAATTCTATTCTCTCTATTCCTTTTAATGGGAAAACACCTCTCAACCCTACACCATTAGTCAATACCTAATCCATATAAAACAGATAAAAAATAAGAAAAATGTTAGTTTAAAAAATACCCTTAAAAGAGATCACTTTATAATTTTTAACCTTCTATTTTTAGAATTATAATATGGACCAATTACGATTGGTTGTGAACATATCATCACTAATAAAAAATAATTATTAACTCATTACTTATTCATTAAGGCCATACATATCTTTTTCTTTTCTCTCTTTATATTCTCTTCCATACTAATAAAAAAAATTCTTCATTAATGAATTTAGAGCATTGGTCCAAAAATGGATTTTTATTAAAAAATTAACAATGCCCTCCTTTGTAATTCTTAATATACTCTAAATAAAATTTTCTATTTTTTTTTTCATTTCTTAACTAGTGTCTACAAATTAAGTCTAATTAAATATATTAAGAATTTTTATATTATTAACTAGTAAAAAATATATACGTATTTTTTGTTAAACCATAATTTTTATTCTCTAATAATTTTCTTAACAGAAAAATAATTTCACTCTTAATCAGAGTTTTAAAATTCTAATTAACTTTTTCCGAAGCATGTGGGTTTAAGTTTATAGCGTAAAGCTATTAAAATAAAATTGTTGGCGTAACTCTCATAATAGGAGATGAGTTTTGAACAGGGGTAGGTTCTGGGAGATCTTGGTACGTGAGAGAAACGTTGGAAAGTTGTTTCTTCTTGTACATCATTTTCATCAGAAAAATAGGTTTTGGTATTGGTGAACGTGAACAAAGATTACAAAATAATGTTTTTAAAAATTAATAATAATATATTTCTAAAGCTAACAAGGGAAGGTAAGAAAAGAATAAAATGCTAAGTAGATTTTGCGCCTGAAAAAAGCATACATAACTCAGGACTTTCTTCTTCTGCTTCTGCTTTTGTTTCGATTTTGTCGCAGAAGACTAACTCATATCACACCTTAGATTAGAGTCATAAAGCTCTCTACTTTATGCCACAAATGAGTGACCCCAAGTATGCATATCCCTACCCTCCTCAAGGACAAGGTAAACTTCTATTCTTTTTCTTTTGATTATGCCATGGATCAAACCAAAGCATTTACATATTCATTCTTAGTTACATGCTGCACTTTGGAAAACAACTGCATCGTGATTGTACTCATAATAAGTTTCATCCTCTGAATTCTGGAACAAGTCTAGTGTTGTTTTTCTCTCATATGATATGTTGATGGAGGATACAAATAAAATTTCATTTATCTTTTTTTTCCAGATTTGGTTGTGTTCTTTCTTTATGCATCAATTTTATTTATTTCTTACTTTGTGGAGAACTTTTGTTGGCAGGGTACTATCAAGGTCCTCCAGTGATGGCACCACCGCAATATTATGCTGCTCCACCACCCAGAAGACAAGCTGGATTCCTTGAAGGATGGTTAGTTCCCTTCACTGCACACCTTTTCCTCTATTACTTGTATTCTTTCCCCTTCTTTTTTTTTCATCAACTTTGTGTAATTGACAGAATCCCTCTTTGTTCCTGCCTCAGTCTTGCAGCTCTGTGTTGTTGCTGCCTCATAGACGAGTGCTGCTGTGACCCCTCGATCATATTTATCAGCTGATGTATAGCATCAAAGTTTAATACTGCAAGTGGAAAAATAAAATAAAGAAGCTTCAAATATACATGGTTAGAATAATATCTGCACTGTATATTTTACCTTTATAACATGTCTGTCTTGTTCTTGATTAGCATAGTTTTTTTTGGAACTTGGTCATTGTTGTTCTTGGTGTGTGTGGTTTAGCCTACGGTTCTTCAGTGATTTCAGCTGTAATGTGGAAATTGGAAACAATTGCTGTGCATTCAATTGGGTTGGTCCCTCGGTTCCCCAATTATATTTGTCTTAGGTCTAATCATTTTGAATTTGGAATGTGGAAATTATTACTTGGCATACCAATGTGACTTTATATATCGAAGCTGGGTGTGACCCTGTAACTTAATAGTACAGAATCTTTAATATTGAAGTTTTTATCATGATGAAATTATTTTTTTTTTTTATTAAAATGGGGTCCGTTTTAAAAAAATTACAAATTTAGGTAAGTCGTGTCAATTCGGCACGACTTCATATGCACAAATCGTCTCAATTAGACACGATTCTGTTATGTCATACCGAAGTCGTACCAACTTGACACGACTTCTGCCTTGTCATACTGAATTCTGTCCTGTCATACTGAAGTCAAACATGATTCATACACGATTATCCAATTTTTTGTTCCTTAAAACTAATACTCTTAGAAAATTATGTATCAAATTAATTTTTAATATTACATAACTTACTACCCAATATATAAATAATAAAATAAAAAAAATAAAAAATATGACGTGTCAGAAGTCGTGTCAAGTTGGCACGACTTCAGTATGATAGGGCAGAAGTCGTGCCAACTTGGCACGATTTCAATATAACATGACAAAGTCGTGTCTAATTGAGACAATTTGTGCATATGAAGTCGTGCCAATTCGTAATTTGTAATTTTTTTTAAATGGATCCCATTTTGGTAAAAAGCAAAAAAAAAAATAACCCATGATGGTAAAAAACCCCTAATATTGAGCCTTATAACACAGAAATTAAGAAGACTAAAATGGAAAGAAGCTATTCATCGATGAGATAATCTTTTCAATTATAGAATAACTTGTCTTATTTATAAAAAAAATTGTAACTCTTCTTATTTTTAATTTAATTTTAAATAATAAAAAATATAATGAAAATAAGTTAATCAATTTAAAATTATGACATGTGGATAATTTTTTGGAGTACTGCACCTCCATATCTTCTTCTGGAACTTCCATAACATAAAAATACATTTTTATCCTTCTTGTGCCACCCCCATAGAATAACTTCCGGATTATGTAATCCAGAAACGCATTTGAAAAAAGACTTATGGATTACATAATCCGGAAGTTAAAAAAGACTTCCGGATTATGTAATCCGAAAAGTAATCATGCATATGAAAAAAGACTTCTGGATTATATAATCCGGAAGCTAATTATAAATTTGAAAAATCACTTCTAGATTATGTAATCCAGAATATTATAGAGGGGTATTTTTGGAAATACGAAAATCTATGGAGATGAGAGGAGAAGGTATGGAGGTGCAGGAAGAAGCAGCCTTACTTTCTATAGAATGCCCTTGCTCTACCAAATTTGCAGGATATATGCCCCAGGCCCACAACTACAATTTTTCTTAAAACAATTAATACGCATAATTAACGTATTTTACGTCTTACATATTCAATATAAATTCAACTAATTCCAAATATAAAATCTATTAAACATTAAATCACGTAAAAAAAAAGAAACAATTTCATTAACTTTTTATTTTGTCTCTTATGAGTATGATTTATTTTTACCTTTTATGCCTAACTTTTTTTTTTTTTAATTTACTTATACATTGTTGTAACAAGAATTTTTAAAAAAATTATGCGAGAGTTTGAAAGATAATAGAATTTACAAATTTACAAATATGTGGCAATAACAATAATTTGTTAGTAAGCATTGTATGATATATAATTGTATTTTTAAACTTATACAAAATCAATAAATATTAAATTAGATATTATTTTTTTAATCTATTCGATATTATTTTATAGATTAAAAAAATATTATTATTTAAATTATTATTATTTAAAGTGACTTATTTTATTTATAAAAAATTATAATGTAATTTTTAAATTGGTATCTAAATTAGCTATCAAGATTTTAGTTATTAATTATATTGTTTTAACCTCAAGTCGACCGAGAAGATATCACTAGGATCAATTACCACATTTGAGGTATTGTATATTTTAGAGATTGAAGTTCCAACACTGTTCTTAAAAAGCGTCTCTTTAGAAGGTTAAAGAATAAAGATGTATATAAATTGTCTCTGATCTCGACTCTTAAGCGATGTATGACTAAAGAAATATCGAACGTATTGGAATAAGTCCCCCAAATGAGGGTCTAAAGGAACGAGTTTTCGATTTCCAATATGACGCTAATGTTCTGACCTAAAGTTTGTTGAGATTGGCATCCGTCAACAAAATGATCACCCAAAGATGATCATCTTGTGACTATTGAGAGCAAATCAAATCAGATGCTTCTATTTCTTATTTTTAATGTTTTCGATCTCGGTTCCATAGGAAGATGTCATAGAGACCGAGAAAAATAGATCATTCACAATCATTGATGAAGGATTCCTTGAAAAGTTATTAGTAATCCTTTTGAAAATTCAAAATAGAAAGGATGGTGATAGTGCAAATACAATCTGTGTTTTTAACCCAACCCAAGCTTAAGAAACTTATTCAATGGTATGCTAATCGCTTTTGGTCCCAAATCTTTGGGGTTGCTTTTTCCAATTACATTTCTTTATGTTATTTGTACCAGTAATTGGTTTATGGATGAGTGCTCTTAAGATAGTCGGTTAGGCCTTGACCTTACGTGCTTATGATTTCGTTTCTCAAGAAATTTTGCGCAGCGGAAGATCCTGAATTTGATATTTTATACACCAAAAATATTCTCTTAAACGAAGGTATTCGTGTGTGGATTGCAGCTCAAGATCAGCTTCATGAAAACCTTATATTCCCTGAGGAGGTTCTACCACGTGGTAACGCTCTTTAATGGAACTTTAGCTTTAATTGGTCGTTACCAGGAAACTACCAGTTTTGCTTGACAGGTTGGGAATGCTCGACTTATTAATTTATCTAGAATATGTATTTTTCACATTGAATTGAAGTTCTGCCACGATTTTACCTTTAAAAGATGTATCGGTGAGTTAAAGGAGAAAGGTATAAGAAAAATGTATATAATTTATCATTGATCTTGACGGTAAGCAATCTAAGACTATGTTGAATATACCGAACAATTATTATTTAAAAATTTATAAAATAATTAAAAGTCGTAAATGTTGAATATTGATGGAAAGATAATGTATATGCATACAATAATGAAAAGTTAATAAAATGATTTTAATTTACGCAATTAAATGATTTTTTTTAAATGCTATGCACCAACCTTAGCGAAGAACTTCAATATTATTTATAAATCGGATAAAAAAATTAGTTCCACAGATCACAAATTAAGACATTATGTTACAATTTAATTCAATAACAAAAATATAGTATTACAACATATATTACTAGAGCATTTCTAAAATTCACATGCTCTAAGTAGCAATTAAATGGATGAATGTTGAATAAATAGAAGCAATTTATTCAAGACTCAGTTCAATCTTTCAAATTTGGCTATCAAAATCCATAACATCATGAAGGAAGAAAATATTGTCACGAGTAGAATTTATTTCACATCATAATATTTTATATTTTATATCCTTAAGCATTCACAAACATAGGACCATAAGAACACACTCAGAGGTATGTTTAGTTGATTATTTATTACACATTCAATCCTTCCCCATGCTTTTCTGTCCAACAAAGGCAGTGATGGAAGAGAAGCAAAGCTTAGGTCACAGACACACGTACGTTCATATATACGATGATAACATGCATAATCATGCATGCTTCATGCAGTAACTGCTTCTTCGTTCACGTACTTTAGCTCCTCCTTCAAATGTCCATCGATACCACTTATGTCCTCACAACCACCACCCTTCGACATATATCCGCCCGCTCCTCCACAGCCTCCACCACAACCGCCACAACCACCACCACAACCGCCGCAGCCACCACTCTTAATCATATTTCCACAGCCTCCCCCACAACCACCACCACCACAACCGCCGCAGCCACCACTCTTAATTATAGTTCCACAGCCACCAGCACCACAACCGCCGCAACCACCACTCTTAAGCATATTTCCACAGCCTCCGCCACAACCACCAGCACCACAGCCCCCGCAGCCACCACTTTCCACTGCATTCCCACAGCCACTCCCACAGCCACCGCCACAGCCACTGCCACAGCCTCCACTGGAGAGTCCAGACTTCTTAGATATACCATCCTCTTCACTGCACACATTAGAACTCAGCCCCATTCTGTTCAAGACTGCCCTTTCATTCACCTTCAAATCTTTACTGTTAGCAATGGCGCCTTCATATTCTTCCCTTTTCATTACATTAGCAGCAATAAAAGCCAAAATGATTGCGGGCAGCACCATCCACTTTTCCTTTGCCTTTACAAAATGAGCAGGAGCAGAAAAGCAGAAAACAAATTAAGTAATGAAAAACAAATGTCTCTATAGAAAATGTGTAACATATATAAGTACCGTGACATGTTTAAATCTCAAGTCCAGCAATGCCATTGCTTTGCCATAAGGCTCTTCTACGGAGAATTCAATTGCTGTCAGGAAGTCCATTTCATTTCTCCGTTTTCCATGGTGTCCCAGTTCATACTCTAGTTTTCTTCCAGGAAAAAATTTCAACTGTAAAAGTGACATGAATTTAATATTATAACTTTGAATCTGTCTCATTTGACGCATGTTTAGAAATCTTATGTGCAGCAATGCTATTGAAAATTGTACTAGTTACTGGATATGTGAAATATCAACTGAGTAACAAAGAATTCAAGATCCAAGAGAGCTCTTGGCCAGGACAACATATTTTAAAATAGAATGCTTCATAATAAATACATACAGTCTTGGCACCAGTAAGCTCAAAGAGATGGCCATCGTTTGTGCATTTGTGTGGAAGGTGGAAGAACCACAGATTCTCCAAAACAGACCACCCATTTTCAATAAACTCAGCTAGAGTGCGAGTTTCGCCGGACTTCATGAGGCCAACAACCTTCGTTCCAGGGTTTCCTATGTTCTTTGCATTCTCCAAATCCCTAAAATGTAATTCGTTATTGGGAAGATCATCATTAGCTTAACTAATTGAGAATACTTCATTACAAGAGACAGTAATACTGGATAATGTACATAAGATAGACTGTGTGGAATTCTAAAACATGTATGACAAACACAATAAGATCTAGACACTGTCAGAATTTTTCATATTTTTTTACAACTTTTCTTACCTATATTTTATGGAATTTTAAAAGTTTAGAGAAAAATTTGCAGAAAATTCATTTCTTAAAAATTCCGTAAGAAAAGTCTAGTAATGAGGGAAAAACTTCTTTAGGGACGTAAATCTGTTCAACTGGTTCAACTGCTTTACAAGTATACTCTCTCTCTCCCATATGAATTTATGGACTAATGATCTTATTTTGGAACCACAATTAGTCATAATTGTGCTTGAATGTTATACTATTTGTATCAATAAGAATCCAACATTATGAACTGTTTATTATATATTGGGGTACACTGAATGGCAAACCTCAACAATATCTACATGCAGAAAGCTACAGTGACAGTAAAAATTGGTTTTCAATTTACACATCTAATCTAGGAATGAGATGACCGCAAGCACTTAGTAGGAACAGTATTCACATGCAAATACAACAAGTTGATATTTTCAAGACACAAGACAAGCAGCAAAGCAAATCACTTTTGAAGCAGTAACTAGAACGCATCAATCACCTAAGACCAGTCCCCAACAAGACCATAATAAAATGAAGTACACATTTTGGCAAGGACCTCCAATTGTTATCTGGCATAATATAGAGGGTAGATGTACCTCATTTTAAGGCGCATGATCCTGTTTCCATTTTCATCAGTGACATGAGTCCAGCTATTAGCATGTTCAGATCTAACAGAAGGGTTAAAGAGGCATTCGTTTTTGGAAGATGGACGAGACAGAGTCATTTGGAGTTTATATGGGGCAGGAACTGGGACAGAAAATGAGATGGCTACTCGTAACAAGATGGGCTTTGAGCTCACAGTACCAGAACTTGGTACCAACTCAAACCATTTCTCAACATGGAGTTTTGAAACTGGGTCAAGATAATCTTTTACAGAGAAAGAAGCTGAAGCGATTGTCTTTGTTGATTTTCTTAGAGAAGAATAGGACGTGAGTTCAAAAAGCAGCTCTCCCGTAGGTTCACACTGGAAAGATGCAACCTGTTTCTCTCTAGATTGTGATAAAATAGTCAGTCTTCTTTTAGCACCAAAGAATGCATCAGGCTGTGATTTGGAAAATAAAACAAAGATATCTCCTTCCTGGCCTTCTGGTAAGTTTTTAACCCCAACGAACTCCAAGAGAACCTGATTGGATGTACGAGGGAATTGCAAATGTTATCTCATATAAACAAAAGCTGTTTCAGTGATGGTTATTCAATTTATGCCTATATACAAGCAGAAAGAAGACGAACAACAAGAAGTAATAGCATTATGATCCCCAAAATCAAGAAAGATTGTCCTTATACTATGGTTCCATGTGAAAGCAGACAAACATACTCAAGAAAGACAACTTGTTGGAGGCACTAGTATTATGCGATTAAGCTCCTGGTCTGTATTTATATACACAAGAATGGTTACATTTTGTAGCATGTCCATTATTTAACAGTTACCTACCTCTCTAGAACCCAGATAACATAACATGACTGGCTTGCTGCTAACAAAATCCTAACCCTGACGGACCCTTTATAAACAAACCTTCCAACTTCATTGATATAATTTCAAACTGTTTATATCGCTGTTATGATGAAAAGCTTTACAAACCACTGAACTATTCTAGGGAGAAACATTTAAACTAAAATTGATCCAATAAAAAATTAGTAATACAAACTTTTCATGATATGTGGCATGGAGTTATACTTGCATATTCGTGTACATGACTCAATAAATTTTGCATGGAATTATTAATACACGTATACACGTAATTCAGAGCTAGAGCTTAAAACGTGTAAGATATGGAACATAAAAGGAGATCTTAAATTACCTCCATAACTTTCCGATCTGGTAGTGAAATTTCTTGTGGGCACTCATTTGAAGAAACAACCTTCTTGAAAGTAATGTTAGATGAAAGAGGGTTATTTGTTATAGGAGATGGTGCATTACCCCTATACATTGCTCCAGCCTTCCAATATCTTGTACCAAATGTGACTTCCCACTGTTTGGTGGTTCCAGAAAAACCAACATCCAGTTTCTTGCCTTTAGTTCTGTCTGCGTCTGTATCGTCATGTTCCAATACTTTTCCAAGTGCTTCACTGAGGTCTTTACAATAAGAAACTGGGTGTAACTGATGAGAGTGCCAGATTAGGTCAATATCATATGTTGGAACACAAAAGCGTTTTATACCCTCTTCTTTGTTTTTCTTGATAAGATACAGAAACCCTCTGTATCTGGCCACAGATTCCTTGATAAAGAGATCATTTTTCATGTGGGGTCTTGATACCTATGACAAAGAAAACATATATTGAATCCCTTGAGATGATGCAATATTATGTACTGGCCACGCACAAGAAAGACTATTGGTAAATTAATTTCTCAAAACTGTTTGTAATTCAACTAAACTGAAAGATGCGTTCATATATCACCACATGATAGTAATGTTATTTGGAGATGCTGTCAATTAAGAATGTTGGAATAAAATTGTCTGAACCTTAGATTTTTCAAAACAAGGTAATTTTGAAACCACATGCATGTATTGGCAAGAAAACAAAACACAGTCAACCACAAATTGATAAAATTGAAGAAGAGTCAGGTTAAACACAGCCTAAAGCATGCTAACATTTAAATCAGGGCTTTGATTTTGACAGAGCCAGACTAGAACTGGCCTGGTAAAACTTGGTAATTCTGTTAGAATATCAAGCTTATGAAGAAACTCTAACTTTCCTTTACCTGGTAAAAGAATGGACTCTGCCTTTTAGCAGCTGAAATCAGATCATACTTGGTGTACTTTTCAAGCCTAGAAATCCTTTCAGAGATATCCCCTGGGAGAATATTAATCAAATCAGCATTGAAGAGCTCATCAGGGTACAGTTGATTCCAGATTTCTTCAGTTTGCCTGCCACAAACTCCTTCTACACTGGAGACAACACCAAAGTTGTCAAGTACCCGTCCATAAAGCTCCTCACAGTCAGTTTTGTATCTTACCTGTGTAATAAATTGGAACCAAATTTTATTGCCAGTACCTCAACCCAATCAAACAGCATTGTTAATAATCAGGAATAATATATATATATATATATATATATATATATATCCTGGTCTGAAGCCTACCGGGTTGAGTCTGTGACAGTGCCAGACCCATTCACAGTCAAGAGGAACTACCAAAGGTCCTTCAAAAATCTTAGACTCAGAATGTTTGGCAAGCAAGGGAAGCCAACAAGCATTGTACCTGAATACACACTTTCATTGTTATTAGATCAGCAGAACTAATTCCTTGTTTGGTTGAAAAGATGCTGAAGGATGAAAGAGGATATAAATGATCTTTTAAAAGTGGAAATCACCTTACTATTTTCTCAATCTTTGTCTTCATCTCTTCTCTGTTTCTATTCTACTAAACATTTTAGTTTTCTATTTTTTTATCTATTTCCACTTTACTAACTAATTTCTATAACCTATTTTTCTCCTCTCTTCCAATCAGAACATAAGAAATTGATCAACTATAATGAAAAGCTGTGATTTGACCGCAGATACATGATTTCAAAAACAAATTATAATCCATAATAATTCTTGAGTCAAGCTTAGTGAACTAAATAAAATAGTAAAAATAACAAGCAATTGTTCTTTGAAACTAATTAAGCACGAAACTTTATCCGCAGGAAATACTTCATGGAGTGTTCACCTATAAATGGCCCTCTCAAGGGCAGGGCCATCATAGAGGTGACGGTTCCTGTCAACAGCTGCAAGGAACTGAAGCTGCCTTTTTGCTACAACTAAAAGATCCACGCTTAATGGAATCTTCTGAGCTTCATTCCATGCCTTTTCTTGTTTTGCATCCATCTCTCAATTTAACCTGAAATACAGCAACCTTCCAGAAACATTTTGGTGTAAGTTAAAGTGCCCTTTTAGACAGTTGTCCCAAAATTTGCAGTCAAAATGGAAAATTTATCCGCAAGAAAGCATGCTCCACCAACATGTTTTGTGTTATCCACAATTACCTGAAGATATCTTATAATAAAAGAAAAACATCGTATTTGAAAAGGGTCTAAAGAACAAATATAAAAGAAAGGTATCTACAGGTTGGTCAACAAGAAGTTTTCAAGAGAAAAAGGAAGGAAACCTTGAAAATCTATAAATTAAGCTCATGTAACAAAAACAAACATATTACGATCATCCACAACATACAAGCAACATACAAATTCATAGTATCAAAACCAAAATAAGAGAACAAAGAAGGGCATTTGGGGATTACCAGTTTCACAGAAACTGTGAGGCAGAGATGCTATAGCTGCAGAAACGGAAAATCCTCAAAAGAGGGATCTGAATTTGACTGAGCTTCTTCTTATGTACTTTTCTGACTCTGCAACATCACAATAGACATTACATGATTCAATTACTGTCTTATGTTTTGTATATGTGACTTGTACTGCAGCTCAAACTACTCCCAACCATGTTGTACGTTTGATCTAATTAATAGTACCGCAACACATTCTATCCATAATCATGACTTGTACCAAAAATTCCAATAATTTTCTTGAAATAGTAAATAAGGAAAAAATATATTAGTTAATTTTTAATAAAAAATAACATTATTTTTACTTTATTGTTACAAGAACTTTTTGATTTTGATGTAAAAAAGAAGGAAGAACCTTCTAACTTTTGTTAAATGAATTATTTATGATATTCCAAGACAGTTGTCTTAAGAAAAAAATATCGATGCTATAGAAAGGTTAATAATTCTTTTGAACAGATTATGTTCATATAATTTTTTTAATCCCTATCTTTTTCATCCAGCTCTCTTGAAATCTTTTTCTTATCTATTTTAGTCCTATATTCAGTTCATTTTCCTTATCATTTTATTCTCAATATAAGTTGTGAACTTTTATCGTCTCATTGAAAAAAAAAACATTTAGTTTTTTATTATTTACATAATATTATATTTCTTTTATAATATTTATTAAACACGCTATCACTTATTTATTACGAAATCTTGAAAGAGACTCAAAAGGATTTTAAGACGAAAAGAAAAGACATTTTGTATAAAAAACACTAAAAACTTATTATTTTTTATAACATATTTTTTATTTTTTTATCAGCAAATAACATAACATATGGTTATGGTTAAATATGCAGGGACCTTGTCCCTCTTTTCTATTCTATATCGTGTACCCTTTGCTAACTGCGATAACGACCATTGCGTGAACAAATAACATATGAATATAAATATATTAGAAAAAAGATAAGGCCCAGTAAGTTGCAATGAAAATGGCTGAGTTGATACTATAATATGATTTCAGCACAGTTTTCCATCAACAAAAATAAATGGATCATAAACGTTGGAGAACTAGAAAATCACGTCATAATTGTGATTGGAACTGCTTCAGTGCAGATACTTCGTTAGGAATGCAAGGGGATGCGGAAGATATGGATTTTACTGTTTATATTCTACAAACAGATATTTACGTAAATTTATACTTACTTTATTATTTTCTCCAATATCAAATCTGTGTCTTATTTTTTTATATTAGACAATTACTTTTTTACAATATTCTAAATTTTAATCATTTTTTTTATAAAAAGTAAAAATAATAATAAAAAAGTAATATTATCAATAATTTAATATTATATATAAACAATTATAAATAATTAAAATTAAAGTTTTATGACAACTATAATCTTTATTATAGTTATAAATGTTGAGAAGAAAATATATGGAGGATATGAGTAAATTTGGTGAATATGAAAAGAGAGAAAAGAAAATAAAAAATAAAAATCAAAGAGAAAACAACATATAAAAGTTAAAAATCAAAGAGAGAACAGAATATAAAATATTTTAAGTTCTCTAATAAATTAAAAGTTTATACTATTAAAAACTTAAAATTGATAGTCAAACATCTTTATTGACAAAAAAAAAACAAAAAATAATAAACAAAAAATAAAATATTAAAATTGAACGAAATAATCAAATATGTATTTTAAAAATGATTTAATCCGATAAAATAGAGGTTTATGTGTTCTTGAAATGCAAACAATGAAAAAAATGCGTAGTTGAGACTATGATGAGAGGAGAAACATTTTGAAGATTTAAGGGAACTTGGTGGATATAAAATGAGTTGAACATTTAAAAGAGGAGAAGAATGAAAAATTTGTTGCAAAAGAAAGATTTTCATAATAAAATGAAACAAAAGACCTTATAGAATAATGAAAATAAGTTTTTTTTTTTACTTAATAAACTAAGAATATTTTTATAATATAAATCAAGGACACGCATGAGAACAAGACGAATATGTACATATGAATTTTCGTTCTTATACTCAATTTAAAAATTAAATATTGGTCATACTAATATTCAGTTAATGCAGAGATTTTTCATTAAATCTGAGATGAGTTTAAACAATATCCACAAATATAATATATTTAATATTTATGAAAAGTGCCTAAGGAAAAATTGAGGGTCTTCAAGGTCAAATTTTACTTCATAGAGATATCTTAGGAAAAAGTCAAACATCTATAATTTTGATTAAGTGCTTAAGTATAACAAAATGTGGTCATCCATCGTCTGCATGGTGAATGTTTTTTTCAATAACAAATCATGAAAGACACAAGTGTTTTGTTTGTATGATAATACAATACTTTGGAGTCTTACCTTATGTATGCTAAGGGATTTATATGCTCAGGCGTACTTCTCTAATATTTATACACTTATTTTATGTTGCAGGAAATATTCGTTATTTTTGTTTGCCAAGAAGATCCCTTCAAGCTCCAATCACATTAAATAATATCATGGATGAAGAGCTATAAAGTTGCTTTCTTCAATAGCGACCTCACACAAGTTCATTTCAATTCTAGCCCAACTAGATGTCCATTAACGTGTGCATTTTTACCATATTTTTGGTGCAAAAGCCTATGCTATTTAGGGAAATAAGTATTGCTAGCTATAAAAGATGTTGCTTAAAAAAGAAGACACATTTAAAGTAGCATGAAATGAATTTAATGCATAGTACATGATGTTAGATATATAGAAAGGATACTCAAGTGAGCTAAAACTACTGCTCAATGACCAAAAAGAAATTTTCAACCATTATATTCTTTCAATACCTTTATAAAACTACCTTTCAAGAAGAAGAAAGAATAGAGGACATTGCAAATGCCGTTAGATTTTGTATGCCTCAAAAGCTTCTTAGATAACACTATTAGTGTTCATCTAGCAAACAAGGTTAGAGCACATAGATAACACTATTAGTGTTCATCTAGCAAACAAGGTTAGAGCACATAAGCCTTGTAATTGTTAAAAGACACAATTCCTGCTAGTATGGAAAATTTGATGATACCTTACAAAATGTTTTATGTTAGCCAAGAGTGGTTATTTGAAAAAGAATACTCATTGACTTAGAAATAATTTGTTAAAAAAATATATGAATATGGTTGGTAAAAAATGATTATGTTCCCAAAGAATACTCGTTGAGTCAGAAATGACGTGTTGAAAGAATAATTGAACAGGGTTAACTAGGAGTGATTGTGATCCAAAAGAATACTTGTATGTGGCCAGTCAAGAGCAATTACAATCATAAAGAATACTCAATAGATTAGTCAAGAGTGACTAAAATCCCAAATAATATTCAAGGAGTTAGTGAAGTGTGATTACAATTCCAAATAACATTCGATTGTACTTCACAACATTAATCTGCCTAGTGGATCTCAATCTGTTGATTAAGAACTTGATGTAGTTTGTTGTGTCAAATGAATCAATATAAAATATAGTGTTTATTTCTTCTCTCTTTTTCTCATTTTCTTTTTATGTTATGATCGTCTATGTTAATTCAAAAGGAGAAATAACCTCTCTACTTTATGGTTCTAGAAATCAAAATATGAAATACAATTCAATCTAAACAAATTAAGATTTTTTCTTCCGATCCAATCCGAACGAATTCAAATTTTTCGGTTTTGAGTGGTTCAAATTAGATTGATACGTTGATGTGCCCACCTCCACTCAAAATGATTTATCATCATCCAACTTCCTCAGGTGGATGCTTCATAATTTACAGCCAGAAGTACAATCCTCAACTTTGCAATGAAAATCAGATGAAATATGGTAATATCCAACTGGAATGTATTACAAAACTTTGAAAGGGTAGTAACTTCATTGATCTATCTCATGTTGAGTCTTTTCTCCACTTCAACACTTCATACTCTTGATCTAAAAAAAGGCAGGGAACAAGAAACATATTGGCAAGAAGGATGTTCGTGACACGCAACTTAAAACTCTACTGGTTTAGAGTCATCTTTAGTCTCAGACTTCTCAGCTGTATCTTTTGGCATATATTCTTGTTCAATAGTATCTTTGAGGATAAACAACCTCTGAATTACAATAGGGTCAGTCATCTGCCTTGCTTCTCTCAAATCTGTTTCTTCCTTGTTCAGATGATACGCATCAAGCATGATCTTAATCCACTTGTGCAGCTCCTTTGGGGTGCTGCTTAACCACATCAAAATTAAAGCAATATATCATATTTATCACAACAAAAAGATAACAGTTTAGAATGAACCAGGAGGAAATTCTCTTACGTGTATAGAGCATTAGGGTCTTTGGCTTCATTTTCATTACCAGGGGAGAAAGCCGTTGCCAATGCAGAGAATCGCTCCTCAGGATCTATGATGTTTAACAAATGCTTGAGTAGCTTTATTTCCTTTGGAGTAATACTCCTTAGGCTGCTCTTTGTGGCCTTGTACAATTGATACATTATATCTTTCACCTGCACAGAGGACATATGATAATGCAGTCTAATAATATCTTCTAATCTTGAGCAGTCAAAATTAAGGTCCAACATGCTAGATGAACAAGAATGAAGGCGTGCAGATAATACAGATTGATTTATAAATCAGAACAATCAATTCAGTTTTTTCCTTCCTAAGACCCCCATAAAGATTCATACTTTAGCTTCCTATCCTGGTAGGTATCAGTATTATATAGGGAAAGACATGAAAACCTCTTAAAATTTCCATCCCATGTAACTTCATAGTCATAACCAATGTATGTAACTATGCCTTTCTGACTCTCTGCAATATAACCCCAACAACCAGCATTTTTCTTTCAAGTCCTGTATTTTAAAACTTGAAAAATAAGAATGCACAGTCCAAACCGCTTTAAAATTAGCAGAGAAAAGCAGAAAGCTACAGAAAAAGAAACTTTTGTATGCTTATATATACAACTACAAGAGAAACACATTCCATTTGATTTTAAGTTTTATAAAAGTTTTTTATTAATATTGGCTGGGCACAATTACAAATACATGGCGTCCTATCTTTGAAAAGGATGGAATGACAGTACAAAACCAAGGGGCAACATAAAATTCATACCTCATTCTTCATCGTTGTAGATTCTTTTGCTTTAGCCCAAGCACTGCTTATCAACAATATCAATGAAGAATCAAGTTCCTTTGCCTTTGCAAGACTTTTGATCTTCTGACAAGCAACATCAATAGAAGGAGAATTGAGGATATCATCAAATTTGGTCTGTGCAGCATCTAACGTCTCCACAACCTCTAGAGTATTATCATATGCACTGACAGCTGACAAACATCTACTCCCCAGCCTGGAAATTCCTGTTCAAAACACGCCGATGCCAGTCATTAGAAACATCCTACACAAGGGGCAGGATCACAAGTGTTAATTTTTTCCAGGGTGCAAGGGGTGGGTTCATTATGTAAATTTTAAATGCAGTACCAACATTAAACCCTCAAAGCTTAATACTATAAACATCTCATATCTTCTTCCTTTGTAAAAGAAATCTAATTTTATGATCAGTTCGTTCTTTCTTATTACAAGTTACAACAATAAACATTCTTAACTATTTTACTCATTTTTTCTGGTGATTACTGGTTATAGAATCAACAATCGTTGAGCCAAATACCCAAAATCAAACATTTATTTGTATTTCTACATAATTACCATCACGATCTTCCAAGCTGTCATACGTTTCTGAAATAAGAGAGAGGTAGTGGAAGAATTCTCCTGTAAAGTCTCTACGCCGTCGTGCAACTATGGCATTGATGTCTGTTGGACTATCTTGTATTTCCTTGAGGAGTTCACAGTGTCCTTCCATTTCATCATCAATCTGCAATGCTTACTCCTGATCAAACAAAAACCGGGGAAAGAAGGTCTAAAGCCAGGCAACTGCCTAGATATGAAAGTAAAATTGATGTACAGATTTGTTCTTTCTTACAAAATAAATAATTAGCAAAAAGAATAATAATGCTATATTATTATTAGTTTAGCAAGAACTTGCAGGATAATGTATCTGCATCTTTTCCGCTAAAAAAAAACTGAATTAGATTTTTGTTTTCTCTGTTTGAGCCAAAAAAAGGCAAAAACCAATAGTTTTTGTGAAAAGTTTCTTTGAATTTTTCAGCTTCTATTATGCAGCAGAAGGATCTATTTCTTTAATCAACATTGGAAGGGGGCATGGTTGTGAAGAACATAAAAAACATGGAGACTACCTTCTTCACTTTTCTTTGCAATGAAATAAATTTGTCCTTCATAATTGGGTCATTCTCCAAATCGGCCCTTCTTTGGCACCTACTGTAGAATCTATCCTTGTATTTTCTCCATTCCTCTCTGAATATCAAGTACCCCTTCCATTCTTTTGATTTGGTTTTCTCATTCAAAAAGAAATCTATGATTTTGTCACAAAATTGAGTCATATTGTAACCATTTGCGATTTCAACCTCTTGCTCCTCAGCTTGAGCCGTGGAAGCACTGCTAGCCTGATGACCTGAAAGGAATTTCATTTTTTAGTGAGACACAAATAAATACACTTAGAAAATAATCAGAAAAAAAAGAACAAGATAAAAAAAAACATACCCCAAAAAAGAGAAAATATAAAGATGGTTTCTTTTCTTGTGATTTGTTAGCACATAATGGAAAAACAGTGACATTCTAATTTCTTACACTGTCAACAATTCAGTAAACTAAAACGAAACAAAAACTGCTGACAAATAAAATAAGTAGAAAAAAAGGATATGGAACTATATAGTGTGAATTTCACAGGTCTGCCCTCCCCTTCACATTATATTACTACCCAACCCTAGAGACACCCTTAACACTTCAAATAAAGACCAAAAATTAAAACATTTTTGATAAACCATTGAAGTTGAGAACATAAAAAGAATACAGCATATTAAGAAATAAACAATGGAGAACAAAATGACTGGAAAAAAGGGGGAAAGGATACTCACTGGACAGAGAAGTGCATATAATGACATGGGGTTTGAAATTCTGAACTTTAAGGTTTTGTCTTTGGCTTATGAAGGAAGGGGAGAACTTTGAAGCAGTATAGGAGGAAGGAGATGCGGGGTAACTTGGGGAGAGGTTACTGTTGAAAGGGGTGAAGGAGGTGGTGCTGTTGAAGTACCCTTTCATGTTAAGGTTGTTCATTCTGCCACAACAGTCTCACGTTTCACTCTTCACATGACAGACAACAGAGGCAATTCGCCCGAATCTTGTTTATATATCATCATCTTATCCGTTTCATGAACAACTCGGAGTTCTGAATAGATTAATAAGAATAAAATCATTTGAACAAAAAATGGTGATATTTGTATATTTGAAAAATATGACAAACTATTTCTTAAAAAGAATTTGGATATTATTTTTTTTTTTAAAATTCAGTAAAATTAAATTTTAATTTCAAAATATTAAATTTAAAAAACTAAAAATAGTTTTTGAATTTTTTTACTTTAGTTCTTCAACTATGTTCAGGGATTAAAATTATATTTTTCTTAATTTTGAGAAACTAAAATAAATTTTTTAATTTGGAAACTAAAATTAAAATTACCTTAAATTTCAGTAACTAAAAACATAATTTAGCCAAATCAATTTTTTTGAGGGAACTTCAATAAAATAATAGTTTTATATAATTAATTGCTTTATATATGTTAAAATATAGGTAAACTAGAAATATTAGCAAAATAAACTTTGAGACACGTTTTCAAATATATTTAGTTAAAATCTAACCATGATGATTGTATTGATAATAAATAATTTTTTTTTGAGCATATATAAAGTGATTATCAATTTATTAAATATATTCTTAAATTTAGATCCATTGATTAATTTACTTTGAATATTTCCAACAGATTAATTCATAAAGATGTGTGGAGGATCAAATTAAAACTGAGTTTAGAAGCAGAAAAATATATTAAATCAAGATTCAACTAAAGTTGTCGAGAAATACATTAATTGAGTTTCTAAAATTACTATATAATTTTTTTTTTGAGAAATTATTCATTACTTTTCTATCCAATTGAAAATAATAATGTGGTTTTAATAATGGAAGAACGTTTTAATGTTCATATGTGAAAAAAAGAAAGTAAAATATGAGAAGTTAAGTTGATGAACCAAAAAGTTACCTTACTCAAATGAAGTTAAATCAAATAATGAAATTGATTTTAACTTAAATCAATTTCTATTAAGTTATATACGGAGTATAGAAAACTGAAAAAAATAATCTTTAACTGACAATTACTCTCTCTCGAACAAGAAGTGTCACGAAACATTCAACTTGAAGCATAATTATTTTCACTTTCTCTTTTCACTTTCATCCAAATTCTTTATTTATTTTGGTGGATTATTTGGATTTTCACTATGAATTGTTGTAGCCAATCTTTGTATTTTGGAGTTGAACTTGTACCGTAGGGAGCTTAATCATGGAATCTTTTGTATTTTATACTTAACTTATATTCAATGTAATTACTTTATACTTTCATTTGTTAAATTTTGTTTTGGTTTTGATCAAGCAAAAATTGAAACGAGTTGAACACTATATTTACAATTTAAATTAAAAGTAGAACTTGATAAACACTAATTTTATTGGGAAAGAATTAGGTCATGAAAATGGTCAATTGCAGTAAAAGAAAGAGTGTCAAAACAAGAACCGTGAACACAGAGGAAGAATAAGGAGAAGTTTCGAGAGAGAGAAAAGATGAATGAAAAAGAGTTTCATTAATCAACGTGTGAATGTACAATATAAAATGCTTACAAAATGGTAAAACTAATATAAGCACTAGTAAAAGCCCAAAGACCCATAAAGGGCCCAAAAACAGAAAACAAAAAAAGTATTTAGAATAACAATAGTAACTAAAATACAACAGTAACGGAAAGATATTTTAACATCCCCCATCAAGCTGAGAATATATATTTTTCATTCCCAACTTGGAATATAAGGTCTTGAACATCTTATGCGGAAGAGGCTTCATGAAAAAAATCAGCAGTTTGCATGGAAGAGGAGATAGAGAGCAATTTGATCAGTCCTTGATTGAATTTTTCACGAACTACATGACAGTCAATTTCTATATACTTTGTTCGTTCGTGAAAAACTTGATTGTGAGCAATTTGAATTGCTTACTGACTATCACAATATAAGAGAGCAGGCTAAATGAAGGGATTCCGAAGATCTTGTAAAAGGTAGACAAACCACTGAATTTCACATGTGGTGGCAGCTAATACTCTGTATTCAGCTTCAGAGGAGCTTCTTGAAATCGTTTGTTGTTTCTTTGATTTCCGGGAGATCAAAGTTTCACCCAAATATATACAGAAGCCCGTGATGGATTTTCTGGTCTCAGGGCAAGTGGCCCAATCAGAATCGTTGTACGCTTTGATCTGTATAGGAGTATTGTTATGGAAAAAAATACCAGCACCAGGAGAGGCCTTTAGATATTTGAGAACATGGAGTGCTGCCTGAGAATGAATGTTGGTAGGTGCAGATACAAAATGACTGAGGTGGTTGACAACATAGGCAATATCTGGGCGTGTATTGGTAAGGTAAATGAGGCGTCGTACCAGTCTTCTATAGGAGGTAGCTTTTTCTTCATTGAGCCTTTCTCCTTTATCAGCAGTAAGGCGAAGAGTATGTGCCATGGGTGTGAGAGAGGGAGCACAAACAAGCATACCAGTTTCTGTAAGGAGATTTAAGGTGTATTTTCGCTGGCTAAGGTGGATACCAGTGTTGTTCCTTGCAATTTCTAGGCCAAGAAAGTATGTACGATCCCATAAATTCTTGATGCATAAATGTTGATGAAGCAAGGTTGTGATTTGATTAATTTCAGCAAGGTTGTTCCCAGTTAAGACTATGTCATCCACATAGACAAGGAGTGCAATTATTTTTTCTCCATCATGTTTCAACAAAAGAGAGTGGTCAGCAGTAAAGATATTATAGTTATGAGATTTGAGGAAATTAGAAAGTTTGGCGTACCATTGGCGTCCGACTTGCTTGAGGCCATAAAGAGACCTTTGAAGTTTGCACACTTTATTTCTATTTGCTATTGGAAAACCAGGGGGAAGCTTCATGTAAACTTCTTCATTTAAGTAGTCACCATGAAGGAAGGCATTGTTCACATCCAATTGCTTAAGATTCCAATTTTTTGCTACAACAAGAGCTAGGAGAAGCCTTAAAGTGGTTAACTTTGCTACTGGTGCAAATGTATCCAAGAAGTCTAGGTCCTCCATTTGGTTGTAGTCTTTCGCTACTAGCATGGCTTTATATCGTTCTATGGTACCATTTGAGTTATATTTGATCTTGTAAACCCATCTACAACCAATGGCAGATTTTCCAGGGGGAAGATCTGTAATACTATAAGTTTGATTAGCTGCAAGGGCTGCTAATTCATTCTACATTGCCTGGACCCAAAGAAGATTCTGAATGGCAGCCTCATAGTTTTGAGGCTCATCATTGAGAAGAAATAGACATTATGGTATGTCTAAAATTAGAGGATAAGGAATTAAAATTAATGAAAGTTTGTATGGGATACTTGGTACTAACCTGATTACTACTAGTCTGGAAGTCTTGCAAATAGATTGACATCCTCCTGTTACAGTCAAATCTTTTAAGGGTAGCAGCAGGAACGTTATTGTTATCAACACAAAGATCATCATCATTTTTATCAGGAGAACCATGGTCATTATGCATATTTATGTCATCATAAGTTTGAGCACAGTGTTGTGGTATGGGAAGTGAAAGGTTGTTGGCATCTTTTTCATTTTTCAAAAGATATGGAAACAGTTTTCATAAAAAATAACATTCCTGAAAATTTCAAATTTTGTGACTTTTTAAGTTTAGAAAAATAAAACCTTTGGTGTGTGATTTAAAACCAAGAAAGACACCAGGAATAGCACGACTGTCCAGCTTCTTTCTATGAGCAACAAGAGTAGAAGAATAACACAAACAACCAAAGATACGCAAGTCATAAATGTCACACAACTTTCTATGCAATTTTTCATATGGTGTTGCATTATTGAGCAAAGGAGTAGGAATACAATTAATTAAGAAAACAACATGTTGGACAACAAAATTCCAGAAATTAGCAGGGA
>Ga0123342_1000691_pt1 | contig 54836 bp, 22 predicted proteins | sample Turbeawhitnodule_FD_89960 | JGI IMG/M metagenome (GOLD analysis project Ga0123342, IMG submission 89960) | Root nodule microbial communities of legume samples collected from Mexico - Turtle bean Mexico white nodule | ecosystem: Host-associated > Plants > Roots > Nodule | place: Mexico: Nepantla...
TTCTCTCTATCTATCTATATCCGGATAAAAGTAATATTACTCAAGTCAAATAAAACTACTATACACACACAATAAATATCTAAATGTATATTTATATCAAAATTAATATTAATATTAATAATAATATTAATAAATATTAATAATATGAATATAATGTTAATAATAATATTAATTATAACATTAATAAATATTAATAATATGAATAATATTAATAAATATTAATACTATGAATAATATTAATAAATATTAATAATATAAATATAATTTATTTTATTTTTATTATTATTATAAATTATATTAATATGTATAAGTATAATAAAAATGATAATATGACCAAATATCTGGTCTAGTGGTCAATGCTTCCCTGATCACTGGAAAGACTTGGGTTCGAATCTTGGTGCTGCAGTTTGCTTGTAACATTATTTGGAGCTTGGGTTCGAGTCTTAACCAGTGCAAAGGATGAATGACATTGATTTGTTGAGAGCAGAGTTTTTACTCCAAGAAAATGAGGGATTCCACCTACAGAAGATACTCTGATGCTCAAGTAAGTAAAAGAGCAATATTTACATGTTATCTTCAATTAGTTGTTTTATTTATATTAATATTTAAAAATATGTATATAATAGTTCACTTTATACAACTAGGTAACTAGGTGATGCAATGATTTAAACTATAAATAATCAAAAAGATACAAGTTTACTTTTATATATTATGTTTAATTTTAAAAAATGAATTTCTTTAAAGTAACTATAAAAATGTTTTACTTTAAAAAGGTAATTGTCAAATTTGATTATCTAGAGTAATATTATCTTATTAATTATTATATTTCTTAATATTGAAATTCAAAATCTAGATATTGTCAAGTGGTAATGAGTGGCTTAATTTGCTGTTAATCGCTTGTCGATCATGAAATGGATGTTTGATTAGGACATATACCCATGATTTTGACTTATGAAAAGTAACACTAATCATGAGTTAACATAATTCTATTGTAGGCATAAAGTCTTTTTCTTTTCTTCTTTTGGTTAATCGTCTTTTTCATACTTGGTTTACATAATTTCAGGATTAAACTCATTTTACTACCCAACTTCGTGAATGCTTTTCACTTTTATTAGTTATCATCAACTTCAATTCAATTCAAAATTCAATACTTTTTTTCTTCTATTGGTTACTACCGAGTTCAATTCAATTCAAAAATGTTATTTTATTTTATTTTATTGATTCTGTATTTTTTAATTTAATTTCTAATAATATTGATTTAGTTGACATTTTTTTTTTCTTTCTCAAACAATATCTATATTAATTGACATTGGGTGTTAAATCAAATAAACTTATATTTTATAATTTTAACAAAGAAAATAAATTTTGTCAACATAACGTTGAGTCATAATATTATCTTCGCAGATAAATAATATAATAATATCTCCGTGATTATTATAAATATTAAATTTTGAATCATTCCAATATCCGTAAATATCTTAATAATATTAAATGCATGCATTATAAATACTACATTAGTGAAATGTGATACATTTTAAATAAGTTGTAAATTGTATCAGTTTTATAGATTTGATCAATTTTCTGACCACGGATTTAAATTAAAAAAAGTCGGAATTTTTCTTTCTCCACCTACATATATACTAGAAAAAAATCATAAAATGAATTAAAGACTATTTTAAAAACTAAAAAAAATATAAAATAGTTTATATTATTGTTAAATGATTTTTAAATTGGTATCTAATTAGCTACCAAATTTAGAATCTAAATACATGATAGTTAAAACCTTGATAGTTAATTAATCCTCGATAAATAAATAAATAGTTAATTAATTAGTAAAATTACTAATTTGGTAAAATTACTAATTATTTAGGGTTTAGGGTTTAGGGTTTAGTAAAATTAATTAGTTATTTATTTAATAGAATAAATAATGAAATAAATTTTCTTTATTTCAAAATAAATAAACTATAAATTTTTTATATTATTTTTATAATTATATGTATATATTTCTTTTATTTTTTAATTAATTATTTATATTTTTTTTTAATGTAATGAAAATGTTAAGTGTTTTGGTAGTATAAAAAATTATTTTCCTTTCTTTGTGTATGAGGAAAACATAGTTATATTGTAGTGTAATTAATTTCTAAAGTGTAGTAGATGTGACGTAGAAATGAATTGAAATCATGATTTTGAGAGGGTTAATTACATTTCTTAATTTCAATGGTAGGCATGATTCCACTATGAAAGAGGGTGTAAATAGTTAATGTTAGGAAAGAGGGGGAAATAGTACATGTGTGTGACCAAAATATGTTACATCAACTTTAACTAATTAAATATTCACCAGAGTATATAAGACCTAGGGCATATTAGTTTCTAAACATACCTTTTTTATGGAAGCTGTTATAGCTTGTGAATTTTATGGTGTTTAATATATTATATACCAAAGGAAAGTAAATTAAAGCAACACTATAACATATATAAATATTAAATAAGGAAGAGATATAAAAAGAAGCTTTATAATGGAACTATTTCAGTAATAAATCACTAAATAAAGATTAATTTTAATCGTGTTTCACGTGATATTTGGGATAAAAAACCTACCGACTTTCAATTTTATTTTAAATTATATTTTTACAATCACCAAAATTTAAAAAAAAAGACTAAAAATATATTTAAACCTAAGAATATAACAAGAATGCATAATATTCTATATAAAAACATTAACTTTTAATTTCTTAACCTTCGTTATAAGGATATTAATGATTAGAAAATAAAAGGAGTGGGAAAATAAATTAAAGCATTACTTTTGTTTTTCACATTAAGAAAAATACAATAATTTTCGTACATGTTATCAGTAATTATATAATAGATTATACATATAAATAAATAAATAAATAAATAAAATTATTATTTTTTAAATAAATTATTTATATATTTTATTATTTTAAAATATAACTTTTAATTTTCTATTTTTGTTTTAAAAGCTGGAATCTAATTTTTAAAAAGTTATATTTTGTATTAAATTATTTAAAAAAGTTAATTTTATAAAATATGTTATTACATAATTAAATTTATTTGATACCATCAATTACATTCATTACAATTTTTTTTACTCATTTTTTATTCCTCTTTCTATTAATAACAATTTTATGTGACCTTTCACTCTCTTCTTCTCCCTTTCTTAGGTTTTCCAAATCTATATTTCACCCTACAAAGCAAGCTAGTCTTGAATGAAGACAACTGAATATCTGGCATAATGGAGTCACACACACCTCCAAATATCTAACGCATGCAAACTATAACCAAAAACCCTACCCTATACCTATACCTATACCAACAACCAAACAAACAAATATACATAATATAAATAAATAGATAACTTTACGTTATAAATTTAAATTAGGAAAAAATCAATTTAACTTTATAATATATATAAAAAAATATATTTAAATCATTTATAAATTACTTTGTTGGAATTTTCTCGTATATTTTTTACTTTTTAAATTCTTATGGAGTGGTCCAAAACCAGATGACTTAACTGGGACAATACTTTGTGCGGTGGTGAAACGGTGTTATTGTTAGTTAAAATATGTACAGTGAAGCCTCTGAAAACGGTGAAAAAATAACAGTGGGTGGCGAAACAGCTTATATATAGAACAAAAGGGCCATGTGTGTGGTGGTGTCGTGAATAAATGTGGACAAAATTAGGCGCCGTACTTTACTTTAATCTTGTTGTTATTAGCTAATTAAAATTCCAGTTTTATTTAATAATTCATGTAACAAAAGTTGACGTTGATGATTTTAGCTAGAGATAGAGAAGAGGTTAATAAATAATAATAATAATAATAAAATATTAAGATGTAGGTGAATTTTGTGAAATAAATAAGCATGTTGGTGAATTAAATGTGTACAACAAGTAAAAGGGGAAGAAGGCACGCGGAGTGGTGGTGGTGGAGGTAGGGCTAGCCTAAAAGGGGCCCACAAAATCAATGCATGTGGTTTTGGGGCCTACTGGATCAGAAGCCCAAAGTGGTACTATTTTAACCTCCTCCTTTCCTTTCTTCCCCTTTGTCAACAGTCCTTGTTCTTCACTGTTCTGTTGTTGTTGCAGTGGCATGCTTATTTCTCAATTCTCATATCTTCTGATGGCACAACAAAAGGGTCACAGAGAATGGTGATGGAATCGGGTAAGGAGCACGTGGCATGTGATTACTGTGCCTTTATAGGGTAGGATAATAGGGGCGAATCTAGCCTTAGATGTGGGACCATCCCTTCTACAGGGTCGAGGTCTCACAAGGCCCAATACCTTGGCCCACCAACCCAATGCAATCTTTAACACCTTCTTCCCTTTCTATCTTTTCATCGTCTACCAATGAGATAAGGGAACAAATTATTTCTAAATTAATATTTTTTGTCTCAATATCATATGCTAAACTATACCACAACACACTCTATTTTATTAATAAATTAAAATTAAAATTAAAATAATATTAATTAATGAGAAACACGAAACACTAAATTTCTGCTTTTTAATAAACATTTAAATATAAAAAAAATTATAAAATAGTAAATTTTATTGTCGTCTTAGTAAATTATTTATTTCTTTTTCATTTTGTAAAATATACAAACACTCTTTTTAGTCATTATAAAATAATAATTTTTAGTATTTAATATTCATTTTAAGTTAGATGAATAATTTATTTTGTAAATTTTAAATTATTTTAGAGGTGTCAAATCTCCAACATATTATAGATCACTTGGTATTCATTTGCATTTAATTAGTGTCATATAATACTAAAATTAAAAGTCGTAAATTTCAATTATAAAAAACAAACACAAAATTTTCCTCACACTAAAATGTAATATTCATTTATTGTATGAGTAAAAACATATTTTTTCATATACTTGTGAAAGTTAAGAGAATAAAATTAAGGTATATATATAATGCAAACCAAAACATAAAAGATCACTAATTAACTTAATTTGTTCACTTATTAATTCCAAAAAATTACAACTGCAATTTTTTTGTAAATCAGTTCTTATTATTGAAACAAAAGTTATAGCAAAAAGTATATTTTTAAATTGAAATTTATATGTTTCTAGGTGTACATATTATGAAAAGGATAAAGTTATTAATTATATGTGGGTACAAGAAATTGGAGAGTGGAGACGAGAGAGAAGTCACATTTATGGCCTAACTTTTGAATGGAGTCAATTGGTTGAAGACTCCATAGAAGATTCAACCTATTTTTCTACTCTCTCTATGTCTCTCATCACATCCATTCAAGTTTTCTTTCTATAAATACATTTAAATAAGTTTTATGTAAAAACATATATGTAATAAATATATGACCCATTTTTATTCTTTTGCATTATAATGCATACCTAGCTACATTTTTATATTAAATATGGTTTTTACATATTCATACACAAAGGTAGGTCGAATTGAATCAAGTGAACTATATATTATAATTAAAGTAATTATTTTGTGTGGATTCATAAAAGAGAGTGAATGAAAAAAATGTCTAAATGCAAAGCAAAAAGGGAAAATTGGGTATGTGACACTTCTTGAGTTGTGTATATATAAAGTTGAGTAGCTTTTTGATCTTGTGCTGGATTGAATATGACTACTGATATAAAATGTGATGAAGTTCATTGAATGCTGAGAAGAACTCAAAAGCCACAACATTATACATTAGTCAAAAAAGCTCTATTGTACAAACTTCGTTTTATGTCTTTTTCTTAGAGTTTTCTTTTTTAAATTGGTATACTTTTTTTTATTTTCTTAAAACGGTTAAAACAATTTTTTTTTTCTAAAAATTGTTATATACATATATGTGTGTTTTCCAAGATTTTTTTTTTACTTTTATTTTCTAATTGTTGTAACCATTTTAGAGACTCAATTATTGATGAAGATAAAGATTAAGTATGCGTGAATGTGTTATTAAGAAATTGCAACGAAGCCGTAAATCTCCAAAATCAAATAATTCATATTCCACACACAAAAAATGAGCAAAAGTATCCCTCACACTTTGTTGAGAGCTTTTTAAATTATTTTAGAATTGAAGTTATTTGACAATGGTGTTAAATAATAACTTATTTTGTTGGCTAAAACTTGAATATAGCATCTAATACATATAAAATATTTGTGCAATTCGTTTTGTTATTTATGCTTTGAAGTGTGGTTTAAATATTTGCAAAAACAAATTTATAAATTATTGCTTGTTGTTTTCATTAAATGTATTTCAAACCATATATTGAATCTGATTATTTTGTAAAATATCAGGTTGCAAACAATCTATTCACTTGAATTTTAAAAAACTTATAAATTCTTCAATGACGTGAATAAACAAATGCTAAGTTTTGATCATTTGAGAAAATTATTGTCACGTTCGACAAAACACATATTTCTCCTATGTTTTAATTTTAATTTGAAAGTTATTAAGTTGAACATACCTAATTAGTAAGTGTTCATATTAAAGGATTTTTTAAAATAAATAAATTATAAATAATTAAAAATCAAGGTTCTAAAATTAATAGAAAATAGTAATTTAATTTATTTTTTCAATAAAATTTCGTAAAATGAAAATTTTAATATAGCATTATATTTCTATATAATTTTAGTTTATTTTATCAATATTTATTTGAAATAAAAAACATAAAAAAATTCACTAATATCAAATTAATATTAAATTAAACTTAACTTTGTTTCAACTCAAATAAAAAACCAGAATGATTAAAATTTGTAAGATCAGTCTAAATTAATGTTAAATAAAATAATTATATCCAAATAGTTTTATGTGTGACAATTTTTATTATATTTAATTTTATGATACTTCCTAAATTCGCTCATCTTTTTTTTATAATTTATGTAAAATTACTTATTTTATTTTACATCTTTATGAAATACACATATTCACATATTTTTTTTTATCATTTTACCTCACTCACCCCTCTTTTTGTTTCTCTTCTTCCACCACTATCCCAAATCTTATTTTATTTATTTGAAGAAGTTGCTAAGGTAAATAAAGAGCAGGGTCTAAAAGTGTTAAAGAGTGTTGGGCAAAGACTTATTACACTCAACATTTTTGAACCTGCACCAACAAAATTTTCAAATTCCGAAAATGTCTTTTATTTCGAAAATGAAATATGAAATTAAAAATAATACATTTTGAAAAAGTAAAACTAGAAAATCTAGAAGAAATTATTATGTTTGAAAATAATACATTCTTAAAAAGTAAATTTGGAAGAGATTACTGTGTTTCGAAAAAGAGGTCCAGAGTGTATTTTTATATGTACCCTATTTTTAAAGGACATTTTCGTCTTTTTTCATGAAATTGGGTGCAGTTATATGGTGCAGGAAGTAATTGCCAGAGTGTAGAATGAATTTGGGCTGGTTACAAAGAGGCCCAATGATATTGATTGAAAAGAGACCCAATGATGCGGATAACATTGATAGAAAACCCTAATTAGGTGTGTGTAGCGGTTGTTGTTGTCGTCGTCATCATCATCGTCTTTGACAGAGAGAAGGAGTTGAAGGAAGAAAATGGGACGTGTAAGGACGAAGACAGTGAAGAAGTCATCGAGGCAAGTGATAGAGAGGTACTACTCTCGGATGACGCTCGACTTCCACACCAACAAGAAGGTTCTCGAAGAGGTCGCGCTCATCCCCTCAAAGAGGCTTCGTAACAAAATCGCCGGCTTCTCCACCCACCTCATGAAGCGCATTCAGAACGGTGCTGTTCGCGGAATCTCCCTCAAGCTGCAGGAGGAGGAGCGCGAGCGCCGCATGGACTTCGTCCCCGAGATCTCGGCCATCCGGACCGACCAGATCGAGGTCGACGGTGAGACCCTCGACATGCTCGCCGCCCTCGGAATGTCTGAAATCCCCGGCGTCGTCAAGGTCGATCCTGTCCCTGTACAGGCGCCGCTTGCCTTCGGCCGTGGCGCCGGTGGAAGGAGGTTTTAATTCCCACCGCCGTCATTTCGGTTTTGAGATTTTTTTCGTGTTGTTAATTAGATGACTAATTTACATTTCTGTAGTTTCTGTAGTTGAGTTTTGGATGCTTGGAATCGTTAAACTTATTAATGGAATGGAGTTTTTTTGGTGTTGCTTATGATTTCTATCTTGATAGTGTTTTAATTGTTTGAAGTGGTTGGCCAATGACTATGTTTGATTTCTGCGCTAAAACGATGGTAGAGTTTGTCATAGAGTTTATTTCAACACTCCTTTTAATTTCTGCGCTAATGAATTTTTTTAATTGATAGGATAAATTGATTGTTGTGCAATATTGATTTTGACTATAAATTGATGGACATTTTGATCTCATTGAATATGAAAGTGCACCTCAATGGTCATCGATTTGACCCCATGAACCCCAACATGTATAAAGCCAATTTTGCAACAGCTAGATATGTGACCCTAAGACCAATTTCTAGATTCCATTCACTCCATCATTGTTTTAAAATATCAACATTATATTGATAATCATAATGCATATATAAATAGATTTCAATTGCTAAGCCCTTAAAGCAATGGTTACAATTGTATGAACAAGAAACTATTTTACTTAACAGTGTAACGCAGGGTCTAAAATATGGATAATCTTTCACAATCCCTAAATAACATTAAATTATATTTAAATAATAACATTAAAGTTTCTTATATTAAAAAAATTGTTCTGATTACCTTGCTTCTTGGAGATGACATTGCTTATGTGAAACTATTTACATAAATCATTTAACTTAAAAAATGATAAATAATAAGTCAAACAATAATTGTTAAATAAAAAAACACACTTAATTTCAATATCTTCGTTTTTCTAAAAATAAATAGCCAAAATATACACTTATTCTAACTTGTGTAAAATAGAAAATAATAAAAATGATAATAAATCAAAATTTATTTGTTCAAATAATTCTATTTCTTTTTCCACTAAATCTCAAATTTCCTTTTAAGCTAGAGTCATCTTATGTTGTATTATTGACACTAATAACATCTTCCAAACTTAACACTAGATCAAATAAAATTTCTACTTTTATCTTAGAACTTAGCTACTCCTTATAGAAACACATGCTTAAATCTTTGAACCTTCACCCTACTGTTTATTTACTCTTCATAACTTATATCTATCTAAAACTAAACCATGGCACAACTAAATCTAACTTGCCCTTGCTCTACAATTATTAGCTAACTATCCATTTTATTTTATTGAGATTTTGAAACTATTGTTTTCTATTCCTAGAAATATAAGAATGAAATTGATAAGGAATCAATTCATTCGAAAGATAACATCCAATCTTTCCGAGGCAAGAGTCTCAAATTCATCTATAATTTGAGTTTATCAACAAAATCATATCACTTATAATATAAGTATTTCACCAAAACAATTATTAATGTAAAAATGATAATCTAAAACACTACTTTCAATTAAATAAATTCACACTTAATAAAATGAAATATATCAAACAAGTTTAAATATTTGTAATTAAGTATTTATTAATATTTTTTTATTAAGTGATTAATTTTTTTATATTTTAATTAATGTTTTAATCATTTAATTTATCTCTTAATTAAGTAATATATTGTTATATTATTCTTACCCTATTAATTGAAGATATACCAATGTTAAACTATATGAAATAGAAAGATGACGTTTTCTCCTTATTTTGTGTGATCTTTCATTACACGTTCTAAGGTGCATTTGCTGAAATAGGTTTTTGCATTTAGTTAGTATCTTTGAAGATTGTTGAAGAGATTTTTGGTTCATATATTGTAACATTTTGCATTTTTGTGATGGTTGTATTATGATATTTATAAGATAATGGAAACATTATACCTAAGATTGAGTAAATTGTTATAATAGGATTTGGTTCAAACAAGTCTAAATAACTTTGTACATATCCTTTCCTCTAATATTTTTTATATTTCTTGTTTTTATTTATGTTTTTAAAAATCACGTTCATTGAATTAATTGCCTTAAATAGAAGTTTTCAAGGTTCGTTAAATAATAAAAAGAGTTTCAAACTAATAATTCACCGTATCTCCTTCTTTTCAATAGATTAATTTGTGTTGATGTAAGATATTATGAATACAATTCATGTTTTAATTTTTCCTTAATTTTCAAGAAAGTTTCCTTCAAAACATTTTTAGAATTTCTTTTGAATTACATTACCTTAAATTATTCAAAAGTTATAATAAAAGTAATTAAAGACGTGTAAATTTCATTTATACACATTCAATTGCGAAAACAAAGTCATCCTTAAAATCATTAACATTAAGCTGTTAAATACGGTATTATTATTATACAAAAATTTATCACTTCATCTAATTTGTAATATCATTTTCATTTATTTAAATTGAAAGTTTTAAAATTGTTTTCCAACAAAAGAATTTGTACAGGAATCATCAAAATTGAGCAAAACGCAAAACTATCCCTACCCAGAATGCAGAACAAAGAAAGAACCCTAACGCCAATAATTGGAGTCTGAAACCCTGCATCGGCGTCAATCTCCGTATCGCTTCTTCAGATAATTTCTCATGACTTCCCTGCGAGCCTTCAACCGCTCCTGTTGAGGAGCCACGTTAACAAACGACAAATAAGCTCCCACGCCGAAGAACAAACCGCCGACGATGAATACGCCGCCACTCACAACCACTTGCCTCGCCGTCGGCGGATACAACCACGCCATCGTTGAATTCACTTACTTTTTGTAGTTAAAGGAAGATATTCTTCTGCGCCCAAAAATATACAAACAGCAGAATTTCAATATGGGCTAAGGCCCATTTCAATAACAGGCCAAATCTCGATGAGGCCTGTTTTCCTGCATCCCCCTTATTTTTAAGCTACAGCCCCGTAAAATTAAATTCCAATATTACCCTTATGAAAATAAATTAATTGGGGTGGGCATTGGTGGTGGTGCCAAGTGTTTATTATACTCTTATGAGAGAGTTAGACATATTATATGAAATTTCTGTGATATAAATGTGAATTATTTATTCAAGAGGTAGATGAATGATAGAAGCTTGACACAAAAGATTTATTGAGAAAGTGTCCAAATCATTAGTTTAATGAACATTTTTAAAAGGCTTAAAATTAACACACCTTTATCTAACGCATAGGAGATATAAAATTAATTTAATGTCCATTTTCATGCTCTCAAATAAAGGAGGTGAAAGTTAATCCTACATTTATCATTAGTGAAACGCTTAGCATTAGACGTATGAATCTTAAAAATAGTATAAAAATGTTTGCTTTTTGATATTTTTTAAAAATTGTATATTTTCTTAAAACATACTTAGTGTTAATTTAAACTGTGATAACACCTTCATTTTTTCTAAAAACTAATTTTAATATTTTAAAACTTTACTTGTTTACTTATTATTTTGCCATGAATCACGAAATCGGTCAAAATAACTTTAGTTCACATAGTCAGTTAATTTACATATACTCAAATTAAAATATAAAAGTTTAATAATTGATCATATAATCATATATTACAAAAATAAACCTATACTAACATTTTAAAAACATGATGTCTAAATTAGAAATATTTAAAATAGTGAAACAATAAAAAAAAATTATCTTAGCTAGGAAAAAAATTATTAAACCTAAATTTATCCAAGCATGAAGCGGCTGTGCGTAAGTATCTTAAATAAGAAAAACATCAGCACGCCACCAAATATGAAATTAAAACAACAAAAAAAGACAGAAAAATTGGATCTGCAAAGTTTATCAAACAAAAGTATCTATAAAACAAATAAATGGGGAGACAGAAGATCACTCTGTCTTGTACCTCTGTTTCAATTCATGGCCTCAAATAGATAATCATTGAAGTGCACTTTGATAACAACCCAACCTTTTTCTTCAAATCAGTTTAGGTCAAGATAAAAAAACCTTAATCCAACCAAATTATATATAATCATATCAATTTTCCAAACACCAAGATGTATTATGAAAATTTTCAAGCCATTGGCACTATTGTTTGACTAGCGAAAGAAAAAAAAAACTTCCAGCTTTACTATTTTTGCATGCATTATCCTGCTAACAGATTAAAAGTTGTTTTCTGCAAGTCCAGGATGCTTAAATGTAGCGACAAATGGCAGAGGTAATTTACAAGAGAGCGGCAAATAGAAGACTTCGAATGAGGCAAATGAGAGACAAATGAACACAATACGAAATCTGACAATTTTGGCTACGGCTAAATTAGAGGTAGGTGTTGTATAATCACTCATGCTACAACAATTTTGGTTTCATGGTAGAACACTTATAATCAAAGGCTGTGGTTCCATTCCCCCTTGGTTTATTGCAGCAGCCCAATTCTCACAGTAACCACGTTACACGCTGTTAGGCAAGAAAAAAACTAGAAATTCTCTACTGAGTGAATTTTGGAGAAGCCAGCTACAGATCAAAACCTTGTCTAGCAATGACATGAAGATCAAATGAGAACCCAAATCCGACTACGATCAACTCTATGATACAACTCTACCATAATTTTAGGACATAAATCAAACTAAGTTATTAGCCAACCAGTTCAAACAATAAAAACACTATAAACATACAAATCATAAGCAACACCAAACTTCATTAAAAGTTTAATGAATCCAACCATCCAAAACAACTCAGCTACAGAAGCGTAAACCCTAAAATATATAATAATCCAAATCACAAAGCATAACAATTAGTTATCTCATTAACAACATGACCAAAACTATCAAAAACCGAAAAAAAAACCCGAAAATAATGCGGTCGGGATTAAAACCTCCTTCCACCGGCGCCACGGCCAAAGGCAAGCGGCGCCTGTACGGGGACAGGATCGACCTTGACAACGCCGGGGATTTCGGACATTCCGAGGGCGGCGAGCATGTCGAGGGTTTCACCGTCGACCTCGATCTGCTCGGTCCGGATGGCAGAGACCTCGGGCACGAAGTCCATGCGGCGCTCGCGCTCCTCCTCCTGCAGTTTGAGGGAGATGCCGCGCACGGCACCCTTCTGAATGCGCTTCATGAGATGGGTGGAGAAGCCGGCGATTTTGTTCCGGAGCCTCTTTGAGGGGATGAGAGCGACCTCTTCGAGAACCTTCTTGTTAGTGTGGAAGTCGAGCGTCATCCGAGAGTAGTACCTCTCTATCACTTGCCTCGACGACTTCTTCACTGTCTTCGTCCTTACACGCCCCATTTTTCTTCTTCAGCTCCTTCTCCCTGTCAAAGACGATGATGACGACGACAACAACGACAACAGCTATACACACCTAATTAGGGTTTTCTATCAATGTTATCCGCATCATTGGGTCTGTTTTAAATCATTGGGCATTATTGGGCCTCTTTTTAATATCATTGGGCCTCTTTGTAACCAGCCCAATTCCATTCTACACCAACACTAACACTCTTTATTTACCTTAACAACTTTTTCAAATAAATAAAATAAGATTTGGGATAATTTTTTCAAATATGAGTATTTCACAGGTAAAGTAAATTAAGTAATTTTACATAAATAAAAAAAGGAAAGATTAGCGAATTTAGGAAGTATCATAAAATTAAATATAATAAAAAAAATGTCCCACATTGATATAATTTTTTTATTTAATATTAATTTAGACTGATCTTACAATTTTTAATCATCCTTGTTTTTTATTTGAATTCAAAAAAAGTTAAGTTTTTATTGAATATTAATTTGATATTAGTAATTTTTTTATTTTTTTTTTAAATAAATATTGATAAGATAAATTAAAAGTATATACAAATATAATGCTATACTACAAATTTATTTTTATGAAATTTTATTAACAAAAAAAATTTTAGTATTACTTTCAATTTCATAAATTATTTTATATTAATTCTTATTAAAACTATATCAAGAATATTTTTATATTTCAATATCACTTAATCTATTTATTTACTCTTTTCTATTGCATCAATCAAATTTTCTAAACACTTTTTACTTTTTTTCTTTAACTTTTCTATTATTTTTGCTGAATCCAAGTAACATTACTCTTTATTCTTTTTTTTCTTCCTTTTATTTTATTCTTTTTCCACTCACATCTCAAATCAAACAAAAATGATTGAATATAATTTCTTTTGAAAAGTATAATTATTTATGTTATAAAGCAAACTTAATAGGCTTTCTTTTAATTGTATTATTTCAAGAATTAACTTTTTTATTTTTTAAAAATATGAAACAAGTATAAAATAAGTTTTTCCTCTAAACTAAGTTTAAATCATTTATAAAATAAAATAATTTAAAAAAATAAGAGAATTTTTACAAATTATTTATTATTATTTTTTCTCCCAGAAATTTTTATTAAAAAGTTTATGGGAATAAGATTTTCCTCTTTTATAAGAAAAAACAGACTTACTCTATATTTCAAAAAATTAGTAATTTTAGTCTTTAATTTTTTTAAAATTTTAGTCCCTTGATTTTTACTTTTTATATTTTTTATTTAAAAAAATTACCTTTAACACTTACTAATTAGGTATGTTCAACTCAATAAGTTTCAAATTAAAATTAAAACTAAAGTATAGGACAAATATGTGTTTTGTCTAGCGTGAGAATAATTTTACCAAATGATCAAAACTCTGCATTGGTTTATTCACGTCATTGAAGAATTTATAAGTTTTTTAAAATTGAAGTGAATAGATTGTTTGCAACCTGTTATTTTACAGAGTAATGACATTCAAGATCTACTTTGAAAATCTTTTAATGAAAACAAACAAACAATAGTTTATAAAATTATTTTTTAAAATAATTAAATCAGACTTCAAACCATAAATAACAAAACAAATTGCACACATATTTTATATTGATTCAGCTGAATTGAAGGCTATATTCAGTTTTTAACTAACAAGTTTAGTTATTATATTAACTATTAAATAGGTGCAATTCTAAAATAATTTAAAAAACCCTCAACAAATGTTTGGAGAAGTGTGAGGAATATTTTTGCTCTTTCTTTTTTCTTTTCTTATAATAGTATAATTTTATTCTAAATTTCCACAAATGACAAATTGATTTTTTATTATAAAATTGGGTAAAAAGGTAAGATTCAATCATAGTGAAATAGTTAATTCTATTCACTAGTTTGTTAATATTTCCTAAATATGAGTTTTATATAAATTGCTTGTGTCAAACATCTGTAAAGAATTTGTATTTTTTTTTTTAAAAAAATAGCAAATAATTAAACTCGTACATGTGTTAAATAATTTATGAAAAAAAATTGTATAACTGAACTGACTGATCATGTACAACAGTTATATTACATTATATTGAAAATATAATTAACTGTTAATTAAGTATATTGTTTGTTTTAAAAAAATGTTATTTATTTTTAACTGATGATAATTTAAAAAATATTTAGTTGTGTTATTTTGATTGAAAATAATATAGAAAAAATAATAAAAATGATAAAATTCTAAATTTGAGATGTTAAAGTAAAATTGATTAAGGTAAAACATTTAAACTTAAAATTAAATTAAATCCATACTTTGAAATATAAAAATATTTTAATTTTGTTTCTACTTTTTTCACCTATTTTTATATTACACAAAATGCATTCATATTATAACTAATTTACACTCATATTATTTCTTTCAATAAGAAAAAAAAAATCATTTATTTGTTTAGAATTCAAAATGAAATAGTTATAGCTAATATATATAATTTACAATTATTTTCAGTTTAATTTGTATTTGTATCTTTTCTGCAGAAATTAGGGTTTCCATCTGCCTCTACCTATATATTCCACTACCTACCCAGAAACTAGGGTTTATTGCCATATCCCAACCCTAGCCGCACTTTCGTTTCTGCATCACTTGCTTTTGTTTTCGACATCACCTGGATTGTTGACAATGGCGACTCAAATGAGCAAGAAGAGAAAGGTTAGTTTCTCATTTTCAATTCACCAATTTCAATTGGCGTTAACATCATCAACAACTAAAGATTCGCTTTTAAAAAAATTCAATAGTCGATAATTAAACGATTTGCGTATGCCCATTGCAGTTCGTGGCTGATGGAGTGTTCTTCGCGGAACTGAATGAGGTTCTGACGCGGGAGCTGGCGGAGGACGGTTACTCCGGTGTGGAAGTGAGGGTTACACCAATGCGCACCGAAATCATCATCAGAGCTACTAGAACTCAAGCTGTACTCGGTGAGTGTGCCTCTGTTTAGTTCTGGAACGTTGTATTATGTTTTTTGTTCGATTTGGGTATTGAAGGTTTTGTCTTTGTGTATGTGTAGGTGAGAAGGGAAGGAGAATCAGGGAACTTACCTCGGTGGTTCAGAAGAGGTTCAAGTTTCCAGAGAACGGCGTTGAACTCTACGCCGAGAAAGTCAACAACAGGGGACTTTGCGCTATTGCTCAGGCTGAGTCTCTCCGCTACAAGCTCCTCGGTGGACTTGCCGTACGCAGGTATAAATAGTAATTTCTATCAATTATTTTTGTTGTCGTTATAACATTTATAGATACATGGTGATCCTCAATATTTCGCACAATTATGACACTGGTCTGAAGTTTCCCCTGTACCACTGGGGATTCCTCTTCTTTGCCAAACCTTTTTCCCTTATTACAAACATGTAGATTTATTGCAGTCCTTGATATTAAGGATTGTTGTAGAAGATGGTGCTGTTGTAATCCCAGTTGTGGAGATCTTAGGATCGTTGATGTTGTTGTTGGAATTGCAATTGTGTACTGCTTTTTCAGAGTTGATTGCATCCTGTCCTAATTAGTATTGTGAGCTTTAAAGATACAGATGCAATGCCAGTTGCAGTTCAAGAAGGTTGTTGTTGTGGAATTGCTGTTGGGGATTGTTTTTAAAAATCTTGATTGCTTCGTAATGTTATTGATAAATGTGAATTTTATTAGCTACCTTAATTTTATTTGGTTTGACAATTTACTATTAGGAGAAATTAATCTTTTGTTATTTACTGTAGTGTATCTATGTGGATTCTTATTCTTTAAAGAATGTATGGAGATCCATTTATTTTTATAAGTAAAAAATTGTCATTTAGACCTATTTGTGTCTGTAAAAACATAAATTTGATTAGTTGATAATTTTGTTATTTTGCTATGCTCGGAATGTCATTTTTACTTGTTTGAACAAATGCAATTTTGTACTGGATTTGTTGTAATGCTGCTTACTCTTGAACTTTGTCTTTCAGGGCTTGCTATGGTGTTTTGAGGTTTGTCATGGAGAGTGGTGCTAAAGGATGCGAGGTTTGTTATCCATGTGTTTTTATTTGAGGTATTGATATTGTGGTGTTGCTTTGTCTGATGGTTTGCTTGTTTGATTTGAGCAGGTGATTGTGAGTGGGAAATTGAGAGCCCAGAGGGCAAAATCCATGAAGTTCAAGGATGGCTATATGATTTCTTCTGGGCAACCTGTCAAGGATTATATTGACTCTGCAGTCAGACACGTTCTCCTCAGACAGGTTATTTTATTTCAATCTTTAATAGATTCTTGATAAAGTTTATCTTTTTTGTTGTTGATTCACTTAAGTATTTTGTCATGATACTATTTTTTTTCCTTGGTGTCTCCTTAGGGTGTTCTTGGCATTAAGGTGAAGATTATGCTTGATTGGGATCCTAAAGGGAAGCAGGGTCCTAAAACTCCCCTCCCTGATATTGTCACAATCCATCCTCCAAAAGAGGAAGAGGAATACATCCGGCCAGCTCCAGTTTTGGCCACTGATATTGAGGTCCCTGTTGCTTGAAAAGCTATACATGGAGCAGTGATTTATATAAGCAAGTGCCTTGTTTTTATTGTATTCAATGTTTTTTGTCAAGGACATGTTCAAAGTTTTGTAGTTTCGAAAAGAATTGAAGTAATTTGTTTTATCTTTTTTATACCTTTATGCTATGTCGTTTGGGTTTTCTTCCTGTGATTCACGGCATTGATACATTGTCTTATTTTCCTTGCTCTAATTCTTTGTTAACCAAATTTTGAAGTGCAGGTTTATTTGGACAACTACAAATAAAGTATTTTTGTTGTAGAAACTTGACATAAATGGCTTTTGTATAATAACGATGATACTTTGGTTATTGATTTTGCAGTCAAATTAACTATAAATTTTATGCACTATCTTTTTTATGTTTACCTCCAGAGTTCAGATTGATGTTTAGGTAATTAACTCGTGTAAAGTATAATAAGATTGATGTATACTATATAGCCAATGACAGAAGCATTTTATTATTCCCATCTACCTTTTGGTTTATGAATTTCCCTGCTTCTAGGTCTTCTCTTCCTATTGTTCAGCATTATACATGGAATGGTACATTGGACCTATTTTGATTTAGTACTGTAACTGGAATGGCAAGTAAAATTTTAGACCTTGTTTGTGTAATTATTGTCCTTCTGTAGGATTGCTTTTGGAACATCCTTGAAAGAAGTCAATGAAACATAAGTTGTATCAACTTCTGGCACATATTGATTATGACTAAACTTTGCCCGTCAGATTTAGACCATACAAACACATATATTTTATGTATTTGTAAAAAATGTCCGTCTCACATAAGTATCTTAAAAGTTCATATCAACATCTAAAATCTTTTAGAAGACGTGCCTAAAGTGACTCCATGTTGATGTTGAAAATATATTGTATGCTATAACTATAGCTTTCATAAGGTAATATAATCACAAATTTTATCAGAGTATCACTTTTAGTACCCAACCTAAACTTAATACTAAAAAGTAAAAATAAAAAAATATTCTTAAAAGATTAAAATGTGAAAAATGTTCTAATTGTTAGGATTTTATGTAATTGATTAAAATGTTTATGTACATCATAAAATTGTATTTGTAACTGCTCTTAGAAAATAATCGATTAATATTTAATAATCAATTAACATTGTTTTAGATTATTTTTCAAAATTAATGAAAAGCCAAAATAGTCTACAAATTTTTAACTGATTTTTATATTTTACTAAAGTAATTGATTATCAACTTAAAATAATTGATTAAATGATTTTGATGAGTATTTTAGAAACTATATAAATAGAACCCTTATTCTTTATTTTATACGTATAATATTACTTTCAAGGGTTAATAGAGATATTTATGAGTTATTTTAACAAGATTTATAAAAGTTTCTTCCAACTTCATCTTAATTAAAAGAAATACAAAGATTATGTATTAGTGTTGTATTTTTCTTGTGAAGGTTTGTTGTGATCCAAATAATACTTAATTTTAGTAATAAATGATCAAGGTCCAAATAATACTCATTTGTCTTTTATAGCGATAGTTGCCTAGCGAAACTCAATTTATTGACTGAGAATTGGATAATGTCTTCATTAATAGAAGAATCAATCTAAAAATATAATCCTTCTTATCTCTTGTTTCTTTAAATTTTATGATATTTACTTTTGAAAAGCTTTTTAGATAATCAAACTATTAAATTTGAAGTTGTGTTTGACTTGATAATGTGTTTGTCAAGAGAAGCCATTGTCTGACTGCACATCATCAGTTAACTTCTTCCAATATTTTAAAAAAAGATTTGAAATATGATTAACCTTTCCTTCTTTTGTTTTGACCTATTTTTCTCAATTGGTATCATAGCTCAACCTCTCAACCTCTGAAGGGTTTAGCGTTTCACCACGATTAGAGGAAATATCCAAATAATGGCAGACATGTAACAACAACTAATAGGCGTAGGTGCATCCCTTACAAGGTCTTTAGCTTTTATGGGAGAAGACTTTCCTTACTAGAAAGATCATTCGGGGATGTATGTTAAGTCCACACAATATCAACTATGACAGATTAAGACCAGAGGAGATATCAAGATCGATGCAAAAATTGTTTGATGAGATATAACTCAAAAAGGCAAGGTACATTCTAATTTGTGCATTGTTTAAATATGAACAATTTGCACATTAAAATTGGTCAAGGAGATTTGAGACTCCTTAAAGATCAAGTACGAGGATAATGAAGACCTGCAAATAAGAAAAGTTGCAACTCTCACACGTTAAATAGAATCTTTCATCGTGAAGGATATGAAATTGTAGATTCTTCTAAATAGGTTAGAAGCTCTAAGACAAAGTTTCTCTAGGTTCAAATCAACTTGAAGTTGTTGGATGACATGCTAAAAGTTCAAGATCCCAAAACAACATACATTAATAATGTTAGAGATTTGGAAAAGTTCATGTGAATGGACTTCTTAGAATCTTAAGAGTGCACGAGGTGCATCTCTAAGTTTGCAAACAAAAGTAAGTCTCAACATTGTTTGACTAAGCTCTCCATGCAAAGTCAATTCCAAAAAATACTCATTTCATGAATGCAAAGTCAATTCCAAAAAATACTCATTTCATGAATAACAAGTAACTTCTATCATCAATTGGCCATACATTATAGGCTTCAATTAGAACCAATTATAAATATAATTCCATTAAGAGACAACATATGTGAAAAGAAGTTCAGACTTTAGAAGCAGTAGACCACTTATCAAACACCAAAGAGTCAAATGATGAAGATGTCTTCTACTTCTTCATGTACAAGTTTAAAATGGACGATTTGAAAAAAGAAAAAAATAATAATTCAAAGGAATTGAAGGAAAAAAAAATGTCATTTAGAACCATCCAAGAAACTTCAATATTTTAAATTAGTGTGCCATAGCAAGAAAATGAAAAAAAGCTTTTCATGAAGAAGAGTTTCATATTAACATAGAAAGATCTTGAAATTTCTGAAATAGAAGATGAAAAAAAGCTCATATTAATCTCATGATAAACATATTGTCCATTACCTCTTCTCGTAACTCTTGTGATGAGATAGATTTTAGTGATATAAGTTCTAAATACTTACAAAATTATTAAATCTTTAAATTTTAAAGAAGTAATATAAATTAATTTAATTTTCTTTGAGATTATAGAAACATATCTGTTCATAATTATAGATTTTAATTTTTTAAATGATTTAACGTAATATATGATCTACCTAAATATAAATGTTTATTTAATTGGACTTACCAAAATCGTTCATTTTAATTCGATGAATTATATTTATTTAAAAGTAGAAGTATGGATCTAAATTTACAAAATATTTAAATAATTCAAACACTTCAATTTTCATTATCTTTAAATAATAATAAAAAGAAAATGAAAACTAGTAAGCCATGTAAAACATTTTGTTTTTGGTTTTGAAAAGTAGACACTATACAGTCTTTTATTTTTCTTTTTAATTGTACATTGTACTGATTGTAGAGAGAGATAAAGATGGTAGATGCAGCTCACTCATCTCCATATCTACTGAGGTTGTAGGATATCCAATCGAAAGTGAATCCCAACTCTATCGACAACCACAAAACCAGAATTTTGAGTCACTCAATAAAGGAAAAAGGCCAAATCCTTTGAGCTCTAGATGAAGCAAAAAGCAGCAGAAAAAGGCCAAAGAATCTACACCAAATCTTGATCTCTCTCATACCCTTTGAGCATTGGAGGGTTTTCCTCAAATTGCCATGTTTTGATTCCTCAACTCCAGAGTTATAAAATGGGGTTTTCTACTAAACTCATGTTATTTTCATTTTTGTTGGTTGTGTTCACATGTTTTGAGTCACCCCATGTTGCAGAATCTGCTTCTGATTACTCCACTTTGGTCTACAAGGGTTGCTCTAAGGATTCTTTCACAGATCCAAGTGGGGTGTACTCCCAGGCACTCTCTGCACTCTTTGGCTCATTGGTTTCACAATCCACCAAAACCAAGTTCTACAAGACCACTTCTGGCTCTGGCCAGAACACCATAACTGGTCTCTTCCAATGCAGAGGGGATCTCACCAACTCTGACTGCTACAACTGTGTCAGCAGGCTCCCAGTTTTGTGTGACAAACTTTGTGGCAAAACCACCGCTGCAAGGGTCCAACTACTGGGATGCTACGCTCTCTATGAGGTTGCAGGGTTCTCCCAAATCTCAGGTATGCAGATGCTGTACAAGACTTGTGGGACAACAAATGCTGCTGGGAGAGGGTTTGAGGAGAGGAGGGACACTGCATTATCTGTGATGGAAAATGGGGTGGTCAGTGGCCATGGCTTCTACACCACCAGCTACCAGTCTTTGTATGTGATGGGGCAATGTGAAGGGGATGTTGGTGACTCAGATTGTGGGGAGTGTGTGAAAAATGCTGTCCAGAGAGCTCAGGTTGAATGTGGCAGCTCTATTTCAGGACAAGTCTTTCTTCACAAGTGTTTCATCAGTTATAGCTATTACCCAAATGGGATTCCTTCTAGATCATCTTCATCATCACCTTCATTCTCTTCATCTTCTTCAGGTACTAGATGACGTCACTATTCATGTCAAACCCCTAAGCTACCTACTTACACACTCGCACACACCGGACCAAACAGATATGAATGTAAAGGCAAAAGAGAAGCCTCAATTTTTAAGTTTTAACATCATTCTAAAATTTGAACAATCTGTCATTTTCATTGTTTGTTTTATAAACTTTAGTTCACTTTGAAATGCTCTGTGCATTTTTAATTTAATTATCTGTCAAATTCATGCTGAAGTATTGGAATATATTACATAAACATTCACTTATTTGGCTTCAACCATAAAGTTATTGAGTACTTAACATGAATTTATTTCACTTCAAAATCAATTCTAATCATAGTTACTTCTGTTTGATTTATGATCAATTTTGCAAACACTTACCTAAATCTGCACTGAATTAGTTGTTCCAGGGTTCAAAGATACCTGCTAGTATGATCATCTTTAGATCTGCTATTGTGATATGTTGCCTGTTGGTGATGCAGGGCAAAATCCAGGGAAAACTGCTGCTATAATATTAGGAGGAGTAGCTGGGGTGACTTTTCTGGTTATATGTTTGTTATTTGCAAGAAGTTTGAAGAAGAAACATGAAGGTATGAGTTATATTATATATTATCTGTTACTTTTATTGTTATACATACTTTCTGCTCTTACTGATATTTGTGTATTGATTCTCTCATTTACTCATTTTGCATTACTATTCTTTTGAACAGATTATTGACAGAAGAATATGATTTCTGAGAAGGCAAAACTATTCTTTTTGATGCATTGTTTTTGCATGTTTGGTTGATGGATGAAGGGTGAAAATTTTGTGGTAAATAGATGGTGCTTCATACAGAAACAATACAGAATGCTTCACTGAAATTGTTGTTGGTAAGATAATATTTTGTTGTTGGGAAGAGCAATGTGATTAGAACATGAAAGTTATATTTTTTTCACGAGGGTGTAACTGTAAATTACCCAACTGAATGACTGTTTGCACCCCAGTGGATGAAAATTTTGGACTTTACCTTTAGCCATGTGAGAAATTTCTCTTTTTTTCTATTTTCTACACTGTTCACGTTTCTCTTTTTAATTGTTCATTCACTTTATGCTTTCTAAAAAGTTGCAAGTTGCAACCCTCCCTCATATACTTTTATATTAAGTTTTCTTTTTTCTAAATTAATGTTATTGAAATATCAATGATTGAAGTAAAAGTGAAAAAATTTACTATAGATAATATGTTACATTTGGATAACAAGGTAAAACTGTTCTATAGTACTGTTATTTCTGTTCTTTTACATTACAAATGCAATATTTCACACATGATCTAATAAATCAATTATTTATTTATTTGAAAAAAATTAAATATTCAATTTGGTCGTTGAAAAATAAAACTTGATCTAATTTGGTTATGAAGGAAAACAAGTTTAAAGTAGCTAAATAATTCTTTAAGATTATAATGGTAGGACTTCTTCACTATTTTTTTTTTCTCTATTTTTATTACGTTACTGCTTTATGAAAATGTGATAAATTAACTTACTTTTACTTCTACATTTTTAATGTCCATATAATTTTAATTATACATATATGGTCTTATAATGTCAATTGAAAATATTTAGGTAGTGTGTACTGAGTGATAACAAGTATTAATTGCAACATTTTACAATTGTGGCAATCTTAATTTGACAATTCTGGAAATATTTATAAATTAGTTAGTAATTTAATAAGCTATTTTAATAATTATGTCAAGAATAACAATTCAATTATTATTTTATTATACATTTGTAGTAAATAATTTAATTATTTTTTGTTATTTTTGTTGTATTTATTTTTATCTAGGAAACACAAAAAATATAGATAGGAGTATTTATTAAAAGTAGTATTATCTTATTACTCATACTTCTTTTATTTTTATATTTTATTGATGATAGGGTGAATGACACTTAAGTTTGGTTTCAAACTCTGGTTCAAACACGAGAAGTACGTCATGCTAATGTGTTTTGGATGATCCACATATATTTATTTTTAATTTTTTTATTATAACATTAAAGAGTTATTTGCACATGGATCTTTTTGACACTTTCATTTTCTTGAACTTAATAGCTTGATACAAAGTTTTCACTTTTTCAAAATTTCTTCAAAGATTTTTTTTTTTTCGTGTAAGAACATTTGTTTCCTATGGGGTTTGAGTAAATTTTTTTCAAGTCACCCTAATTTATAGTTTGTACGGAAAGTTAGACTATCACCTCATATTCCTCGAGACACCTTAGTTTCATATCTAGCAACCTCAAAACACACGTGAAATAAAATTTTGTAAAATAATGATGAAACCATACAAACTAGACTCAAAACTATACAATAATAAAGTGAGAATAACATATGAACACCAATTATCAACATTATAATAAAAGACAACCAACGAATTAGAGTTTTTCCTACAACAACATTGGGTCAAACTACAAGTTATATGCAATGAATTAAAGATTTTGTTTTTACTTGATCGTCATAAATCCTCTCTTCGGTGAAATATCGTATCAAGTAAGTCAACCATCATGTTGATATTACTAAGCAAAATATCAAGCACCATACAAAATTACCTACAATGATTGACACTGAGAAATAGTTTCAACAACAAACTGCAATTATGTAGTGTTTATTGATGTCATCTAAGGAAGAACAACCTTTAAAAATAACATGTTTGCTTTAAAAGGGGAGGAAGTTTGACTACAACTTACAAAATAACCTATATTGAGTTGAGCTACAAGTTATATGCAATGAATTGAAGATTTTTGTTCAACCTAATCATCATTGATCTTATCATGTAGTCAAATCATGAATCAAACAAGTCAAACATCGTATTGATATTACTAAGAAAAATATTGAGCACCATATAAAACAACTCACTATGATTGACACTAAGGGGAAAGAATCTCAACAATATGATGAGATTACAAGTCTTTATTGATGTTATCTAAGGAAAAACAACCTTTACCAAAAATATGTTAGCTCTAGAAAGGTGGCTGAGTAGATCTTAAAAATAATTTTAAAGATTTTCATAAGATGATAGTCAGTAGACCGTTTGTGATCTATTATTTAATAACTTGAAACAAATAATGCATGAAAAATAAGTTGTTATTTTGCATGACATCGTCGGTTTGTTTTTCATGGCGAAACTTTTATTTGTAGGCATCTTGAATAAGATCATTATTACTTGCATACAAATATTTTGTTCTCGTAGCAAAGGTTAAAGGTTAAATGTATGCATTTACATGTAGATGGATTCTTAAGATGATGCAACAAATTCAAATTAAATTTGTGTTTTGTAGTAAGCTTCACCATGATCTTTTCATCTTTTATTAGATAAGCTTTTATTGGATGACATTTAAAATGTTAATGTTGATTAGATGGTTTGCTCACCTAATAAAGGTCAAGCTTGTTTTCTATTTATGGTTTTGTAGTTTTTATTTATCAAATGTGTAGTATTATATGGACTTTAACAGAAAGTTATTTATTCACATAAATCGTATAGGAACTACTCAGTTATATCTTGATTTGTCAAAATGGATATTGATTAAGCAGTTGAAGAGCAATCATTTTAACTTGAAATTTATTGTCAATTGGTTGCGAACAAATGCAAAACCTTAAGACAATAAGTTTATGGGTTCTTCTACATTACTTTATGTTTTGAAAAAAATCCTTTAAATTTGAGTTAAATTCTTGAAAAATTAAAAGTATAAATAAAGTAAAATTAAAAAAGTTCTGCATGTTCCATTTTTCTTTTATATTTGAGACTTATTTATTTTATATCTTATACTTAATTGTTAATCTTCCTTTACAATGCTTTAATATCTAACTTATATGTAATTTTCTTTTCGATTTATATTTATGAATTAAATTTAGTGTGAATATAATATGTATAAAGTTATGTAGAAAAAATCAACTATTAATTATTTAATGTGATATAAAAAATTGTATGTATATATATATAATAATAATAATAATAAATATTGGTTTTTAATATTATACTACATCGGTTTCGAGATCCATCTAAAGTTGTTACAAATAACTTCTTTATTTTCTTAATTTTTCTGTTTGCCCACTTTAATATAAAATACCTTCAAAAGAATCTATTACACTATCAAAAGCCAATTCAATTATGTAAACATCATAAAGAAATCATTTGTAATTATCCTTCCCTTTATACACTTTGACAGAAATGCAAAAAAAGAAACAAAATGATTTGAAATAAATATAAAAATCTCTATTAACAAACTAATTTAAGTACAAGATAATTTGGATAAAGAAAGAAATTTCTACTCAATAAATTGTAAAGAATAATAAACGATTAAGGTATTTAAATAGAATTATTTATAGAATTATAAAAGTTGAAGGTTTAACATACCATGTTGTCGTGATCCATGACTAAACGATAAAGTTTGTTTAATTATAAAAATAAAAAATGATTTAACCCATCATTTATTTATTATTATATTTTTCTTTCTAACATTTATCGTTTGAAATGTTATTTGACCTTAATAAATTATGAACAATGAGGGTTATGCAGTCATTTATGAATGAGACATAAGTTTTGATTATAAAATTAAGCAGTTTAAAGAACAATAAATAACTTTTCTGCATACAATGACAAAAGCTATTACCTTTATATTCTATATATTCTATAGAATAAAACCCATTAATTGAAATAATGCAATGATTGGCATAAAATAAATAATTTAGAGGAAAGTTTGGTTGACAGATGTAGTATTTATTCATTACCTACCCATAATCATCATTATTTAACTTAAAATAACTAAATAAGACCTACCAATATACTCACATCATAAGAACTAAAAAAAGAAAAAAAGAATTAAGATTGAAATAGAGAAAGTGAGAGAGTTGTGTTTCTTCTTCAATAATCACCCCCTTTACAGCTTGAGTCCAAATTGACAAATCAAAAGCCAAAATAACCATAAACACAGCTAATGGGTGGAAGCTAAATCCCAAATCAACACCTAATGATATCAAAAAGCAAATTAGGGTTTCAATTTTCAAACCCTAAAAAAATCACTGCCTTTAGAATTGGTCCCATCATTCATCCCTTTTGCTTCAACCCACACACTCCTCCATCCATCATCATCATCATCACCAATAATCAAGTCCTACCCTAGCAGAACCCCAAATCTCAACAAAAGATTTGAAACAAAAAATTAGGGTTCCAAATTGAAAAATCATGCCCCCTTTGAAATGGTCCCTCTGACTGGTAACCCCAACCCCACAACACAACCAACAACCTATCATCATTATCATCAACCACAAGTAACGCCTTCTGACTCCAATCCCAAATCCTAATGACCCCAAAACAACTCATTGGGGTTCCAATTTCAAGCCCTTATAAAAAAAATTAGGTTTTGTTTTTGTTTTATTTTATTCTATTTTAATTTTCTTAAATACAACCTCACCGGCACCGACCCATCACACCTGCCGCCACCAAGCTTCGATTTTGACTCCGAAAATGGCGACGAGGGGCACCAGATCGGAGAAGGTCAGGCGAATTTTCAACCAATTCGACGCGAACCGTGATGGGGGTCTCAACCGCGAGGAAATGGCGTCGCTAGTGGGTGCAGTGAACCCTAGGGTGAAATTCAGCGACGAACAACTAAACGCGATCCTTGACGAGGTGTTTCGGACCTACGGCGAATTCATCGATGGCGACAAGGGTCTCACGTACGAGGGTCTGTTGCGCACGTACGACGACGGTGCCGGCGACGTCGACCGTGATTTCGACGCGCTTGGCCTTGACCTCGTCGCAGACGCCGTGAAGGAGCCCCTTGCAGCGTCTGAGGCATCATCCTCGTCGATCGTCGACGAGAGAATCGCGGTGGAGACACAGAAGAAGCAGCGGACGGCGGCCTGGGCGGTGTCGCCAAACCACGGGATCGTGTTTGACGAGACCTGGAAGATTGTGGATGATTTGGAGCTTCTTGTGAAGAGGCTGAAGATGAAGCAGTCCAAAGAAGGTGGGAAATTGAAGAATGACAACTTCGACGCATATTCAGATGCCGGGTGGTCGCGCGAATTGGGGCCCTCGGCCGAGATTTCGGAGAAGAGAGTGTTTTGGGAGGAGTCAGGGCATGATTATGCAGTGTTTTTGAAGGAATTGGGAGGGTTGAGAGGGAGGGCTGATGGTGCTAGGTCAAGAGAAGAGGCATTTGATGGACACATGGCAATTGGGAGAGTTTTGTATGAGCATCAGTTGTTTAAGGAGTCATTAGTTAGTTTCAAGAGGGCTTGTGAGTTGCAACCTGTGGATGTGAGGCCTCATTTTAGAGCTGGGAATTGTTTGTATGTTCTTGGCAGGTACAAGGATGCCAAGGAGGAGTTTCTCTTGGCTCTTGAGTCGGCTGAGGCTGGTGGCAACCAATGGGCTTACTTGCTCCCCCAGATTTATGTGAACCTTGGCATCGCTCTTGAGGGTGAAGGGATGGTTTTGAGTGCCTGTGAGTATTATAGGGAGGCAGCGATTCTTTGTCCCACACATTTTAGAGCTCTGAAGCTCTTAGGTAGTGCACTTTTTGGCGTGGGGGAGTATAGAGCGGCAGTGAAGGCGTTGGAGGAGGCAATTTTCATGAAGCCGGATTATGCTGACGCGCATTGCGATTTGGCCTCGGCTTTACATGCCATGGGTGAGGATGAGAGGGCAATTGAGGTGTTTCAGAAGGCTATTGATTTGAAGCCTGGTCATGTGGATGCGCTTTATAATTTAGGCGGGCTTTATATGGACCTGGGTAGGTTTCAGAGGGCATCTGAGATGTATACTAGAGTATTGGCTGTGTGGCCGAATCATTGGCGAGCACAGCTGAACAAGGCGGTGTCACTGCTGGGAGCTGGAGATACTGAAGAGGCCAAAAAAGCTTTGAAGGAAGCGTTGAAAATGACGAATAGGGTTGAGTTGCATGATGCAATATCCCATTTGAAGCAGCTGCAGAAAAAGAAAACCAAAGCTAGTAATGGAGGTGTTCCCGGGGAGGCTTCTTTTGTTATAGTTGAAGCATCCAAGTTTAAGGTAGTTGGAGAGCGGACTACTGGGAGGCAAGAGCTAGCCACTGCTCTGCAAATCAGAGCGCTTCAGAGGGTTACTAGGTTGAGCCGTTGCAGTGTAGAGCTTTTGAAGAAGGAGATGAGTGAACGTGATGTGGCAGTATCCTATTCTGGTAGTGGAGTTCCTGAAAAGTCCATCCGGAAGCCGAATTTGGAAGAAATCCTTCACAGATTACTGAGTTTTCTGAAGCCAGAGACTTTTCAAGGGGCTGTGAAAGCCATAAATGAGAGGATTCTTTCTGTTTTAGATGAAAATGGTTCAGGCAGGCTAGACCTGGGAATGTTCTATGCAATTCTTGCTCCTATTTGTGGTGGTCCTCCGGATAGACGCAAAAGGGTTGCCTTCGATGCCCTTTTGTGGCGTCCTATGAATGAAGATGGTGCTAATATTAGGAAAGTTGATGCCACTGCATACATCAAACTGTTAAGGGCCATATATCTTCCTAGCCAAGGAGTTAGTGAATTAATGGAAGTTCGTGGAGACTCAGACACTTCAATGGTGTCTTTCTCCGAGTTTCTTGTAATGTTTGATGATCCAGATTGGGGTTTTGGTATCATGCCTACTCTAGCAAAGCTTGAGACAGGGGATAGAAACCGGCATGGTAACTCCGTCTGCTCGGTTTGCCGCTACCCAGTTATTGGTTCTCGGTTTAAGGAGATAAAATCTCATTTTAGTGTGTGTAACCAATGCTACAGTGAGGGAAAGGTGCCTTCTTCATTTAAGCAGGAAGAGTACAGATTTAAAGAGTTTGGAAGTGAGGGTGAAGCCATAAAAGATAAGTGTACGTGCTTCAATTTGCAATCCCGTAATGAACAGTAGATAGTGGCATTCAATTTTTTTTGTATTTTTGATTTTTTTGTTCTACTATCTTGTATTATCCCATCTTGTTTATCCTAGCTTTTCGGTGTGAATGTGATTATCTCTAGCTCATGACTTCACCGGTCATTTTGGCTCCTTCTTTAATAATTGTTTCAGGTGGTGTGTCACTGCTTTAGTAACTGTTCATACACATTGTAAAACCCTTAACCTCTTCCGTCACAAACATGTGCGTTCATCATGCTTCCTTGTCACTTACTTTTTTTTGAAGCATTTTTCTATTTTGACAAATGAAGCCTCATAATTCACACTATGTCTAGAGTACGTCATTATTCTAACTTTCAATCATATCTTTAGTATTCAACCAAGGAGGATCATTTTTTCACATTGTACTGTTTATGTATCATGACTACAACACGTTCAATGGATAATAATTCAGCTCAATGTTAATCTGCAAGTACATTTAGCTCTCATTTGTTTCCATATGGTAAATCTGGAAGTACATTAAGAGTTTTGAATACTAGGGGCATTGCTGTTTTCTATTACAAATTGACAAAATTGTCCTCCTTTTTATGAGAGATTATACTTGTAAAGAAAATTATGTGTATTTTATTTATTGATTTGTGATGAAAGTTGATACAAGTTTTGTAAACAAGAAAATGGTGGAAATGAAGGGTTATTGAGTGAGTTAAAATGAGATAGTACGGGACTTTTGAAAAGCATTTGCAAAGAATATATATATACACGAGACAAAGGCAGAAAAGGTAGGCATAAGTTGAGTAAATGTTACATTCATGTATGTTCCTTCTACTGTTCACATTCTTCTTTCACCCCGGATATTTTCTTCTACAATTCTAATAATATAGAAAACGACTAAATAACTAAAATATTCTAGATAATATCTACATAACCAATTCAAAATTATATTAATTTGAATATTTCTGAATTTAATCCATAACTTGGATTATGTAACAAGAAATTATATTTTTGAATTATACAATCTATAACTCTATTAGAGTATAAAATGTAGAATAATTATATTGTTTAGAGTTATATTTAGAATTATGTAATTTGAAGCTTTATTGTGAATTATTCAATCTAGAATATAGATCTAGATATAGCAGTATGTGAAAATTTTGGAATATTGAATTTTTTAGATATTTTTATTTATTCTTTTTATATGAAATTTAGGACATGGTTTAAGTTGGTATCCATGCATTATTACATCTGTCCCTACATTAGCTTCAGATGAAACCCAAGCAAAAAACTACAAACACTCTACGAAACCTTTGAGTCAGTAGGTTTGGAAGTTTCCAAAGTGATGTCCTTTTTCTTTTGATGTTAAAAGAAATTTTGTTAAAGAGAAAAGAATAGAAAACAAAAACATACTGCTACGTTTAGTCTTTCAAAACATTATCCAAAAATTGCCACTGAACTCCTTTCGTCAAGTGAACCCAGTGGTACTATGTTTATCCATTAATACCAGATCATAGTAGAGAACATGTTTCATATAGTAATAGAGACTGGCTAAGAATTTGCTGAATGTAGACGACCAACAAGATTGTGATAAACTAGACAAGAATAAAACCTCTTTTTAAGTATTCCAAGCATGAGAATGGCAAGTCCATAACATATTCCAGTTCAAGGGACTTGGTAATGAGGGTGTTAATCACAAAATCCCTGTTAAAATACTCGCTGTCTTTATCAAAACCTCTACACACAACCAGGGAAGTATTACACACCCAAGGAACTGCAACAGTAAAAGCAAGACCAGAACCTCCTTTTCCTACAAGCAAATCTTTGTATGCTCCGCAAACTTGAGATACATACTTTCCCATTGGTAAAATCTGCTCAAGTGCCGATGGAACAGTATCAAGATTCAAGACATCAGAGTCAGAATGCAGGTTCACCACAACAGTGCCATGTTTGGGATGGAGTCGATTACTCAGGGCTTTAAGGAATGTTGAATCTGGGCGCCATAACTTGTGGGGAAATATATCATCACCATCATAAGCATCAACAAAGATCATATCATATATATTTGTGCTATTAACGACAAATTCCTCAGCATCTGCTTCGTAGAGGCAAATCCTTTCATGGGTGCCTTTCCACATAATTTCATCAATGGTTTCAGGTTTCGAAACATCCTGGTCACCTGATTGTGTCTTGAGTGAGCAAGCTGGGAAACCCATAGCTCGAATTGAGGCTGAGATAACAAGGGGATCAATTTCAACTATATGAACAATGGCACCTGGAAAGTGCACAGAAAATTAAGCAAGGTGTATGAGGATTAATTGCAAAAATAAATTTGTCAAGTGAACAAGGGAGAAAATCATTAACAAATCCCAAAATCTACATCATAAAAAAAAGAATGGAGTAGAAGTAGCATGCTTTATGTCACTAAGCATCTCCAGACCAAGAACTAGACTATGCATAAAGGGGATGGAGAAAGGAATAAATTGATGATGGTCCGTGTTAATATGTATCCACGTAAATCAGGGCACAAGTCATATGAATATCTTGGTTCGGTTCATATCTGTTGACATTACAGCTGGTTGCCAGTGACAATAACAATGTCCAAGGTTCGATGCCTTATCCCTAGTGCAAGATATGAGTATGTCTATAACAAGAAACAAAATAATACATTTCCATGATGGATATTTTTTTCATTTTTCCACTAAAAAATAATAACTTTTAATATGGATGTTTCAAGCTACCAGTTAAAACCAGAAAAAACCCATAAAGGTAGAACTATTTTCACCTTGGATTTGACTTGCCAAAAACAGTGGTAAACTTCCTCCACCATGTCCAATGCATAAAATGTGCATATTTTTCTTTCCTTGTAGTGCACTGATAATATCAAAATTACATGAGGCTATAGTAGTCAACCCAGCTGATATCATACTTTTCACATCTGCAAGATGGCATTAAACAAATAAAAATATATACCTGGAATTAATTGAACATGAACTGAAAATCGTATTAAGGATAGATATGTTCCGAAAATTACATATCAAGAATCATGACCAAAAATTACCCCAAGAACTTCATTAATAAATACTATAATCATGACCGTGGCCAAAATAAGAATATCAAAATTCAAATCCACAATGTCATAGCAACCAGTGTAAATGGTCCAAAGTAAAGGAGTGGTGGTGAGCACAAAACAAATATTTTTAAGGAGTAATAAAACAAATAAGTTACCTAAGAGTGCAAAATGTTAGCAATATGCTCAAGATTTAACTAGGCAGCCAACAAAGCAATTGTCGTCAAATGGCATGCGGGGAGCCTCCAAATTAACCGCAAATACAAAATACCAAGGAAACTACCCTCACATAGGAGATTTTTTATTTTGTATTATCTTTCACTTTTAATGGGACAAACAGAGAAGGGAACATACAAAGAGGATAGGTGGTTTCAATCCCGTGCAAAGACCTTGACCCAACAAAATAGGCTATCAGAAGAAGACCTCTTTGTTTGAATTCAATGATCAAGCATAACAAAAAGCTTATTTTTGTTCTCAAAATCCATCCCAAATCAAGCAAAGATGCTCAAATTAATAGTTAATTTAATTACATATATCATCGAACAGGTATCACTTCTAGCAGGTTAGCAGAAGCTCTAATCTTAACAATCTTACAACATTACATAATAGCAATCACTAACTAAAAACAAACACTATCCCTACAAGTTTCCATACATAAAGTTTTTCAAGTAAAACTTCACTCGTTGAAACACCAAACTAACCAACCCTAGGAGACATAACTCCACCACACATTTCTATTCACATTTTAAATGGTTAGGAAATATACATGGAACAGCCAAACAACGTGGTTGCTGCATGAGGTAGACAACTCCTGGCATGTTTTCGCGGTAAGTTGCCATCACTTTTGCCGTGCTCTGGCGAGTAACGTCATTGAAACGAAGCACCCTCCATTGGTATCCAAGTATCCTCAGTTTCCCTCCATCCCCATATCCAGGATGCACCTCCTCACACCTTTTCTGCAGCCATCTTTCCATTCCTGACCAATGCATTCTGCTCTAGAAACCATGCAAACACCCAAAATTTCATCGTCAAAATCTTGCAAAAAATGCAAATGGGTTCTGAAAAGAAAAAGAAAAAACTTGAAAAGACCGTGTTTTTAAAAAACGAAACATAAAATCGAACAATTTGTCACACAGTAAAATGAAATCAAATGAAGTGTAAGTACTTTAGTGTCTGAAATTTTAAGTTCATTTGGAAACTCATAAATTGCTTCGTGCAAACAGAACCTGAAGGAAACAAAAACGTCGAGAAAGGGAGGAAACTAACGGGTCTTGAAGAGTGATGCGCAACGACGGAAACGACGCCGTTTCCCTTGCCGGAAGTTGATCGAAGAACGGTGTGACCGTCGTCGGAGTCGGAACCCCACCACTCGGAGGAGTAGAGCCAGTCACCTTCGTCCTCCGAGCGCCGCCGCACTACCGTTGAGATACGGCGGATGTAACCGTAACCGGCTCTGGCTCTGCACCACATGAGGTAGAACAGTAATTGATAGGGACTTTAAGGGGGATACGCAACGACGGAAACAACGCCGTTTCCCTAGCCGGAAGTTGATCAGAGAACGATGTGAACGTCGCTGAGGTCGGAGCCCCACCACTCGAAGAATTAGAGCCAGTCACCTCCGTCCATCGAGCGCAGCCGCACCACCGTCGAGAAACGGCGGAAGTAACCGTAATCGGCTCTGGCTCTGCGCCAAATGAGGTAGAACTGTGACTGACAGGGTTTTAGATTCTGGGTTTTTTTACCCGAATTATATTCTTTTCGGTTTTTACCCGAAGTATGTTCTTTTAAATTTTTTCTTCTTGCACCCCATGTTTAAGTTTTTTCTTCTTGCACCCCATTATTACTAGCTGCATTCCCATACTTACAAAACAATATAAAAATACCCTACCTCAGTGTACCATACCACTTTTGTCAATGTTGCTGCACGATGTCTGCACTCTCAGGAAGAAAAAGGAGAGAGAGTTCATTCAGAAAAAAAAGTTATCATATATGATTTTGGACGCATTTCATGTTTTTTGGAAACCTTGTTCAGAAAGGTATATTATGTATGTTCTAAAAAGTTTGTTTTAGAAAAGGGCTGATTATGTGAAATGTTGGTTTTGTTCTTAATTATTTAAAGTTTTTGTTTTTCAGATATTCATGTCCATGAGTCAAATTACAAAATTCTGGATATACAAATTTGGAATTAATATGTCATTTCTAGATTTCATCATCCGAAAGTTTATCAGGATAACATAAATGACCTTTCGGATGTTAAGATCCGTAAGCAAACATAAATGAGTTCTGGATCTCAATCATCAACACCATTTACATCACACCATTCTGTATATGAAAATCTGGAACTCATAACTCACTTCCAGATATGACTATTTAGAAATTTAAATGAAATACAAAAATGACCTTTCAGATTTCAAAATCCAAAATATATAAAAATCAATTTCGAATTTGTGCATCGACTCTGTAAGAAAAATGAAATTAAGACCAATGTTAGGTTTTAAATTTTGCATTGGGTGCATTATATGGTGCAGGGAGAAATTGCCTTAGAAATTCTATCTAGAAAGTTTGTTTCGGATTCATGTCTTCAAAAAAGTGTATTCCAAAAATTATTTTTTTGGGAATCATGTTCTAAAAAATTTGAAAAGCTTGTTCGTGAAGATTTTCAAAAATAGAAGTAACTTTTATGAAGGATAAAATTATATACACACACATAAACAAAAATAACTACATGATTTGGAGTAATAAGACGTTTCCAACTAGTGATTTTTTTAAAAATTACAAAAAAGAGAATAATTGAATAAGTTAAAAAAATAAACAAATTGTGCTTATAGAAAAATTTAATTTTTTAATTTTCTAAAAGAAAAAATTGTATTTTTTAATACAATTTCAATAATAATAATAATTTTTTAAAAATCTAGTCAAAGTTGTATTCTTTGTGGTTCATTGGGTCAATATTTTTAAGAAATTCCAAGTGTGTTTCAAGTAAGGTTAACACAAGATAAATTTTAAGTATGAAACACAAAAAATAATGATTACATTTAGTTTGAACGCAAGCCTAATGATGATGATTAAGCTAACAATTATACTTGATATGTTAATAATTTTATGTTTAATGCAAAGTTAATTTTCTAATCTTAGTTTTACACATAGATGACCTTTGAAAGGTGTAAAGACATATATATGGGATGCCTTTCAAAGATGGGGAGACATGTTCTAGTTACAACCTTCATGTGATAGATTTAAAGATAGGATTTTATGCCTCCAACCTCTTTGAAGATGAAGACTTGATAAAGTTTTCCTCAACTTGGATGAAGATTTGGTGTTTTTGTTATTTAATGTGCTAAAATTGTTTTCAAAATGTTTTTTCATGTTTCCTTTTGATTTACAAGAAAACCTAAACATTAATTGAAATAAGTTCAAGATGGGAAGTGAATTTTTTGGTTGAGAAAAAGAATGTGTGTTATTGTTTGGATTCCTTTTCTTGGAAGTTTGATATGTTTAGTAAGATTATTTTTTTTTGAACATTTTTTTTAACATATGATATGATTCAACAATATGCTTCATGTGAAAATAACCATTATTATTGATTGTTTTCAGTATTTGATGGTTGTCATAAACTAATATGTCAATCATTTAAAATTTAGTGTTTACTATAGTATTAATCATGTATTCTTTGGAGTTTGTTGAGTTGTTGTGAAAATTCGTCTATTATTTGTAAATAAGCCCAAATTTGAGTAAAGTAAACTTCAATTATTTTTTCACTTTGTTGCTAGGTGATTGTGAAATTACTCTATGTATAAAAACTCTCCAACGTAAAAATTTAATAATAATAATATCATTATGTGAATAAAGAAAATTAATTTGGAAATAGTAATACGCGAATATAGAAAATGACTGATGTAAAAAACCCTCTAGTTAATACTTATACTTGTAAACTTTTGGATCTTTGTAAATAATGCGGAAGAAAAAAAAATATATGCACTTTTTTATAATTGCACTCTTTATGCTTCATTCAATTGATCAAAGCTATTAAGTAACATAATGGTGAATTCAATTCTAATAGTCGTAATAATTGGAATGATATGCCTATGTAAATATATCATAGGTGAAAAGTGGATAATAACATATAATAATAAGTCTAATATAATAAAAATAATTATTAATAAATCTGATTAGGTAAAAGTAATTTAATATTTAGAATTTAGGATTTAAAATTTAAAATTTAGAATTTAGAGTTTAATATTTAATTTGAAGCACACACTGATTTTGAAAGTTCTCACCCTGACCTTAAAACTAATAAACTAACAATACAAATTATTTATAATTTTCTCTAATTCCACACAACAACAATATCTACCATACAGTTAAAATATCTACCATAACAGATGAATATTCCAGAATAAAATAAAATGAACAAATGGATAAGTTATCTATGAGAATCTTTAAAATGAACTAGTTATGATATGTTGACATTCTTGCATTTATATTATAAATATTGAAAGAAATATATTTTTTTAAATGTAAACTTATGTAAAAAGATATAATAATTTTGAAATTACATTGTTGTGTTGTATCATAGTTATAAATTAGTATTTTTTTAGTGTGCAATTGTGAAATGAATATTTTCCAAATGAAAATACAAGGAAATCAAAATATTGTAGTTAAAATAAGAGGCATATAGCAAGTTATACACATTTGATCTTATAGAAAGAAAAATAATCTTTCACACAGAAAATATACATCTGGGCATATGCTATTGGATATGAACTCATCTTATCTTCACATATCCCATTCTTACCTACAACACTAGACAGTGGACACAATCATGCCACGCAAGCATAACCACAATGCACACACCATCCACCTTTTCTCTCTCATCATGTCATAAACACTCAAATAATCATCTTTTAATGTAACATTTTTGAGTTTCATCATCACAACATGGCTGCTACTGCTGCAGGCATAGCTTCATTGTTTTCCTCTTCCATTAACAGTGTCAAATGTCTTCGTTCCAAGCACTGCTCCATGATGGATCCCCTTATGACAGCAATGCTGTCAAACCGCATCTTTGCACCTGTGTCACACTTGGTGGTGGAACCTTTGTCCATCGGAGGTACCACATCGCATAGGTTGTGGGGGCCTAGAATTTCTGCTGCTGTTGCACAAGAAGAGGTGGTTGTTGTGGATGATGCTGATTTGGTTGAAGAAGAAAAAGTGGAGGAGAATGAAGGGGAGGAAGTGGTGGCAGAACTAGACTCAGATGAATCATTTGCTAGCACCAAGCTTTATTTTGGGAATTTGCCTTATAGTGTTGATAGTGCCAAACTTGCAGGGCTAATTCAGGACTATGGCAGTGCAGAACTAATTGAGGTATTTATGCTATCCATTGATTTTAAAGATGTCTATTATATATGTCAACAATTTTACACTATGATTGCAAGATAGAGTAAAGAGGGCATAAACTATATACTTGTTCTTACACTTTCAGAATTTTATCTGCATGAGCAAATTCTGCAGCTTGAAATTGGATGCATGAGATCCATATGATTGTATACTGGGAGTAAATTTATAAATTTCTTCGATTTAAATTACTATTCATTAAATTCATTAATGTGTTAATCTATTGTTTATTTAAAATTTAAGTTCTTGTCCTCTCCTCCCTGCTCTAGATAAGCCTTCACAGTTTTCTGTCTTGATTTTCCTTACTCTGGTGGATATTTCCAGTTTCTGAATAATTATTTGTCTCACCAGTCTCATTCTCCTTATCTATTAGGTCATTTTTTTTTTCCTGTGAGCTTCTATTAATCAAATTTGCACTCCATCCTTATAATGTGTAGCATGTGCATAATAATGATAAGTGAAACATGTAATCATGCAACTTAATTTGCAGTTTAGGCAGGGTGTTTTTGAACTGAAGTTTTGATCATTTTTATGGATAAGATATTTGCAAGAGCAAGAGAAATCTTAGTGATGTAAAAGAAGAAAAGCCAAATGAGAATCCTCCATAATTGGTTGTATGTTGTCACTTCATAGAGCAATTCATTGGTAGCATACATCCCTCAAACTTGCAACTCATTCATCCAACTTGCATGTAACGATTCAGTAATGATGATGATTTATGTATATACATATATATTTAGGTTCTTTACGACAGGGACACTGGAAAAAGTAGAGGCTTTGCATTTGTGACAATGAGTTGCATTGAAGACTGTAATGCAGTAATAGAAAATCTTGACGGAAAAGTAAGGATTACTGCTCTTTCTGAAGCATTAGCTCACATGCTATGTTCAATTGGTTTGTTCTGGTCGTACCCTTTTGCATGCTGAATTTTGTGAATGTAACTTCTCAGGAATACCTGGGCAGAACCTTGAGGGTGAACTTCTCTAACAAACCAAAAGCAAAAGAACCCTTGTACCCTGAAACTGAACATAAGCTCTTTGTTGGGAATCTGTCATGGTCAGTAACTAATGAGATTTTGACACAAGCCTTTCAAGAATATGGAACAGTGGTTGGAGCTAGGGTCCTATATGATGGAGAAACTGGAAGGTCACGTGGCTATGGCTTTGTTTGCTTTTCAACAAAAGAAGAGATGGAAGCTGCCCTTGGAGCCTTGAATGATGTGGTATTTTACTCCCCGTTTCTTCACTCTTGTACTGGTTGTGCATTCGTAAACTCAGAACTATTTTATGGCTTTTCTATAGACAAAACATTAGACAGAAGTGATTTTAGTGCTATTTTTTTCAATCAGAATTGAAATTTTTCCTTGTAATCCACATAATACAAGTAAGATCAACATAGGTCATCAGGAATAATAACACCTAAAACACAACATTTGAGCAACTACATCTAAGTTTTTTCTTTCTTATGTTCCATGTTCAGAGGTTAAGGGATACAATAGAGAGATTTTTATTGTGAAAGCATACATTTTTTGTATTGCCAATACAAAAGACACTATAAAGGGTGTATCTAAAGACTAGTAAGTTAGAGTTCTGTGGTCATGCACTCAGTAAAACCAGTAAAACAGTTTTACAAGGTCATTCAAACACAAACCATCATTAATATGACTAATTATTATAGAAGTTACCAAACTCATTGTGTAGGTTGGCTTGTGATTGACTCATAATGTAAAATTATTTACATTTATTAACTTCTAACTCAAGGTTTATCAAACCAGCTTATAAGACAAGGTTTATCAAACCAGACAAGGTTTGCTACTATTTGTATGCTATGAAATGTTCTTATCTTAAGTCAACAACACGTATAGATTTTTTCTTAACATATGAACTTGGTACATAAGATACACAAAATCAATGTTATTTTGCTTATTGATTCTATTTAAATTGTGCACCACAGGAACTAGAAGGACGGGCTATGCGTGTGAGTTTGGCTGAAGGAAAACGTGCACAAGGCTAATAGAAAGTTGGGAAGTATGAGATGTGAGATGTTGAACAATGGTGCCATAGAAATGAGAAGAGGATGCTAGTATACCAGCCATGATGCACTTAACTGCTGCAATCTGCTGAGGAATTCCTTTTCATCTCTTGTGGTGTATTATTGTATAAATTATTTACTCCCATTTTCAAAAGTTCTGCTGACCCGAATGCTGTTGTATTGTGTTTAACATTTTTTGCTGATACTACTAACATTGCCCAATACATTGCTTCGTTCTTCACTTGCAGAGTTTTGAATCACGCACACTTACTCTAATATAATTTGTTATGAGAAATTTGGCACCTGAAGGTGTGAAGTTTCATACCATAATAAAATGCCACTTTAAAATACCTTTTCATATTGCTGCTAAACATTAGAAATGAGTAACTTTAGCATACCGAAAAATCTACAACACTGGTATGCTGAAACAATTTTTCTTCTTCTCTTATTCCCTCTATGTCACATTTTTTTAGAACTTTGAGGTTATGTTTAATTTAATATACTTAATCGATATGAAATTTTTAATATATTTTTTAAATCGACAAGCGAACATCTGAAACATAAATAAAATATTTGCAAATAGTCAAAAAGATTGGATAATAAATAAAATGATACACCTAATAAAAATTATTGAGATAAACTTTATACCATAAGCCGATTTTGTGCCTAATTAAATTCTATAAAATCAATTTTTAAAGTAATGTTTGCATATATTATATTATATTTTGATTGTATAACTAATGGAAAATTCTAACTGCATCATTTCAATTTCAATCTGCATGTCATTAAAATATAAAAATATCCTACGAAATAACGAAAATAACTTTAAATGAAAGTGAGTATGGATAAAAAATACTTCTGAAATTCTTTCTTTTGGAAATATTTTAGATTTAGATTTCTGAAACACATTTTTGAATTTCGAAAAAAAAAAATTGAAATACATTTTCAGATTTTGTATTTTGAAATTTTATTTCTGGATTTGGATTTCCAGAATAGATTTCAGAATATATTTTCAAATTTTGTGTTCCAAGTTTTCTTTTCTAGAATGTATTTTTGCATTTCGAATTTTTAAAACAAAATTTTGATTTTTTAATTATATTTTCTTAAATTCTGAATTTTTAAATCTAGAATAGAATATACTTTTGAAACTTTTGAAAGATGATAGGGTGTATGTTGAAATTGATATGGTGAAGGAAGAACTTGCCATAAATAATTGAATTGATATTTCTAACATATTTTGATTTCTAACACATAATGGGTTGTTTCAAGACTGAAAGTACTCTCTAAGCATAGCCCAATGTTGTTCTCCCAAAAAAGAAGATGAAAGTTTATCCATTTTCTTTTAAGTTTGCATTCAAGACTTCTTCTATTGTGGGATAATTAGTTCTTTTCACATTACTAAGATATATTATCTACAATTTTTAGACTAACTACTTCGTTATTAATTAACTGTGCAGAATACAAAGCAAAATTAGGGAAAGGTACAATGTCTCACTGCTCTCAAATTACTAAGTTAGAGAACTTTTTTTTATAAAAAATGTCATAACCTCTTAAGTATTTACGAAACAGGAAAACTTACAACTTTTTCTCTTTGGAAAAAATTGAAAAGAATCGAAGTTCTTTCAAAATTCAAAATCCCCAGAGAAAAATCAATTTAGAAAAATATTGTTAAAAAACTTTACCTGCCTTTCCTTGTACTTTTTTTGCTTTTGCTAATTCTTTAACTCATCTAAAATGGGCTCGATAATTGAAACATGCATATGGCCATTTTAAAATTCAACCATGTCCAAATCAAGTAACATTAACAAAATTATTTTATTGTTTTTATTGTTGGAGATTTGCATGTGTACTATAAATAAAGAGTTTTCATAATATATAAACCTCATCTTATGAGTTGGTTTCATAAGATTGAGTTATGCTTAAAGTCCACTTCTTGATACGGTATCAGAGTCATTTATAATTTATCCTAATGAAAGTTTATTAGTCTTATCAGATCACCCGTTATCGGGCTGCTATTAAAGAACCCAAGCAATCTAAACTGACTTTGGAGCTCAACAATGTTATCAATGAGTTTAAATTACTTCTCTATTTCACTCCTCTTAACACAGTAATCAAAATTCATCAAGACAAAATGAGTTTAATAACATGATTTATAAGATTTCAACCATGATAGGAGACAATTACCATTTGACTTTGAAGAAGAGGTGAAAAATGGAATTGCCTTTTTTAATCGAGCCGCAAGCTAAAGGAAGCAAAAATTCTTTGTAAAAACTCAAAAGATTGAGAAAAAATATAAGAATTTTGAGACTTTATGCAAGAAAAAAAAATATATAACTCCAATACTTGCTTAACCAAGATAATGTTAATGTTGAGCTCCTCAAGTAACTAACTAACAAATAACATGATAACAAGGTTTATGGCTAAGACGATAAAAGAAAATAACACTTCAAGGAAAAAGACTACTACTTTGTAGAGTAGAATAATAGAAATTTCTTCTTATTCTTAGTGTTGTAAAAATTGTCTAGGTGTACAAATTTGTTTATGATTTTTTTTTTGGATTTTTTAGACATAATTGTGCTTCAAAATTTAGGTCAACTTTGGGCCTCCATTTAGTCTGAGATAAGCATCCAAAACAAGAAAAAATGAATCTCAAAAAGCTAAAAGATATGTATCGTTATACTAGAAATGAGTGATTAAAAGTCATGTTCTTTCAACAACAAAAAACATCTTGATGCATCGCAGACCAAAGTTATTATTTTTCGTAAAATTCTCAATCGTGATTGTGTTGGCGATCTTCTTGAACATTCCCTTAAAGATTTTCTTTACAACAAAAGAAAGGTACAAAGGGAATTGATCTTGATCATAGATCAACCACCTACTCATCCTTAATAGATCATAATTGAATATCTAATGCAAATTTATAGAAACTAGTTCAACATTAGTCTATTGAACACACAATAATACATAAGGAGAGATAAATAAATTGTGAATAAAAGAAGATATGAAACACATACAATAATAAACGCATTTAGTGAGTATATAGTGTCGATAAAAAACAGTGAATAGATCTTATTATTAAATAGATTTTATCATTAAACGACTTATTTTTAAAGAAAAGATAGTAGGACAAAATTCAACCGTAAGTTTTTGAAAACTAAACCCAACTAACTTCTAACTTTTTCTATAACAACCCAACTTTATATTTTTTATATAAAATATACTAAACTTAATTAAATAATTTTAATTAAATCAAATGAACAATTATATTGTTTTTTATTTAAAAAATACGATTATACAGTGACTTCGTTTAAGTTTTGGATAGAGCAAAATATTATCATCATACTTTAAACGTCTTTTAATTTTTAATGTGTTTTACATAAGATAAAAACAATTTATACAATTGGTATTAGCTGGATACACTTATAGTTTTTTTTTCTTTTACTTCACTACTAAAAACTCCTCTTTTGATAATCTTTTATCCAACTATTTATCATTAACGTAATGAACTACCACACATATAATATTTCGAAAATTAATATTAATATTAGATATCACTCATCCATATCAATATGAAAATAATTGGTTATAAATTTATATATGAAAATCAGTATTTATTGACCATTCAGTATTAATTAGGTGGTAAGTTTTGTTTGATTAAACTGACTAAATACACTTAATTGCTAAAAGGTTAAATCACCTCATGTCAAAAAAAAAAAAATTTCGGTTTTCAAATTTTTTAAATTGACTAATAATCCAAATAAAAATGTTAATTAGTAGTCGAAATGAAATATTAATTTTTATAATTTTATAAACCGAAATATTTAGATAGATTTGTATTTTATATAATTTTTTATATTTTTATTAATTAATTAAAATATTTAATACTTTTAAAAAATAAATTATTTATATATTTGAAAATAATTTTTAACTTGCAAACTTAATCATATCTCTATAATTAATTATAAAACTATTTTGAGAACAAAAGATATATATATGTCTTATTTATGGTTGTACTTTGTACGTTTTATTAAACTTATCAAAAGTTGTTGCTGGTTGGTTTTGTGACGGAAAGTTGCTTTATGTTTGAACCCATGTTTTCAAATATTGAATAATAACCTTATAGACTATGCCGCCGCCTACATTGACTTATTTAATAAAATATTTATTTATTTAAAAATAAACGTTTTAGTTTCTCGTGTAATTAGAAATAACTTTTTAGTTATTTTTAATATATATTAAAAAACAATATTTGATTAAATTAGATTAAATTGGATTGAGTAACTCAACTCAATAAACATCTCAACCCTAAACTCGTCTAACCTAAACTCTTCCCATAGTTTACTTATTCACAGATTTGATCCAAAAACAATCAAGATTTAGGGATACACGTCTTGTTAGGGTTTTAAAAAAATTAAATTAATTTCTGATCCTAAACTAATAAATAATTGTCCACGAAGACCTTGTTAAACTTTAAGGCCAAGCGTCCTTTAATTTAATAATAAGCACCTAGTTTCGTACCTTGCTAAGTCTTGCACGTGATCTAGCTTAGGTACTTCATAAAATATTCCTTTTTTAAGGGAAGGCTAAGTTTATGACTCATTTATTTTTTTCTCTTCTTTCTGTGCCTACATACCCCAATTATATTCGGTGTAGGGTACCATGATATAAGTTCATATTTATTTTTTTAATTCAAAATATTATTCTTTTTATATTTATTTTTATTAATTAAATATAGGATTTTATTTATGAAATGAGTTGTAAAGTGAAAGTATTAGAAAATCTCAAAGAAACATTTTTTTAATATATATTACATTATTGGTAAAGAGAAATGATATTTTGATAACTATAATAGTGTATATAATTTTGATGTGATGGATTTAGATATAAATATATATATATATATAAAATAAAAGATAAATTTATAACTAAATATATGAAAAATATTAAAATAATAATATTAATGGTTGTAAAATGATTGTATAAAAAAATAAGATTGAGAGAAAAGAGAAATAAGCAAATGCCTTGCTAATTAATGGAAATATTGATTATACGCACTCACGTCTGTTTAATGAATTTAATTACTGATAGAGTGGAATGTTTTACTTATTATTTAATTCTAAATTATTATATACAAAAACTATGCGCATGTTATATTAATCATTCTAAAAGTTCTGTAAAATTATACAAATATATTTTTTTCTGTCCTATATTTATCTCTATTAATTGTTTAAAGACCTTGTATTCAAGACGATGTATATTCCTATAGGAAAGGTGACCGTAAAATTTTCAACATGAAAAATGTTTGTGTCATTTCACATAATTTTAAGGATGATTAGTATAAGTTTGTATCAAATGTAAAAATTTAATCATCTTAATTTGAAATAGGTTTTTTTTTATCTAATTGTATTAATTAATATATTTGATTTTCAGCTTTAAATCAACAATGACTAAAAACATATAGGTAAAATCATATTCACAGGAAAAACATATTTAATTAAAAATTATGAAATGTGACATGCGTAATAAAGAGAATAATGTATGAAAGTGTGGAGTGAAGAAAGATAGTGATTATAATTTAAATGAGATTCTTTACCAATTAGATACAATTTCACATAATTATAGTAAAATTATAAAAAATTATAAAAATAAATAAATTATATCAAAATAATACGACTTCATTTTTTATATTTTTTTGTATGATTTGTTCATATTATTACTATTTACTTATTCTATAGTTTTTAAAATTTTTAGTTATTTTCATAATTAACAGAAAATTTGGACATGTTTGGTTATGGGTGGTTGAATAAGACATCAGTTTGAATTTTGAATGTGAAAGGTTTTGAGAAGAAGTGACTTTCATTTGAAGCTCATAGATATTGGTAAAGTGGCATGATGAAGGAGCCATCTTCATTAATTACCTCAAAACCTTTGAATTTGCATTTTTTGGCATAAAACAATTTAGCTTATAAAGAAGAAGGCACAATAGTTTTGGAAATGAAAGCAACTTTAACCCCCAAATACTGGTTTTGATGTTAAAACAAAAATCATGGAATATGACAGGCAACAGTACCACCCACCCTTACTCACGTAATCACATGCCCATTTAACACATTCTGTGAAATAAACTCACCAAATACTATTTCTATATAATACTATAATAATATTTTTAATTTAAAATACGTAAAGGAGTTAATCTGAATGTAAAATATTAAATACTAAATCAATATTATTTGGTTGTAAAGGAATCTATTTTTGAAAATTTTAATGTACTGGGACCACTGAGATCTGTGTATTTAACCTTGTTTTATTTTAAAAAATTTGACTTTAATGGTTTGTAAATTTTCATCATGACATAGATATGTAAAATATTATTATACTATTGTAAAAAGTTATGAAATGAAATTTTTTTAGTGTTTGTAATGTCAGAGTTCTTTTAATTTATTAAAGTCTTAAGTGAATGTTTTTAGTGTGAAAGTATCAGAATTATTTTACAGATCTCAGTGGTCCTTGTACATTAAAATTCTCAAAAATAGATTCATTTACAACCAAATAATATTGATTTAGTCTTTAATGTTTTACATTCTCCTTTAAGTGTTTTTAATTTGATTCCTTATATATATATATATATATATATATATATAATTATTTTACATTTTATGTCATACATGTAATCCATTTTTAATTTATTTATATATATTCTTAATTTTTTTCCTATATTCAATAACCAAATGCTCATATAAAAAACCAAATAAATAATATAAAAATAAACTAAGAGAATACATAAAAAGAAGTAAACGAAAAGATATACTAAATTGACAACGTTTATATATAGGAATCAATTTAATGAATTTTTACTTATAAAACTAAAATTCAGAATTGATGACAAGATCCTAGATACTGTGTTTAATTTGGCTGTATATACACACGAAATTTTCTTTATTTGTTTATTTTTCGAAAAATAAGTCAACTCTTAAGTTGGTCTTTGAAGTTTGAACAATTATATATTTTCTCTTAAATAGTTTATGTCTATATTATATAATTTTATGAGTATTTGAAGTTATAAAATAGTATTTACATTTTTTTTTTCTTTATAAATTGTGTAGAAACCTACAGTTAAGTGACTAAATTGAGAAAACTACGAAAACAAACCCCATAAATAAAATAATTTTACTCCCTGTCATGTGGAGAACCAAATACAGTAACGTAAACCTTTTAAGAGAATCTCTTACTTTTTTTTTAATATCAGAATCTTTACTCTTATCAGCAGGACCAATAAAAATGAGAATTCCCATAGTACAGACAGAGAAAAATCTACTAAAAAATCTATAAGAGACGAACAAAAAAAGTCCTAAATAATCGTCATGCATGTGTGATGGAGGTGGAAGACACGTTTGGCTCAATCTTCTACATATACATCGTTAAAGAATTATTTTTAAGTTTAAAATTTATTTTATGTTCAAACAACTTTAGATAATCTAAAATTACATACTTAATCTTACAAATATTTTATTTTTATAACAATAAATTATAATTTTCCAAAATTAATTATCTTAAATGAAAAAATTCTTAACCCCTATATTAAATATAATTAGCTTTAGGGATAATGGGAACTGGTTATCATGATGGTCATGGTAAAGGTCAAAGAAAGTGGCTACCATGCCAGAAGAAATGAAAATTGAATATGGGAAAGTGGTTAGAAATTTAGCATGTTTGCGGAAGATAAAAAAAAAAAAACATATTTTTTACATATAAAAAAGAGTAAAATAGATTATAAAAGGCATAAATAAAATAAAATATTTATACAGCTAATTGTAAGGGCAGTGAAAACCAACCCAACACAGAAACGTAGGGAATAGGCTAATCTTTTCAGTTGGAGTTCAATGTAGGACCATTAACAAGGGTAGAAGGAAAAATCTAGAAGAAGGCAACAAGAATAACGAAATCCAAACAAAAAGCTACCATGGTCTTCTTCATCATAATCACTCATCAGTGGTGGGAGTGGAGGAGTTGGGTTCAACCTTTCTCAACTGAATCCCATGCTTCTGCGTCTCATCATCCTCATAGGCGTACGCAAACCCTCCATGCCGGGTCATATCCATACCCGCGAGTTCATCTTCGGAGGAAATCCTCAAAAGATTCAATTTTTTTAGCAGCCAGAAGAGAGGTCCCATGGTGGCACTAACCCACCCAACAATGACCAAAATCTGAATCAAGTGCGCCGCCAACAACCGCCCTCCACCCCCCATGAACAACCCGTGCGGCCTCGACGCATCTCCCCCGTAAGCCTCAAATACGTACTCCTTCTTCGCGAACAGCGCCGTGAAAATCACCCCCCACGCGCCGCACCCTCCATGCAGCTGCGCCGCCTCTAACGGATCGTCAAACCTAACCCTCTCCGCCAGTTTGTTACACGCGATCAAGACAACGGACGCCACAAAACCACACACGATAGCTGCCCACGGCTCTACCACGGCACAACCGGCTGTGATGGCGGCGAATCCGCCCAACAAACCGTTGCAGACATCGGTGACGTTCCAGTGACCAGACAGCACCCGTTTCCCGAAGAGCGTGGTCAACGCCGCCGTTGAGCCTGCTAGAGTGGTGGTAACCGCGGTTCTCCCAACCGCGCTCCATTGACCGTACTTAGACCCTGAGTTATAAGGGACCAAGATTCTGTTGAACGAACCAGGATTAAAACCGTACCAACCGAACCACAGCATGAAGGTTCCGAGCACGACTAACGAGGCGCTGTGGCCACGTAAGGCCACCGCGCGTCCCGTGTGATCGAATCGCCCGATTCGGGGACCCTCGATAAGTGCGCCCCAGAGACCCGCCACGCCGCCGACCATATGGACAACGCCGGAGCCGGCGAAGTCGATTACGCCGGTGGAGAATAAAAGATTGTTTAGGTTAAACGCGGATGCCCAACCGTCAGGGGACCAGAACCAGTGAGAGACTACCGGATACACAAACCCGGTGAGGAAGGAAGAGTAGACTAGGTACGCGACGAACTGCGTTCGCTCGGCGATGGAGCCGCTGGTGATGCCAGCGGCGGCGATGGCGAAGGCCCACTGGTAAAGGAAGTTGCTGTAGTCTAAATTCTGGGCGTGGATGTCTGTGAGGCCGAAGTAGTGTTTCCCGATGAAGCCGTTTGAAGGGGAGCCGAAGGCGAAGGCGAAACCAAAGAGGTAGTAGAAGAGGCCGCCGGCGGCGGCGTCGAGCACGTTGGTGAGCATGATGTTCATGGTGTTTTTGGCGCGGACTGAACCCGCGCAGAGCATGGCGAAGCCGAGCTGCATCGAGAACACGAGGTACGCGGAGAAGAGGAGGTAGGTGCTGTCGATGGCGTAGCCCGTGTCAACGAAGTTCCTACTGACGGCGGCGAACTGGTCGCATATCAGCGTGGCGGCAGCGTGGGGGTCGGTTGTGTTTGAGCCAAAGAGCTGGGCTAGTTGGTCCGCCGAACAAGTTTGCAGCGACATGGTTGGTGGGCGTTGAAACGCTGCGTTTGGGTTCGGCGCACTACTTGGCGAGGGGAATGTGAACACCTTGAGATGGAGAAGAGAGTGTGTGTCTGTATATAAATAGAGATAATGATGAAAGTCAAATTCTTTGCGCTAACTTTGGAATGGAAGAGAGAGAGAGAGAGAGAGTGTGTGTGTGTGAGTGATGGAGAGAGAGAAGGGACTTTTCAAAGGTTCAGATTCGGGGAAATTAATAAAAAAGTTGGGTAACTGCATCACGGTTTTCTTCTTTAATGTTTCTTTTTTCTCAACTTTTAATTTTTCTTTTATCACCTCACCTACTTTGTTTTATATGTAAAAGTATCTGTTTTGGTAATTATCATAATCATGTGGACACAGTGTACGTGAATCTATTTATTATTTTATTATTATCATCATTATTATTGTGTTATTATTGTCAGAAGTATCCCATTTTTAATTAGTAGATTAAGGAAATAAAGAACAAATTTAACTTAAAAAAATAATTTATAATTTAAAAGTAATCTTCGAATTAATTACTATATATACACACACTATAAACGCGCGTAAATTAATTATTGTGAAAAATATTCCAACTCAATAAGTAATGGTATTGTAAATGTGTCTACGGCAAGGGAATATCAAATTAGTTATTATGTTACACTATATAGAGGAGAAAGCTATTTTGTTATAGGAAGATTTTCCTTTTACACTCCAATTTATACTAACTCTCATAATATTTTAAGTTAAAAAATAAATATAAGTAAAATGTTAATATTTTAGAGTATGTTCTTTTTTACTTGTACATAGTGTAAAAGTATCATCCCTTTTGTTATATTAAGATTAAGAATATTATTTAACAAACTTCTTTATAATGATTTAAAAAAAATATTTTAAATTTAAATTAATTTATACATAATAAGATCAGAAATAAGAATGTAGAAATTTATACAATATTTTTTATAAATTAATTTTTATATAATCTAATTTTAATTTAGGAAAAACTTATTTTATTTTTTTATAATCTTGTTAAAATATAGTTTAAAATGGCATTTTGTAAAGACCTAAAAAATAGCTTTAGATTATAAGTGATATATTTTAAATTATATATGAATATTCTATTATTAAAGTGAAAATAATATATAAATAAAAAATTATTTATTTAGGTTTCATTTTAAAGTAATTATCATTTTTTAATTTTTTTTTTCTTTACATGTTTTTTTCTCTCACTCTCTTAACCTCTTTTTCATCAAATTAACGATTGGAGTTCATCCTTAAATTCTTAAGTCTATGTCAATACATGCCTTCTATAGGTAGAAAGTAAAATGTCTATGTATGTTGGTTAGTAGAAGTTTGACATGAAAAATATGAATTATGAATTATAATAGACATTTGATTTTGCTTTGAAAAAAAAATATTATGACAATTGATAATTGTTATTTAAAATTACATTTATATTAAAAATTTAAAAAATAACTAAATTACCTTATGTTTGTTTTCTTTATATATGATAACTGTGTTTGATGATATAATATTTCATAGAGTTTCATTTTGAATAAATGAAATATTTAATATTTTATTTGAATATTTCGTTTTTAACATACATTTCAACTTCTCCCTCCCGTGTGTTTTCTTTACAATTTAATATGCATATTTCTTTCTAATATAAAAAAAATATAATATGTAATTGAACTTTTTTAACACACTTTACTTATTTCTTATTTTTGTTATCACTTCTCTCTTTTTTCTAAAAAAAAAATATTATAAGTTTTCATTACTAATTAATTTTGAATGATTTTGTTCCTTTTAAGTACTCTCTTATTTTGTTGAACAAATAAATTGTCACCAGTGATATATAGCACAACTTTTTATATACTAAGTTTGTGTAAAAATAATATTTTTTAACATATTTGGTTGCAAAGAGTATTTTATTAAAAAAATATAAAATATTACCTTATTTTAAATATTTATAAAAATCTTTTTGTATATTCTTGTTTAAGTTTTAATTTATGTACATATAAATAGTTTGGACATCTAACTAATACTTTTTCATTAATCATATGTACATAACAAAATAAATATATAAATGATAATCATGTGTACACCACTACCCGTTTTAATTACTTTATCCGCAACAAAATCTGGCATTTACTAAGAAGAGGATCATAAATCTCTTTTACTTAATTAAAAATTAACTCTTTTGATCGAGATATCAATAGTAAATAATTTATCACAATAATTACACAAAATAGTAATAATAATAATTTATCATAATAAATTCCAGTAAAGACAACATACACACGTCACATTGGCATCATGGTAAAAATATTTAAATCCTTCCAACAAAATATAAAATTACATTTTAAAATCTTAATAGTTGTGTAAGGATGGTAAATAAATTAATCCGACGGATATTTTTTAATTATATATATATATATATATATATTAGTCTCACTCATATGTGTTTCAATATTTAGTCTCATTTATATATTTATTTTGTTTTAAATTATTAACATTTGTTTTATTTTTAATTTAGTAACTTATTTATAGGTTATGTTTATCATTTTTATTTTGTTTATAATTATTTAAATTTTTATCTAATTGTTATTTGATTTCTATATAATTATAATTTATTTCTTAATATTTAATATTAGAAAAAATAAAATATCTATCTTTTTGGTATAGTTTAATTTTTATAAAAAAATCATTTGATTAATATTTAGAACATTAAATGAGCATATACAAATATAACTCCAATGAAGAAGAGATAAAAAAAAAATCATGAATATCATAATAAAAATAGTATGAATTTTTACTTTAAAAATGAAACGAGATAATCAAAATCACAACGTCATACTTTTATCCTAGTTGTGAGGAAGAATTTCTATGTCAACTAAATAAGGTTTATTATATTAATTTTATAATTGATATAGGTCGATAAAACCAAAAAATGTGAATTTTTTGATTTGGTTGTCAAATAATAAATATACTAAATGATATATCTAGGCTGGAAAAAAAACATAAAACTAATTTATTTTGCAAGAGTAAATTTGTATTGACTATATTCAATTAATTTTAATGAAAAAACTTATATCCTGAAACAAAACTGAATGCACTAAATAACAAAATAATTAGTACAATGTGGATAATAAGTTAAATAACTTGTACAATGTGTATAATATAAGTTAAGCTCAAAAGAGTAAACTCTTTCTGTCATGACAATATGAGACAGAGGGAACATAAGAGAGAAGTCATTTTTTAATCTTATTTTTTAAGAAAGATAGAACAGAGAAGTCATAAAAAAAGAAGAAGTTAAGTGTCTTAAAAGAATTTCAATAGTAAAATAAAACTACGATAATTGAAAATTTATATCATAAAGTTTAATAAATTAATTACATATTTTACCAAATCAAAATCACATTATTAAAAAAATCAAATTTAAAACATTATTTTCTGAGATTGTCGAGAGTTGTCTTGCTAACTAGCTATTGGTAAATTGCATAAAATATTTAAAAGTTTCGTTATTTTATCTTTAAATTATCAAGGTTTGATCTTAACATTTTTTTTTATTCTCAATAATAAATCGATTATGACAAATTGTAGTAGACTTTTATCTGCTACAACACTTTTTACCATTGGTATCGACAAAGTTTCTTATTGACAACTTACGAAATATAATTTATTGTAAATTACTTCTATTACTGTTTTCTAATAGGAGTTGAAGTTAATATTCTTAGAGACTCCGTGTATTTTTTTTATTAAAAATAGTTCTATTAAAATTGAATAAAATATTATTCTAAATAGTTAATATAATCGTATACATAAAATTAAAAAAAAATGGCAATAAATATACACCCTCGAAGTTGAACTTCATAGAGATATATAAAGTAGTCAATGCATGTCAAGAAAATATATTTAACACCTCACATTATTAAATAAACTTTAATAGAATCTTGTAAACATCATCTAAATTGCTTTTATTTTTTTGTGGAAAATGAAGGGTTTTTTTTGTCGTATGAAATGCATTTATGTTGAGTAGACAAAATAACACATAACTCAAAACCCTTTCATTATCATGTTTGTTTTTTCATAGATATAAGATAAAGCTTGAAAACTTACTTTCAACCACCTAATGAAGTTGTGGCCTTTGTGGTTTCACATTTTCATCCACATTTTGTTTTATTGATAAAGGTTTTGTATTTTTCTTATTGGTTCCATTATTTTGGGAATTGATAGAAGGAAAATGACACTTATGTTCCATTCAAATTGGAAATCGTGTTTGGTGTGCCGTGTTATAAGATAAATGTATGTATGTTGATTAAAAATATCGGATCTTCATATTATTCATACGATAGAAAATTATAAATTTATTTTTAATGTGTAATTTTTTTTTAATAAAGATTCAACATCGATTATAGATTAGAATATATATATATATATATATAAATCTCACCTTTTATATAATTTTAAAATTTACTTTTTAATCTACTAAAAAAAATTCTAGTTAAAATTTATTAAGATTATTATAAAGTTAAATTAAACTTAAAATTATTTTTTTAATAATGAAAATATCATCACATTGATCACGAACATAATTAGTATATAAATAACACATGAAAAAAAAGGATAGTTATTCCAGTGTGGTAACAATTAAAGCTATCCTGAGGTGTTTTGAACTCGCATCTGGATTGAAGATCAACTTCCATAAGTCAAAACTTGCGGCCTTTAATGTAGAGAGAACAGCAA
>Ga0123342_1000692_pt1 | contig 54816 bp, 25 predicted proteins | sample Turbeawhitnodule_FD_89960 | JGI IMG/M metagenome (GOLD analysis project Ga0123342, IMG submission 89960) | Root nodule microbial communities of legume samples collected from Mexico - Turtle bean Mexico white nodule | ecosystem: Host-associated > Plants > Roots > Nodule | place: Mexico: Nepantla...
CTGTTCATTTTTACATAAATCGATTTATTTTCTGTAAAACTGTGTTAAACACTGTTTCTGCGAGAAAGTTTTAAAAGGTCAATTCACCCCCCTCTTGAACTTTGGCACTATTAAACCCAACAAAAATGAGGTGTTCTCAGGTTCTTTTTCGCTCAAGAGAGACTTATAACGAAATTCTAGGTGCTCTCAGGTTGAATCTTACTCAAGCGAGAGAATTTTTGCTTGAGCGAGATCCATTCTCGCTCAGTAAATTCTTGCTCAAGCTAGACTCTCTGTAAAATAAACTTTTATTTTTGCTTTTGAAAGCCTAGTTTATTATTGCATATTGTTTTTAAGTGAAAATTCTAAATTTTATTTAAAAATATGATTAAAGGAAATTAGTTATATGTTTAACTGAATTTTGAGATGTGTTTGTTTTGTTTAGAAAAGTTTAAATTATGACGTGATTGAATGGTGTATTGATGTGCTACATGAAGTATGGAATGATGTGAAAGTGTGATCAAAACATAGTATTTTCAGGAAAGGAAATACCGTGTTGAGATTGTTACTAGATTGTATTGATCTGTCGGGTCCCAACCCAATGAGACAATCCTAATTCTATTGATATAATGGAATCACATAGATGAAGTTATTCAGTTGGCGAGAGTCGATGGAGGTTCATATGACTTTGTCTGCGGTTTGAAATATAATCTGGTCTTTCAAGTCATATGAATTTACTCCATCATACTAGGTGATGAAATGATGAGATATTGAGATGTTTATGCGCATGAATGTGTGGATTCAAGCGAGTAGTATGACAGGTGCAAGTCTCAGGATTCTAATTTCAATACACAAGTCTTCCAGAAGTAGAGTCAAGTGTCTATGTGTTGTGAGTCAGTAGAAGTCTGACATGTGAAAGATAAATTGTGAATTTTAATAGACACTTATACGAGACTTGAGGAATTATGTTTATTAATTTGAAATTAAAATTATATAGATTTTTTTTATAGCTAGTTTATGCTTTACTTTGTTTTGTGGTTGTTTTTTCTTAATCTGTGATGACCGTGTATTTACATGGAAGCAGATGATGTTATAGGTGATAGCATTTTTCAGTGAGAAGATGGATCATGATTTTTTTTAAAATATTTATTTTAATTTTATGTATATATTTAAAGTTTTATGAAAAGAAATCTATTTTGAAATACTATATTAAAAAATCATAGAAATATTTATATTTTGTTTATATATTTATTATGATATTTTAAGTAGATTATGATTATAGGATATTAGAAAAATATTGAAATGTTAAAAAGGTGTTGAATATGTTGCCTCTTTTCCAATTTGGCTATAGTTTTTACCCAACCAAAAGTAGCATTAGTTGGTTAGGCAATAAATGAGTTTTGCAGAGTAAATGTATGGTGATGATGGTGGTGGAAGAGAGGGTTTATAAATAATAGTTTAAAGAGTGAGGATCTGAGATTGTAGCTGTCAAAGACCCCCTTTATACCTTTTCTTCAACATCTTTACTTCAAACTCAAAAGGGAAACAAAGTGATTAAGGCTACGTGACACCCACCATTCTACAATTTTCTCTTTACCTTTTTTCTTTCAAACGTCAAACAAAAAGAATGAATGAATCAAAATCATCTAAAGACTTCACCACTACCTGCTACAATTACAACTTTTTCCTACAAATTAAATGTCAAATCTTAAACTACTTTTTTTCATCGGTCAAGTTATATGCTAAAAGAATTAATTAAATTGAAAAAAAAGGACGAATCATCATATAATATAAATGTTTTTATCCACATTCAAAATATGTACTAAAATAAATAGTATAAAAAATTATCACTTTTAATTTTGGAGTTTGTTTTTAAGATACACTTAATAAGATTAAAACGATAAATCAAAATAATTATAACTGCACTATTTGAAATTGTTTATAATATAACATGTTCCAGTAAAATTATTTCGTATTAGAAGTAAATCAAAATAAAGCACTCAACTTTTTTTTCTTAATTTTAATGGAATCAAATGCATCCAATTTCAAAATGAAGTTAAAGTTCTATATATTTATTTTTATTTGTTAAGAAGCTGATATTAATTTCGCCACTGTTTTATTATTTTATTATCTTTATTATTTTATTATCGTAATTATTGTAGAATCGCAATTATTTCGTAGCAGTGTCAATAATGAAATAAGTAAAATGGAATGAAAATAAATATTGTTTAATTGAAAAGAAGTAAAATGAAAATAAACATTATTTAATTAAAGAAAAGTAAAACATAAATAAAATAAAAGTTCATTTTTAAAATTATATTATTAGTTATTGTAAGATCGAAAAAATTAGTCTTAAAATATAAGTGATACAATTAAAATAACATCGGAATATTTTATTATTAAAGTTAAAAGAGTATATAAATAGAAATCTAGTTATTCAAGTTTCATTTTAAAAACCAAAACTATCATTTCTCTAAAAACTCATTTTTTTTTCTTTCATCTGCCTTTTCTCTAAGATTTTGACCTCTTCGCTCGTCATTTTGATGATCGGAGTCCGTCATCAGACTCCTGCCAATGAATACTACAAGATTGCTCGATCAGAATCTTTAATAGAGTAAGTTCATTTTTGCTCTGATCTATGAGTCAAATTTTGAACTTGTTAGGTGTGTATTGCATGTGACTCTTCATGGTTATTCTATGTTAACTCAAGATCCTAATGATTTAGTTAGATTTTTTATCAAGACTTTGTGGTGCAGGTTAGGCTACCCTAGAGATTTTAGTAGATTTGGAGCCCTTAAGGAGCATTTGCTCAAGTAAAGGTAAGGGAGACTAGTTTAAATTGCCAATAGAATCCTAGGCTAGAAGATCTGAATGTGGGAGTGACGTGATTACCCGTTCCAAATTTTTGTTTGCATGATTTTCTTGTTTTGAGTTGATTGGAAATTGATTGAAATTGAAATGTGAAATAACACATATAGTAGATGTTGTAGAATGTATATATGAGTTTGGAATTGAATGAGTTAATGAATGTATTTGAATAGTTTAAAATTCAAAAGGTGCTCTCGGGTCCCTTCTTGCTCAAGCGAGTAAGTTTTCACTCAAGCGAGACCTATGATAAAATTTCGGGTGCTCTCAGGTTGAATCTCGCTCAAGTGAGAGAATTTTCGCTTGAGCGATACTCATTCTCGCTCAAGATAGACTGTAAAAAATAACTAAATTTTTTATATTTGCTTTTAAAAGGTTGGTTTATTTATTTTTGTAAAGTTTTACTTATAAATTATGTAAAATTTTATTTTATGTATATTTAATTGAAAATTTCTTTAATTAGATTTATATGATTAGTGAATGAATTGTTGTGTGTTTTGGGAATTTTAAACTTTGTTATGATTTGACTGTGTGATTTTGGATATTGTGATATTCAGAATATGAATTTTAATCAAGACATAATATTTTCAGGAAAGAAAATATTGTGTTAAGATTATTTAGAATGTGCATTGACTAAGGATTTGTCTATAAGGAGATATCATGACTCTCTTGAGATAATGAAATCATATAGATGAAGTTATTCAAGTAGTGAGAGTTGAAGGAGATTCATACGAATGGATAAGTTGTTTGAAAGATAACTAACTTGACATGTTATATAAATTAACCATGTCATACTATGAAAGATGATATTGAGATTATTTATGCACATAGTTGTGGGATAGTATGATAAGTGCAGATCTCTGAGTCTGAGTGAACGCATGAGTATTCCGAAAGTAGAGTCAAGTGTCTATGTGTTGTGAGTCAGTAGAAGTCTGACATGTGAAAGATGAATTATGAAATTTGAATAGATACTTAATGGTTTGAGAAATTGTATGAGACTTGGTTAATTATTTTTATTAATTTAAAATTGAAATTATATAGAAGTTTTTTTATATAGCTAACTTACCTTGTTCTGTGTTTGTGTTTGTTTGTTTTTTTTATTTATTTGTGATAATCGTGTTTTATACGGGAGTAGATGAGATGTCAAGTAATAAAGTTCTTCGATGAGCAACTGGAGGATGAGATAAATGCTTTATTTTATTTTTTTTTAAAAAAAAACTTTTGTGTATATATTAAAATTCCTATGAAAAACAATATTTTTTTTAAGATACAATTATAAAATAGTTATATATATATTCATACGTTAATTAGATATTGTTTATTTTATTTCTATTTTATTATATATAGGTAAAATTAAGGATATCACGGTTATTAATATTAAATTTAGTTATTTATATCAATATTATTGTTTTATTAAAGTAACATTATTTTAATTATTTTTATTTATTTATTTATTTATCATTATTATGATTGTCGTGTGAAATATAAAAATCACAAAAAAATAATAGAAAATATAACAACAGATGAAAACTGACAACAAACGGACAGGTCTCTGAGTACTCACGGGTCTCAAACTAATATTTACAACAATATATAATAACAAAAATATTTATAGAGTACATATCTCATTTTTATTTTATTTTTAGTTACATTTTAAAATTATAAAAAACATAAATATAAATTATTTATATTCTAAAATTAACTGTCCATCACTATTGTTATTATTTGACTGTACTTAATTTTTATTGAAAAATGATAGTTTGGAAAATGCTTGTTAATGATACTATTAAATCTTTCGTGCCGATGTAACTTCTTACAATACTTTTGTGTTAAAGTGAGAAAAAAAAGGAGTATGTAATTTTTTTTCTTCATTTCTTTCTTTTTCAATCAAACCACCATCTTTGATTCCTCTGTCTCCATCCAATTCTATACCAAACCCACTCTGAAAGAGAGAAAAAGGAAAAAGAAAAGATGAAGTTGCAAATTGCAAATTATGTTCATTCTATGTGACCTGTTTGGCTGGTTAGGAATGGGTAGCTTTTAAAACGCATTTTACGTCCATACTACAGCAGTCAAAATGTGAACGTAACTCATTTTCTTTGTATGAAAAAGTTGGTTTTGGTCCTTCAGATTTAAGAGGAATTTAAGAAACTTCCACAACAAGTTTTTATTCTTACATTAAGATTATGGAATTATTATTGTTTTAAAGAGAGAGGGAAAAATCAAAACGAAATTAGAAGAATAGATGAAAGAAGTTGTGATGTTACTGTAAGTAGAGAGAGTGAAGAATTGTGAGTGATGGAGGGAGAGAGAGAGAGATAATGGAAGGCCACAAACCCTTATCCTTTTCCCTGCACCCCACCACCAAACCTACCTATCACCATATCATAATAATATCTTTTATTATATATAGTTGCATCCACAGATAACAAAAAATCTTCCTTTTCGTCCCCTTTAACAATGCTACTCCTACTAATAATGGACATAATGCAATTCCTTTCAAACTCCATGATGAAAACCCAACATTACCAAATATAAAAGGGAGGCAACTCTTAATTATTGCATTTTTATAAGTGTGTGATGAGGTGGGTTTAGTTTAATATCCACTTAATAGTGTTAATTATGGACAAGTTGCGGAGAATAGTGTAAGTTTGACCATTGATATGATAGATGAAGATTTGAGATTTATAGATGCATGTGGCCCTCATCCTTTCTGCTTGTATTAAATTTTTGACAGGATAAAGGGAGGAGGAGCCCATGTGTCCCAGTTCCATTAGTGGAGATTACTGTGAATTTGTCAGCTACTTCCACACCTCCATTTTGGATAATATCTCTACTTCTTCTTCACTCTCTACATTCTATTCCTCCATACCCTCTCAAATCATATGCTTTTTCATTTCATATATATTAACCTATTTTTAATCCACACAACTTATTATCTCATCTCATTTTATAAAATACTTTTATTCAAGATACAATGTATCGTCAAATTTAAAACTGAATACGATTTTAATTAGGTTAATAAATTTTATTTCAAGATTTCTCACAAACATACATAAAAAAAACGCTTCTTTACTAGAGTTATTATATAACGTTTCACTATCAAAAACGTTGTATATCAAAACACGGTGATATTTTTGAAATTAAAATGGGTATATAGACAACGGTTGTAAGAGGAATCATTGTCTACTTAAATCACATAATGCTAAGAGAATGAGATTTCATCTTTAGAACCACTTTTCGATTACCATAGATGACGCCAATGTTTCGACCTCGGGTCCGTTGAGATAACATTGCTAAAGTCAACAACGAGTGAAAATACAAGAATTACAAGAGCAACTTGTAACAAGGAGTAGTGATAGTAAGAATGTCTAAATTCAAAAAAACCTATAAATAGGTGATAATTTTTGAAAAGTATTGAATTTAACTGAACCCTTCATACTCTCCTATACTCACACATATCTATACTCTTTCTCACTTGAGCATTAGAGAGTATTTTATAAGTGAACCTCTCTTCTCTCCTTGTGATAGATCAACATTACAAAGCTCGGTTTATAAGTGTTTTCTTTCACCTTAGAACTTTTCAAATTGAGTAAGAACAATTAACAACAATAATAATAGTGATGTGTCTAGTCATTGTAATATATGAGTAGTAATGACTTTTTTTTTTGTAGTTAATAATATTTAAAATTCTCACTCGTCTTCTTATCGTATATATTGTTTGTTTGTTTTAAGAAGTCGACTTTTTTTTGCACAATTTATATACTATGATTTTATTACTAATCAATGTGAAATTTTCAACACATTTCTTTTACTCCTCACGTTAAGACATATGTATATCTCGTGTAGCGAGAAATTAAATATTTATAGATAGTTTAATAACGATAGTGTGGATGAGACAAAAATTCTTACTAAAATAGATTCTAATATTATCTCAAAAATATAATTTTAAATTTAACTTAACTTACAAAATTAGTTGATAAAATAAAATTTCATTTATATATTATAAATTCAACTTCTTTTCAACCATTATAATTTTTTTTTAGAAAAAGAAATAAAAAGAGAATAAAAATGCTAACAAAAAATGGATATGGAAATTCAATTCAATTCCATAGTTCGTACAAGGTTTCATACGTTTTGTTATAATATTGAGACAATTGTTTGAAGTTGGAGGACTTAATGAGTGATTAGTCATAACTTCACAGTTACTCCATTTGTGGCCTGTAACTTTTATATAAAATCCTTAAACTACAAAGTTCCTGATCCTAGGTTATTATGTGTAGCATAACTTGTGGATCTTTGAAAGAACATACTGGTCGATGAATTGCTTTATTTATTTTCATGTCACGACTTTTAATCTTCGTATCCAATGAGTTTACGACATTTGTGCTTGGGAATCGAACCCACAATTTAAATTGTCGTCTCTTTTCATAGGATCGATGGTAGTAACAAGTTAGGATTGGCTGTAAAGTGTACTCTCTCCTCTTTTATTTGTACGATATCTTAATATTAAATTTCATTATCAACATTGTTGACCAAATACTAATAATCAATCTTTTGTATTATGTTATATATATACTCACATCACACCTGTGATTAAAATCAATTTATTAACATCTAAGATAAATGAAGGGTTACTTTATTTACCATCTTCGTCTATTTCATCAAACATATACTTTCTACATGATGTTTCTAAGCATCATTAAATTATTACACAAATTTTTCATTTTTTTTATATCATATAACTCTCCCAACATAGTTTATACATTCATTCAATCATTGCCATATAAATTTTATTAACTTTAGAACAATAGTGGAAAGACAGTTCTAGGTGTGTTGTTTTTTTATGATGAAAAATATTTGTAATTCAAAAATTAATTATTATAACAATTATCAAAATAAATAAAATAGTTACTAAATTGTATATTGAAATTATAAAAAATAATATGAAAATCAAAAGTAATTATAATTTTTTTTTTATTAATTCTTTCTAATGTTATAATTATATTGTTGGAGATCCTACGGTAAACGAAACTAAATTATTATAAATTATAATATATAAGGAAGTATAATTCTCACATTTTGAATTAGTTTTATTATTAATAGTTATAAATTATCATAAAAATCATATTTAATATGATTTTTGGTTGTTGGCTATGTCCTTTTTTATATTATTAATTCATAGAAATTAAAAAAAAAAATTGTTATTAAATACTTGTTTTTATTAATTTTTTTCATCACTTAATTTGTGATCTTTTAGAAAATCAGAGCTCAATTTTTTTGTACATTGTATTAATATGTTGTACGTGTATTAAAATATTATAATATGGAGCTAAAAAAAGTATATCCTGAATTTTAAAATAATATTATTTGTTGTTTTGCAGGGCGGTGGTTGGATCTTTATCCTGTTAATAAAAATTTAAAATAACAAATTAATTCTAAATAAATTAGAACCATTTGATTTATGAGGTCCCTTGTCGTCGTTCATTTAGATATGTGCAAAATATCCTCATTAATTATTTTGCTTAAGTTATTTGAATATAGAACCGTTTTGAGAGAATGGAAAGGACCAACTATAATAACTTTCTGCTTCATTTATATATTAATTAAAAATACAAAATATTTGAAGTTTGCTTCCACAATATTTTCCTAAACGTTTTTAGAAGAAAAAGAAATATGGAATAAATTCATGTGAATTAAAATTAGTTTAGGTCATCTTCGTTGTAAACTCATGGTATCATATTTTAATCTTTTGTAAGTTTTAATATATGACATACTTTTTTTTTTATAAAAAGCTTTCACGTAATATATGACATCATTTTAAAATTTCCTTACATTACTCCATAAGACTTCCTATAGTTTTTACTTCATATAAATGTTTTATATTTTAACAATTTATTATTTACTTGTTAGTAATAAAAAATATTTTTATAAGAAAAAAATTTAATTTTATAATTCAGAATTTTTTTAAAAGTTAGAGTTTTAAATTTTATGTTATATCAATATATAGACAAATATTCAAATTTTAAATTAATGATTCTTGTATAACTCCACTAATATAGATATTTTAAATAATTTAATTTTTATTAATTTTAAATTATAGAAATTTTCATTTAATTATTTTATTTTATTTTTCTCTCTTTGCATAATGACTCATCAGAGAAAAAAATTAGGATTTACCTAGTGGATAGAATATAGTTAAAAAACTAATTGATTAAGATGTGTTTATAAAGATATTTGTCTAAAAATATTCTTAAATAATAACTCAAAATAGACACAGAATTCAACTTTAATAGATTAAAAAAAATATAAGATTTATCCCTATATGCTTTTAATGATGCCAAATAATTGCTATTGAAAATAAGCTAAATGCAAATATGATTTTAATAAACATCTCATGGAAATATCTCTCTCTATATATATGCATTAATTGAATTTTTGCACTATAATTAATCTGAAATTTTATCATTTGGTCAAGTTACTTATTTTTTTTGAATAAATTTTTTATTTGAGTATCAAGCTACTTTACTTATTGTGTGCATTTATATAATATTTCATTTTACCAAATAATCATTTATTATCCTTTTAGTTCGAAAAATATTAAAATTTAAAAAAACTGTTGAAAGTACAATCATTTATTAACTAGTCTCGTATGGTAAGAAAACTTATATTAAAATTAGTATTAATTTTTTTTGTATGACAATACCTTCGAGTTTTTAACTTTCATTTCCCCTTTCATGTAAGTGTTTAGCACAAATATTATCATTTTCCCTTTAACTTTCATTTTTTTAATTACCTCATTCTTTTTTTCATTTCTCACAACCTTTGTAGTTTATCTTGACACTCATGTAAAATTAAAAAAAAATATAGTGAAATGTATGCCATGATATATAACAATAAATAATTAAATTTAAAGACTAAGTAACAATAAACATATCATGAAGACTTTAATAAAAGTTTTTAATTATATAATTAAAGTGAGAAACAAATTTTTCTTTGCAAATTTTAATACCTCGTGAGACTTAAGTGATAATGAATGAACTCTTTGAGAATAAAAAATGACTGTGAATATTATTTATTTGCATGGTTATTGTAATATTAAAAATTAATGTCTTGTATTACTAATTATAAGTTAAGCTTCTTTGGGTAATTATATATTAACTCTTGACACTTATTAGATATGAATTTAATGAGTCAAACTAACATGTTGATATTTAATGTTATAAAATAGTTTATAATTTTACTTTAAATATATCAATAAAATATTACTATTATTTAATCGCTAGTCTTAAAAAATTATAAAATGATTTAACTTTACAATAACTATATAAAATTTGTTCTAATGAGTTGATAAGTAATACCTAAATATTGAACTCAGAATTATTAAAGAACAATAACAATGCAAAAAAAGAATTTATTTATATGTTAGAATTAAGTTTTTAAAAATAATATTTAATTTAATTTTTAAAAAATATGCTCCACATGGTTGCCACCTCATTGCCGTCTGAAACTCTGTTGTATTAAACACCACGCACTCAACTTGGATCCTACCTTCTCTCTCTCATATATCCTTCATCTTCTCTCTTCCTCTCACCGACTCACAAAACTCGCCTTGTACGGACTCCGATTCTATCTGACTCACACTAACCGTAACCACCGTCCGATCCGACCATGTCTCGCTCCTGCGCCGCTACAGACTCCGTTGCCTCTGGCGAGATCATGCTGTTCGGGGTTCGAGTCGTCGTCGATTCCATGAGGAAGAGCGTCAGCATGAACAACCTCTCACAGTACGAGCATCCGCAAGACGGTAACAACAATAACAACACCAACAACATCAAAAAGGAAGTTCTCACCGCCGGTTATGCCTCAGCCGATGACGCTGTTCCTCATAACTCCGTCCGTCACCGCGAGCGGGAGCGGAAGCGAGGTTCGATCCGTTTATTCGATCGATTGTCATTTTTTAATTTTAATATAATCTCTGTCGTTTGATCGCATAACCGGTGTTTCCGATGTATTAATTGAAATTGCGTTGATGATTAGGAGTTCCGTGGACGGAGGAAGAGCACAAACTGTTTTTGGTTGGATTGCAGAAGGTAGGGAAAGGTGATTGGAGAGGAATCTCCAAAAACTACGTGAAAACACGCACTCCGACGCAGGTTGCGAGCCATGCTCAGAAGTACTTTCTCCGCAGAAGCAACCTCAATCGCCGTCGTCGTAGATCCAGCCTATTCGACATCACCACCGACACGGTAATTTGGTCACCGTGTTCCTCTCGCGCTCATCCTCTGTTACTTCTTGACGTTATTTTAAAATATTTGCTTCAAATTAATTTCTCAATCGGTCTCCGTACACAAAAAAATATTGAGATGCTTTTGGTGTTGTGTTATTCATGTTCAATTAGTTATACTCCTAATCAATAGAGCGTTACGGTCCTACAAAATGACATATTTTCTCAGGTATTTCTTAATGTTCTAGTCAATAGTCCTGTCTTGAATATTATTACTCCTTCCATTTTAGGGATTGGAGAAAAAAGGAAAGAAGCTTCCGACTATCTCGTATGTCTTGCTATGAAATTCCTTTGGTTGTGGAAGTGAATGTTTGCATGAGTGGTTATAAAAATGGATTTAGGCATTTTGTCTCCTGTGTAAGAGTTGACCTGATTGGAGCTAAAACTTTTTTCAAACCTGGATTGGAATTTGGAGTGACAAAATATTCATGATTTTATCAATTTTTGTGCCAGGTCTCTGCAGTTCCAATGAAGGATGAACAGGTCCAGAATCAAGACTCCCTGTCTCATCCACAACCTGTGTGCCCTGCAATTCCTGAAACTAGCAAAAGTGGATTTCCAATGATGCCAGTTTATCAGTTTGGGGTTGGTTCTGGAGTGATTTCAGTCCAAGGTGGGAAACCATTAGAAGAACTCACTCTGGGACAAGGAAACATAGAACACAAGGTGCCAATCAATCTGGTCCGTGCAATTCCTGTTGTTGCAGATCCTAAAGCACCCACAGTGTCTGATATCATCACCCCAAGTTCTGGTTCTGCAGTTGACCTACCCACACTGTCCTTGGGGCTATCCTTCTCTTCTGACCAAAGGCAAACATCATCAAGACATCCTGCTTTACATGCCATACCATGTTTCAGCAATGGAGATAGCGTCATTAGTGTTGCTTGAGAAAGATGACCCGTGAATATGTCATGGTCCTTGTCTAGAGTATCTTGGATTCACCGATTAATCTGATATTTTCGTCTCTAGTTTCCTGTCCTTTTGGTGGGAGAAGAAGAGAGAGAGATGTTGAAGAAAAGGACGATGGATTTAAGAAGGCAAGTTTTAAGTGACTGAATTTGATCCTTCTGTTCCTTGTACAGATCCGGGAAAGGTCCTGTCCTGTTTCTTCTTGTTTGCTTATGTTAATTAATGTATGACTTTAGGTTGTGGTTTATTTGGTCATTTATGTTTGTAGTTGATGTAACTGAAAATAACAAAATCCTCTCTGTTCTTTATTGATAATGCATTAATAGTTGGATATGGACCTTACAGACGAGTGGTTTGTGACTCTTTTGGGGATAATATTATCTGGTTGGGTCTGAACTTTGAAGGTTGGTAGTGTGTGTCATTCCTGTTAGGTGTTATAGCAGTTTGGCACGTTTTTTCTTATCTCACCAATTTCTGTATTTACGCCTAGTCACCATGTTCCTCGTCCTTTCTATCCAAATACTACTACACACTTCTCTTATTTAGAAAATAATAATATTTTATTCAAATCTAATTAAAACCAAACTAAATAAAATATTTTCATAATTTATTTTCTTTAAGTTTTAGTTAATATTTTATTTTAAATAACATAAAATAAGTGAGTATCGTTTTATTAGCATAAGAAAAATAGATGCTATATTACTAAAAGTATGAAATAAGTTTGTGTTTTAAAAAATATAAAATAATATCATTTCATTTTGTTATACATTTGATACAGATAATTTTCTACTTTAAAACTATAAAGATAATGGTATTTAGCTTGGGTATAGTTATTCCTTTGTATAAATTAGATTAATATTGAAAAGGACCAGTCACTTTGTATTTATTTGTTTTATCTGATAATAAAATTTAATTTGATATTTTTAGAAGTTTGATTCTATAAAAAAATTGTTTGAAACTTATTTTATATGAAGATTTATTAAATAAAAGTACATACCCTACCCATCCTCTCTCTTGTCTTTTTTTTTTCTCTCTCTCTCTATATAGATAATTGCTAAGCGAATTTAAGTTTTTTTTTATAAACAATAATATTAGAAGACTGTATAAAATTCAATACAACATTATTTGCATTTATTAAATTTAAAAAATTCAAATGACTTAAACTTTGGCTTTTAAACATTTTTTTAAAGATTTGACCCTATTATAACAAATAGATCTAAATTGATTTTAACTTAAAATGATAGGTTCTGACCAGCGGCCAAATTTATTTCTTAGTAATTTATTCCTTCCTTCTCATAGAATGTTTTAGGAATTTAACTAGACTCTGTGGATAAGTTATTAACTCGTCAATAGTTCAGTATAATTAATAAAATCAGTATTTTTTTAAGTTACTGACTGATAAACTTAATAATTTAATATACATACTTATAATAGAATAATTAAAAATTATAAAATCATTAGTCCTGTAATAACTATATCAAAAAGTTATCTAGAATAATTTCTAATGGATTGATAAGTATATTTTATACAGATACTGTACAAAAATATCTTTGGTAGTAATAATTTTTGTAATAGATGAAGTTCATTTAACACTTAGAGAATAAAATATGTTTAACTTTTATTTAGTGAACAACACTGTTGATTGAGGTAGTATATGAATTCCAGTGGTGATGGTAGAATTTGTCTGGTTAGTGGTGGCTTGGCACATATGTATTAAAAGGCAAAGGTTCTGAGCATAGCATAGATAAACAAAGCATAACCACGTTTTTAGAACAAAATCCATTCAAAAATTTGATGATCGATGGGATGTATTTTGTAGATTTAGTAGTATAGATTTTTTTCTCTCTCTCTAGAACAACCTTCTTTTTCTTCTTTAATTATTTTAACCTAAGATTCGGATGAGATATTTTAGTGAAGAGTCTGAACCACTCCTAACCACTCATTTCGGGTCCATTGCCACTCATAATTTATAGTTTTCTCCATTAAGTAGTGCTTCCTCCTCCTACCAAAATTTTATTTATTTACTACAAGTGCCCTTTTGACGTGTTTGGCAGGGGAAACAACAATTATGTTGATTTTAAGGAAAAAAAAAACTTAATCTAATTGGACTAACTTAAGGCTCAAATTCACAACAAATCAAAATTTTATCAATTTAAATTGAATTTACTTTAATGAATATTCTCATTATTCTAACTGAAAATCTGGAAATGGATATAAAATAGATGATTTATCTGTGAAATGAATTCAGTTATAAGTCGCAATGAATCGAGTTAGGCTGGAAATTAATAAGACTGTTAAAAATATATAAAACTATAATAATATAAAATTAAGTGAATACATTTTGGTAATTATGTTGATAAAATATTTAAATATGTGACCGTTTGATCAGATAAAATATTTTTATTACTATATTATAATACTGAATGCATGGTCACCAGTAGAAAATATATTTTCTCTTTATTTCAGGTAGAAATACTATGTTAGTCAAATCAATTCAAACCAATTAGCTTCATATAATAAAAAATACTTCTCTTTCTTTAAAAAAAAATACATGATTTCATAACAAATAATTTTTGTCATAGTTTTATTATTTTATTAGGTCTCATTCGTTGTGGTGTTTTATTCTATTTTATGGGAACATTATTGACCACCATTCCTTGATAAATCATCAATAATACAACAAAAATATATTTTAAAATACAAGAGTGAAAAGACACAATTTTGCATGTTAATTTTAGTCATGGATTATTTTTTTAAAATAAATTTTTTTATATTAGATATCATTAGGCAACTTAAGATCTCACTACACTTCAAATAACAACAATTACTTCAAATAACACTTAAAAAATAATAAAATAAAATAAAAAACAAAAATACGGGAGAATCGATCAAAATTCATATGTTAACAAAACAATACATAAATCGATTATACATGTTTATAAAGAATTTTAAAAACAAACAAAGTAGAAGATTATTATACCAATGAAAAGATTCTAAAATAAAGTATGCTAATAAGTTGACTAATTTAGTCATATGAAATAATTCCTTTAGTCATGAAATAATTCCATTCCATTCCTTTGAAAATACAATTTATAAACAGCTCCTCAAAAGAATACTTTAAAATAAAGAAAAAGTGCATTAAAATTGCGAGCATAAATGAATAGTGTTTTTCTTGATTATTTAGTTGCGTGACACAGTGGTATTTACACTTACCCTTTCTTTGTTTGACTGGCATTTCCAATAATTGTAATTGGTACCTCACAACAACACTTTTTTGTGTCTCACTGTCAAATTTAGTTCATTATTGGATGATCTGAAAGGACACTGTCCGATATTATCGGGTGAAAATATGCAGAAGAAAAACAAAGAAAAATAAATTCTGGAAGGAGACGAATCTTTTTACTTCTTCTGGGGACCCACTCAAAGATTATGTTCTGTTCCACTGTTCCAACACTTGCTTGTCTTCAAGTAGTTGCTAATTCATTTTGTTGATTTGCATTTTTTTTTACATAAATGGATCATTTTTTTAAAAGTTATAAAAATGACAATTTTAATAATTTTTAAGAAAATTATTTCTCTATGTTAAAATGAAAAAATATTTACCTTAAATATGTAAATTTTTCAATTCATTCACTCTCTACATTCAATATTCAAATTATTTTTAAAAAAATTAATATTTCATTTTTAAAAAATTAAAATTATTTCTGAAATTGAGTTGAAATCACCTCATATAGATAGATAAGAGAAGTTATGGGAAAATCAAGTTTTGGCTCAATTGAATTCTTTTTAGTGCTGAAAATACCAAGTAAAGAATGAGATTGAGTAAGTAGTCACAATAAAACTATACTTATAAATTTATAAGTTTTTTATATTTAGGTTAACAATACCCAAATCCAACTAATATTAAAAGTTTATTCTGTTGTATTAAAATCAGTTTTATTTGTGTTATTTCGAATTATTAGATTCATTGATGGTTTTATAGTGATCCTTGAAACTAATAATTATCTTTGAATTTATTTATTATATTTGTGCCTTAAGTAACGATATTATATTAGCATAATAGCATTTTAAGTTAAATCACCGTTTATGTTCTTTTCGGTACCTACTTTTTTTAGTTAACATTATTCTTTAACAATATTCTTCAATTAATTAAGACTTCATTTTTATTGACTTTTTCTTATTCCCAGTATTAATTTTCAACCAAAAAATACGAAAAATTATTCAAACAGAGTTAAATGCTATTAATTGAATTTTTTTATTAGCATAAGAATTGATTAGTAATCTCTCTCTTATATTTAAGCCTGAAAAAAAGTAGTTAGGTACGATTTGGTTGGGTTTATATGGAAAATAAGGCCCAAGAAAACAATGCGAGATGACCCACTATCTATGTTAAAACTCACTTTATTAATAGTGGCATTTTGTTTAGTAGAATTTATTAAATTCTGACCTATTCTTATACACTTTAAGTATATAAGCATTAATTTTATAAAATTACAGTTTTATTTAATCACAATGTAAAATGTTATCCACTATTCCTTTATATTGTATTTCCTACTTATACTAATGATTACAATGAAGGTTATTTTCATATTCTTAAATTCATATTTTCTCCTTAATAATTAACATTAAAAACGTTAATTTTCTGATGATTATGCCAAATACATTTTATTTCCAATGTATATTAATTGAGGTTATTGTTAATTGATGTCAATCAAGAATACTTTTCCAGCCAATATCAATTAAATTGTTTTTTATAGACAAGGTTGATGTTATTTCTCAATTAACACAAATTAGTATTTTTAATTTTTTTTAAAAGAACTACTTAGATTTTTATTATTGTTTTTAATAGTAACTATTATTTTTTTTATTTACATAAGGGTTATATTTTGTTTTAAACCAATGTTAATGGACAAATCCTAACAAACTTTGAATAAAAAATAGTATATGTTTTGAATTATTAAAAATTATTTGCTATTTTAATTTTTTTTTAATTTAGTAGTAATTAAAATAATTTATCCAAATAAAAAATTAAAATTTAATAAGGTTTAATTATCCAATCCAAAAAATAAATAAATTAAAATTCAATTTTGAATGTTTTAAAATTATCTATTCCAATCCAAACAGAAGGTAAAATAAAAGATATTTTATGAAGTTACAAATTAAAGTGATATTTTTAAAAAATTGAAGACTAAAATTAAATACACGTAAAGTTGAGATATGTAGATCTTGTAAAGAAATTTTAATTTGTCATTCTTAATTATCATATAATGATAAATTTATTATTTTTTGTATAACTATCTTAAAAATCACATCAACTTCTAATTTATTAACTATCTAAATATGTTTAGAGTTTATAATAATGATGCACTAGTAGTGAAAAACTTTTTACACTGCAATTTAATTACAGATTATTATTTTTCATATGATTTCAAAAATAATTAATGTAAAAGCCATCAAACTTATCATAAAATTTATGATCACATGAGAAGGTAGTAGGTGAAGTCTTTCTTCTCATTTTTATGAATAAAACTTAAACTGTCTAAATTTTTAAGTCTAATAGGAGTTTACTCCTTTTGAAATTGTTATTCCCTGATCGTATGAAATGACTTACCGTGTGTTGTTGACATGAACCATGCATGGAATATAAATAAATTTCGTATATATTCTCGTAAAAATGGGTGTGAATTGAAGAAATTGTTTACTTATTCCCACAATTCTCTCCAAAGAACAAGGGTGTAGATTAACTTTCATTTCCTTGTTTATCACGGTAAGAAAACTATTACAGATTAGATTAGATTTTATTTTAAAGATAAAAAGTATTTATATTTAAAGTATTTTTTTTATTATTAATAAATATTTTATAAATTAATATTTAATTAGTTAATAAGATTTTAGTTATTAACTTTAAAAGTTGTTCTTGCTAGGAAGATGAGACTTAGGGAACTATTGAAATCTTCGTCTTCCTCCTTCGGTCGGGCAGGTTGTTGGGTGCTTGACTGGGGTCCTTCTCGTCTTTGTGCTTCTCCTTCAGCTCTCGGTCTCGGGTGAACACCGAATGGGGTACCTGCGGAAGGTACCCCGACGCTCAAGTCAGTAAAGCGGGTGATCAGTATTCGGGTAGGTGCACAGTAATAAATGACGTACATTTCTCTTTGGGATGTGTGCTATTTATATTATTTTAATGGGCTTACCTTACTGGGTCTGATTAGTGGAATGGATCACACTTATGGACGTATTACCTAATCCTTAATGACAGGTTAGCTTCACTGACCTTGGTTTGAGCATTAATAAATGTATGGGTTGGCCAAGTCGACCGTGACGATTTCTCTCATCTCGGCCAAGTTCTCACAGTCTCGGTCAGCAAGCCCGAGTCTCGGTCAGGGTGACCGGATCTTCGGTCTCGCCCGTATCAGTACAAAATTTAAATAATTAATAATTAAAATTTTAGTAATTAATTAGATACTAATTTTAAAATTATTTATTAATAATAAATACTTTAAATATCAATAATATTTTTAAACTTTAAAATAATAATTAATTTAATAAATTGAGTGAATACTAACTTTATTTTAGTGTATTGATAAAAAGAAGGGAGGACTAACACGTATTAGGAAAGAAGAAAAGAAAGGAAATGACATGATCATGAGTCATCAGAAGCTGATGTAATGTTTTGTTGAAAGTGGTGGTGGAAGATTCTGGAAGACACTAGTAGACCACTCCATAACTTACACTGGATTCCCATTTAGCTACAGCCATTCCCTCCAAAGGCATAAGTTCCTTCTCTACAAATGTTTGTCCCTACTATAGACACACAATTTTAACAACACTTAACTTCTACATCTGTATATTATAAGAAAATATATGTCCAAAGTAGTACACACAATGTTAGACATCATTAAAATTCAAATCTTGTACTACTTGGTCAAGAAATAGAAGTTGCTGCCACTTGTATCAACCAATGTTTCTAAAAAATTATCTTTATATAGTTTAACATGAAACAATTCTTTCTGTACAAATTGAGGGTTCTTAATTATTTATCCAATTCTCTTTTAAGATCGAAAAGTAAGATTAGTTTACCCCTTCAAATGCAAAATCTCTTTAAATAAAAGATAAAACTAATCTATAGTATATAAGTATTAGCAAACCTCAATGTTTATTAGATCTACTGTGTTATTCAAATTACTATTGAACCTTCATAGGTATTTAGTCTCACGTTTTATATGTATATGTTTCAACACTTCCTAATAATGAGTAGCTGGATTCTTAACAGACAAGACAAGTCAAATTATTTTTAAAATATAATCAGAATGCCAAAAGAACAAAAAGAGATGCTGAAAGCTACTGGTTGGCCGGTGAAGTATAAGACACATAAAGTGTAGATAACTTTGCTGGTATTTGGTTTATGCTCAGCCAGTTTTACTCATGAATGCTGCATATGTTAACTTTAAAGGATTAAAACATCTAATTGCATAAGCATCTTCATAAGCTGGATTAAGAAAATTATTGAAATAAGTTAAATAGAATTTGTTTTAGCAAGTTCGATATAAAAACTCACAGAATTAAGCTAAAGAATTTATGAAGGTATTTTTATAAGCACAAATAGGGTCTGTAGAAGATACTGTAAAAGCCTCCTAAAAATAGTTGGTTTCTATGTGGTTGCATGACTGCGGTGACTTCTGCATAGCCTAACAGTCTCAGGTTACCTGTTTGAAGCTTGAAATTCGAGTTAATAAAAAATTAGAAGCTAAAATGTTGGGTACCTTCCATCATCAGGATGTTTAGCAATCATATTCTTGAACCACTTCTTCACGATTTCTTGTACTTTATCATCTATCCACACATATATGTTGGACCACCATTATGACTGCAACACTCAAATATTCGGAATAATTAATATCTTTTTGGCATGAGCCTAAATATCAATTTATTGAAGACATTATGTGTATCCAAAATATCATCTTAAAACCAAATGAAATCATTAATATAATTCATGCAAATTCGTGTTGAAAACATCATCTGTATAAACTAATCTGTATAAACTAGTCTATATATAAACTAGTCTACATATAATACTTGTCCATCCAGCAAAGAATATTAAATAAGCATCAAGGAAAAGTTGATTATACATTTGTTTTAGCTAGAAACATCAATAACTAAGTTTATTACATTATTACAGCTGGTTAATCGAACCAAAATGGCTGCTTATCTAAGTAGTATGATACATGGAGCACATAAAAGCTGTGACGGCAATATGAAGGAGCACACAAGTGAAGACAACTGAGAAAGTATTACATGATCAAGAACATATGTTCTTGGTCCATCTCCGTGAGACACATTATTTACTCCTCTGAGTATACGTATTACGTGGAGAATGACCAAGATCACATAGTCCTTGACCATGTAAAGATATCTTCTTATACACCACCACGCCCAAGCTTGTTGCGTATCTTACTGATATAGTCAGAAGCCAATCCATCAACACACTGCTCTTTCTTTGGGTTAACATCAGTAGGGACTCTTTCTTGATAAATCAAATGTTCAGTTGATCCATTGCTCCCGCATGATTTGACCACATATGTGGGGTTTGCACGACTCTGTGGCTGTTGTGACCTTCTGCTTGTAGGTAATTGATCAGGAACCAGTGCTTCCTCATCAGAGTCCATATCAGACTCTGGACCAGCCTTTCTAGTACTAGTGGCACCAAGAGTCTTCTGTGCAATAGAGAAAGAAGACAGCTTAATGATATTTACTACAAGCTTCATCGATTTCTCACAAAGAGACTTCTCATTCTTGGACTTGATTCTATCCATGATTTTTGGCTTAACCAGATCCTGGTGTTTTAAGAGATGGTTATTGCAACATTTTTAAGCAAGGTCTATTTATAAGCATAGGATGTAGATGGGTGGGTGAATTGGTCTTTTTGGGTTCTTTCTGGTTTCGTGTAAACCCTCATCCAAATATATCCTAATCTCAGTTTCTTTGGTGTGTGGATCCCTTGCTCATTCAGTTATATGAAGGTTCTTCTGCAAAGAGTAGAGCCCACGTAATTATAGACAGAATCTTGTTGCTTTTGTTGCTGTATGCCGAATGAAAACATGTAGTAGCACACATAACATAAATAATTGGTTTGGTCCCTGGCTGCACCATTCGTTAAAACCATTAAGATTCTAGGCTTTATAAAACTATAACGGGCAAAAAGTAGATTTTAGTGACTGGTGCACATGGCCAGAGATTGGGGAGATTTTACCCTGGTCTTATATCATTCACGTAGTTCACATGCTACGGAGGTTTGATATTTTATTATGTTTGGGTTACGCGAAGTCGTAAAGTCCTGAAGGTATAAGATTCTTTCATTCTGCTAATCTCCTATTTGTGTTTTTCAGAATGTTACTGTTTCTTAATGGTTGTCTTTACATTTTAAATAACGATTACCTTACAAATTACGCTTTTGTGGAATCGTCTCATCCAGTGTATCTGACACGACTAGTGTCAAGCATGCAGTGATGGAAGGAGGGCCCATCTCAAACAACCACCCAAGATCTGACCGTTTATATTAGACAAATGTTTTTATAGATACTTTTATTTGTGCATTCCTACTTCCTACCCAAAATATAAAAAACGTGCGTTTTTTTGCAGGGAAAGGAAACATTGGTACCATCAATTGATAGCTGTGTTCAATGAGCAATGATGAAATGCATCAACTTAAAGTTGTATTGCTGCAAACACTTCTGATGAATAAGTCAAATATTTTATACACCCTCACCCTCTTTAGGGCCCTGGCTGATTAAATATGTTAATGTTGACCTTAATGGAAGGCAACGCAATTTAAATCTCTACCTTAGTTTAAAACAAGAACTAAACCAAGCTGCACAAACATAATTGGCCATATCCCTAAACATTCTCTATTCTCTGCAATGGGCCATTACAATATTCACTTAAAAGTTTACTTTGAAAGCAGACGGGGTGGCTCCTTGGTCAGAGAAGTTTTTGGTTACTTGTAAGCTAAGAAAGCTCACAATCAGAAGATATGGGTTACTTGTCTTATTGAAGTCAATTTTGATACATTGATCCATGTACAGATTTCCTTCATTCTAGTGAGCGAGATGAAAGCCAAGGGTTGGGTGCCACATAAGTATAGCCCTGGAAATGGTCACCTGCTGTAGGTGTGGTTGCTGGCGAGTCATTAGGGGGCATTGCTGTCCAACATTTGTCAAAATTAGCTGTACAGTCTTTCCCAGACACATCTGGTTTAAACTTTGGTTCCACTTCTCTTGCCTCCAATTTTTTCCAATTGATTGACCTAAACCATTTATGACTTTTGATTTGGTCATCTCCATTTGGCCCATGTCCTAACCTTGTCGCTGGATCCTTTTGCAGCAACTGTAACAAGTAAACAGAATGTACAGATTTTAGAATTGGATCCCTCTATCTCTGTCCGTACATATTTTTTCTTTAATCTCAAACAAAATATTTGAGAACATCACGTCCCAGAATAGGAACTTTTACTGTATCCTAGCATTCTTCTATATTATTTTTCAACGCTATCCTTTGAATGTTCATACTTAGTAGCAAAATAACATCTACATAAATGTGGTAAACGTAAATCAATTTTTTATTTCTCTAGAAATTGTCATTAGGTAAGGAAAAATTGATCGTAGTGCAGATGCTTTTACTACCTTTAATTTTGTATTTAAAGAAATTACTCACTTTGTATTTTGAGCAAGATGATCAGATCATGAGTGTGGCTGTTTACAAAGTAACCTTGAAAAATACTGGAAAGACATCGTGGTACATTTTTTTCACTAATTTCTATTAGAATATTCATATCATTTAAAAAACATGATTTTCTTTTTGAATAACATACGTGAAATCCAAATAGATTAACATAGACAACAGAGTCAACTTACATACTCATGAAATAAAACAAATTGGCGTTTTAGTTTTAAAATATTTTGATAAATACTATCGTTAACAAAATATCGGAATTGTAATTTTGAAAAGGTCAATAGATGAGTTCTTTGAAAATGAACTTAGACTGGTTTTGAGAAAGATATAAATTTAAGTTTCGGGTTGACATATATTTAGGTTCACTGTGCATGTGAAGACTATACAGGATAAATGTCAAATTTATGTTTTCAAAATAGAAGTATCCACATAGAAATTAGATAGGATCACTTTTGGAGTAAAGTATACGATTTCACACATAAAAAGAGATCATACAATTAAGTTGTGTTCAGGTAACATGCATATTATACTTGTAAGTGCACGTGAAAGAAGATGAGAAAGTAGAGAAACATAATGGAAGAAAACCAGATATACTGTCGTCTACTTACTCCTTTGAGTAATGAGTGAGCTTCACTGGTAAGGAATGGTGGAAGTTTAACTTTCTCTTTAATAATTTTCTCCTGAAGTTTCTTTCGGTTAGTGTGTGTAAATGGTGCCTGCCAAATGAAATCATAAATTATGACAAGTTAATGCTTCCCCTTGTGTTCTTACATAGAAAATAAATGAAATAGAAAAGGTTCCTCAACAGCAATTAAACAGATTCATTCACAAATAAATATTGAAAAATAAAAAGAATACATTGATCTTCAATAAGGTCCGCATTGAAATAATTAGGTTCAACACTTTCGATTACCATGTAATTTGAACTTAAATCGACCTCATCCGCCTATAGTAAAATTTAGAGTCATGCATATCTGCTGACTCAACCATCTATTGGATAGGCAACTAAGCCTTGGCCAAGACATACCTATCTTCATTAATAACGTTCTCTATTCAAGGCCAAATACTTAATGAACTCTAATTTCTAACCGTGCATATTGTTATTGTCCACATATAATCCCAAGTATTCAACTTTAGGTACCTTAAGACAATGATAAGTGTTAGAAAAAGTGTTGTTAGCATTTTTGGTGCAGATAGGCATTACCTTCCCTGTTAGCATTTCATACAACAGGATACCAACACTCCACCAATCCGCATCCTTGTTATGGCCTTTAGCCAGAAGAATTTCAGGAGCCATATATTCCACTGTCCCACAAAGAGAGTTTGATCTTCCCATTTCATCAATCTCTTTTGACATTCCAAAATCAGTCAGCATGACCTATACACGGGCAGAGCAAATATCAAAGTCGAACTATACAGCTCAGCCATCTAAGATATTCAACGGTGAAGTTAACAAACTTGATATATCAGAATTAGGAGCACAACCCCACAAGGTGACATAAAAAACAGAAGGCAATAAGACTATCAAAAGTGAAAGCAGCAAGAACAAAGTTGACGCAAGAAAGAAGGCATAGTAAGTATGGGCATTATTATTACATGCCCATGAGAATCCATTAGAATGTTTTCAGGCTTAAGATCCCGATGCACGATGCCTTTGCTGTGAAGATGTGAAACAGCAGACACTATCTCAGCAGTGTAAAGCCTTGCCTGATCCTCACTACTCCACACATACACCAAACCAAAAGGATGATTAAAATTAAATAAACGTTGAATACGTAGCTTGCAACACATAAGATGAAGAAAAAGATACCTGAAGATACCCTGGCGATACAAATGAAAGAAGAGATGCCCTCCATTTATAAAATCCAACACCAAATATAACTTAGATTTGGTCTGCACATAACATACAGAGTAAGTGATTGTATGAATGAATTGAAGTGAATTAGGATAGTGAGTTAGAGACCTGAAAAGAGTAACGTAGCTGAACAATGAAAGGGTGAAGAACTTTAGTGAGAATATCCCTCTCCGCTTTCATGTAATCAACATGGTTTTTCTTTATGACGGTGTCCTTTCTCATGACCTTCATGGCGAAGACCCCGTCACCATCGAAGCAATTTCCTTTTTTTCTAACAAGAAAGACTTTGCCAAAGGCACCCTGCCCTACAACTCGGAGAATATGAAAATCGGAAGGTCCAATCTTAACAGGGTCAGAAACAAGAGGTTCCTTTTCTTCGTCTTCGTCGTCGTCCTCGTGGACGAAGTAAAGAGGGGTGGAAGAGGGATTGAAGCGCGGGGAGGGGCCCACAAAGGAGTGGGACCTACTGTGGATGACGTGTGGGCTTGTGATGGATGGGGATGGGGATGGGGAAGAAGAAGAAGAAGAAGAAGGGATGATGAGTTTGGTGAGGTTCGTCTTCTTCTCATATGTTGACACCATTTTTCCTTCCAGGGAGAGAAAGAGATGAGATTACATTGCACTTAGCATTCACTGAATCCAATTGGTGAATGATTGATTCGATTTGACGAGCAAAAGTGGAACTTCAAAGGATGGGTCCACGCGCTGTTCATGCTCCTCGCATCATCGCTCCAATAATAAATACATCCAAATTAAGGTAATCATTTCATAAGAGTTATATTAAGGATCATAATTGGAAGTTCTGAATCTTATTAAGGCCATATCATTACAATATTTTTAATGCAAGGTGTTATACTACTTTTTCTTTTTTACTATTCTCCTTCTAGATAACATACAATATCTTATTTAATATTTAATTTCACGGTAGATCTTATTTTGATATTTTAAGTAAATTTTGTTAGTTTCACAATTTCATCTGTATTTAAGTTTGTTGGTAGAAAAATATTTAAAAAAATCTTTATATTTTGAGGTGTTTCACTTGTTTTGTTACCCTAAAGCATCGTACAACAATTGAATTGCAAAGTCACGCAATTCATTCACTACTTCAATCGAAATTCAATGAATTGGCTTCCAATTGTTTCTTGTGGTTGGAGAGAGGTGGTTGACAATGAGCGAGGAGATGAGGGAAAAGAGGATTTGGAGAGGGTCATCCAAGTAATGGTGGTGCATCTGGACATTGGCAGAACAAGATTGTCCAAACAAGGAAGGAATTAAAATATTTACATAATTGGTAGAATCATTAAGCGGAAGATATTATATTGATTACTTTTAAATAATTATAATCAAAGGAACTAAATCTAGAAAATTTAACAAAGAAAAGAACCATTAATAAAATATTTTGAGACTAATTTTGAAAATTTATTTGATTAAATTTCATTTGAGTTTCAGTAATTCCCTTGATTCCCTATTTTTCACTTGCGGTCATCAGTTGCCTTTCAACTTATCTATAATAATCTATAACTATTAGAATATCATTTTTGGTTTTCACGATTTGTTCGGCCTGTTTATGCTCAACTGATATACAAATTACTGACCAATGAACATATGGCAGTTGCTTCCTGCACCATATCATTGCAACCATCTCAGTGGAAAAGGCGAAACTGTCCTAAAAAAAAATTTCCAAAATATGTATTCTGGATTTTTTTTTTCAGAATGAAATTTTATGTTATAGATTTTTTTATCCGGAATGAGTTTTTCATTTTCATTTTCGAAACACAATAATTTCTTTTCTGGATTTTTTTTTAATTCTGGATTTTTTTTGTCCGAAATAGAATTTTAATTTTTTTTCCAGTTTTTTATTTCCAGAACTCAATAATCATTTCTAGATTTATTTTTTCAGAATGTATTATTTTCAATTCCAGATTTTTATTTTCGAAATTAAGGACATTTTTGGAAATTAAAAAAATATGTTGGGTGAAGGTTAAAAATGATTGAGTGTAGAAAGCATTTGCCTGAACATATACACGACTCTAACCTTCTGCATTTTACCAGTCACTGTTCTCGTTCGAGGTTGAAGATAAGGATTACTTTTCAGCGCCAACGCCAGTTCAGCTATAACAAACCAGCGTTTAGCTTCTCTTAATCTCCCAATTTAAAAACAGACAAAAGATGGTTGCTAATATAACGCTCAAACAAGGAAATGGAGCCTTGCATCAAAACATGGCATAGTCAAGAACCGCAATAGGCCCTCGTAGCTTTAAGAATGTATTCAAGTTTTTACTGTTAAATAAAATCCGGTGAAAATAAATTTATTCAAAAAAAAATTAAAAATCTTTAAATAAATAATTATTTATAATTTTAAGAACCTTTTGGCTATGAAATCAATATTAAAATATTATTTCCATTAATAAGAACTTAACATATTCTATTAGTGAAGAGCGTATCCACTCTAAATTTTAAGACGGTTTTGCCGCCCCATGCATCAAGAGCTTATAATAACTCTATCAAATTAGTCAATCATTCTATGTTCTTGACATCCCTCTTCGTTCATTTGAATAGATGAGTCAGACGAACCTAACAAAAATCAGTGCACAGATTCCAAATTTCATATTCATTCCAAACTTAAAAAATTGAAACAACTTATCAATGTTCTCTATTTCCCCCCACTTTTTCTGCTTCCATTAAATTACAATTGTATACCATGTAACCTCCGGTCCCCCCCAAAAATGACAACCGGGACAAACATCACTCACCAATCCCACATCTCAAGAAAAATAAAAGATACAACACCCTATTTAATTTCTTCCGGCCAACACAACAGATCATGCAGGGGCAAATTCTCCTGAAAAATTGGAGAATGATAATAGATAAAAAAAAAGAATATAAGATAGATAATACACAACCAACTAGCCTAGCCAACAGACAGGACCTAAACAAAATGGCCCTCCCTATCACAGGCATTTACCAATCGTCTATGATACATTCACCATGTTCAACTCAAGCGGTCTCAAAGCTTCTTGAACTATTTCCTGAACTGATCTGTTCCGTCGGCAAACATCTGAGAGCTCTTCAACAGGAACAGTAAGCCCATTAGTATCACCGCCGGATGCTGCATCAGAAAGAGCTTTCAAGAATCTTGATCGCTCCACATCTGTAACAGCTGTCGATGGAATTAATAAAACACTCTTTTTTGCCCATTCCAGCGCTTGCATCCCATATGATCGAGTTAACGCCAGTAGCGTATAAGATACCTGAGGAAGGAGCAAGTGTAAAAAAGAACAGAAGAGATAGTGGCACTACATCCCGTCAAAAGGGAACATATGCAAATAAAGACAGTAGACGTTGCGTGAGAAATTGAGAAATTACCACGTCCACTCGAGATTTTGGAAGTGCTCCCGTTAATGAAGCGACCAAAATTCTGGTGATGCTGGCACCTCGAGGAATAATTACACTATCTCTTATTGGTATAAATAGCTCCCCCATAGAGGAATTTGCAAGATCAAAAATATCAGCCAAGAAATGCAAAATGGAATTGGAAGCCTCCCTACACAGGAGGAAAACAGCAAAAAGGGTAAACAACCACACTAAATAAAAGTGAGCCATGGAGCAGCGTGAAAAGTAGTTACAACAGGATTTCTTGGCTCTCAACAATAAATAATATACAAAAGGATCATGAATACACATAACACCCTTTCCCAAGAATGGATGATGCTTTTTAAGTTCTTTTCAGTTAGAGACTGTACCTATGCTGTACTGTGATGCCAATCATAGAGCAATCGACTAATGAAGGAAAAACAGATGAGGGAATAAACAGTTGAGGACAGTAGCGAATACACCTTGACGCCAACAAGAAACAATCATCGGCTATATCAGGACGGGCTGTGAATTCCTGCAGCAAAAAAAAAATAAAAATCAGACATTAAAAGACTATCAACAGATTTGAAAGAAAGTACTACAGAAAAGTCACTCAGATCACCTGAATATTTGTGAGAAGACGTGTTGTATGTTGAAAGAGCGCCTCAATCAAACTTTTTAGGTAGTCAGCACAAGATGGATCAGAACCAAATATCTGAAATGCAAGATATCAACCACCAAAGTTATGCCAAACTAGTTCATTGACCACACCATGAAGAGGAAGGATTTTGTACAACCTATAGTTGATGGGATAATTAGGTTATATCTACCAATCTTTTCACAGAACAAGTCATTTTATCAGGAAAAAAATCAGTGGAGTAAATTAGTCGAGGAAGCAAAGACCAGAAATAAGAAAGAATATACAAGTAGAAGGGCACATGGAAATAGGTAAATTTGGTTTTTCTAGGTAATATATAAGTAGAATAAGAAACTGGGGGATAAGGAGAAGTCATCGGAAAAAGCATTTCCAATACCCATATGTTCACAGGCCTCATAGCACAGTTGTTTGGACTTGTTATCTTGTCTATGAACCATGTTCTTTCTTCACACTTCAGTCCATATTTCCTTAATTGGTCCTTTGGTCTGTCTTTACACATCTATTCGAGTATCAATGCTAGAATAAACTATTGATCATATACCAACATTTTCACTATCCTGCTATGGTATTTTCCAGCTTGGCCATACCACACCCTGGTCAGGGACTGATAACCATGCACTCATGTTCACCCAGGATAAAAAAAGATCTTTCTGTAAAGTTGAAATGTATTTCTAATACCAACATAGCATCCACTATCCTTCTATGATTGGCCACACCACACCCTGGGTCAGGGACTGATAACCATACACTCACCTTCACCCAGATATCTTTGTTTCAAGTCGACATATATTTCTAAAACCATTTTCTGTATGCAGACTCGTTCATATAAAAAGAAATTTTCTATCACGCACAATGAAGGTATCTATTGAACTAAAACCATATAACTTCGGAAACATTTGGTTATAAGGAAAGGCCAGTGACACAGCAACATATGAATACCTTTATAACTTCACTGGAGAGATAAAGAAAGCATGGTTGGTGGTGCTGCCTATATAGACTCTGAATCTCTTCCAGCATGGCACCAATTGTGAGCCCCATGAATCTTCCAGAAGTTCTCACCTAGAAACAAGCGATAGAATATTGCCACGTGACATTCAATAATACAAACTAATCTTTTCAACATTCAATATACATAGAACCAGAGTTGAGCATGTACAGACTCTTTAGGAGGAAGATACCATCTGGTAACTGACAATAAATTTTAAATCTGAACTGCTGACTTGGCTGACAAACAGCCAACTGAAAACATGGCTTATTACATTTCAGTAGAAACACATCATAAACATAGTGTGCTGCAACCACATGAAAACTATGGATGGAGACATCATGACAGATTTAGACATAGTAAGCATGGGATGAAACCACACAAAAATTGTAATAAGTTAAGATTAATGCCTAATCCATATTGAATGACTCTACCAACAGATGCCTTTCTCATTTTAACAACTTCCTTCACATTGACAAAGTGTAAATGGAGCAGAGTTAATTATTTAGCTTACTCACTGCATATTTACATGCGCGGCAGAGAGATTCCATTGTTCTCATGTCCCAAGCACGACTGGCATCAATGTCATTATAAAGATGTCTTAGACAAGAAATCTTCAAAATATAAAAGAATGAAAATGAAGCAAAGAAAAAAAAAGATAATCAGGGACGACTTACAGATCAAAGATAGCCTTAAAAATAGGCCATAGCCGTTGAATAGCATCTGCCACAACTTGAGGATGATGTACATATCTAAAAGCAGATTCAGTTACGTGTTAAGGATTGTGATAAATGGAGTTTAAAAAAAGGGTGATGCTTGAGGCACTTAGACAACATCTATTAATTAGGGAACACACCTAAAGATGTAAGCAAATCTATCAATGTGAACTGTTAACTGACGAGAAGGTCTTTTACTCAAGCTTTCTGGACCTAGAGCAATAGCTTCCTGGTGGAGCAAAATATAAAATAGAACACAAAATAATCAAAAGAAAATTTTATAACTGAAAAGTGTCTGCAAATTGAACACTAACCTGTAAAGGTTAACACAAAATAATCAAAAGAAAATTTTATAACTGAAAAGTGTCTGCAAATTGAACACTAACCTGTAAAGGAGTTATGACTGGTATGCATAACGCCTCAAGAGCTCTCGTAGCATCTTCTGGAGGAAGTTCAGTAACGACCATACTGCATGGAAATTGAAGATGTTCAAGTCAATATCATTGAAAAGGTAGAAACAAATCAAACATCAGCATACAAACCTATATGTTAAAATTTAAAGCAACCAAATTACCTTAATGCTTCAACCAGATGCAACGAGTCTTCAGCAGGAACTTTGAAACTATCTTCTCCATTAACCGTCTTGTTGTAGATGTGGAACAGACCCTCTAAGCATCCACAAAGCTTTTTCCGGCAGTCTGAAATCAGAACAAAATACAAGAGATTATTCACATCAAATAATCAAATCATTGTAAATCACCAACTTGCATCCTCAGGCAAGAGAAGATTTTTCATAAGCAAGGAGTTATGGCTTGAAGGCATTTCTACTTAAAAAACATGAGAACAGAGATGATTGAATTCTTGACAACAAGATCATAGACTGTTATTATATCAAGAACCAACTATTCCCCAACAGTTGAAGCTGTTGGGTTAAGGCTTATTCCATTCATTCAATCAAATACTGTCTCAATTAAATAGGCCACGAAAAAAATAATGGAATTAAAACAAAATACCTCGTTGTCCATCCAATATTTTCCTTTTTATTCATTTTGCGAAAAATTCTAAGAATCACTACAGCCGTTGTTAGGTAAAAGCAGACATAAAAGTAAAATTACGTTCCTGCAAAACCTTATTGAAAAAAAAAATGCTTCCTTAAACAAGCTCATGTCTTAAAAACAATAATGTTTTCATCACTGAGTATGAAAATGACCAAAACAATGCTCCATGCAACACTTCATAATCAAAACCACAAAGTTCAGAAGTTTATTTGTTTTCATTCAAGGTAGAGTCGCTAATCTTTGCCATGTTTGCACTGAATATCATTGTAACTCACCAAGCTAACTCTTCACCATTCCAAAACATAAAAAGAAAGTGCACAAATATACTCAGAGTAGTTGGCTATACCATCACATATGTGTCTAAATGCCAAAGCAGCAGCAGCTGCACAATCTTCAGATGTACCCATGCCATTCATTAGGATATCTAAAACCGATGGCAGTACAGACAGTCCACAAGACGCAGAATCAAGCCATTTTGAATAAGCTCCAATAGTTAAACACACTGAAAATAAAGCAACCAGACATGAAAAGTATTTTATTAGTCAGGTAACATAATGAAATAAAAAATTACAAGGACTGGGAACTAAAAAGTTCATCAGGAAGAGAAATAAATAAAGGGCAGTACACACTTTACCTGTCTGAAGTAGTTGGGGTTGATGAGGAAGTTTCGGAAGCAAAGCCATGATCTGTATGAAGGCAAAAAAAAAATACTTATGGACTTGCAGAAGAATGGAAGTAGACAGTACCATTGTATTAGACAATGAAATATGGTAAGCAAGGAAAATTTGAGACATTGGAGGTGGGAAAAACAGGATTTTAGGGGTATAGTCAGCATAAGGAAAATAGATTTCATAGAAGATTAAGTCTTTGGAGATGAACAATTTAACACCCGAAGATAAACAACGTATAACTCTTATGAGCAGTAGAATATCTTAGGAAAATACAGGAAATCAAATATGTGAGTTGGTCTAGATAAAGGAGGTGGGTGCAACCGAACATAAGAAAGTTATAATCCAAGAGCAGAGTCAACAATGACTCAGGTTCTTTGCACCAAGATATCCACAAAAGAATTTAAATACAGATAGAAATTCGTCTGTGTAGACAAAAGGGTATAAAATTAAGGAAGTATTTTATAATGGATTAAAAGAAATTATTTGTAATATTTAGCAGAAGAACTATATAATAATTATTATTACAAATTTAAAGGTGGAGGCATACCTGAGGCATCACTTCTGCTTCAACAACTGACACATAATTCGATATAGCCCGAATACAAAATAAAGCAGCCTCAGCTGGTCGCCATTCCTTGTGTTCATTATTACCATGGCCAGATACAGCCTAAACAGGGCGATAAGGCAGTTCAGAAACAGTGAAGAGGTTTGGGAAATAACATTCATACATTGTTTAAGCAAAATCACATATAAGAAGCAGAAAAAACATGGCCAGCAGCTACAGTCTACTTACTGATAATAAAGTTAACAAGACATGCAAAAAAGTTCTAAACGAAACTCATGCAGTAAAATTTGTTTAAACCAGGTTATTTCACACCATTACAAGAACATTTGATTGTCAATAACAAAAGCATATTTTAATTAATGTTCGCACCTCAAGCAGTTTCATGTATAAAATTTTAAGTGTCGCATCACCACCAAGTACTGATGATGCATCTGTCAATACATCTGCAACAGCTGAAACACAAATTTCCAGTTAGAAATATTATCTAATTCTGGTTGAAATACATGTGTTAAGAAAGAATTAGCAATCAGTAAACCATAATAAAAGTTGTACAGCATAGTATTTCAGGGCAAATGGCCCCTCACACAAACAAGATCATCACTAACTAAAATACTCAGACAGAGAAACATTAGATCTTAAAAGTAAATTGCATTAGTAATAGCATGTGGCCAACAGATGCAATGAGCATCCGTTAACAATTTTCACAAAGCTTTCAGAGCATTAAAACTATTCCCTATTTTCGCTGAATGCAAACCCATGAAATTATCTGAAATCAAATTTCACGTTTCGAACTATACAGTAGTAATTTATGTTGTTTCATTATCAGTGTAGTTGTTCCTTGCATCCCACATATAAGAAAACCCATAACACAGGCTTCAACAAATCTTTGTCACTAAATACGACAAATTGTTAAAAAATGAGAGGAAATTTTCTAAATGTGTCTGTATCTTCACCACTCAGCAGATGAATTATTTACAACAATAATGATTACAAAGACAATAAATAACAACTACTACAAGTTTCAACAGAACAATTAAAACATCACAATTTCCTAAAGTACATTGAACCGTGTTACAATAACTGAACTACTTGGAAAGATAATAAACATTAAAAGCACCCATTTCCAACACAAATCAACTTTTTGTCCTGGATTTAAAAGATATGGCAACAGAAACTAACAAGAACAAAAGATATGATACCTTCCGAATGGAATTAAATAAGATAAACAATAGCCAGGAAATAGCGTCAATTTGACTATCCATGCTTCTCAGTGTAAAATAAGTATCAATTTCAGAACCAAATTGATGTCAAAAGACACTTTTCGGACAAACCAGTGCTTATTTAAGATTATGAGTGACAATAATGCATTAAACCAAAAAATTATTGCTAGATGGTTAATATGTCATCCATCATATATTATTAAACCAATGGATCAAGATATTATATCCAAGGAGCCCCCGTTCATGTTCTGAAAACAGTCCTTATAAAGAGAATTTTTAAGGGATGAGTAGGATCTTTTAAATGAGTCATGGATAAGGATTTTTCCTACATGTTTAATGGATCATAGATGCAATATTGTTTATCTGTGACCCATCCATTTTAATCCAACTTGATTTTTCTAAATCTTCTGATTTACACCCATGTAACAAAGAGAGACCAAATTGATGTCAAACTTCTTGGAGCCAATTGGGAACTTTCTTATACATATGGAGGACCAACGAGAGTGTAGTGTTTATATATAGCAAAAAACAGAGACCCCTTTATATTAATTAACAATCAGCCAAGAGACCACAACAGCTAAGAACCATCATAAAATTATCAATGCAAATTATTGTGTTCCAATCCATCCACAATGCAATACTCCAGGTACTTCAGAGCAGATTGTTAAGCTAGCTATAATGATGCAATTCAACTAAAAAAGTTACAGTAAAAAATATGTAATTTTAAGCACATTATATATCACAAAAACGGATATGGAATTATTTGTTTATATTAAAACAGTAATGAGTTTTTAACATTTAAACCATTTTAAAAAATAGTTTACGGTTAATGATTTATGCAGAAGAATATGCAAGGGATAAAAGAAATAATGCAAAAGAAGTAGAAGAGAAAGGAGATTTTGGGATCAGCATGAGAAGTGAGGCCACCGGTATAAGAGATAAATAATGTCAAGTGTGATAAATGAGGTTGTTGCTTTGCAATAGATGCAATGGTCAGAGTAACGAGTGAAAGAGGAGTTTAAAGTAATATAATAAAAACTATGAATCAGAACGCTGAAGCTGCGAGATGGAGGTCCAACAGATTTTTTTAACCCTGCCTGAACGGCTTCTTTAAGTGGTCATCTGAATAGCCTAACATAATAGCTTCTCTCCTAAACAGCTTAAATGTGAATTTATCAAATGCACAATAATATATGAGGAAAGCAAGCAGATGCATCAGAACAACACCATCCCATTACCATATTTGGTCTGCTTAAATTCCTTAAGATCCTCGTATGAAAGGTCTTGATAATCTTCAGGATACTGAACCCGAAAGATAACCTATAATAATCCATGAAAAAAGGAAGGTAAGAATACTACAGGTATTCAGTCAAGTTATGTATGATCGAATGCCATCAAAACATATATTTCATAATGCAACAAGAATGTTGTGAATAATTATGTAGATAAGTAAAAAGTCACATAACTTTTTAGCGTATACATATAATTACAAAACTGATATTAAGGTAAAACAAGAACTGGAAACCATGCACTGCTGAGGGTGTTTGACAGTTTCATAGGAAATTTTTAGTTCCAACATCTCACCAGTGATACAAGTGACTCATATGCACGACGGAAAACCTGCAGCCTTCTATTTCTCTCTGCTTCAATGCAAGCTTCATTACCATATGAAATATAGGACTCCCTGTCAGATTATATAATAATCATATTTCTGGTTAAAGCAGAGTCAAGTAAAAGGGTTTATTTGAATAAACTTCATAAACATCTCTAGGGAAAAAAATAAGAAACATAAAATGAGTTCCTTTATAAGCCAAAGTTAATCATCTTCTCCTGAAAATGCTTATAGAGAAATTTACCTAAACAAACCCTACAAATGCTATTTTCCAGAAAGGACAAAAATCACCTTTTGGTCAAGTTTAACTGAAGACTATGCCAAAAGTTAAAAGTCATAGAAGCAATATCATATTCAGGATGTGAAGCAACTTCCAACAATGCATGCACTATTAGCATTGATTCATCTGAACCTGAAAAATTCAGTTAAGACAATGCAGACCCAATAAGTTCAACACAACCAAAAACCACAAGAAACTTGCTAAGACATCAAAATTATTCACACAGTGCACGAGAAAGCACCAATTCTTCTCAAAGGGAAACCAACGAAGTTTATGACTATGTACAAGTACCGGTTGCAATCAGTTCCACGTATGAATCACCCATGTCGGCAAATAACCTAGCAATCGCCTTCACATCTTCCTCATCCTAGAAAAGAAGACTTGTAAGAAGTATAATATGCAACTGTCCCTAAAATAGCACACTATCATATATATAATGGATGAAACAAAAAACTAATCATTTTCTATACCCATGGTCATTCAAATAGTCATACAGTCTAGAACTGAAATCCTTAAAAAAAGAACTTTGGAATTTTATTTTTTTTTGGTTCAATTCATTAATTTGAAAAGGTACATCGACCTCTATATATAGAGAACTCTAACCCTAAAGTAGAGATTACAAAGAAATCTCTAGAATCTTCTAACTGCTTCTAACAGCACGCTTAATATCCTACTGTATGTTATTAACTATAATAGATATCTATAATCCCAGCTTGCAACTGAGATCATGAAATCATTCAGTGGGGAGACCTTTTGTAAATAGATCTACTAACTAAAGCCCAGATGAAACATAAGGGGTGATAAGGCCACTATCCGGTTTTTCTTTAATGAAGTGTCGATCCATCTGTGTGTGCTTAGTCCTATCATGTTGAACTGGATTGTGAGCAATTCTAATAGCTGATCGTTCAACAAACTGAGCAAGAGGTACAGCATCCTTGTTATTTTCAAGCTTCAAACATTGATATTGGTCCAACTCAATCCATAAACCCTTCAACAATGCATAATATTCTGCAACATAGAGGGGTTGGCACCAAAGATCTTGCTTCCTAACTCAGCATGTAGAGATATCCTGTCACTGGAATAACTATTTGCAAGGTCTTCCCAAATTTCACGGGCATTGAAGTAGAACATATAATTTCTATTGTTTTTTGTAGTCATGGATCCCCATAGCCATGTAATAATTTGCAAGTCATCATTGTCCCAAATTCGGAAATTAGGGGTACCTGGAGATAAGGCCTCTCCTTCAATATGGTTGAACTTACCTGTACCCTTTAATGTGCACATCGAATAAATTGAGCTCACTAGAGATAATTTCAACCATTAAGGCAACTATCATCAAGTGTGGAAGATCAGCATTGCTTAGTGGAGTTGCCATGCAAAAATATAAAGGATTCCCCAACATCCTCCTAAATAAAAACAAAGAATAGAAAATAAAACAAAAAGAAAAAACAGTGTTGTCGTGAACAATACTCTTTTCAAAGGAGAGACACACCCCAATAATAGAAGGAAATTGGAGGCTCCGCAGCGATGACGATGACAACGGTGGAAACAGTAAGTGACAGAGAAGATTCCTAGGAAACACAAGTTGGGTGCATTTCTAGCAATCCCTATAATAAAAGGAAATGGGTGCACTTCAAGCAACCCTATAAAGGAAACGTAGCTAAGATGGTAAAGAAGAAATGCAAAAGCAAAGCCTTGCAAAGCCCCCAAGATCGGGAGCTCTAATACCAACTTGAAAAGGATTAATCTGAAAAGAAGATTTTTAGTCAATTCATTAATTTGAAACAGTATATCATTTTCTATGTGTAGAGATCTCTTACACTAAAGTAAAGATAACAAAGAGATCTCTAGAATCTTCAAAGAAGACACTTAATATCCTAGTGTAGTTTATTATCTATATTTTACTATATTTTCTCCTGGATAAATAGTTTAAACTCTTAAAGCCAAGATACAATATTATATATATATATTTGTTAATTTGTTAACATACAATCAAATAATTTTTAGGAGTAACCTAGCAAGTTATAACTACAAATTTCTTTAAATACACCCAAGGTGCAACTTGCTATCTTATGAAAAACAAATTAATATAAGTTAGCAAATGCATATGGGGTTGGCTAACTTACACCTACTAATTTTGTTAAAAGTTAGCAAACTATAACTATACACTCAAGGTGTAACTTCCTAGGTTAATCCTAAAAATCAAAAGGGTGTAACTTATATATGTATGTATGTATACACACATACATACACATCCAAGGCTGGCATGATTCACTACATATTTAGTATTGACAATCACAACATGGCTCTAAAACAATAGCTCATATTCCCAATCAACCAAGTCAGCATCATGACATTGTCGCAAACAAAAAAACACGTAAATTTCACATTACTTTTGACTTTAGCCATCGAGTAAATGCCAACAGAGAGAACAAAATTTGTAATACCACAAAAGAAAAACTGTCCCAGTATGCTTTGGAATAGGGCAATCTCTCATGCCCCAACACATGGAGATTGGATATTAATAAAGTATTTACCTTTGTAGAATCACTAAGTTGGGCTTTAAGATTCATAACTTGAGGTACAATGACTTGGATTAAGGGCATATTTGCAGAAACACCGTCAGTATTGCCTGCTGCTGTGTAATGTATTAACTCAGAAATGACTGCAAAAGAGCATACCCACAAGAGAAAGAATATTATGTTGCGAAATTAAAAATACAGTGAAAGCAATACCATGATTAAATCCCAGGTGACAATATAAAAGGAACAGCAGAAATAATCAAAATGGCGATAATATTACTTATACTGACTTTAGTGAGCAAATAAATTAGCTACAAATTTCTATTATCTTGTAAAAATTTGTTATAATTGATTGATTATGATGAAAAAATAATAGAGAAAATATTGATGTTTGATAAGATTACATAAACACTAACCTACATTATGTGTAATGTTATTCTAGGACAAAGTACTAGAGTAATACAATCATAGCAAAATGAAATGTTTTTGTCACATTGTACAAAAATAAGAAATGATAATAAAAGTAAATATTATATAAAGCTTTAACAGTTGTTTGGTACACAAACCTAATAGTAGAGTCAAACACAGTCAAAGCATTTCATCCCACCAAAATCATATAAAACTCCCAATACCTTATAGGATTACAACATCCATTCCAATTCCCACTATAGGCATCCCCTGCTATCACATTCAGCACTTCCCAACCACCAGCATTTCCTTGCACATGAATCATGATCATGAACCAGTTGCACCATTCCTTGCACATGAATCATGATCATGAACCAGTTGCAGCAGATGAAAGTGTTTTCTCCTATTATACACCTTAGGAGAAATACTCAAAGGAAGTGGAAATATGACACCACCAAATGCCAGTATATTTCACCAGGGCAAAAATGAAGGCAAATGTGGAATCCTTGATGGGAAGCTCACCATGAAGATTTAAAACTCTCTACCATTGGACTCTTCCACTTTGCTGGCCATAATGTAACCAATTAGGTTATTAAAAGATTTTAGATCTGGAATCAAACTAGGGTCAAAGAAGAACCAGTTCATTTTAAAATTTGATCAAGCTGCACAGAAGAGCTTCCAACAAAAAAATGGAGCTCAAAGGGAATGTAAGTGGATGCCTGTGGTTTTTTCCATTGCTGAAATTTGCTTTTGTAAGAACTTTTACCTCTTCCAAGGAAGAAGACTATAATTTTTAATTTTAAATTCCAGAATATTATATGCAAAGTAACATTCTTTTGGGTAGATATTATGTATTTAACCATTTCATTTAAGATAGAATATGAGTGTCTCAGCTTCTAAAGTTAGATTGACAATGAGGCCATATCATGCCTCCTTATTAAAATACGGTCATATCCTGCCTCCTTATGACAACAAGACTCCTAAAAGTTAAGGGTTTAATATACTAACAAAAATTAATATTAATCTTTAAAAGCATTAAACTATCTACCATCCTAGCTAGCTCATATACATTAAGTTTTCCAGCTTGTTTTAGACAGTATAGCTTCATACATACATAAATTATATAAAAGGGGTGGTCAGTGTTGAATTTCTTTCGGTAGATCAGTATTGCACTTGCACTAGCATCAAGAATTCAATAATAAAATTTTATATTTATTGTTCCTACAATCGTATCCTTAGCATATCTACATCTATCATAATGTGTACCAAGAAGAAGTGATCAGACCTGAAACGTGTGTATCAATAGTTGCATACAATCAATTTGACATTCACTAATTTCTTTTTTCCCAAGGGTTAGTAAAAATGCAGCATAAAGTATTATATGCCTAATTGAAACATATCACAAAAAACAAACATAATTTAAGATGAATGTTTCCCAGTTTACTTGTTATACCGTTTACAGATGCCTCTGAAAGTAACTCGGAATTCAAGCTTGATAATGCCGTGAGAACAAGTGGATGAGAACTAAGAACTGATCCTGGAATGCTGGAGAACAAAAAATTCATCAGCCAATCAAGTCAAATACCACCAGGTTGAAATAAACATTTACAAAATCCCCAACCTCTTTATCTAACTTTATGAATGCAAACTAAAACCCATTACCCAGCACTTTCAGATATGCTACCCACGCCTTCTATCATTTTCACTTAACAAAAAGGTCAATATATGTAGAACTCAGGTAAATTATCCAATCCTTCTGGCATTCCTTCATGTGAAAGCCAACAAATTAAATTGCATGCATACATAGCAAAAACGAAATACCGGTAACCCTAAAATTGGGGACAACAGAGCATTCATGTTAACTCAAAAAAAGCTTATTCTCATTCATTATGTTGAAACGAGTCTTCTGACTACAATTATGAGTAACAAAACATCTTATAAAAAATAGATGCAGGCCTAAGTAGAGAAACTTAATACCCGTGCTTTAAGCGAAGCCACGAAGCAAATGCCTCAAGAACCTGGAAATTTTAACATGAAAATATCAGATAATGAAATTCATTACTTACCTGCTCCTTAAGTGAGTAAGTAGATAATGAAATCCATTACTAACCTGCTCCTTAAGTTCAGAAATCGTCAAACAAGCTGTCAAGATATTAAGAGCAACTTCCATTTGAGATGTAAGCTCCTTTTCAAATTGACGTCGCCTTTCTGGGCGTGCTGCTATCTTATAATTCAATACTTCCTTCATATACAGATAAAATATGTGAAACATCATAATATGCAACACAAACATTCAAATTGTTAACAAAACTTACTATAATTAAAATATTTTGTTAAAACCACTTATAGAAGAATGCATGACTTATACGATGCTCTGACAAATACTAAATAAACAACAATATCCAAGCCAGACAAAGCAGCATCTTTGTAAATTATAACTTAACATTTAGTCATTCAAAGTTCAGAAATATGTTTAATAAATAAGATGAAAAGATGGCATATGCTCCTTCTTCACCACTGATGTCAGCTAGTATACCTCTGGTAGAACTGTAAGTAACTCCAAGAATCCCGGTATATATTCTGGATGTGAATCCATCTCATCCCTAAGCCATTTGACTATACCACCATCGCCCCAGTCTTCGGCAGGGACGTGCACTGCCAAGGCAGCCACTGCAATGCTAATCTACAAGTGCAGCACATTTTGAACAATACATTTGGGAACATTAAATTTCCATCCAAAGAGAACAAAACTAACTGACAGAAACAAACCACAGAGAAAGACAAGTTTAAGGGACTTTTATATGACACCTGTGTTCTAACTTTTGGAGGACCCTTGTGGAACTTTTTCAGCAAAGTCTGCATTAAAAAAACTATCAAAATCAAATCATACAAAGTATTGTTCCTACTTAAACATCTCTGTGGTCATGGATTGGAGTCCATAAACCAAACAATTTTACCCAGGGCATGTGACGAAACAGGAGGATATACGCCACCCTTTTAATTGGAGATAAATTACACATCCAAAAACTTAAATAAACACCATAGGAAAAGCACCAAGACTACATAGACCCTAACTCACATTCAATGAGTCACGCAATGGCCGAAAAGCTGTGGAAGGGAGTTCCTCAAAGTCCCTTTGTACCTAAACCATACCAAAAACAAGTACTCAAAACCCAAGAAGAAGAAATAAAGACCTTGGGGCAAGTATTTTGCATTCAGAAACCAACATCCAACATTCTTATTAACTTCTCATCAACAGGAAGTAGGAGAACAGTGAAGTCACCTTGCTTCTCAAGGTCTGAGAACAAAATATTAAGGTTTCTAGATTGCTACTGGGATCATGAAGTAAGTTATCAGCCACCTGCAGAGATCAAAGTAATAAACATTTGTGCGGTAAGTTTTAAAATTTTGTCTCTGCATCCAATTATAAAGCTCAAGATTCAAACAAATAAAGCAAGAAGTCTCCTTGATATCAAAGAGATACGGAAATAGAAACAATCACAAAACACAACTAAACAACCCTCAGAGAGATGTTCACAGTTGGAGAACCACTACAATCAGCAAATCAATTACCGGAAAAGAAAAGCATGGACAAACAGGATAATTATCTAGTCATTGGGAGAAAATCAAATCGGGGCACAAGACCACGAAAAGAAAGACAAATCCACGACGAAAGTAAATGAATTGAGGAAGCAGATAACGGATTGAAGAGAGAACCTGCCACGCATCCAAAGTCCTTTGGAAATCTTGAAGATAGCGATCGGCTTGCATGCGCACCGCATCGTCAGGGTGATGGTAGAGTGCAGTTAGGGCTTCCTTCACAGTGTTCTGAAGGTCCATGCTCAAATCGAAAGGAAACAATAATCGAATCAAATCGGTGGCGCCGATAGAGGAAGAGAGAACCAAAGTTCAATCTCTCTCTCTCACTATCTCTCTTCTGATTTACGGTGGCTTTTCAATTTGGTGTTCTGCTCTGGCACTACGTTTGAAAGGAGAGAGTAAGGTTTGTTGATAAAGCGACGAAAGGGGTTTTTGGCGCCCGGTGAGAAAGGGTTGGAGCCTTGCTTGCTTTGAGGAGTTTCATCAATCGTTGATCACACATCCTCAACGAAAATACTCTCTCAGCCGTTTGATTAATTGACGCTTAGGTCAACTTACATGCCCTGCACTTTTGCCCAAAAGGTTAGAATGCCTGAGATCTGGACACCTGGCAGTCATTATTTAAATTGCGAGATGGGCCCAATTTAAAGCCAACGTAAATCCTTGTTAAACCGCGAGTTTTTTTTTTTACCTTTGGGTTCTTTCACTTCCTCCGCATGACATTTTGTTTGAACTTATCTCTATTCACAACAACTTAATCAGTGTTATCTTTACGTAATCAAAATTAAGGTTTTGAAATATTTTTTAATCCATAAATTATGTTTTATATTTTGTGATAGTAAATAAGTAATTTGAACGTGTAAATAATGTTTCAATTTATGCAAATAATTTATAGTTACATTCTGATATAATAAAGTTTGTTTTAAATATTTTAGACTGGGTATTGATTTTGTTTGAATGCGATTGAATCAAAAAAAACCATAAACAGTTAATATGAAAAGATTGTGATAAGACAAGTGATTGGGAATTAAAAAGTTATGAAAACACTAAAACATGTAAAAAAAGTTATAAAAAGTAGCGACTAATGCACGGCTGTATCGCATTTTGAATTATATTTAGAACTAAATTAAATTTTGTTAATAGAATGGATTAAGCTGGGGATAACTTATTTGGGAAAATAAATAAAAACAAAATATATGGTTAACAGAAGATATAAGAAAATAATTGAATACGTGATACTCCTGTTGATATATTTGTAATATTAATATTTTAAGAACAAATTAGACATATCAAATATATACAGAAAATATTGTATATTACAATAGATGTACTTCAAGATTTTATGAAGTTAGAAAAATATAGTTTATCTTTTGAAAAATAATATTTTCAGATAACATTGTTTTGTATAAAAATAGCTTTCTTCTCAAATTTCTCAAAAAAAAATCTCAAAAAAAATCGCACTCACCTATGGAGTATTTTTTAAAATTAAAATGCAATGCTTAGCTTTTATTAAAAAGATTAATTTGTGACTATATTAAATAATTTAATAAAAGTTATATAATATTGTTAATAATATTTTATTCAATACAGTCACCAATTTTTTTTTAATAAAAAATAAATATTTTAATTTAATTTAATAAGAACATTTAACTTTGTAGTATAGAAATAAAATATTAGTTTCACTCTTTTGGATTTAACTTCTAAAATAAATAAAAATATAATACTGATTAAATAAAAATAGCTATAACTTTAACTAAATTTTAAAATTAATAATAATATATGTGTTTTTACTTTTTTTTCTTGACATCACTTGAATTATAAAATAATCTTATATTATTATGACTTAACGAGTTTTTAACCTAAATAAATTGTAGTATGAATGCAAAATATGTTGTAAGGTAGGTTTAACGCATTCTCTTGTTAATTTTCTTTTATAAATATAAATAAATACCCAATGTATGATCAAATATAGGACGCATTTATTTTTTAACCTTGGTTTCTCTCCTTCTTGGTTTATATCCTTTACTTTTACCTGTATAATTTATTAAACACTTGCAACTTCTTGTTTGTATGAATGGTCGCTGGTTTTCCATCAAAATGTAACAGAATCAAGAACATCAAATTCAGTTATTGTAAATGAACAATAAGATACAGGAATCTAAGATATATCGGTATGGTCGATCGACATCATGATGTGTCTCGGTCTTTCTGTCCGAGATGATCGAGACACATGCTGATGTGTCTCAGTCTACTTGACCAATCGACACACCACGCACAGTTAGGCCGACCAACATGTATAACCATTAACGCTCAAACCAATGTTAATGAAGCTAAACCATCATTAAGGATTAGGTAATGCAACCCTAAGTGTGATTCATTCCACTAATCATGCCCAATGAGGTAAGCTCATTAAAATAATATAAATAACACATATTCCAATAAACAATATACGTGTCATTTATTAATTGTGCACCTATCTTGATGTCTTCTGCAGGTACCCCATTCGATATTCACCCGAGAACGAGAGTCGAAGAAGAAACACTAAGGCGAGAAGGATCTCAGGCAAACAGTTAACAATCTGCCCGACCGAAAAAAAAAGACGAAACTTCAATAGTTTTTTAGGTCCCATCTCCTTAAAAGAAACATAAAAAAATTTATCTGGCCATATCCAATCGTTCTTACAATGACTCAATTACTAATTTGGGTCATTTTCATACTGTCTCTAAAGCTAATAATATCTTGCTAATATATATGAACTTTGATACAACAAATCAGGGGAGAAGAATCCCACCACAGCAGAGTTTTTAAACGAAAACCACAATAAAATTATTTCAAAAGCTAAAGGAGATTAGATGCCTTTCTTATAATGGATATCTCACTATGAGAAACAACATTTTGCGTCAAAAGATTAAGCTAACCAACCATCATCCCCTGTGACTCTTTCCTTTTTAATGGAAAACTAACCACACTGATAGATCTGTCATTCCCAATAAATCTCCCTCAAATTATGTTACTTTCTCAAAACCACCACCTATCTGCATATGCAACCATCCAGGTTGTGATCCAAATATTATTCCTGAAAGGTCAAATGGCTGAGTGGCAACCTGTTCCACTATAACAGCAGATCAAAATGGCAGTAAAAAATAAGCAGTCCTTAACGTCTTAAATACATATCATATATCTAGGAAATAATATTTGGATATTGTCCCAAGAAAACTACACTATGCCATTCCTTAAAATCCATGCGGGTCTTAGTCTTCATTTAGTTCATCCTATGTTACATGGATTTGACAAATAATATAGAATGTGTTTAGAAGAGTGAGTCTGGTGTGTAACTAGCACTCTTCTGGTACTAATTGAGGTGATGTATATGTATAATTTTGTATTAGTAAATATTTTTTTAAGTAATGAATACATCTTATATATTATATATAATATGTGTATTATTATGTATTATATATAATATGTGTATTATGTGAAAAAGATATAAAGGTTTATCTCTTAAATTACAAGTTAATTAGGTAGAATTCTTTAATAATGATATTTTATCATTATTAAATTAATTGCATATAATTACGTATAATATTATAAAATATTGTATACAATAATTGCGTATAATTTGATAATTATTATTTTCTTAATATCACTAATAATTGTATCAATACAAATAATTTATGACCTAATATATAAATTTTATAAGCAAAAATGTCTTTATTATGTTAAATAAAATATAAATTATACTTTTTACTTTTATAAAATTCTCATTTTGATAAATGTCTGTCTAAACATGTACTAAATTTATAACTCGATTTTTTTTTTATCAATTAAATGTAATTTTATAAGTTAATTATATCAATTTGGATAAATTTTAAAAAATTATTGAAATTGATATGGATTACAAAATTTCAATTCACATTTCATTACACTACTACAAGGTTTTTTTGACTATAATGGGGTTATTTTTTTTGCTTTTTACCAAAATGGGGTCCATTTAAAAAAAATTACAAATTTAGGCAAGTCGTGTCAATTTGGCACGACTTCATATGCACAAATCGTCCCAATTAGGCACGACTTCTGCCTTGTCATACTGATGTCGTGTCAACTTGGCACGACTTCTGCCCTGTCATACTGAAGTCGTGCCAGCCACGTCATAATTTTATTTTATTTTATTGTTTATATATTGGGTAGTAAGTTATGTAATGTTAAAAATTAATTTGATACATAACTTTTTAAGAGTGTTAGTTTTAAGGAACAAAAAATTGGATAATCGTGTATGGATAATGTTTGACAGTAATGTAATACAATAACTTTGAAGAAAATTGTTATTGAATTTGAAAATAAATAGATAAATGAAAATTTATTGTATTTGGAAAATAAATAGAGAATTATTGTTGTGAATTTGCAAAATAAATAACTTGAGAAGTGATGATTTTACAAAACATGTAATGATGAGAATAGATTAATTATAACTAAACAAATTAGTAAGATTCATTACAAGATATAAAATAAAAATATAAAGTTGAACTAGAAGTAAATTATTCCAATTTTTTGTTCCTTAGAACTAACACTCTTAGAAAATTATGTATCAAATTAATTTTTAACATTACATAACTTACTACCCAATATATAAACAATAAAATAAAATAAAAATTATGACGTGGCAGAAGTCGTGCAAAGTTGGCACGACTTCAGTATGACAAGGCAGAAGTCGTGCCTAATTGGGACGATTTGTGCATATGAAGTCGTGCCGAATTGACATGACTTGCCTAAATTTGTATTTTTTTTAAACAGACCTCATTTTAGTAAAAAGAAAAAAAATATCCCATGATGATAAAAAAAACCCTACTACAAAGTTGTGTTATTTATTTATTACTCTTTTATACTGAATTAGTAATTTTTTATATTTATACATACGTTTTTATTTATTTCATAATTTTATTTTATTTTATTTTTCCTTTTTTAGAAAGAAAAAAAAAAGGATATTGAAAGGATAAAATTTGAGATATAAATAAATATTTCTAGATAGTATACGAATGACAGATGTAACCAAGTGAATCTAAGACAGTGGATTGTAAATCCATAATGCGGGGGTCAATTCCCTTAGTTATCTATATATAGATAGATATTAAGTATTAGTCTGAAATAATTAAAAATGATCAAAATACAAAAAATATTTTCATAAAGTAATTTTATTTTATAAGCACGTACACTCATCTTTATATGAACTATATATTTGTGTAAACTTTTTATTAACTCAAATATAAATGTTTTTTTCCAACCATATCAACCATTCACAATCACTATTTTATATACATCTATTAAACATATGCCAAGCATTCACTCAAACATCGATCAAATAGTTTTTTACTTTTCATGGAGAGACACGCAATATTAAATTATTAATCCAAAATATTATTAAGCGTTCAATTACTTGAAACATTTATACACTATACTGGTTATTTGTGTTAATAATTCTAACAAAAACCATCTGGAGGGAAAATGTAATTTAATAAAGTTTATATTATCCTTGTAATTTAGCACTTCCTTGTAAAGAGGGAAAATGTCAAATCTTTTTAAAAATGTTTTTCTATCATATACATACATCATTAGTATTTTTTTTACACAAAATTATTCTATTTAAATTGATATTATTATTATTATACTCAATTGTTTACATTGTGTTTTGGAATCAAAATTAAAAATCTTATCTCACTTTGAAGTTGAGAGGAATAATAATTTTCAGAAGCATCATTTAAATCTTTAATAAAATTTTCTAATAAACTTTGAAACACACCAACTTAACTGAGATGTCAAGTTGCATAGTAATGCTTAACACGAAAACTTAAAAAAAAAAAAAACTTTGAAACACACAATAATTGAAATGTGATGATTAATTTTAAGGATGATCTTATTAAACCTGCTCTGGCAATATTATGGATAAGATAGTAATTATTTTGAATCCAAAATAAATTATTAAGATGCAAATAAGTTCATATATATCCATTAATTAAGCTAGAGGGAAAGAGAAATATGATTGTATGAAAGGACAAAAGATGCTGAGAGTTTTTTTTTTGTCCTTTCCTGTATTCTGTCATATTTGTGGCTTGTTCCTTTAAGAAATGGAAAACCATCACTGTTTGTAGAGTTCATTCGAAAAAGCAATGGTGATCTTTAATAATTTATGACAAACCCATTTAATCTTTCCATTTTCAATAAATTTACATATTGATATCCGAGCTAGGTGTCAGAAAAAAAACAAGAGATGGGGAAATTAAGTATGGGATTCAAGCATTATTAAAGGTGTGAACGATATGTGAGAATTGACATGGTGAAAGATATTGAAACTGATGGGAAATCAGGGGAGATAGAGAAAGAAAAAATATAAAGTTTTTTCATAAGGATGACAATGTCAACTAGTACACTCGCCAATTTTGTTTTTGGTATGCAAAAATATAGGTTGGATTGGTTCTCCTGCAAAGTCATTTAATTACTCGATTCTGTATGAGAGATAGACTGTAGTCGGTGAACAAAGTCCGTATAAAAAAAATATTTTTTAAAAAATTTAAATTTTTAATAATTTTTTTAAAAAAATATTTTTTATTGAAAAATTAAAATTTTATTCATGTTTTAATTCATTTAATTAAGAAAATATTTAATTAAGAAAATATGAATGTATGTATGAAAGTTGTTAGAAGATTTGATTAAAAATAATTAAAATTTTGTTTTGTATTATTTTTTATATATATATATATATATAAATGTATTAGAGTATTTTATTAAAATTTTGCTACAAAATATTTTAATAAAGATGACTATTTTTTTTAAAGAGTATCTTATTAATTTCTTTTCTTTATATTATTTTTTTATTAAAAAAATTTAAATATACAATTTTATTTAAGACTAGATTCACAATCACTCATAATATTAACTCATTTAGATGATTAATAAAAAATTCATTTATTTAAATTCATTTTTTAAGTAAAAAAAAAACAAAACTATATTGTGAAGTCTATCTATATATTGCATTTTTTTTTTGTTATATAATTTAAGTTTGAGATTAGTCAAACTATATTAAATATGGTTTTACATTTTTATTCTTATTTGTTAAATTCATTGTTTATCATCATTAAACAATAATATTAAAAAGTTTCCACTAAAATTGCTATGTAGCCATTTTCTCTAATTTTTCATTTTTGACGAAAACCTTAATTTATTACTTTATTTAGTTTTTATTTAATCTCACAATTATTTGTTCCTTGACTTTCTTTTTAGGTTTCTAAAAACTTGGTTTTTTATTTTCTTAAAATTTTCTATAAATTTTAAAATAAGTATAATAAAAAATATTTTAACAAATGATAAAATCCACATTTAATTCCATATCACCACTTTTACTTACATATGTTTTTTAATTTTAATTATATCTCCATGATCTAACAAAAGAGAAACTTCTCATGCTACAATTGTCACATTAAACATTTTCAATTTTTTATATATGGTTTTTGTAATACTAAAATTATGTTTTCCCGACTTTTAAATATGATAAGCAGTATATTACATAATTAACTAAAGAGAATTCTTTTGTTTTTTTTTTCCGGAAAAGATAGATTCTTATTTATTTTTTAAATAGTGGTTGAATTATTCTTTGGATTGATTGATAAATTTTCAAACAAACAACGCCTGTGATATCACTATTAACTATTGAAATAATATTCAAAGGTAAATGTTAATTAATAAACTATTAACATAGTATAAAAGTAAGCTTCAAAATTGTGGGGGCAAATCCAGTTCTGCAAGTTAAGCATGGTCTGTATGTTATTATAAATTCTTTTCTGTGTTCAATTTTTATGAATAATTTTTTTTCAAAATCTAATATTTATTTATTTTTACATTCATTATGATGTTTTGAAATTCATGAGTTTTAAGTTGATCTTATTGCATACTGTCATTGTTTCTTATGTGGTTTTATCTTCAATTTTCAGCTAACCATTATGAAAAAAAACACTACTTAATATGATTAAATTATAAAAGATAAAATTTTCTGTCTAGCAATAAAATTGTATATGAAATTCATTATCTCTTCATTACATTAGATTATATAGGGCATGACATGACTCATCATGCAGAATGCCCTTTGCTTCTCCATCTATATGCAGGGGTATACTTACACATATATGTGCTATAATATAAATCAATATTTCTCACTCATACTAAGATTTTAGGAACTATGATTTGTAGAAGTCCATCCCTGAAAATGGAGAAAGAAACAACAAATCATCAGCTTCACATATCTTTGAACTGGTGCAAATCCACACACATCATCACATACTACTAGTCTTTATGTACAAAATAAAAAAGGATATGGAAGCCTAGGTATTTTCTGAGTAGATGTTATAAATTATATAACTTTTGGACTGAGTTTGAAAAATTTATGAATCATAATGCCATGGCAGAGTTGTAGATGCCAAGCAAAGCATTAACATTGTCATAGATTCGGTTTTTCTGTACTTAAAATACAAGCATGATCTGGCTACCAAAAAAATATAAGTAATTATCATCATTACAGTATCTAGTTTCAGCAGTAGTGAATCAGCCATTTTAGCCAAGAACGTTAGGTATTCAGTAAATTTCTCAGTTATTTAATTGAGTTTCAAGGTTACAATTTAACTCGCCATGTTGTGTTAGTATAAGAGATCACTTTTCACTGACCAGGTATAGTTGGCTTAGCACTGTGTGAAAGCTTGAAGCCAAAATCTCCAAAAGAAGATCTAGTGTGTGGGAGTTACCTTGGTATTTTATTACTACTTCCAAATTGAGAGAATATTAATATTGAACTTTGTTAGTAATATAATCATTCACCGACCCAATAACCAAAACTACTAATAATATAATGCAATAGACCAAATTAGACGAGTTTTTAATTTATGAGTTAACATTAAGAAACATATGCATAACACAGATATAACTTACAAAAACTCAGCTGATATTCTGTCCTTGTTCCCACCAGCAGGAAGCTGCCACACCACCTCATATGGTCCATATAATATTTCCCTCCGATGGTATGAAGAAAATGAAGCATTTGGACAACCTCCAATTGTCCAAGAGCTAGTAGAGCGTCTACCTTTGACACACAACCTGTCACAGTTCACATATTGACTCTTTTATCAGAAAGAAAAGAGGTCATGTACTTCAAAGATTTATAACCAAGAATGTTCAGCATCAAAATTTCAATTTAGTGCTTCACTTCCAGGATTTGTGCATTATATTACAATGCAGATATAATAAACTAACTTTGTATTAATAGACAAGACCCTTGCCCGGGACACAAATGAAAGAACCACTCCAAACACAATAATGACTTTTGGATAAAAGTAGTATCCAACAATATTTCATTAAGCCGTGTCCTTTTCTTCAACATTCCCTTGCTATTAATGATTAGGCAGAACTAAATGCTTAATACCATAAATTGCAAAGAGTATAACAATCAGTATGGGGAGGAATATAAGATATTCTTCTCTTACTTTCGAACCTCCACTCATATGTCACTGATACTGACACCCGGAACTTCCACTGTGATAACATATTTGCTTTCTGATTCTGCAACATCCATCGTTGGAGACCACTCAATTCGTGCAGAATACTAAGAATGATTCTTTAGCAGTTGACAGACAGCATACAAAAATTTACACAAACAATTCAAAATAAATTATATACTTCTGTTTGTTATAGCTATCATAACTTCAAATAAATTTCTTAGTTCAAAGTGCTAACCACCAATTTCAGAATAGCACGTTTTCTTTTCAGAATCTAACTGATCTCCTCTAATCTGTCTGTTTGGCCTAGCTAATGCAGGCGGTTCAAGTGTACTAAATTCACAGCCCTGCTCCGGAGTCATTGGTTGGACCACTGAATTTTTTAAGAGTGATTCTGCCATCGCAGGTCTAGCAAAACATGATGCTCTTGCATTAGAAGCGCATTCAGATGCAGCACCAGCACCATGATGAGTTTTAGGAGCAAAAGTTGAGACACCCTGGAAATTTGTTGTTTCAAAGAATCCCGTGAGAAATGAATCATTTACCAAAAAGAGAAGTAAATAGAACATTGTTAAGTATTTCAAAATAATAAGAACACTTAAAGTACCTCCTCAATTAAAGTCTGCCTCATAAAATAACCAAGAGAAGAAGATGCTTGGCGTGCAAAATACACCTTATTATCGCATCTCCAGAGCACAGAATTCAGACTGCCACTGCAGTTCTGATGGTGGGGTAGTAAAATTGATGAAAATGAATTGTAAACATATATTCAAAAAAAGAAGATAGTACATGCAGATTACTATATTAGGCGTTGTAAACCAAAAGCTACAAAACAAATATAGTGGTCTATTACAAGAACGTAGTGTAGTGTCGCATATAGAAATTCATAATTAAGGAAACACTTAAGTTTCAAAAAGGGACAGAGATGAAGAAAAGACAACAAAAATGCATTGATTTAATGGTGTTCAACTTATTATTGCCTAAGTTAATCATAAAAGAAAAGACCAATTTAAACAATTATATTTCCAATCCTGAACCTCGTGATACAAACCCTTCACCATAATAAACTACAGAAAACCAGACATTGTATTAGTAATATTTCACAATTTATTTAAAGCTAGCGGCATAGTGACGTCAATCATTTGATAAGGGTTATATTTCCTTGTCTTCAAAACCAATAAACAATCTATTCTCATCCTTTATGCAATAAAAAACGTATTTGTCCACTTTACAATACTCAAATGAGATGCAGTTTGGTTCTGTGACTACAACAAATAAAGATTCCTATTAGATGGCTTATTCTGTTTAGGCGAGGAAGATAGTAAGTTTAATACCCTTCCCAACTTAGCCATATCTATCTCCGTTACAACTCCCATGTGTCATAAAAACCTTTGAATTCAAATTCCATTATTATCTAAGGAACCAACCACGGTAACAAGAAGAGAAAAGAGTGTAAATGGAAAAAAAGAAAAAAAGAAAAGAGCACAGTATTTATTACCATTGGCAGAACATGGGTGGTTGAAATATCATCCTTGGGAGAAAAGTGGGCTGCAATCATGTGAATTCTGCGTTTCACTAACTCACTCACCATTTCTACCAATAAAAGCTTCACAAATATTTGAGCTGAACAGATGATGCATTAGAGGATCAAGAATATATGCAGAAACAGTCACTGATGAATGAAACATATTTTTAAGACAGCAAAATTGGTTGGGCCATTCAAGCTAAATATCTTTGTGAAACTGAAGATAATGTCTGTAAGATCTTATGCCTGAAGTCCACCAGGACCCTAAATATCACTTTGTTTCATAGCTCAGACTGTAGCCTTTAATTTCTTTGTATTATTATTACCTTCTGATAAAATATACAATAGAAAAATATGTAACTATATTAAATATACATATATATATATATAATTAAATCATCATGTACCGATAACAAGTAAATTAACATAAATGGAGTCTAATTGTACCTACAACATGATATTTCATAGCTCTCGGTTACCATATTTTTCTGCAGATTTGGTGCCTAAATATAGTGAAAATTATAAATTACCAAGAATTGTATCCAATATAAGATAATGAATATGGTTTGTGCTACAAAGATGACACACTAGAGAAAGATACATAAGGACGAAGACTACAAGTCATGCAAACCACTGAGTTATTAATTCCATCCAACTCACTAGGCTACTTTACAAATGTCCTCGTATTCCATAGCTTTAAGTACTCTGCCATCATAAGGTCCTTTCTCAATCTGCACCTTAGCACAAAAATTATCTGTATCCACCCCCAACAGCTTAGCAATGGATCCTCTATATGCACCGTTGACAATTTTTACACGGCCCCCAACTTGTGGAATTACAGTTTCAAGCTCTGCCTGATCAACTCTGAGCACGTGCTTACTTTCAAGCATTTCTATTTCCCCAACATACTTGTCAATCACCTTCCGTACAACACCCTTTTGCTTGTAGTAGCCCTTCTCTGCCAAAACTTTGCTCATAACCTTAACAACAATTCCTTCATGCAACCAGTAATCCTTCCTGTTGATTTTTTCCTTTTTCTTCTCTTCATCCCTCATCATTTCATCCAAAGTTGATTTTCCACCACCACTTTCTTTCCTCTTCAAATTGATTCCAGGATTTCTTTCCCCATATCTCTCTTCATCAACCTCCTCAAACACCACCATTGATGCCTCACGCTTTTCCTTGGTCACAGGTTGTTTAGCCAATGAAGACCCAAGAGAAAACCCTATCTTAATTCCATCTTCCATATTTAGTTCTCTTGGAGGCTCAGATTGTAAAGGCTGATCGGCCTCAGGAGTAGGCTGCTGTATCATTTGTTCAGCCATTTCAATCTGTTTCTTGATCTCCTTCTCTTGCTTTTCTTCATCTGCCATATCTGCCTTGATTCTCTTATTCTTCATCCTCTCCTTGAAAAGGGTTTCTGAATCTCTGTCTATGTATGTAATGAACCATCCCTTGGGTGTTTCCTCCACCTTACATTTGCCAGTTCGAC
>Ga0123342_1000693_pt1 | contig 54779 bp, 32 predicted proteins | sample Turbeawhitnodule_FD_89960 | JGI IMG/M metagenome (GOLD analysis project Ga0123342, IMG submission 89960) | Root nodule microbial communities of legume samples collected from Mexico - Turtle bean Mexico white nodule | ecosystem: Host-associated > Plants > Roots > Nodule | place: Mexico: Nepantla...
ATTGGTTTCTAAATTAGTTTATATTATTTTCTATTATTGTTAAATAGTTTCTAAATTGGTCTCTAATTAGCAACCAAGATTTTAGAGACTAAATTTAGAAACTAAATAATTGGTAGATAAAACTTTGGTTGCTAATTAGATACCAATTTAGAAACTATTTAACAATAATAGAAAATAATATAAACTAATTTAGAAATCAATTTTTGTTTTAGTTTCTAAAATGATCTCTAATTTAGTTACTATTGCAACTAATTATTTTGGTTTCTAAAAATTGGTTTCTATTTAATAATTTTCTTGTAGTGATGTTTCATATATTAAGGATAAAATTAGTTTGTACTATATAAATAAAAGACAATTTTTATCTCATAAAATTGGTTTTATGAAAATAAATTTAATTTAAAATATATTTTTAAATATGATATTATTAAGAATATATTGTATTTGAGTGAGTCACTCGATAACGAGTAATCCTCACTTTAGTATACCAATTTTATGAAAAAAAAATAGATTTAAAAATACCTTCCTTCTTAATACTTGATTACGTCATGTATAATAATATATCAAAAGAGAAAGGAAAAGTGATCATATGAATCATATTGAAAGCATCTTTGACATTATCTTTGACCAAATCTAATATTTTACTATGCAAAGGAAAGAATTTCAACCAAGCAACAATAAGGGCTTAAGTATTTAGGCCCAAGATACTAAAACGATATTTTTTGTTCGCAGTTTCTTCCTGCACCTCTACATTTTTCTTCTTGCACCCCCACAAGGTTGTGCAAAGACAAAAGTGTTCCTATATAAATTGTACATTTTTTTTTGTATTCCAGATTATGAAATCTGGTAAATTTTCGGATTGGCGCTTCCAGTAAATTTTCGGATTAGCGCATCCGGTAATCTCCCGGATTTATGCTTCCGGTAGTACATGAATGATAGTGTTAATCCAAAATAAAAAAAATGCAAAACATCCAAAAATGAAAAAACCATTCCGGATCCGCCAATCCGTAATTCAAAATATGCATTCTGGATTCAGAAATCCATAATTGAAAAAAAATCATTCTGGATCCACCAATCCATAATAGAAATTAGGCTTCCAGATTCAGCAATCCGAAAATCAATAATTTATGCAAACTTTATTTTTGGAACACCCCCTCATCCAAAATGCAACATGATTCACTTCCGGATTGATGAATCCGTAGCACAATACCAGATCCCAAAATTGTGGGGGTCAGTTTCGGAATTTACAAACTTGTGGGGGTGCAGGAAGAAAAATGTGGTGGTGCAGGAAGAAACTGCCTTTTTTGTTTATACAACGCTTTTCAGCAAGCGAAATTCTTTCTACACCCAATTTTTTAAACGTACACCCTATATATTTCTAAAAAATCCTTCATTCCAGAGATGACAATCTGAATTAAGAAAAAAATACATTTCAAATAAGTAAATCTGAAAACATATTCCAAAAAAAAGGTTTGTATCCATTTTTAACTTTATTTGAAAACATTTTTGTGGCGCAAGTTCAAATTTGGTTTAAATTTAATTGGGTGTTGTAAGTAATTGCCTTCCAAAAAAATAAACGACAGAGAAATATTTGAAGATTTTATTCCCTCCCAATCTCTACCTCATCAAAAGGATTGATTCAGAAGGAATTTCAGAAAATTAAAAACTTTTATTGTTATGCGTTGTGACATCATCAAATGTTAAAAAAAATAAAAATTATGAAATGTTAGATATTGTCTAGGGGGAAATAAAACGAACTATTTTTTTTTTCTTTTTGGTCCTAAAATTTGGTTTTAATTTTTTTTTATGTAGATAATATGAATTCAGTGATTCTGATTTGATGATTATGACACCATTAACTAATATGTTTAATAAACAGTAAAGAGCCCATATTACATATCACTCACTAGAATTGTAATACCAGGTAACAATTTTTAAAAATACATATTATTTATTTACTGTAAATATAATACTAAAAATAATTTTAAAATGAAATAAAACCAAAAAAATGAAATTAATAAAGACCAACATAAAAATTCACCTCTTTTATATAGACTGCATACATATATTTCAAATCTTAAGAAAATGAAAACTAATTTTATTTTAAAATTAAAAATTAAAAATATATTTATGAGAATTAAAACACATAATCAAAACGAAATTACTAATATTAGACTCAAATATATATATATATATATATATATATTTAATTTCTTTAAAATAAACAAGTTTCAATTTTATTTTTCTTTCATGAAAAATACATTTATAAAATGAATCATATTTATCAAGGGTTCATGGGCAACAACACCAATTTTAGCATTGTTTCTTCCTGCACATCCATATGTTCTTCTCGCACCTCCATAAAGTTTTGTATTTCCAAAAATATTCTTATGTAATATTTCAAATTACATAATTCAGAAGTCATTTTTCAAATTCATAATTAACTTATGGATTACATAATCCAGAAGTCTTTAACTTCCAAATTATCCAAAAACTATTTTTCAAATGCGTATCTGGATTACATAATCCGGAAGCTACTCTCAAATTTAGATTTCCAGATTATATAATCCGGAATACCATTATGGAGTATATAATCCGAAATATATAATCTGAAATATGGGGTGACACAAAAAGAATAAAAAAGTATTTTTCATGTTTTGTATGGGATGTCAGAAGAACATATGGAGGTGCAGGAAGAAACAGTCAAATTTTAGATGTTAGAATAAAAGTCATAAAAAGCAGAAAAATTGAAGAACTTACATGATATTTAAGTTCTAATTTTAAAAAGAGATGGGAAAAAGGAGAAATTTGTAATAAGCGTGAGAGATGAAGCTTATGATGAACTTGAATGAGAGCGTAGAAATAGAGAATCATGGATTCTTCGGTTGTAGCATGTACAAGAAAATTCCACCGGCAACTGAAACATTGAGTGACTCATATTCTCCAGCCATTGCAATGCTGACAAGTTCACAAAGCTGCAGGGATTTTTGTGAAAGGCCACTTCCTTCACTTCCTAAAACCAAACACAATGGTGTATCTGATAAGGAATCACAGAAGGTTGGAGAGAGTGAGCACACTGGCTTCACCAACTCTTCAAGCTCTGGATGTCCACCCAGCAACTTCATTTGAAATTCTTCTTTCAGAGACTCCAGATCATTCCAACTGCCACATACAACAGGGATCTGAAAGGAGGCACCTCGGCTAGCCCGAAGAGCTTTCTCATTCAATGGATCACAGCACCCGGGAAGAAGGAAAACTCCATCCTGTCACATTAAACTTCGAATATCAATTAAAATAAAAATTATAGTTCTAATACTCCAACACACTCCCCTCACGTCGATAGTAACAGCTCGTGCGTAGGATAACATATTATGGATGGTCCAATAACGGTACCTCCAACAAACACTCACTAGGATAGACTCGAAATGGCTCAAATACCATATTAATAAGTGGACTTTAAGCCTAACTCAACCTCAGAAAACCGGCTTATGAGGTAAGGTTTACATCCACTTATAAAAAATTAAATATCTTAATCTTTAGTCGATGTACGATCTCTAACAATTACAATTTCTAAAAAAATGAAATATTAACACTTTTTAATACTCTTTTTCAAACATTCTCTTTTAATTTGTTGAATGAAACAAAATATCATGTAACATGCTTAAACTTAAACAAGACAGGAAAGGAAACCTTAAGCAAAATAGAGAGATCAAACATTTGACATACTCGTAGTTGATGGACCTGGGCTATGTTTTAGATGTGCAGGCTTTCGATTTTGGGGGACAACACAACTCTTGTAGTCGAAGGAACCAAGGAGGAGGAGATGATTTAATGAAAAGCCATGGGTCTGTCAAAATATCTAGTGAGGTTGAAGGAGGCAAAAATTATGAGATTGGAAGGGAATCTCACTAGTATAGTTGATAGTTGTGCATCACATAACATCATTTCACCACAAGGTAGACTTGACACTAGGGTAGAAGAGAGAACAAATGACAGAGACTTTTCCCTACAGAACATCATTAAGACACGAGAGGGTAACCTATTAATGAAATATGTAGCAATTAATACAACTTTTCCCTACAGATATTTTTATCCTAATGACAACTATTTACAATAAGGCCTATTATCCTTTTCTTCTTTATCCCATGTTTTTGGGTTTGCTGTTTGTTGTATGTTGTGTGTTTGAGTGTATTACTTTCTGTTGACTTATTAAGAGTTATTAGTTATTTTTCTTCTTTATGCTATTATTTATGTATATGGATGCATATGAATATAAATTATGCATTCCAAAAAGGATTTTACGATCCATGTCAATCTTTTTACAGTCCTCGAGTTATAATCTTGAACCCACCCTTCTGGTCCTCAAGTTTGACAACAATGGGAGAAAGTTCCTATTGAGGAGAAAATTAAGTTGTAAATTTATTCCATGTTTGTTAATGCAAACAAAAGAATATGCCAATTAAAAGAATTATGAATGAGCATAACACTCTACAGGTTTGTTTGAAAAACATCAATTAAAACAAGTAAAACCTCAACACATGATACAGATTGGAAGGTAAGTATATATCAGGAACTTAGATGAGAAGATGTGTTGCCATTCCATGAAACTAGTGAAAGTTTAACATAGGAAACATATACCATAGATATAAAACAGGGTTAGAAAAGCACGCACAGAGGATCGGTAGAATGATATGAAAACATTGTTCCATGACCATATGCCCAGGGGAGATAATTCCTTACCCATCTGAAGGCCACAGCTGATCTGAGCAATGTACCGAGGTTGCCAGGATCCTGCAGAGAACAATTCTAAAATATCACTTACAGCACATGAAGTTTTTCAAACCAACAAGATTCTCACAATGTTTACACTTTGAAGAAACATTGACATACAAGAACGCATGACAAACAGATTATTCAAGCCCTTTCGGTAATTGAAGTCCATGGATATTCTACTTTCCTATGTCCTATATGCAGGATGAGGGGAGCAATGATTATGGAGAACTGGAGATGACTCTGAGCTTCTTTTGAGGAACATAAACTTGAAATTAATTTTATTATTTAGAATATAGACTATAGAGCTGTGGTTAATATTCTACCCAGAGCATGATATTTGATAAATTGTACAACCTAGTGTAATGAAGTAATTGAATTTTTTATGAAAACTTGGTAATTCAATTTAAGTATGTGGGGTTTCCTATAAGTATATAGGGCCTACATTAATCAGAAGTGCAAAAACTGAATGCGTAGAATAAGTGGCAATATTGAAAAAATAGATCAAACCAGGACATTGGTGTCACCTTCCACAAGAAAAATGATCAGGCGATAATTCAGAGACCCAAAATGGTAAAGTCAAGAAGTGACATTATGTATCACCTGAATCCCATCAAGGACTAAAATCCGATGAACAGATGGAAACCATTTCTGGTAGTTCTTTTGATCATTATCAGCACTGAAAAAACTGGCAGGAATTTTCATAAGGGCAATTGCATCTAGAGAGTCAGTAGTTTGCAGCCCTGAAAGCTTTCTCATCACTACGGAGCTCACACGCACAATAGAAGCAGTGGATTTATCGAACCCATCAGGAATCTCAGCTTTGTCAGGAAGAATTAAACAATCCATTGAAACACTTTCATCTTGTAATGAATCTTGAAACCTGCGGATTTCTCTGCAAACAATACATATCATCACCCATGTAGTCTTATTCCATAATTTTAGTAATACATACCATCCATACTTTATTTGTGGAGAAAAACATCATATAAAATAAGTTAAGTCCACGCCATAACCATCTATAAAATCTAAAAGGGGTGAATCAAGTCATATGCTGCCTGAAATTGTAATTTTGCTCATAGTGATGTGATATCCTAAAATGTAGACAAGAACACAAACAAGAAGATTCAGGCAAAAATTTAATTTCAGTACATTGTCTAATCAATGTTACTTTGAGGATTTGAACTCAACCGCATAGGTTTCCACTAATCATATTAATTTACAACTGTTTAAGATTAGTTAGGACAATGTAACTTGAAGCTTAGTAACTGTTACCAGCTGAATAACTAGTGAAAGCACAAGCATAAAATTTTATGTAAAGCTTTTCACAACAAGCTCTCTTTAGCTTATCTTTATTAATGAACAAACTAACACTATCTGAGATAAAATATTCAGCAAGTTGCAGAATGTTTCAACCAAACTCACTAATTTAATTTTTTTCAAAGATTGGAATTTGGAAGGCCATGTAGCTTAAAAACCATATGCAACCAATAAAGATTTCTTTTTTTCAGGAAAATCATAAAAGGGTCACTGCCAAAGTACCTCAACCCACCAAAAGGAAACCCAGAAAAAGAGAATTCAGAGAAAAGAAGAAGAAAAGCATGAGACCTGATAGGGGTAGCACCGACAACGAGAGCAGAAGCGTGAGCGCGGCGATAGGAAGAGGAGTTGCGGAGCTTGAGGCAGTGCTTCACAAATGGGTTAGAAGGACTAGTTATGAGCTTGGGTTTGTCGTGGTGAGAGGTTCCTTGTTGTTGTGGTGGTTGTTGCGGCGGTGGAGCGGCCGAAAGAGTTGGCTTAAAGCACCATATTTGATGTGTGTGAGGATATAAAATAGAAGCACATTGCATTTCGGTTTGTGACTTCTTCCACTGCTGCAGAAGGCTATGCTTGTGATATTATGCTCCTGGCTAAAGCTTCCAACATTTTGGGGAGAAAGTAAAACGATTTTATTGGCTAATGCTCTCTATTGAGTTTAGTTCTAGAGCATGGTTTTAGACCAAATTGGGGGCAATTTTTGTTCCTTTTAAAGTTGTGAAAATCGTATACGATATAATTATTTTAAATTAAAATTGTGAAATGATATAATTATTTTTAATTAAATCAAAATTTATTTTTAATAAAATCTTGTTACTTTGTTACGATTTTTTTAATTTTAAAAAATAATATTACTTTAGAATCAATGGAGGATGGATTTTTATCGGAAATGAGCACTTTGAGAGTTTTTTTTTTCTTCTTAACTTTGTAAAGATGGTACATGGTAGTGTAAGTTTTATTTACGTTTGTTTTAGACTAATTTTTATGGGTTATGTATTAGACGCAATAAAGTAAGGTGTAAATAGAAAAAGAGAGTTCAGTTAGAGTTACAATTGAGTATCCTTAAGCCCAATGCAACCCTAGGTTGTCTAGGGTTTCCAAAAAAACAAGCATGGAGTGACTAGGTGGAAGCATAGAACGTCCAAGCATGTCATAGGAATCATGAGGAGTCCACCTAAGCATGAAAGTCCACATGTCATCTTCTCAATGGAGAAAATTTTCCTCCAATAAAGAAATGTCATTTGTCAACTTTTAATTTGAGAAGATTTGTTCCAATAAGAGAAAGTCATTTGTGATCATGAGAGTTATGGAAAGAAGGTAAGTTGAGACAAGAATAAATTTGGTGTTTTTATATTAAGCTATGTGAATGAAAAAAATTGTGTTGCTTTTAAGAAAATAACACTGAACAATTATAATATAAATAATGAGTGAACAACACGCTCATAATTATATTAAGCCACGTGTCATTCATTTAATAATATATTTAAAAAAAAGTTAGGTAATTTTATTTTCTAAATTTCTTAGGAAGAAGACATATTTGATGTTTGTATGTAATAAAATTTCATTACTTTGAAGTAACAAAACACTTTAATATATTATAACTAAACAACTATGTAACACTTAAAGGATGACGTATATCATTCCCTCAATCATATTTTTACAAATAAAAAGTATGTCAGGTAACATTTAGTTCTTAAAGTTTATAATAGAAACATATATAGATAAACAAGAATAAATTTGATTTTCATATATTAATAAATGCATATTGTGCTACTTTGAGAGAATAACACAAAACAACTATTGTACATTTTAAAAGTAACACATGTAATTGTTTTATGATACCTTTAAAGCAAACAACAAACTGTGTAACATCAACTTTTTGAAGTTAAGAAAGGAAGATCAATAGATACATAAATAAATTTAGTTTAGTACAAAGCATGTATTGGACATTTCAAAAGTAACGTATGTAATTTGCTTTATAATACTTTTCAAGCAAAACAATAATTTGTAAAACAACAACTTTCTAAAGTGATTAAAAGAAGGCAGGTAGAGACAAAAAAATAAATTTGATATTCATACATAAAAAAATTGTGTTGCTTCAAGAGGATAATGTAGAATAATTATAGTACAAATCATGAGTGACGTATGTCATTCATTTAACTATATGTTTTCAAAATGAAAAAAATAAGTTAGGTGACATTTACTTTATAAAATTTATGGGAAGAAGACATATTTAATGTTTATGTAATAAAATTTCATTATTTTGAAGTAACAATACACTTGAGTATATAGTTCATACATTTGAACTAAACAACTACATGTTAGGAGTGACCTATGTGATTCAAACAAAAAAGTACTTATATTTGAACTAAACAACTAAATGTTATAAGTGACGAATGTGATTCAAACAAAAAAACAAGTCATGCAACAATTACTTCCTAAAGTTTATGACAAAAACATATATAAATGAGAATAAATCGATTGTACGTATATTCGATCACATAAATGCATAATTGTCTCAATTTGAAAGAATAATGCAAAGTATCTATTGGACATTTCAAAAATAACATATGTCATTTGTTCCATTTCATGTTACCTTTGAAGCAAACAATAATTTTTTATAACATTTTTTTTTAAGTTATGAAAATAAAATAGATAGAGACAAAAATAAATTTAGTATTCATGTTGGTTACATAAATGCAAAATATTGTGTGTTTTTTTTAGAGAATAATACATAACTATTATATTAAATTTGGCATATATTATTTGTTCCTTAATATGTTTTCAAACAAAAAATAAATCATACAACATTTATTTTTCGAAAGTTTATGAAAATAAAAGACATATTCGAGTTAGTTCGTATGTTACATCATATAATTGGATTACTATGAAAGGACAACACAATAATAATTGGATATTATTCAACGAATTTTTTTCAAACAAATAGTAAGTCATGTAATATCATTTCCTTCCAAAAGTTTATTAGAAAAAAATAGATAAAATAATATTAAATTTAGTGTTAAATGTAATACTTCACATAAATGTATAAAATTGTGTTGGTGTTGAGAGAATAATCATTGGACATTTTTAAAAAATTATATATTTCATTCAATCCATAATATATATTTCAAATAAATGGCTAGTCATGTTATTAACTTTATGAAGCTGAGAAGTAAAGGTCATAATAAATTTAAATAATTGCATGTTAGGTCACTACATTTATTTACTAATTTCCTTAATTAGATTACTAATTTTAAGAGAATAAAATAATTAGTTGTTATAGTAATTAAATTAGAGACTAAATTTTTTTGATTTCTAAATTAGTCTTTATTATTGTTAAATGGTTTCTAAATTGTTATCTAATTATCAACCAAGGTTTTTGCTACAAAATTTAGAATCTAAATAAGTGGTAGTTAAAATCTAGGTAGCTAATTAGATACCAATTTAAAAATTATTTATCAATAATAGAAATTAATTTAAAAACCAATAATTTTTTTAGTCTCTAAAATAGTATTTAATTTGGTCATTATGTAATTAATTATTTTTTATCTTTAAAATCGGTTTCTATTCAATAATTTTCTTCTAGTGTAATAATAAAAACTAATTTAAATATCAATATTTTTTTAGCCTCTAAAATAATATTTAACTTAATCACAATAGAAACTAATAATTTTTTTTATGTTGGTTATTTTTTAATGTATTTTTAAAAAAAAAGTATTTTATGTTAATGTACTGTAGCTGTAAATTAAAGTCAAGGTTCACGTGAGCGTAAATCAAACCCAAGTTTCATGGTTCATAGACTATATACTTAGAAGGGGTTATATATTACAGGAGAAGGAGAAGAGAGAGAGAGAGAAGTGAACGGAAAATGGAAAGAAGCAGGTGGTGAATTGGTCACAAAGTGAAATGATGAATTTGGCGAGATCGTGGAGATTGTCTTGTCGGGTTTGAATATGCCCTTGCTCCAAAATCCAGATCCAGTGGAAGAAGACAAAGCTGTGACAGAGACGAAAGAAAGCGTTGTTCTCCTTCTTCTTATGTTGTGGAAGGTGAAGGAAAGATAGAGAGATAGATGGGGTTCTTATCCAAGAAAAGAATAAGGATGCGTTATTTTAGCTTGTTGTGCCCTGATGCATCATGATGATGATGTTTGCATGTCTGAAGCATGTTTCATACGTCTGCAGATGCTTGTCCTTCACGTTCAACACTCATAGTACATACACACACATAGCTTCTACGAAGCTTGTGTAGAATCTTGATAAAAACCAAAACAACATAAAATAGAAGAATATATGTAAAATGATTAAGGAAAGAAGAATATGTGTTGTGGTCATACATATGATTGCTTGCAGTTGGGTAGTGGGGGGAAGAATCAAGTGATGAAAGATGGTGGGCCAGAAGTTATGAGAAGTTGAGAACACTGAGTTTATCTGGGACGTAGATAAATGCGTATGTCATGAGTTTCTTGCAGTTTTCTAAGTTGTAAAATGACACCACCAGAGTTCAACAACAAAAAGAAGAGTTTCTATCTGCAACTGTCACGTTAATCACGAGCCTTCGTCTCAATGTTTTTAATTTATCTTTCTTGCCGTGACCCATCAGATTCAATCCTCATATGGAAACAAACAATTACACAAAACTTGTATACTTCTCAAGCCACTCATTCTAAAGTACTTCGTACGTTCATGCACAAATATTTATTTATAAGACATGTTACTTATATATATATAGTAGAGTATATTTAACAAATAATGATATATTATAAAAGCAATAAAATAAAATTTATTAATAGGGGAAAGGGGATTTTAATCAGAAAGGAAGTGTACGGAGAATTAATAAATTATAAAAAGTAGGAAAAAGAAAAAGTCACCTATATGCAGATTCAATTCAGAGAGGGAATATATTTGTTTTGATGGAAACCAAAGTGACCTTTCCTACTGAATCATGAGCAAAGGGAATGTTGCTAGATATAAGATTTATTAAGGCTTCTCGTGTTTTAGTTGTTTTTTTTATTATTTTAACATTGGTAAAATGAGGACACAAATCTCAATAATAGTATGACGTTAAGAACATAGCAAGACTTGCCCAGAAATTATTCAGAGATATGTAAGAGAATCTTAGACTTGTGTTTAGAACTGAAAGGAAAGACTCGTTTTCTTTATATGTGGAGACAATTTTGACTAAACAAGGTTACGCAACAGTTTTGAAAGTGTTGTATTTGCATGCTCACATAATATATAAACTAGATTAATATGATTTATGAAGGGATAAAAAAACAATGTGAATGTAGTGTTTTAAGCATTTGTGGGGTCTGTTTTTTCCGCTCAAATAGTGAAAGTGAGAAATAAAGATGACAGACCGGAAGCAAGGAAAAGCAATTCTTCAATTTGCTTTCTCTTTCCCATTCTATGACATGATGCAGAATTGCAATGAGCGTTGATGCTCAGTGGCATTTAGCACGGATTTGAGGGCTCACTCTCCAAAAATCATAAAGCTACTAAACAAAAAAAAACGAACCTAAGCTTTAGATGACACAGTTTTCTCTCTCTAGCTCGTTCAAACGTTGACAGTGTTTCATTAAACATACTTTCAAACCACCCTTTTTCAGACACCAAATCACACCACAGTGTAACTAATTATTGCAAAAGAGCCAAGTAACATAGAAATATTGAGGAAAATTAATGTGTGTATGTATTTAGAAAGAGAGTGCAGGCTACAAACAGGGCCTTGATATTGCAGAGAAATTAACTATAGCAAAGGCCATGCCAGTCACTGCCACTATGTTGTGTTTTTTGTGTATTTTGCATTGATCAGTAACTGAAGGAACCTGAGACTCAGCTCTCTGATAATGGACACACAGTGACACCCTAAGACACTGGTTATGAGTTGCTTCTTTTTTATTAACGTAAAAAAAAATAAAAAAAATCATAGCATTAACGTTCCCAGATATTAATCAACAACCGTCCAAAAACCCTTCACGTATCCCACAAAAAATATCGAGGGAAACGGTAATCTTATCACCGACCTCTTGAGAAAATGCCATGTAAAGACAAAACTACAGTTCATCAAATTACTTCAGTTTAGAAACAATTAATTTCATTGTGAGCACATTTCTCGATTCTCTACAGCCCAATTTGTATCTCTTCTGTTGGAGTGCATATATATGTAATAAGCAATTAATGAACGAGATATCTCTAATATTCAATATATGTATGGATTGAAAACTGAGACAATTATATTGAACAAGAACTATTTCAATTGATATGTATATATATGAACACATAGTTATGTTCTTATAGTTCTTAAATTTAACTATTCTTTCTGTTACATATATGATATGATATGAAGGAAACATGAAGAAGAAAGCTAACTAAATAAGCAATTAAAAGATGCAACTAAGGGATTTTAGAGAATTATAGATTTGTCCTATGGCCTAATTATAACTTGTTCCTTTTCCTTGCAAGATTAAGAAAAGGTTTCCAAGTCCTCCTTGGTTAAATCTAGGGCAAAGCGGTGTATGGTTGGTGCTGCAAATCTCCCCAGGCAAGGGCACTGGACCAGTTGTTGTTTGGATCGTTGCTAATGTGGTTAACATTGGGAGCACCATTGCTTGTTGAAGGAGACACTGAGGGAAAGGAATTCCCGAAGAACCATTCGGTGGATGCTGCAGTAACTGTCTCCCCACTTGGGCCTCCATTTATGGAACTGACAGCTGGCAAGTTCTCTGGCTTCGAAATCGCAAGGCTCTGAGACGAAACCTTCTGATTCCCAAAACCATTCAGCGCAACGCTGCTCTCGCCTTTCTGGCTGTCCCCACCGAACATCATTGTCGCCATGCGCTGCTGCTGCAGCTTCAGGTGCAAATCCTGGTTGATGTTGCTCAGCGACTCGATTGAAGAGGCCAGGCTGCTGTGAACGTTCATGGCTTCCATGGTCTGCAGGGTTTGCATTGCACTGTTCAGTGGATCAGACAGGGAGGCCCTTTCGGACCTACGTGGTGCCCAGAGGTCAGGGCTGGGCGGAACAAGACCCAAGAGAGGGTTCGAAACAGCAGAAGGGGGGTCTTGGAAGGCAGAGAAAGCAGAAAGAGAAGTGGTTGAAGATGATGCAACGTCCCCAAAGGAAGAGAACTGGTTGAAGGGAGATGCCGGGAGGTGTTGTTGAGTGTTGAAAGTAGTGAGCCTGGAGGGAAAGGGCAACCCTCCGAGGTTAAAGTCAACGGAAGGTGGAACTGTGAGACCATGAAAATTGAAGTCTTTGGAGGAGGAGGAAGAAGAGGAAGAAGAAGGTTTCACCTTTTTGTTCTTCCGGCAACCACCTCCTATTGGGACGTTCCGCAAGGCGCCACCGTTGGTCCAGTACCTCCTGCACGTCTTGCAGAAGTGCCTGGGCTGAGTTAGGCTGTAGTTGTTGTAGTAGCAGAACTTGGTGTTGGGTGAGTCACATCTGGGGCACTTGACACCTTGTTCGGGCGCTGGCCTGGTCGTTTTGCGGCCCTCAGTGACCTCATGGTCTTTGGGTGTTGGTGGCGGCATGCCTTCTGGTGGCACCATTGAAGGAAGAGAGAGAAAAAAGAAAGATAGGTATGTATGTAGCTATATAGAGAGGAAGAGGGAGAGGGAAAGGTTGAGCTTCAATTGAATGATTTCATGCAGGGTGGAAGAAGAAGAAGAAGAAGAAGGGGTTGAATGTTGATGGGTGCTTGTGATCCTCATCAAAGAGGGTGATTGAGAATTGGTAGATGATGTGTGTGTGAATGAGGTGGGTGAAGTGGGCTTTTTAAAGGTATCAGGCAATAGAGAAAGGCATAGGTTTAGACAAATGTATATGCAACGGAGGAGACAGATCTCACTAGAAACCGGATATCGTGTATATTGAGGAGAGAGAGAAAGTAGTAAACGAGAGAAACGTAGCAAGATGATGCAAACTGTTATGGCACTATAATGAGATCCACCATTTCTACTATAAACAAAAATTAGGCACAAGTTAAGGTTCATTTTAATGATGTGTATTGGAATTTGTTGAATAATATCAACACCCGTAATACTATTACTACTATTACTTCCTCCCACAGTTTTTATATTACCACTCACTACTCTTCTCTTATCTTGTCTTTATTGGGAATATTTGCTGTAAAACTACCACTTAACAAACACTAATTATTGTAGTCAACCAGAACAATCCTCATGAGCTTAATCAAAATATGATAGCAGCTGTTTTATGAACAAGAACTTCATTAATTAGGAGATAAGAAAAAATAATTTTACTAATTTAGATCACAATACGACAATACACTTTCATCATCGTCGTTTCGACATCATCGTAATTTCCAATTTCGGATATATACTTTATAGAGAAATGATACTCTGATAATCATGAAATTTCGAATCTCGAATATGTACTTTAATAAAGAAAAATGATATTTTGACAACCATAAAAGTTATATACAACTCTTGATGTGATGGATTTAAATATAAATATATATAATAAAAAGTAAATTTGTAATTAAATTATATGAAAAAAATTAAAATAATAATATTGAGAGTTGTAATTAGGTTATATAAAAAATATGGGTTGTCAATATATCATTACCCTTTAATAAAATATTCCATATATCATTACCCTTTAATAAAATATTCCATGATTTTTTTAATTAACATAGATACCATTTAATAAATACTTGCAAAAAAATATTATTTTTAACCATTTTTATGCATGAAAAGAAATTAAGTTCTATTTCTCAAGGCAAGACATGTTTTATGGCTAAATGGGATATTCATTTATAATTAAAAATACAACAAAATGAAATTAAAAACGCGTGTTTGGATGGTAGGTAAAAAAAAGCTGTCTACGTTTTAATAATCATAACTAAATCTAATACAGCATGTTTTTACGTTTTTTTTTTATGAATTATAACGTAAAAATCAATCAAAACATGCGTTTCTAAATTGAAAACAAATACATATTATAAATCATTCCAAGTTCCAAATTAATAATCATATTTTATTGTATAATTAGTAACGCAGCTTTCTTTCTGAGGACCCAACTAAAGAAAAAAAAAACTTTTTGATCTCACTCCAAAATCTATGTCTAACAAACTTTCTGGTCGTCTTACATGCCCTTACTTTTTCATTTAAGTTACTTATACCTTGATTTTGACCCTTTTTGTTTCAATATATATAATTGGCAATTTTTGAGCCTCATATGTTTTCTGAGGGCCAAAAATATCACTCTTAACCATTTTATATATTGTTCAAAATTAATGTCTATAATTAAATTGAAGTGTACAACTCAACTTGTAGCAACACATAGGAATAGATTTTAGGCACTGTCAAATTTAAGGAATCAGTTTCAGTCTTTCATAAATAGTCTCAAACTCAACATTTGTTCTGTCTGAACCAATTTAGTGACAGATTGAAATAGTTGGTCATGTTTTTATATAAGTCACAAATTTTCTATTTATTATTTTTGTATTTTTTTTTTCTTTACAGAGAAAGCTTATACATTCCTTGTAGTAAAATAATTTTCTTTTATTTCCCACCATGTACTGCTTTTTTATATTTAAAGCATTTATTTATCTAACTCATATATTTGTTCTTTTCTAAATTTGTTACTACATGATTCATCTTATTTATTACTTTCTTTTTTCTTCTTTAATCATGTCACTATGAAAAAATTATTAAATAAAAAATAATTTTAGAGATTAAAAACAATTAATTATTATATTGACTAAATTATAAATTATTTTAGAAACTAAAAAAAATTAATTTTTATTATTATTAAATAGTATTTAAATTGGTATTTAATTAACAACCAAATTTTTTACTACCAAATTTAATATCTGAATAATTGGTAGTTAAAACTTTTGTAGTTAATTAGATACTGATTTATAAACTATCTAAAAAGAAATCAATAATTTGTTTAGTCTCTAAAATATTTCTAATTTAGTTAATATAAAAATTAATTATTTTTTAGTTTATAAAATTAATTTTATTTAATGATTTTTTTTAAGTGTGTTATTAATATTTGTTAAACTTATTAGTATATATGAAAATATTTTTTTATGTGAATAAGAAGTGAGCAACAGTGGGTGCTCTGCACACTGCCAGCACCTTGTCTATTTCTTTCCTTGAAACGTCCCTTTTAGAATTGAGGATTACTTTTTAAGTTACTTTGAAGAACCCCAAAAAAGCTTACACGTGTTATATATATTACCTCACCCCATTAATCTATATTATTAACTCTTCAGTTAATTGTTGCAATGTGATCTTATTATGCTTCTTTATCAATCAATCATACAAAGTAATACAAGTTTTGTTATGCTAAAAGAAAGTGATTGATTGAACTAAAAGATACACTTAATCATATTTAAAAACTGAATTTATATATCTTTTAATTAATCCAATATCATAAATTAGTTTAGTAAAGTGAATTCCATCTTGTTAATATATTCTTTCATTGATTATTTTAAATATAGGATTAGAGAAAACCTGCATCACATGAAATCTAATAAATGATAGATTTTGAATCACTTATTATATTATCTTAATAACTACAGTTATATCTAATTCGGTATTATAAAACCAACTTATAATTTATATAGTATAATTTCATTTAATTTTTAATTGAGATACAATTTACAGCATCCATAATAATAATACATATAAAAAAATTATTAAATAACAACTTATTATATTCATAATTAAATAAAAATTAATTTAGATATTAAAAACAATTATTTATTATATTGATTAAACTATATATTATTTTATAAATTAAAAAGTATTGATACATGTTTGATCATCTAAAGTTGGTTTTTATTTTTATTTTTTTATTTCTGATTAAAAAAATGAGAATCTTTGATTTTGGATCTTATAGTTGTTGTTTTGATTCTTTTGTTTCTTTCCTAGTTTCTCTATGTGATACTTTCTTAAAAGATATTAAAAATTTATGTTTTAACTAATATAAATTTGTAATTTTTTTTATATATGGATATTGACTTAGTCTCCATACTTATTTTTTTTCTTTTTTAATAATATTTTTTCATGTAACAAAAAGATATCTTAATATAAAATTTTATTAAAAAATAAATTAATTTAATTAAATACTAATTTAGAATTTAAAATAATTTATATCTAAAATCTTTATATTATATACCAAATTTAAATATTATTTTATATAAATAATAATAATAAAAACTATTTCAAATATTAATATTTAAGTTTATAAAATAATATATAATTTAATTATTATAATAACTAAAAAAATTTCTTAAAATTAATTATTATTTAATATCTTTTTAATACAATAATACTACTAGTAGTAAAATAAAATAAAAACAACTAAGAAAATACAGTCCATCATCAATGGTAAGTGTTTCATTTTCTTAACGTCTTGAGTGATATTTATCAATATTTTTATAAAACAAATCCTTAATTACTTTTTAATCATACCCTGTTCATGATATTTAAACTTAAAAATATTAATTACATCTAAAGTCTTATCATAATTAATCAGGAAAACTAGTATTTTGTTATCAATAGGAATTTAGTTGTCAAATATTACTACATGAAAATTATTAAATAAAATCATTAAATAGAAAATAATGTAAAGATAAAAAATATTAGTCACTATATTGACTAAATTATAGATTATTTTAGAAAAAAAAATGTTTTCTAAATTAATTTCTATTATTGCTAAATAGTTTCTAAATTATATCTAATTAAGCACAAAGTTTTTCTACCAAATTTATAATCTAAATAATTGATAGTTAAAACTTTGGTAGCTAAATTATTTATCAATAATAGAAACTAATTTTGAAATCATAAATTTTTTTAATCTCTAGAATGGTCAGTAATTTATAGCTACTAATTATTTTTTATCTTTAAAATTGATTTTATTTAATGATTTTCTTGTAGCATATTTTTGGTTCTTGAAATTTAAAATGAATATTTTTATTTTAAATTTTGATTTTTAAAATTTTTAAAATTGGAAAAACACTTTTAATTACTAAATATTAAACTGGAGAAAGTAAAGTAATTAAAAATTGTTTTAAATGACTAGAAAACACATTAAAGAAACTAAAACGTGATTTATTTTGAAATTGAAGAGAAAAAAGGTAAATTGATAATTGAGTGGAAATATTAATATAGAGAAAAAGAAAAAGGTTGAATTGATTTGGAAATCCAGTGTGGTTGATGTTTGTTTCTATATCTGTGTCTGACATAATAGAAGAAAGTACAGATGTGAAGGGTGGTGTAAGTGGAAAGATGCCAAATCTATAACAAGTGTTTAACGGTTGTGATGAAGCATTAATCTGTGTGTCTAAGTTGATAGAACACAGTACCTTTCTGTGAAGCAGAAGCAGGTTGAGATGCATGCATGCATGCATTCTGATGCCACGTTACATACTTTCACTAGCACACAACACATCAACCACCTATATCTTATCTCTACATAACATTAAATATTTCATTAATTAATTTTTTGTTTATGCGTTACCAAATTAAATATTTATGTTTCGCTGAATACAAATATGTAAAATATATCAGGCTATGCTAGGACATTTTCTTTAAATAACAAATTTTTTAAGATAGAAATGAGATAATTTTTTTAAAATTTAAAATTATTTTATACATAAATTTATTAATAAAAAAAATATTAAATAGAAATTAATTTTAGAAAGAAAAAATAATAATTATATATTAAATAAATTAGATATTATTTTATAGACTAAAAAAATTATTGATATCTAAATTAGTTTTTATTATTAATAAAATTTATAAATTAATTTTTAAATAGTTATTAAGATTTTATGTACCAACTATTTTATATAGTTTTTAAATAGTTACAAAGATTTTATAGTTATTAACTCTTTTATATTATAAAACTAATAGCTAAAACATGTATATGTATAGCTAATTTGATACTAATTTAAAAATTATTTATTAATAATATAAATTATTTTATATATTAATAAATTTTTTAGTTTATGAAATAATATTTAATTTAGTCAATATAGTAATTAATTATATTTAGTCTCTAAAATTGATTTTATTTAATTATTTTTTATAGTCTATCTTTTTTTAAAAATATCTATATAAGTTTTTTTTAATTTATAAAGAAATTTAAAAAGAAATCTAAAAATTTTACAAAAAAAAAAATTATCCCAAAAAATTATTAAATATCAACTAATTAAGAGACAAAATAATTAATCATTATATTGATTAAGTTATATATAGGGTTTTATAGACTAAAAAATTATTAGCTACAAATTATTTTAGATTTTAAATTAGTTTTTAATTAAATTAGTGATTAATTTAGAATGTAAAGTAATTAGTAGTTAAAATCTTAATAGCTAATGTTAGACATCAATTTATAAACTATATTAAATATATTTATTAATAATAAAAACTATTTTAGATACCAATAATTTTTTAATTTATAAAATAGTATTTAACTTAGTGAAATGACTAATTATTATTTTTTAAAATAAATTGATATTTAATAATATTTTTTTGTAATATTCTAACATATTTGTAAAAAAATTGGCATAAAGTAGCAAGAGTTTCATGCCTTTCACTTTAAAGCTAGGTTTTAACATCGAAATCTTTTTTCTAAACTTCAATAGTCATGTTGATATTATATAAAAGGGTTTTAAAATTAGGTTATTATATCTTAAATAAAGTTAAGTCATAAAATAAAATATATATTTTTTATCTCGTGAAAGTCTTAAAAATAACATAACTACAAAATAAAATAAGTTTTTTTTTATTTGCATGATGAAGTAAGAATGTGTATAAGTTTAAAAAATAATGTCACATAGTGTGATTCATAAAAATAATTTGCATTGGAGATGAAGTAAGAAAAGAGAAGAAACGGAAAAAAAAAATTAACTTAGGATAAATTGTGAGACATATCTATTAACAACTATACTCCTAGAATTGTTTTTCACGAAAAATATTCATGACCCAAACCAAAAATCTAGCGACAACGTGACAAAATTATTTTAGTTGCACGATCAATTATAAATAGTTATAACCATTAGAGTATAAGTATTCTTGTAGCCATATATTTTAATTATATATATAATATTTTTTAGAGAGTTTTAATTGTATAATTAAGTTTTGTTTATTTGATATTCTCATTAATGTCGACATTTTATAGGCGAATAAAAAATTATTACTTTGCAACTTTTGTAATTAATATTTTTTTACTCTCATGAAACTTCTATTTGAACCGATTACGAGACTAATTATCAAAGTTTTACCACACTTAAAATTCTTCAATGTATAAATAATTTAAAATATAAATATATTTTTATAAGTATACACATAAGTTTAAAGGAGGAGGCTTATTAATGTCTAATTTGAATGTGATTCTACCTTGATTTGTGTTGCATTTACTGCTAGGATTAATGTTCCGTGAATATTTTTTAACTGATAAAATATTTTTCTTAATTACTGTGGCAAAATCAGGTTTAGGTTTACTCATATTTTTTGGAAAGAGAATACATGTGTTGATAAGTTAGTTAATTTAGAATGTATTCATAGAAAATCATTTTATTATTATAATAAGTTTTCATCTAGTCTGTTCTTAAAATTCTTTATGAATAGATATAGTATACTTATGTATCGTTTTTGTTAACATATCAGTTTTGTTGTAATCTTACCATTTTAATAATATTTTTTTTATATGATGACAAATGATTGTTGTTACTTAAAGTGTCAGTCCTAACTGAAATATGAAGTTATATAATAATGTCTAACATAAAAACTTTTATATTTTTTTTTTTTACTTATAAATACAATTAGAGATTTAATTATTGACATTGTAAAAAATTGAGGGTCTTGAACTACGAACTCAATACGATCACTCACACCTACCTGGTGAAGGAAACTTCAATATGAGAAAACTTAAAGTGTCAGTCCTAATTGAGAAATAAAGTTATATAATGATGTCTAACATTAAAACTTTTATAAAAAAAATATATTTGTTTTCACTTATAAATACAAATAAGGATTTAATTATTGACATTGTAAAAAATTCAGGATCTTGAACTATGAACTGAATACGATCACTCACACCTACCCTCACAGGATCACGCATACGTAAGAGCATCACATACGAACAAGCACTATCGTCTCTCACCAAACATTTATGCTACATATACGTAAGAATTGTATAAATGAAACATTTATGCTACATATACGTAAGAATTGTATAAATGAAATAAGTAGTTATTATAAAAGAACAAAAACATTTAATTGTAGGTATAAATTAAATTAAATTAAATTATTTGAGTATGTATAGGTTTTGTGATTTTGTTCCTTTTCAATTGAAGATGGTTTTAGCGTACATTTGAAATACGAGAATTGAGTGCGCAAGTACAAACAAAAGAAACAATGAAGATATTTGTCTATGGACCACAAAAAAACACAATTAATAGTGTTTCCATTTTGAGTATGAGAAATAGTATTCTCAGTGTCAATCTTAAAGTATTTTTTGTTTTAGAGGTTTCTATCACGAATTTGTCTTTAAAAACACCTTAGTGAATTTGAGAAGAAAAGTGTATTCAAAATTATCATTAACCTGAACTTCAATGGTACCGGAAGAAAGAGATTGGTCTGAGAAGAAGCTAGGTAGAGATGAAATGGAAGCACCGACCAAAGGTTGTGTGGGTTTGAAGAAACGTGCAGCGCCGTAGAAAACAGCTATGAGAGAGAGTGAGAGAGAGAGGAACACGTGAGAGGGGTGGTTGGATTCCCGTGAGAAGAAACGAAAAACCATGCCCATACCATACAGAGATTACATAGGAACAAGGTTAACTAACGTTACATTGTGTCACGAGCCACACTTTTCATCATCTACTTAATTATCTCTTCTCTTCAACCTATTCATCACATCTCAATTCAACCATGTTTAAATCCTCCTTTTTACCACCTATTTTTCTTCATTTTATTCATTCACCTTCACCATTTTCTAACATGCATCATTCATTTTTAAGCTTATTTCATGTAAGTGTTTGATAAAGGAAGTTCCAATTCTTACACAGACCAAGAAAAAGTGGCCTCTCTAAAATTATCATGTTTTTTTTTATGCGTTTTATTTTTTTTTTTCTTTCTAGATGACATATTCTCTATTTTTGTGTTAAGAGTTATCTATCTGTATATTCTATCCGTATATTCGAATAATTGATCCAATACTCAAGAGATATATAAGAAATTCCTAAAATAAAAATCAATTTAAAAAAAAAATTAGCTAAATTAGAGATATTTTAAAAATTAAAAAAATGTTAGTTTCTATTATTGTTAAATAGTTTTTAAATTGATATCTAATTAGCTATCAATGTTTTAATTACCAATTATTTAGATTTTAAATTTATTTTTAACTACCAATAATTTAATATATAATAAAAATATTATTTCTTAAAGTTCAAACTGCTTTGTTTGCCGAGTTTTATGGAGTTATACATGCTATGGAGGAAGTTCAAAAGATGAGGCTTACTAATGTCTGACTGGAATGTGATTCTGCTTTGGTTTGTGCTGCGTTTACTGCTAGGACAAATGTTCCTTGGATGCTTCGTAATCAATGGAATACTTGTCTTAATTAGCGTAGGAAAATTAGGTTTACGGTTACTCATATTTTTCGTGAAGGAAATGCGTGTGATGATAAGTTGGCTAATTTAGGATTTTTTCATAGAGAATCTTTTCTTTGGTATAATAGGCTTCCACCTTATTTGTTCTTAAAAATTCTTTATGAATAGGTATGGTCTACCTATGTATCGTTTTTGTTAACATATGAGTTTTGGTCTAGTCCCCCGTATTTTTGTATTTTCTTTCTTTTTTCTTTTGTTTAATAATAATTTTTTCATATGATGGTAAATGATTGTTGTTACTTGAGGTGTCAGCCTAGCTGAGATATTAAGTTGCATAGTATACCTAACATGAAAACTTTTATTTTTAAAAAAAAATATTATTTGTTTTATAATTTTAATAAATAACAAATAATTATAATTGATCATATAGATATTATTTTATAAATACTGTTTTATAATGATTATTAATTTTATATTCTAAAAATTATTGTTTATATTTATATTATATTTATTGTTGTTATCTTATAAATATTTCTTAGATATTAAGAAATATTGATTAAATAAGTATCTTATGTTAAGAGTTGGATAAAAATATTTTTTAAAATTAGTCACCCCTCAGCTTACTTGTAGTTTGGTTGACTCAAGTTTAAAAAACAACAGACCCAACTTAATCTAATCCAATAAAATTTAAATGGATCAGATTTAAAATTAAATTAAATTCAATCCAATTAAGATCTCAAACTAAATTAGTCTATAGGCTATCTTATGACCAATTCTTCTAAATTCATCACAGAAATTAGAAATTAATTTTAATTTTGGATTAATATCTCATCCCCAATCCAAATGAAAACACATTTCTGTCGTGTCAAGAACATCCCAAATGAGTTTATTAGATATATTGCGGGTGCCACTGAGAAAGACTAGATCCATATTCAGGACAAAAAGTTACGTTTTATTTTTTTGCAATTTTAGTTAATTTGAGTTGAAAAAAGAAAAAGAAAAATATATTTGTGAACAGGTTATTTGATACACAGAATAAAAATAATAAAAGGGCAAACGCTAATAATCAATATTCTTTGATATTAAAAGTAAATTTTCTTTTTAGTATCCACATAACAAACTCTTCTAAAATTTGTAATGCATGCTTATAAACAAATTTTCTTTCAACATTGGGTGAAAAACCGGCCAACTCTATCCTTTTTTACACAATCCAGTAATTTTTTTTATTGTAGAATGAGTTGGGAAATTGTTGGATTTGTTTATTATTTTTTAACTTTTTTATTTTTTTATAATTTTTTAGAATTATTTATTTAATTATAGTGATTGGTATCACTTTTTAACAATAAATATAAAAGAAATAATAATAAAATTGAATTAAATTTTAACATTTTAATATAACAAAATTTAATGTGTAACAAAATAAAGTAATCAAATGAATATTAAAGTTTTATATTTAGAATCACCAATTTGGATTTTTAAAACATGACAACTCTCTTCAGACAATTGCTTCTTGCACCCAATGAATTTTGACCTGCACCCAAGAAATTTTTAATTTCCAAAATTACCCTTTATTTCGAAATTAAAACATCTAAAATTAAAAAGTACATTCCAATAAAGAAAATGGGAAATTTAAAATAGATTTTTGTGTTCAGAAAATAAAATTTCAGAATAGAGTTGGAAAACTAAATTTCTATTATGGAAAATCAATTGTGGAATACAAAAAACAGTTTAGAAAAAAATTCCAGAAAACAAAATCCAAAAAAATTTAAAAAAGAAATTCCAAAAACAGGATTCCATAATCCAAATTCCAGAAATCCAAAATTTAGAAATACATTTCAGAATACTAAATATGGAATGTATTTTGATAAGCACTTCCCTCTTATTTAAAAACTAAAAAAACATATTTTTTTCATTTCACATAAAACATTGAGTTAGGTTCAATAACATCAGGTGCAAAAAGCAATTGTCCTCTCCTCAAAACCAGCATAAGTAAAGGAGAGTGGGCCGACAGCTTGACCCAAATGCCTCACTTATGAGGCAATTTCTCCATGCACCATATCAATTCAAGATAAAAAAAAAATACAAAAATACTCCTTCTAAATGACGAAAACAACCTTACATAAAAGAGGGTGTAAATAAAAATTACTTTTAAAACCTTTTATCTGAAAATATTTTGGATTTTTTATTTTCATAACACATTTTTGAATTCTGGAATTTTTTTATCTAAAATGCATTTTTAATTTTGTATTCCAGATTTTTTTTGTCTTACATGTTAAAATTGATATATTGATATAGTGCAGGGAGAAAATGCCCACTTATTATCCAACGAATTAGTAGACTAAGCAGTGAGACTAATATGAGTTAACATGTTCAAAAAATTATTTCGTTTGCCATTGAGACTTGTAATTATCAATTATATAATATTCGTTGAGAAGATATGTTTCTTAATCACCAACAAATGCCAACCTCCTCAGATTACAAACAGAAACAACATAAATACTATGTTTAAGCAATGACTCTATTCTTTGGTGCATGCAACATGGTTGATGAAAATATCAAGAGCTTCATAGTGTGTTGCCAATGTCAATAACAAATCGATATTTCACATCTGCTTTCACCAGACGCTCCATTGCCTTGTTCAAATAATCAATAGGAATAACCTCAATATCAGGCTTTACATCGTGTTTGGCAGCAAAATTAATCATTTCTTGCGTCTCCTTTATTCCTCCAATGCAACTCCCAGCTACCATCTTTCTCGCTGCCAATATATACAATTCATGTTTTCATTGTAACAATATTCATGAAATCATGATTATAAAATTAATACATGCATGTTTGGAAAAGTTATTTGTATACATACCTACAACTAAAGGAAAGGCAGATAGCTCCAAAGGCTTATCAGGTAAACCAACAATGACAAGCTTCCCATGAGTCTTCAACAATTCAAGCAGAGGGAGCAGAGGATGAACTGCAGAAACTGTGTCTATTATACCATCCAAGGTGCCCTTTGCAGCCTAAATCCAAAAATACCCATTAGAACTTTAGCAAACTAAACCATCTTTCAAATTTCAAAATAATACAAAGCAGATTTTAAACCATACTACTTGTTAGGCTTTTGCAATTCACTTCTGATAAGTAGTACTAGACACAGACTTCTGATAAAAAAAATTGTTGAGTATGCACAACTTTAATTAAGATGAAATTTAGTTTTAGTGAAGTACCAACACAAGTTTAATTGTTTTTATTCTACACTGAAATCGGACACCACACACAACTTCTGTTTAAACTAGATTTCATCTTAATTAAAGTTCAACATATTCAACACAATTTCAAGCCCTCTTCCAAATCGTGTTCTGCATCACCACTGCTTATGAGACACAACTCACCCATGATAGTAAATAGTTGTACTAGTTTGGAGCAAATACCCTACTTGTTAATATATGATTTTGGTTTGAAAATAGATTTTGTAAAATAATATAGAAGGGCTAGAAAAGGGTAAGTACCTGCATTTGATCTTGCTCTCGACTGACCACAAATGAGTCAGCTCCAAGATGCTCAATGGCTTCCTTCCTTTTGTTGGGAGATGTGCTGATTACAGTGACCTTAGCCCCAAAAGCTTTGGCAAACTTCACAGCCATATGGCCAACACCACCAAGACCAACAACACCCACATGTAGATCTGGCTTTGCAAGTCCAAAATATAAGAGAGGGCTATAGACAGTGATCCCAGCACATAAGAGAGGAGCAGCAGCCTCAAGAGGTAGGCCATCAGGAATGCTGATCACAAAGTGTTCATCTACAACCACCATATCAGAGTACCCTCCTTGTGTGATGCTTCCATCAATATCCTTCGATCCATACGTCAGAACCATTCCTTGACAGTAATTCTCAAGATTCTCACCACAGCTTTTGCATGATCTACATGATTGAACCATGCACCCCACACCCACCTTCTCACCCACTTTGAACTTTCCAACTTTGCTTCCTACCTCTATCACTTCACCTGCAATCTCGTGCCTACGTTTTTGGTACTCAAATTAGAAACAATCTAATTAACATTTCCTTTTCATCTTTTCAAATCATACTATGAACTATTTATGTCAACAAAGTTACAGAACTCTTTCTTGTTTCAGAAATTTGTGTTTGAAGCTTGTTGAAACAGAGTTAAAAAAGTGGAGGAAGCATTAGCATACCCTGGTACGAGTGGATAAAAAGATTGACCCCAATCACTCTTTGCATTATGGAGATCACTGTGGCATACACCGCAGAACAACACTTTGATTGCTACATCTTTGTCTCCTGTTTCCCTACCCCATTAGAAAAGAGAACATGAGAAGCATGAAACATTTTTGAAGTTGGAAAATTGAAGAGGTTGAAATGAGTACCTTCTGGTGAAGTTGAAGGGGGAGAGAACCCCAGATGTGTCTCTAGCTGCCCATCCAATAGCCTTCCTTGCATGCTCCAGTCCTGGTGTAACAGCCATTTGAATGTGTTCTACTCAATTCTGAAGGAACACAATGATCACGGGTGTAACTCTTATAGGCACTCAAAGATGAGATATGTGATTCACAATGCTTCACCTATTCAATTATTAATACGAAAAGTGCTCACTGTGTTTTCCTTTTCATGTCTTTTTTGGAAAATGTTTCTTGGAAACTCTCAAAAGAGATATCATATAATATTACTGTTGCCAGTGAAAATTATACATGTTCCAATATATAAAGAAGAAGAGAAGGGTGACGTTTTGTTGACACTCGAAAAACATATTATAATAATATTTTTAAATTAAAAAATAAAATAAAATAATAATAAAATAATTTATTATAATGTGAAGTGTTGTTTTCATTGTTACTGTTGAGGGTGGAACCTATAAAGAAAGAGACTCTACATTTAAAGTTATACATATTAGCATATTTTGTGATCTAACACTATATTAGAGCATAATTGAAGAAGATTATACAACCAAATTGACAAATTGAAGGTCGTCTATTATAAGAAAATTATTAAATGAAAATTAATTTTAAAGGTTAAAATAATTAGTTATTATTTGATTAAATTAAAAACTATTTTATAAAAAAAATTATTAATATTTAAAGTAGTTTATATTTTAATAAAAATTATAAAATAATTTTAAATTGATATTTAACTATTAGTTATTTATTATTTTATATTTTAAATTAATTTTTATTAATATTTTTAAACACTAATTTAAAATTAAAATATTAATTACTAAAAATTAGATAACTAATTTAAATACTAATTAAAAATATTTTAAACTTTTTATTGATAATAAAATAATATTAAATTTAATTAATATAGTAATGAATTATTTTTGTTTTTAAATTTATTTATTATTTAATAGTTTATTTTAGTGTTGGTATGCATCACTTAGTGTTTATTTCATAGCAATTGAGAATCTGGTATGTTTGGAAGTGAAGAATTAATTGTTGGTGTTTCTAAGTGACTCATAATAGAGATGTTGGGTAGATGAAACAGTTGTTGGGAGGTAATAATTGTTTCATAGGAATATTGTTTATATAAACTATTTTTTTAATTATACAAATATGTATTTATAAGGGCCATAGAAAAAACATATATGAATCATTATTCTGGTTTTTCTTAAGCATACTTTCCACGTTTTCATTCCCAGCTCATAAAAAGAAAAGAAAAACGTTTTCATTCCCACATATATCAAGGGAAGAGTAACTAAGAAAAACAGGAAAAAAAATCAATTATTTGTATTAGGAAAAAAAGTGTAAATATAATAAAAGTGTATATGAGAAGATTTATATCAAAAAATAAAAATAATGTAATAAAGTATTTTATATTAAAATTTGAATATAACTATATATATTTAAAAAACCTATTTTCTTATCAATTTGGTATCTTTTAAAAATAATTGTGGAATTTTCGATATGAAAATGTGGTTTGATACTTGTGGATACTCCGTTAAAGATTTTTGTGAAATTTTAAATAAAATCATTTCAAAATTTTAAAATATAAATTAAAGTAAAAAGTAATTTTAAAGTACAATAAACAAGGGTGAGACAGAAAAAGAAAGTGTAGATTTCTTTTACTTGGTATTAAATCATGTATCCAAAACAATAGTTTCTATGCCTATTCATCTTTAGTAAAAACAAGTAAATAAGTACCAATAAATAAAATAATAATATTTTAATAACTTTTACTTTATATTTAACTTGGTAGAAATTTTATTCTAATAATATAATATTTAAAACGTAAGTTATGAATTTAAATATTTATAGTATTATATTATTATAATTAGTTCTGGAGCAATGATATTAAAAAATAACTTTATTGAAAGAAACAAAGTATTACAGTTCATCCTCGAAAATTTAAAAGTTTTATGTAGGTTAGAATTTTGTGAGGTGCGTGGTCCACACTTGCTCAGAAAAATGTTATTCTCTGCTGCAATGCATGCACGTGTTTTTCGAGGCTAGATAATCAGTTGATTCAAAGACGCAACTATAACGAGTGGATCAAAATTAATAATCTTATTATCTAATTTATTTATTGTATAATAATATTAAACAAAAACTCAGTTAGGCATGTAAGGGGAGATGAATGCTTTTAGATGCTTTGCATGAAAGAAGAAAAAGTTACATAAGCATTTATAAATTTACATTTTTATCTTTTATATATAATAAAAAATAATTTAAATTACTTAATTTTATTTGATTTTATTTCATGTAAACTATAAATATTCAAAAAATATTTAATATATTCATAATGAAAATAAAAAATACTTATATACCTTAAAATATAAATATATTTATAATAAAAAAATATTAGTATAATAACAAAAGTAATTATCATTTATTTCTTATTTTTATACACAAAGTTAAATTTATAATCTTATAATTTACACAATTAAAAATAATTTAAAATATTTTTACAACCATTAAATTACTCACATATTTCAATAAACTTTCTTCACACATTTACTCTAACATATCTCAATCCAAACACCCTCAACTTTCTTCACACTTTCTTCTCAAATCTTCACATTTTCACTTCCCCACACCCTCAATTTTTCACTTCCTAATCCAAACAAAGCATTAAGGGTGAGAATACTTTTCACTTATTTTTTTTAAATAAAAGTTTTTGTGTTAGACATCACTATGCAACTTAAGATCTCGGTTAAGCTAACACTTCAAGTAACAAAAAAATTATTTGTCATCACATGAAAAAAATATTATTAAAGAAAGAAAAAAGAAAGAAAATACAAAAAATACGGGAACTAGACCAAAAATCATATGTTAATAAAAACGATACATAGGTAGACTATACCTATTCATAAAGAATTTTAAGAACAAACAAGATGGAAGCATATAATATCAATGAAAAGATTCTCTATGAATAAATCCTAAATTAGTCAACTTATCAGCACACACACTTCCTTCACGAAAAGTATGAGTAACCCTAAACCTAATTTTCTTACGGTAATTAAGACAAATATTTCATCGATTACGAAACATCCAGTGAACATTTGTCATAGCAGTAAACGCACAAAAAGTTCCAATAAATTCTCTCATACTCCCACGAAAAATACCTCCACAAGTAACAAGACCAGGATATCCCTAGCAGTCTCATCAATGTTAACTTTAACCCAGCCTGATGAAGAAAACTTCCATATGAGGACGTAGAACTTATTCATAGATTAATAATTTAAGAATTGTTCTTGTTAAAAGTAATATGTTTATTTTTTAATCTAATCAAAATGCAATGATAGTATTTTTTTTTCACTATTTAAGAGATGATTAATTATTTGTTTTTGTTAGGGTATTTTCTAAAGTTTAGATAATCGTATCAATATATCACTTATTAGTATAATGGTATAATGTAAGACTTCCAATGATTCATAAGTACTTAATATTTTGTAAAAGGATATATTTGATTCAGACGAAAAAAAGAAAAAGATGAAAATTGACAAAAATGAAAAAATAAATAAAAATCAAATTATTACTTGTTTAATAAATTAATAAAACTATTTTAAAACTTTAATTTAATTGATTTAGGGGCTAAATTATTTGAATTGTATTATAACTATTATATCCTTCACTTTATATAATAAAAACAAAAATTCCTAGGAGTAAAAAGTAACTTTCTATATTTTAAAATTTTGTATTTGTTGTCCTTCATCCTTTTTTTTCTAAAATATTTTATTCTTCTTATGACCTTTATTTTTATTGATGTTTTTATCAATAAAGTATGAGTTTTTGTTTGAATTAACATTTTACTCGATTGGGTGAAGATTAAAAAAATAAAGAAAGGAAAAACTAATAAAAAGACAGACTATTTAAATTGAGAGTAATGAGTAAAAATAAGTAAAATAAAATTTATAATATATATATAATTAATGTGTAAGGATTAAAAAATAGTTTTATATTAAATTATATAATTAAAATAGTATCTTAATATTTTATTATTAATATCAAAAAATTAGTTATTTATGTTTTATTTTAAAAGAACAAATTTTTTAAAGAACTTCTTTTCTATGTTTTTTTTCTAGATTTTTTATCAGGTCTTTAGGTCACTTTTGGATTTCAATGATTAGAGTAAAGTTATTTTTATCAAAATTTTGTTTAGAATAAGTTCTTTTATGGTCCGTTAGACGAGAATTTCCTTCATCAGGTTGAGTTAAAATTAACATTGATGGGGCTGCTAGAAGATATCCTGATCTTGTTACTTGTGGAGTTATTTTTCGTGGGAGTATATTGGAGCTTTTTCTGCGTTTCTTGAAGTTCATATTGTTCTGGTTGCTGAGTTTTATGAGATTATACATGCTTTGGAGGAAGCTAAAAAAATGCGACTTACTAATGCCTAGCTGGAATGTGATTCTGCTTTGGGTTGAGCTGTGTTTCCTGTTAGGACCAATGTACCTTGGATTCTTCATAATCGATGATTGTCTTAATTACTGTGGAAAAATCAGGTTTAGGGTTACTCATATTTTTTCGTGAAGGGAATGCGTGTGCTGATTTAGGGTTTTAGTAATATATTCAGATCATTGATGAAGATCATTTATCCTTATTTTTTTTAGGAGTTAAAAATATTTATGAGTACTCATACTTTTAATGAGGTAAGAGAAACTAGTTTTAAAGAATAGTTGATGGGTTAGTTAGAAGGGAATAGGAATACTCATATGCATTACACAAAGATGACTACAAACCAAAAAAATACTCATTTATATCTTGCAATGTTGGCCTATTTAATATAACACAGACATTATTTACATGTATTGTCGTTGTGTATCCACTTTTTTAAATATTATCTATAATAATATATATTATAAGTTTATAATAATGATATTTTTTTCAATTAATATATAGTAAATTTATAAATATTAGACATATAATAAGTGTCCAAAATTATAAATTTTTTAATTAATTTTAATTTACTTATCACAAAAAAACTGTTGGTAGTTGTCAATATAAAAAATGGGTAGCAAATAGTAGAAATATTGGACCAAACATGTGGGCTAATATTGTTTAAGAAAGCTGATGGTGGAAATATGAAAAAGGAAGTGCCGAATAACAAAAATGCAGGACAAAATAAGTTGGCCCGGATTTTAAGAAACTGATGAATGCATAACAAACTCGAGTGGCAAATAGCAGAAAGGCTGGGCTAGTCTAATGGGCCCAGGCTCTTTGGGAAAAAAGCAAAAGGGGTACGTATATAAGAAATTTGGGCCACAAAGCAAAATGGGCCTGATTGTAAAACAAACAACCATGACTTTCTAAATCCTACGTATTCTCCCAAATCAATGGCAAACGACACTGTACCATGTATATCCCAAACCTTTTGCGCATGACAACATACTTCATTAACATGAAAAGCAAATAAAAGCCATAAAGCATCAAAGAAATTACTGCAAATAAATCAACATAAAAAAACATTCCATAATATATAAATTAAGTATAAATTTAAATTTTATTTTTACACATTACTTGACTAAATATAAAAACATTTCATAATATAATACTTAATTAAAACTAAAGAAATTTTATAATATAATACTTAATTAAATATCAAGACATTTTTATAATATATTGAATGTAAACCTAGGTTTTACAAAATTATTTGTAAAGAAAATGAAAGAATTAAAAAGAAACCAGGAAATAAGAATTGTATCATAATCTCGATAAGCATTAACCTTTAAATATTTAAATTTGCAACAAAGTCTAAATACATCCCTAAATATAATTATTAATGACGTAATATATATTAAGATAGCAACTACATCAATCCCATTCACTGGCTAAATCCAAAAGCACACAGTAAAACTTCCAATGAAACTAAATATGGAGTGGACAACATAGGCAAGATCCTTATTTAAAGCAAAAGGGATGATGAAAATATTAAGAACTTGACTTGAGTGTGTTGCCAATGTCAATAACAAATCGATATTTGACATCTGATTTGAGGAGACGCTCCATTGCCGTGTTTACATAATCAATAGGAATAATCTCAATATCAGGCTTTATATCGTATTTGGCAGCATAATTAATCATTTCTTGAGTCTCCTTAATTCCTCCAATGCAACTCCCAGCTACACTCTTTCTATCTGCAACCCAAATGCAATATTTACTTCTTTTCATTGCAACAATGTTCACAATCATTATCAAAATTAGTAGTTAATTTGAATTCAGTTGCATGCATACCTAGTAAAGGAAAGATGGGTAGTTCCAAAGGCTTATCAGGTAGACCAACTATCACAATTTTCCCATGACTCTTCAGCAAATTAATCAGAGGGAGCAGAGGATGCACTGCAGAAACTGTGTCTATGATACCATCCAGGGTGCCCTTTGCAGCCTAAGTAGAAAAATGACCATTAGAAAGAAACTGTTCCTCACAGATACAAAAATTAAAGTAATGCAAAACAGAATTTAAACCATACTATTTATTGATACATAATCTATGTAACATAAATGATTATGATTTGGGTTTGATAACAGTTTTATACAAGAATTATGGAAAGGTTCGAAAGGGTAAATACCTCCATCTCATCTTGATTACGACTGATGAGAAATGAGTCAGCTCCAAGATGCTCAATGGCTTCCTTCTTTTTGTTGGGAGATGTGCTGATTACAGTGACCTTAGCCCCAAAAGCTTTGGCAAACTTCACAGCCATATGGCCAACACCACCAAGACCAACAACACCCACATGCAGATCTGGCTTTGCAAGTCCAAAATATAAGAGAGGGCTATAGACAGTGATCCCAGCACATAAGAGAGGAGCAGCAGCCTCAAGAGGTAAGCCATCAGGAATGCTGATCACAAAGTGTTCATCTACAACCACCATATCAGAATACCCTCCTTGTGTGATGCTTCCATCGATATCCTTCGATCCATACGTCAGAACCAATTTTGAACAGAAATTCTCAAGATTATCACTACAGTTGCCGCATGACCTACAGGATTGAACCATGCACCCCATACCCACCTTCTCTCCCACCTTGAACTTCTCTACCTTGCTTCCTACCTCTATCACCTCACCTGCAATCTCGTGCCTACGTTTTGGTGCACAAATTATAATACAATTTATCATTAACACTAGTAGACTTGTATAATTTGTCATCCATAAACAATAACATTATCTAATGACTATCAAAAAGTGACTATAAGAAATCTTGTTTCTTCTGGGGACCATCCAATGACTCTCATTTTCAGTCTTTGCACCCATTTGAGTTGTAGCTTAGCCATTTTCTTTCACATTTTGAAATCATACTAAAATTTGTTTACATAAATAATTTACAGAACTCTTTCTTGTTTCAGAAGGCAGAAAATTTGGCGCTTGAAGTTGGTGGAAAAATAGTAAAAAAGCTGAGGAACCATACCCGGGTACGAGTGGATAAAAGGATTGGCCCCATTCACTCTTTGCATTATGGAGGTCTGTGTGACATATACCGCAGAATAACACTTTGATTGCTACATCTTTGTCTCCTGTTTCCCTACCCCATTAGAAAAGAGAAGATGAGAAGCATGAAAGATTTTTGAAGTTGAGGAATTGAAGAGGTTGAAATGAGTACCTTCTGGTGAAGTTGAAGGGGGAGAGAACCCCAGATGTGTCTCTAGCTGCCCAGCCAAAAGCCTTCCTTGAATGCTCGAGTCCTGGTGTAACAGCCATTTGAATGAGTTACCCTGAAAAATTGTGAAGAAAGTGAAGCAGCATGGTGAAACTTAAAGGCACCAGAGACCCAATCATTAATTATGAAGCACGTGCGTGGGGGACACACCTTTCTTTTCTTTCTCTTTTACTACGTGTTTGTTGAGAGGGTGAAGATTATAATTTTACATATATCTCTTTTATAAAATTATATAAAAATGAATGCAAATCTAATTTCGTCAATAATTTTATGAACATTTTATAGTATTGAATTAGACTTACTTTATTTATAATATGATATTAAAGTTATTTCAAACTTATTCTAGTGAATATTTATTTAACTTATAAAATAATTCGTATAATATGTTATCTCACTTATAAACTGTTAAAAGATGTGTTAAAAGAAGATTTCGCATTAAAATTTGGAATAAATAATACAAAGATGGAAGAACATCAACATCAAAAGATTTTTTTTTATGAGCATTAAATTTGGTCTCAATTCCAACGAGTTGGACTTTACTGTTAACTACATCATCATTGAGAAGTGTGTGGAAGTGAAGAAGTATTGTGTTTATTCCACAAGTTTCTAAAGATGGTGATGTTAGGTATAGACATTATTAAAAGGTCTTATCTTTAAAATTATAGAATTTTAATTTAAAAATATATATTTTTAAGATTTACAAAAAATATCAATAAATAGAAACTCGTCTAGACAATTCTCGTGTGTTTTTAGTTAGGCACGTGATTCATTGAGACGCGAAGATGATAAACTTGTTCAAAATGATAAATTTTAGGTAGTAGAAAAGAAAACAACGACATTATTCTTCATATAAAGAGAAAAGAGCAAAAGAGTGAAAAGTAGAAAAAAATTGTAATTAGTTTAATATATAGAAAAGTTACAAAAAAAATATTTATAAAATAACAAACTTATTGTTATTATAATAACTAATTTTAATTAAATAATAATTATAATTTTATTTTATTAATATCTTATTATTATTGTATTATTTATAAATTATTATTTATATGTTATTATAATCTTGAAAATTATCTTTATGTACTCGTGATGAGTCTCGAATACTCCTCTTAAATGACGAATCCGTGTCGAACATATGACACTGATACTCGTAGAACATGTTTCGGTGAATTATCAATTCTAAAAATATTTGTTTAACACAATTTTTAAATATATATATATATATATTTTTTTCTAAAAACTCAAATTTATTTTATAAATATTTAATAAAATTATAAAAATAAGGAACAAATCATTTTGAATTAGCAATAAAAACATCTTTTTATAAAAAAATTAAAAAATACTTATACACATAAATTTTTATTATTAATTTATATAATTAATAATTATATAATATATATAGATTCGTATTTTCATATTTTAAATTTTAGAGATTATACATATTTTTATATTCATATACTATATACTATCATTGATAATCTATCGTACCCAAGTTTTCTTCTTTTGTAGTCAAATCATTGTATTATCCACAATAATTTTAATTAAATGAATAAAAAAATATAAAGAATAGTGTTAGAGTGTTTGTTTCTAGTTCCTTCTCCGGATTTCCATGAGTTGCTTTGACCTGAGGGTAGGGATGTGATTATGAATGTTGTGAGGTGAGTACACTAAGATTGCTCATAACTTCTTACTGGTGCATTCATATTTGTCATTGACCGGTAAGTTGATTTACCAAACACCTACAATTTCTACCTGCTACATCACAAAATAACTTCTTGTAAAATATTACAGAAAATAACTTTTTGTGGAAGGGTGGAAATATTTTTCATTTATTCGTAAACTAATATTTAAAATTAAATGCTTGGTTAAAAATAGATGTTTGCTTTTTAATTTAATCAAAATACAATGATAATATTTTTTACACTTTTAACTACTTTCAGCAAATTAATTATTCATTTTTTGTTTAATTACTTTCTAAATTTTACATAATCATATCAAATTATTAATACAACTTCGTAGGAAGTACTTCCACTTGTTTCTGTAACAGTATAAAATTATATATCATACCAGTGGATAATATATGTAAAATTAATCAATATATATATGTATTAAGTATATATATATGTTTTATAATCATTATTACATTTTTTACATATATATACACCTTACTTCTTCACTTTTTAACACTTTTTAATGTTTTTAATGTTCTGTAAAATTATATTTACTTACGCATATATAGTGTCTTACTTGATAAATCCTAACCTTACATATTATTACTTTTCATATATTTATAAATCTTATGTTTTGCATTTAATTTTTTACAAAAATTACTTCGGAGATAATTATATACTTTTACAATTAAATAAAATATTATTTTTATTTAAAAATATTAGTTTTCAAATTTTAATCTTTTTGTAATTTTTATTATTTCAATATTTTTAAAACACTAGTTTTTTTTCTTTTTTTTATAGTTTTCAAAATTTAAAATATTACTTTTGACATTCATTATATTTTTTAAAACTTTATTTATTTATTGAAAACATTTTCCCCCTCCCTCTGTTGTCACTCTAACTTTATTGATCCCTCTGTCATCACACTGTGTCAATGTAAAATTACCTTTATACAAACACACAAAAAAAAAAAAAAATTCATTAAACAAACACTTTTAAAGTTTTTACAAACTCATAGTATACTACACTGTATTTTCCCTAGTCTAATGTCTTGTTGATCTAAGGTACAAGAAAAGACACTTTGTGTGTGTAAATCAAACATTCAATTGAATCTAAGTAGGTCTTTTGCTCCATTAAGTCCTTCTATGCTTCAGGTCTTTCCAAACGGATGTAATCATACATAATGGCTTGGAAAGGACTTGTAACTTTTGGTTGCCTCAGATAAATGGTGTTCACTCCTTCCACTAATACATTGCTTCTTACTTCAACACTGTAAGGCCAATACAATCCATGGATGCCATGTCTTGCTACGGCATTATCTTGACCTATTGATCCAGTAGAAAAGTGTGGAGGACGAGCCAAAGGGTTATTGAACCTAAACTAATAACACATATAACATAATGTTAGTCAAATAGCTTCATACCAAACTCAACAACTATGAACACACACTCATGATATCTCAACTTACCACCAGCTTAGAACGTGTAGCTGAGGCCAAGGCCAGTCGCAATGTGTAGCTGCCTCTCATAACAAATGGGAGATGGAATTTAATCTCCCATGCTGTTGGCTGAAATGTGTTGTTTCCTATTTTCCTACATTTTGAGTCAAAGTGTAAATTAAATCTCAACAATCAATAGCTATGCATAGTTATTTGATCAATAAAATTATTACATTGGTTACCTGGGAACCTGAGCATAAAACCAATCTCTGCTATAATCATTCACATCAACATTGTAAGTGAGGTCCTCATTTGGATATAACTCATTGTAGCGGTTCCATAATCCATATTGTCTGAAACTGTTTGTGGGAAAATTAATGTTAAGAGAAACTGAAGATGGTATGCAGATCAAAATCAAAAGCTTAAGCAGTTGTTCATTGAGTTTTGGACTAACTTGTGTAATGGTTTCCCAATGTATAATCGGTTTATGAGGTTAGGATAAGGATTTGGAACGTGGAACTCTGCAGCAGAGCGATCTGGGATGCCAATTTCCCACACAGTTGGTCCATTTCTTGGAGGATTGTATATGAGTGAACCTAATTGGATAATGCATCCTATGATACAGAGTACAAATATGTTAGTGAGAATAATCTGGTACCTAACAATCTTATGTGAAATTGGTGAAAAGTTATGTACCTGGTGTTATGGTTATGATAGTGCTATATTTATAGTCTCCAAAAATACCAGGAATCCATGCATATAAATTGTAGTCTCCTGGTACAATATTTTCAATTGTGAAGTTGCCAACTTTATCAGCTCGAGACCAGAATTGGTAACCCTGTAAGAAGTGGGAAGAGCACATGTTTTTAGTGTCTCATTTGTTAGCTTTTGTTTTCTTACATTTTAGATAGATTTTGTTTTCTTACATTTTAGATAGATTATACATATGTTCATGGATAGATTATACGTATATTCGTGTTTATGTCTGTGTTGTATCAGAATCAGAGTGTCTGTGTTATATATTGGAACATGATAGAAAATAGAAATACCTTGCTTTGTCTTTCCCATGATCCCACATCTCCGGGCAGAGCCAAACCAATATAAGCATTGTGGCCATATACAAATTTCCCTCCTTTAATGTGTCTGGTGGTAAAGGCAAGCAACATTAATCTTTGATATCAGAAAAGATTACAAAATGAAATATAATTTCATGAACATGTACCTGTCTTGAACAAGTAATCGTCCTTCCACTCTTCCCCGTTTATTGGCTGGGACAAAATCCTCTGACTTAGGAAAATCATAAGGCCATCTATTGACTTCCTCAGATAGCTACGTGAATAAAAAGAAATCATCAATCACATTAACCTCTAATATAAGCACATCTTTAATGTGATATTTAAGTGTTGTTAGTTGTAGTACCTGTAGTACAGCATCACTCCAGAGGACTTGCTCTGAGCCATGAACTCCAGAAACTGAATTGAGATAAGCAAAAACAGGACCATAAACTTTCTTGAAGGGTTCCCCTTCGTGTAATCTCATGGTCACTTCCTTCCCAGCGTAGTGAGTGGTATGAAGTATCTAGACATAAATAAAATCATCAAATTATATATGAAGCTGCAATAAGCACAAAAGGATAATGATAGAAATCATCAAGTAGTTCATGCATACGAATAACTATTATTCTTTGTTGTGGATTTGAGTTAAACAAGATATGAGTTTTGAACTTACATTAAGGGTGACAGGGCCAACATGAGAAGTGAGGCCTTGCCTAATTGGACCACCACTACGAAACTCATTACTTGGTGTGATCATCCAAAAGCCAACTGAGTTATTAGTCTTGGAGTCCAAGTTAATCCACCCATGAACTTTATTGTCTTTGTTAGCACAAGAGTATTGATATTTGTCATCAACCTGATCATAGCCGAATCAAAAACAACATAATAATAAAAAAAAATATCACTTTTAAGATCAAAATTAACTTTTTTATAAAAAATATGAAAAGGGTTTTTGAAAAAAGTAGAAAGGGTACCTCTCCTTGAAGTTCAGGGTTACTGGGATGGGTGATTAGAACAGCTTCAGGATAAGCAAGGGGTTGCCCTGTAGATCTATCTTCTGCTGTTGGCATGAGTCGCTGCCTATCATCTGCTATAGCCATGTAGTGGAACCTGTGCAGGTGAGATTTTAAGATTATGATTATAAAGAATATGTTCATATGTATATTCATGGCACTGCTTTTCTACTTACCTGTCCCTTTGCAGCTTGAAAACAATCCTAATGTGATCAATCTCCGTTGCAGGAAAATCTTCAGGATGCTCAAATATACCATATATGTATAATCCTGAACTACCTCTTCGTAAAATATATCTGCAAAGTTGGACCATTTCATACCTCCTACATTCACACAAATTAAACTATTTTTAAATAGTTCAGAAAAACCTAAACAAAATTACCTTTTGTCTATGTTTAAAGGGAGAGTTGAGCTGTCCCTGTTCCACGTTCTGGAAAAAGAAAGTTCTACTTCATTCCCATTTGCCTCTATAACTGAAAATCTACTCCCTTCAATTCTGCAGATCCAACACATATATACTTAAATACTCATCATTCATTATGTTATTATCAAATCTATGATGACATCATGAACTCATAAATTTATATATATGAATGTAGAGAAAGGCTTACCCCAAAAGTTTTGAAGGGGTTCCTGGTGCATTCCACACAATGTCAAAATACCTGCAAAGATGAAGGACTTTAATTATTTGTGTAAGTTAAATAAAAGCTTAATTTGATTCTTGCTTTGGATTTTGAAAAACACATATTAAAAAATTGACTTTAAGCTTAATTCAACTTTATAAAACCGGTTTAGCAGGTGAGGTTTGTATCCTCAAATATACTATGTGGATGTCCTAATCTGTTAATGTGAGATCTCCAACACACCTCATTGAGACTGTCAACTCATGCGCGATATTACATATTGTGAGTGGTTGATAAGACCAACAAACAATTGCCAAGATAAATTCAAAATGACTATAATATCATATTAAGAAGTGGACTTTAAGTCTAATTCAACCTCTGATTTATGAGATGAGATTTACACCGATTTATATACTATAAAATGCTCTAATATCTAATCGAAGTAGAATCTCGGATAGCTAAACTTAGTAATTAGTAACTGAATATAGTTAAAGACGCCATAGACATACCCTCTGTTATTAAATTTGTTGCGACCTTCAAGCACATTGCTTATTCCATTGTATGAAATTCCAAGGATAATGCCCTCAGGATTTGAGAAAGTTACACGAACGATGCCATTCTGCACTGTGATCTAAGAACAACGCAATCCAAAATAAATTGATTAAAGTTGCCGAATTTCGTTACAGTTCAAGTAATTGAAGGAATTTTAACACTTCAAATTGGAAATTTTAATACCTGCTTGTTATCTATATGCAGTTTAACTTCAGGATCATTAAATTTTACTTCAGAACTTTTGAACTCTCTTAAACTCCTGCAATTGCAAAGATAAAGTTGAGTGAACAAATCAGCAAAATAAAACCATCAATGTCATCTCATTATCTGAGAACACTTATAGCACTCATAAAATCATTAAATAAGAACTTATGATTATTTTGTATGTCCAAGGTTATTTTAAAAGAAGAATCAATTGCATAATTGATAATTTTGTAACAAAATTATAAAAACTAAAAGTAATTTCTTTTATAATTTAGTCTGTTCTTCAAACTTATATAAATTAAATAACTTTTTATTGATATAAAATTATATATAAAATTCTATTTAATATATATTGAGACCCCTTTTCTCTCAAAATTGGTATTAAAAAAACAAATATTATGGAAGAGATGGCAAGTTTTTATTGAAAAACATGTTAATAGTTAGTGTTTTAATTTGTGTTTTTTTTAAGGTATTGAGTTTAAAGCTTCATATATTTTTAGAGAGGTAATAACAATGTTTGCCTTCTAGTTTTTGTTTAGATTTTTTTCTATAATAAATATAAACTCTCATTGTATTGTTTTGGAAGGTTCTTTTTTGTTAGATCTTTATATTTATTTGCATGAGACTGATGAAATCTCCTATTTTTATTTCTTTTCTTCCTTTCTTAGATTTATGGATATTTTTCTATGTGATGCTTGAAATATGTGTGTCAATCTAACTGAAATGTCATATTTTATCTTAAATGTCTATCATGAGTTTTATAAAGAAATGGATAAAATATTTTTTTTATCTTTTGTATTCTTATCCTAAATTGACTTTCGTCTCTAATTCAAATTTTATACCTCCTTGATATTTGTAGTTAAGAAACTATTAAAATGTGTTATTATTAGCTTTTCTTTTTACATTATAAACAAATTTTCAGTATGAACTAAGGATTCATTTAATAGTTTTCTTTTTAAAAATAAAATAAATCAAAAGTCTAAATTTTAGATTGAAAAAAAAAAATTTGTGTTATGGTAAAAACACATGTAACCCAAAAAAAATTGTATGCACCAAAAGAAAACACAAAATGAAATATAGAGACTATTAAGTTAAAAAAATATAAAATATTATAGTAAGAGAAAAACCTTGAGGCACAGGCATTGAGTAAGAAGCAGAAATGTATTATTCCCCATAATAGGAGAAAACCACTTTTCTTTGTGAAAACCATCATTTTTATCTTAATCTCAAACCTACAAATCCAACCAGATGCTCCAATTTAATAAAGAAAGAACCTTGCAAAAAGTTGTACTAGGGTTGGATATATATATATACACTGTAGTAGAGATCAGTTAAGATTTTCTTTCTCTCAAAAAAGATATTATTTTATATATCTAAATATATCAATCTTTTTAAGATAATAACTAAACAACCATCGTTATCAGTAATGTATTATCATCAATAATAACTAATAGATTAGTTAGTAATTTATTAAAAAGATATAGTTTCATAATAATTAGATAATCATATAATTGAATTCAAGATGTGTTGCATCAATCTGGATACGAATAATAACTAATACGGTTGGTTAGTAATTTTTATTTTATTTTATAGAAATTAGATAATCATATAATTGAATTCAAATTGTGTTGAATTCATATGAATTTATTTATTCAATTAATAAAAGTATATTTTTTTAAAGTATAAATTATATATATTAAAAGGTAAAAAATATTACATATATAATCGTTATTTCTAAAATTCAATTTTTTTAAAATTCAAAATTTCAATTTTAAATAAATAATTATTATATTTATTATATTTTAATATTATAAAGGATAAAATTGAAAAATGAAATCTGTAAAAAAAATCTTCTTTACATATATTGTTATAGATAATAATTTTAATTTTACTAAATTAATGTATGACATAAATTAATAAATATTATTATAAATTTTACTATATATAAATTTATTTGTTAAATTATTACCATAACTGAGTATATTCTATATATTAATTATTATATATATATTATCGTTATTTCTAAAACTGGTAAGAAATTGAGTTTTTTTGTTTTCTTTTTCAAAATCAAAATTTTATAAATTTTTAAAAATTCAAATATTATTAAATTATAAAATTATTTTTATTAAATAATTATATAAGTAAATCATTTTTTTAAAAAAATTGTATGTAATTTCTTTATTGTGTACGTGGTTTTTTTTTATTAGAAATACTTATTTGAATTTGATTTTTTTTATTTAAAATGGTATGAAATTGGGTTTTTGTGATTTTTTTTTTAAATTTAAAATTTTCTAATTTTTTTAAAATTCATTTTTAATTTAAAATAAATTCATTAAATTTGTTATATTTTAATAATATAAAGAATAAATTTTGAAGACTATTTGTACACCAAAAAGGATATTTTTTTATATATATTGTCATAGATTAGGTAATATATTCTATATTTTTCATTTTCGCTCCAAAATTTATTAATTATTAACAATCATGCGCTCGACATCTCTTTTAACTTATATTTTTAAAAAACTATAATAATTTAATTATATGAGTGAAAGGTTAATTTATTTTATTTTAAAATGAATCAAATTTCTCTTGCATTATATATTTGAATTCTCATGAGAATATTATGAAGAGTTTTTCCTAAATACAGATATTTTAGTTATTATCACTTCCGTTAGGTCCTAGTCTGACATTGGACATTTAATTTTTTTTTTTCAAATATATTTTTTAATTTGATCAGCTATTAACAAAGTAAATCATTTTAAATATTTTTTTTATCTTTATATATATATAAATTTTATTTACTTATAAGATTATTATTTATTATCTTAAAAGTAGTTACTTTTTTATATTTGAAATACATAGTTTTGATATTTAAAAAGTTGTTATCACGTGGTCGCGTTTTTAGCACGACCCTTTCTTTTTTCTTTTTTACATTCTTAAAAAGAAGAAATACCAATTTTATAACTTATCTTAATAATATATACTAGTATTTTGAATTAAAATCTAAAAAAAATTATTAAAATATTGATTTATTGATTGTTAAGAAATAGATTTTGTTATTGTCTCTCTTCTCATACAAATTGATGGTTGCTTTTTTCTTTTGCTCTCTCACCTACCTCTTCCTTTTCTCCTTTTTCTTTCCTTTCTCCAATTAAAGGATTCTCTGTGTTGCATTGCATAGTAGTTTCTTTGTTGCATAAAAGAAAACACCTTTTTAATTATTGGTTGTTTTAAATTAAAATGAACAATTTATTCTTATATTAGTTACTTCTTTTTAGCTACGCACTCTTCTTACTAACTCTAAAGCCTTATTTTACTTTTGGTATTTTTGGTTTTGGTATCTTTTATAGTTGTGGGTGTACGTGGAGGAGGAAATCTTAAATCCAAAGACAGTGTAAAAGATCAAAGAATTCAAGAAAATGGCTAAAGTCTATGTATGTACGTGGGTGAGAGATAATCATGATAATCATATCAATGTCAATGGAGGTCGTTCTAGACGGATATAATCATACATTACTCCTTGAAAAGGATTCCTTGCTCTTGATTGCTTCAGATAGATGGTGTTTGTTCCTTTCAAAATTCGATCACTTGGTACATTAATGCTGAACAACCTATGCAATCCATGCAAACCATGCCTTGCTATGGCACTATCTCCTCCTATTTTCCCACTTGCAAAGTCTGGAGGATCAGCTCCAGGGTCATTGAAACGAACCTAATATCATTCAAAATCATTATCAACCCATGCTCTTACCACAAAATTGCTTAATCATGTCAAATTGCACACTATGTATGTACCTGCAGGTCAGCATCATTGGTACATGCCAATGCCAGTTGCAATGTGTAGTTTCCTCTTACTATTTGATCTGGATGTTCAAATATAATCTGCCATGTCGTTGGCTGGTATGTCTTATTTCCTGCGTTTCTGCATAAATTTGATGTAAGTGAGATCGTCAAATTTCATGATATCTAATAATTTTGTGCGAGCAAGTTTTTCATTTACTATTTAAGGATGATTTCTAAGTGATCAAGTGTCATTTTTCAACGCTACACAGACATAATACACTAAAGTTACCTTGTAACGTGAGCATAAAACCAATCCTTGTTATAATTGCTAACACCAACAGTGTAAACAAGATCATCATTTGGATATAAATCAGTGTAACGTTCCCACAACCCGTATTGCCTAAACCTGTCAAAAGTGGAGAAGGTGAAAAATTAGAAGAGTGGGAGACAGAAGAAGCAACTGTTAATTAATAAAGTAATGAGTTTTGGATTACTTGTCACTGTGCTGTTCGTTGTATAATTTGTTCATGAGCGTAGGGTAAGGGTCTGGTACATAGAATTCTGCAGCCGTGCGATCTGGGAACCCAATTTCCCATATGGTTGGTCCACTTCTTGGTGGAACATACACAAGTGAATCCAATGTGATCACTCCTCCTAGAGGTTCAAACAAGTAATTGTTCAGTTGGGCAAGTGATAACTAATTTTGGCCTGAACCCCACAAGAAAATCTGGGAAGAAAATTCTACCCTTTGGGACGGTGATTGTAACATTGTATCTGTAATCACCAATGAAGCCAGGAACCCATGCATACAAATTGTAGTCACCGGGAACAATATTATTAATCAGGAAAAAACCCTTTGTATCGGCTTGAGTCCAGAACTGATAGCCCTGTCAACACCATAAAATTAAAATCAAGTCCATTTTTAGAGCCTAACTAAAACAATTAAAGAAACTACATCAGTGACACCAGGTCCAAATATACCTTGCTTTCTGTTTGCCATGACCCTGTATCTCCAGGCAAAGCTAGACCAACGTAAGCATTGTTAGCATACAGAAGTCTACCTCCTCTGAAGTAACTGGTGAAGCAAGAAATAAAAAGAACATTAGCCTCTTTTATAGGTAGTAAGAAATTAAAGAAATAAAATGTGGGTACAAAGCATTGGCATATACCTATCTTTCACTAGTAATCTTCCCAAAACTATTCCCCTTTGACTGGGTGGAACGAAATCTTCTGATTTAGGAAATTCATAAGGCCAATTTCTGACTTCTTTGGCTTGCTGATTGGCAACAGAAGAAAACAAGAGCTTTAGTAACCTTTGATAAATAAGCAGAGATGGGTGGTGTTAGGGGTAACTGGTACCTGCTGCACAGCGTCTGACCAGAGGGATAGTGTTCCATCCTCGCGTGAAGCAGAGTTAACGTAGGCGAACACAGGGCCGAAAACCTTTTTATAAGCCTCCCCTTCTTGAAAGGCCATGGTTACCTCCTTCCCAGCATAATGAGTGCTCACAAACATCTACACACATTTCTATTCTAATTACAGACATATGTTTGATACTCTTACATTTTAAATATGAAAAATGTTTTACAGAAAAATCATGTAGCACTAACTAATATTTATCTTAAAAATAATCTTTAGTAGGACATACCTGGAGGGTAATGGGGCCAACATGTGAAGTAAGGTCTTGCTTGATGGGCCCAGCATTGCGGAACTCGTTACTTGGGGTTATCATCCAGAAACCCACGGGTGCATTGCCATCATCACTCACCCATCCATGAACAGTGTTGTCCTTGTTTTCACATGAGTACTGGTATTTGTCATCCACCTGAACCCAACACAAAAACCATCATTTCTTCAATCACGGGCATTTTAACTTTTAACCAACAGAGGAAAAACGCCAAACAAATATTGGCATATACAAGCATAAAAAATGAGTTTTTGATAAAAGGGAGACAAATTTTGTCCTTTATCACAAAATGAGATAGCTTTTTTAAAGGGAAAATTATGTTTTGACTACTCGTAGAATTATATACAATTTTAATCTAATAAATTTATAAATAAATATATATATAATAAAGAATAAGTTTAAAATTAAATAATATAAAAAAATATTATAATGTGGTTGAGTAAAAAAAATGTAAATTATTAATATATCATTATCATTCAACGTGTTAGTTTAAAGTGTACGACTTTTACAACTTTAAAAACACAACCTAGTTTGGTAACAAGGAACCAGTTTGGTAAAAAACCTCATTAAAAAATGTGCTGCATACCTCTCCTCTGAATTCTGGGTTGACTGGTCTGGTTAATAGAACTGCTTCAGGGTATGCCAAGATTTGACCAGTTTCTCTATCTCTCTTCGTTGGCATCTTTCTTTGCCTATCATCCGCCATTGCCATATAGTTGAACCTGTGCCGTTCATTTTTCCATTAGTACACCAGTTGCATTGCATCTTCTGTCCCTTTCAGAATGTTTAGTTACCCAAATTTACTATTTTACTCCACTCTAATTTTAACCATATTTTCATCTTACATGCAGAAAGAATCCACAGGAGGATTAAATTAGAATAAATGGAGAGATTTAAGAAGCAAGTGAAAGTAAAGTGCGTGTATTACTTGGATTTCTTGAGTTTGAAAACGATCCTAATTTGGTCAATCTCCACCGCAGGCCATCCTTCAGGGCGATCAAATATTGCATATGAATAAAATCCAGAATCACCACTTCGCAAAATGTATCTGCGTATAAAAGTTTGTTTGGTGTAACGCTAATTAGCTTATATAAACATACACATAGCTGTTATTAACATGTTCTGTTCTAACATGGTACCACCAGAGACTATGTATGACTATAACTTATAATCCACCTAATGTCAATGTTCATGGGGACACTTGAGCCATTCATGGATGATGTCCATGTTCTTGAAAATGAAAGCTCGACCATATTATCATCAGCTGCTATAACAGAAAAATTTGTCCCGACGATTCTGCAGAATGGTTCCAATTATAAATTAGTCTCGTGAATCAATAATTTCATACATGATAATAATGAAGAAGACGCAGAATTATACCTTTGAAAATTACTAGACTTTCCTGGCGTATTCCAAACCACGTCCAGGTACCTAGAAACAAGTATGATGCATTAGTTCCTTTGACTTTATGCCAAACTTGATAAAGTTGAATTTGTTGAGAAGTAGGTAAATACCCTCTATCTTGTTCTTCGTTTTCATCTGCGAGTATATTGTTAATTCCTTTATATGACATTTGAAGGATGTAACCCTCCGGTCTTGAAAATTTGACAGAAACAATACCATTGTCAACCACCAACTGAAAAAGTGAAAGTCCAAGGTCAAAAACGATGCACACGTTTCGGACCAAACCCACAAAATCTAATTAACCTGTGAAGGAGTTAAATTAACTCTTGGAAAAAGCCAGCTGGCATCACCTGTTGACGCTTCTTTGTATTCAGAATCACCGTAGAATTAGAAGGTGTCCATTCCGAGGGGTTGCTCTCCCTCAGCGTTCTTCTGGAGATGAAGGGCATGCACGCAAATAAAAATCTTATAAACACAAAGCGAAACAAACCATTGTTATGGACTATTGTTTGGGTTTGGAACAGGGCAACATTAAAAAAAACAAGGAACAAATGTATTAATGCCTGCAATTTAGTTAAATTCCTTAATATTTATTCCTATGCTTTGAACAGAACACGGAATATTTCATTACTGTTGTTGATGCAGAATAAAAGTACAAATATTGGAGTTGAAGAGAATCAATTTTTTTATTGAAGTGGCTACTTTTTCATTACCATAAACCTTAAAGTAATGCACTGATCTCATAAGGGGAAAAAAAGTGAACATAAGAATAACAAATAGATTTAACTTAAAAAACCTACTGAGGACATAAAATTCTAAAAGGATGCATGTGATAAGAAAGGGGACACACAAGACAAAGAAACCGTGACTCTTTCTGCTCATACCACATTCTCTCTCCTCATTTGTTTATTTTAAAATATAATGCTCTTTTTTTAACAATAAAAAGTATGAGGTATCTGAATATCCTTATTGTGAGAAAATATGAGTAAATATGTATAGAAGTGTGATGTTGAATATGGTTACCCTTTTTAAATTACTTTTCATAGAAAGAATGAAAACAACTACATCAAACTTAGAATGTTTTCTTTTCCTTTCCTTTGAATACTTTCATCTGGTTTGGTTGCTTTCTCTCTGACACAAACGTAAGAGGGAAGGAGATAAAATGCAGAATTGGCATAGACCAAAATGAGAAGCAAAAGAAGAGTAGATTAGAACAGAACCTAAATGATGTCTTCTCAGAAGAGGCACCGAGTAAGAAAACCAACCGCAGAGTCAATCCTAACCAGCAAAGCAAGAAAAATCGTTTGCTCCTCTTTCTCACCACCCTCCCCTTCATCTCTTAACAATGTGAACCTGCAAAAAAAAACATTACCTTCATTTCTAAACAGCTTCATGCAAGGCCTCGTAAAAGCAAATGAAAAACAATGCCAAAACGAACTTGTTAAAATTGCAAAAAACTAAGCTCTCATGAGAAAGAGAAATTTGAAAGAAATGGAGGCACGAACCTTCAGAATGAGAAATGTATTAAAACAATGGGAGATGAAAGGCCAACAGAGCAATATTCCGAGCGTTTTTTTTCCTCGGAATAGTTTCTCTAATGCTGTTATCTCCGTTTTGTTATTCTCCTTGGAAGCTTTAAAAAACGTGCTATCATTTGCACAATGACAACTGAATGGCCTTATATATATCTATTTATATAATCAATGGCCAACTCTAACTTCTCTTTCATGTTAAAAAAAATCCTTTTTTTTATTATAGTTTTTATTGCTAAAATGGGTTTGGTAAACCCCAGCCCCTCAGTTTCCACAATTTCACATTAAGGAAGTCTTCACTTTGGGGTACAACAGTCTTTCAAAAACCTATCATAGGTTAAATTATTTAAATATTTTTTTTATAAAAAAAATAATAAATAAATATAAATAACTTAATAGAAGAACCAGAATAAAAAAAAGAGAAGATCTTATTCCACATTCTATTCTAACCTTCCAACAGAAATTATCAATAAATTTTTACTCCAAAAAAGTAATTAAAAAGTTTATCATTAACAACAGAATCAATCAGAGTATATCGTCACAACAAACTCCAATATACATATAAATATAAACGGCTTACCAAATAAACTTAACATGATACCATTGAAATTATGTATATATGCCTACATTAGACTGAATAATATCTATTTTTTCATTTTTTTATAATTATAAAAATTTATTTTTGGATATCTGTATTGTCCTTAGAAGCAAGTTGTGAAGTATTGTTTAAAGGTAAAAACATAATTTCCAATAAGAATCCCAGCAGAGATGTAATCATGTTCCATGAAACAAAAACATTGACGATGAATGACTAGCCAAAATTGACCAAAGATGTTCAGTTATTGTAAATAAAATATGTTTGGGTTAATGAAGTTGTTTGTGCAGTTATACCAAATTGTTGACAAAAACAGAAACTTGATTGATATTAGACATGCCCAGAAGAACGTTTACTCTGATCATAATCCTTCTGGTAAATGGGGGGTGTTTGGTGTGTACCTAATCCTTAATGTCAGAAATTCATTTCAGGATAAGGGAAGAGGGTTCAAAGTTTCAGAAAATGCTAAAAAGGTAAGCAAAAGTCATTCTGAAGCTGAGAAAAATGGTTATTTAGAAGGCCTTCTGAACAAAGTTGGCAACCAAATCCACCTTCAAGTGATGGTGCCCTTTTACATGTGTGAATGGCACCCACTATTCCCTGTTGGGCACGGTTTACCAACAAAAGCTCATCCCGTGATGCCTTTTTCTTCATGTCACTGTTCAATTCTCAACACTATCTTTCTTCTTTGTGGGGGGATTCCTAGGACTAGCAGGTTCTATAAGTAAAATACATCATTTCAAAAGTGGACCTTTATTTAGTTTTTCATATATTCCATCCTAAATTCCATTCAAAAGATTAATGTTTCCAAATAATTCAAAAAAATCAAAACATTGTCCATATCAATTCATATGTGCTCATGAATTGAAAGTTAAGTGTATTAGTGTTTGAAGCTTTAGTATAAATTGTTCAAAACTCTTCTGAACATTGTTAGAACTCATGTATTGTTTAGAAGAAATAAATAAAAAATGTTTTAATATAGTCTCACATTTAGGAGTTGAGATTAAGAGTAATTTATATACTCCTTCAATCTACTGAGACATTTTTTAAAGACAAAACATAGAACACAAAACTTCAAAACGAATAATACTCAAATGTATTTTACTAAAAAGTAAACTTTAAGTCTAACTTAACCTCATAAAATCAGTTTATGAGGTGAGGTTTGCACCCACATAAGATAACATATTATGGATGGTCCGATAAAGATCACATATACAAATGTATCTTATTAAGAAATAAATTTTAAACTTAAGTGAACTTCATAATTTATGAGATAAGATTTGCACTCATTTATAATATAAAATTTCTTTAATCTAATCAACATAGATCTTATTTATTTATTTATTTATTTATATATATATAATGGAGTAATTAACAGAGTTGGAATGGAGTAATTAACAAGAACACCAACTACAAAATAAATATATTAAGGGACCAGATGGCACTTTTTGGTGTGCTCTAGGATGCTGAGCCACTTAGCAGTTAGCACACGACATGAAACCTTTGTCTCTAAAGAAATTAATATTGAGCGATAGATTTGTGTTTGGTGTATTAAAGGTTCAGTTTTTGGACTATGCACGAAGCCATACCTATAATGGAAGGAAATGATGGTTTCATACTTCGAGAGAGCTGTATATAATTTTTTATATAATTAATTTATATATAAATATATATAATAAAAAGTAATTTTATAATTAAATAATATAAACAAATATTAAAATAATAATATTAAGCATTGTAATGTGTTTAGTTAGTATATCATTATAAAAAAATATAAATGAAAGAGTCATTAGTTTAAAAAGTTTGCTTCTTACATAAAAAAATAGATTAGGCAATTTTTTTTCAAATTTAACAAAATTGATAGATTTATTTTTTTATTTATAAAATAGATAGTTTATATTTAAGTCAAAATAAAAAAATTGCGTTTTCAAAACACGATTTTTACAACTAAAATAAAATTTTATTTTAAGAACAACTTTTATTTTTTATTTATTTATTTATTATTAAAGAAGTAGTATATTATATATGATTTTTATTTTATTTCTTAAAAGTAATATTTTTTTAAAATTATATAAAGGCCATATATAACACATTTTAAAAAAAATAGAAAATAAACGAAATTGTATTTTCAGAATAATTTTTTTATTTTAATGTACATATTTTGAGAATAAGACTTCTTATTTTTAAAATCGTAATTTTTAAATATGATTTAACTACTTTTTAAAATTTGTCCATTTTAATCAATTTAAAAAAAGAATTGCCGCTAATGTAAAGACCGAAAATGTTTATCATTTGTTTTTCTTTCGTACTTATATTTATTATATAGTCTTTGCTGTTCAGGACATTTTTTGAAAACAAATATTCCGTTAAGTTGAAAAATTTACATATATTATAGTTGAGATAAATAATAAATTATATATATTATTAGGACATTTTTTTTTCTGATAAAAAAAAAGGTAAGTGTAATTTTACAAATTATCCAAAATAGAGGTAAGTTTTTTATTTAAAAAAGAAATTCAAAACTGTAACTTAGTGCAATTAAATTTTTAAATGTTTCGACAGTTCAATTTTTAAAAAATTCAATTTAACTTTTTTAAATTGTAAAAACAGTTCAGTTCAATTCAAATGAAATATATTTCAAGTTTGAGAAAATTATTTATAGTTTAGATCAATTCAGATCTTGTTTTTCAGTCCTAATTAACACATTCACTTATTCATATTACCAAAAATTTTAGTTGATTCAAATAAAAATAGAATACAATTAAGCATCACCTACTTAGAAAAGACAAAACCAATAATATTATCTTAGTTTATTTTATGTCTCCTCCTCCTCAAATATATGATCTTATTGTAAAAAAAAAATACACGATCGGTCGTCAAGTTTAGAAAATATAAAAAATTTAAGATTTTAGAGAGACAAAATTTATAATAATAAAAATTATTTTAAACTTATTTATTATTTAAAAAAAACGTTTTCTTTCTCAACGGTGTTTTATACAATTTGTTTTGTCACAATTTTGTTTTGAGGCATCAAGTGTACTTTTTGTGACTTTTGTTAATTTTAGCAACTAACAACTTTGACATTCTCTTCTTCTTTGTCGTAGTCTCCCCGTAATATGAATATTTACTACTTTATCATCATCATCATACATCCAAATTTGAATACTCTATCTCGATACCAGTCATCTTAGAAAAAATTAATAATGATAAAAGAATTTAAAACATTTTAAATAATTGCAAATAAATAAATAAAAAAACTTTCAATATATATATATGTGTGACGAATGCCTTTAAATAAAAATTAAAAAATTCACGACGTTGTTGTACACTACCAGATCATCAAATTTATCATGCTTTCAAAGAATTTTAAGAAATATTGAGAAAATTATAACTAAATCTTTGTGTTTGGTGTAGATATAAAATAGGTACTTGCGGAAGCACTAAGTAGAGCAAATAGAATAATGACATCGATAATTTTTAATGTGAGAAACCTTACTCAACTTAGAAATAAAAATCTACGATACCTAGTTCAGAAAATGTCTACACTATGATAGTATGATTACAATATTTGTTTCTCCCACCCTGTTAGGATAACACTTAATCTCACCCAAGAAAGATTGAATACAAAGTCTCACTAAGATTTCTAATCTCACCATTATGACGGTTATTTATTCTCTCATTTACTCTCTAATCTCACCCAATAAGGATGGAATAGAACATCTCTAACATCTCACTAGAATTTCAAATATCATCACTACGATGAATATTTATTCTCTCATTTCTTGTTTTTCTCACTGGTTTGTTTGTCTCTCCCTCAGAAGTTCCCTTTATATAGAGAATGAGAGAAAAACTTATTCATAAAGAGATAATAGATAATTAATGCTCATTACATTTTCAAAAGACAGTTACAATTTCAAGACTTTTAGAATGACCATCATTGATGGATCAGTTACCAATATTCATTGATCATGGTTTCCCACTAAATTAAGAAGAGATTTTCAACAAGGACTAAGTTTAATTAATTATCTCTTTCAAGATAGTGAATTTACTATACGTTTTGCGCTTTCATTTTGACGACTAAGTTTAATTAATTAAAGATAGTGAATTTCTAATATTTATTTTATAAACAATGAAAAAATAAAAGTAAATTAGAGCGAGCATCTGAGGAATGCTCGAAACTCTTATGAAAAATTTAACCTAAAGTTAGTGTTTTTTTATAAACATAAATAACAATAAGAAAAAAGAAATTCTACAAAATTTGAGAAAAACCAATATAAAAAACATTATCCACCCGATAGTAAACACCAGTCGGGGTATTCTATTGCATGTGCTCTAACAAAGAGGGTAATAGATTATGGAAAAGTCTCTGGGTTTCCATAGTATGGAGCATTTGGAAGCATAGAAACAGGGTTATCTTTAAACAAGCAAGGGTAGACGC
>Ga0123342_1000694_pt1 | contig 54764 bp, 28 predicted proteins | sample Turbeawhitnodule_FD_89960 | JGI IMG/M metagenome (GOLD analysis project Ga0123342, IMG submission 89960) | Root nodule microbial communities of legume samples collected from Mexico - Turtle bean Mexico white nodule | ecosystem: Host-associated > Plants > Roots > Nodule | place: Mexico: Nepantla...
GCAAAATCAAAGACGGATATAACCCGGCTACTTGGATGTTGGAAGTTACAACCACAGCTCAAGAGCTTGGTTTGGGCGTTGATTTCACTGACTTATACAGGAACTCTGATCTATATAGGTAGGCCAACGCAAGTGGATAGGAATATTTACTAAGTCTTGTTTGTTTTCTTGATTTTCATAATGCTTAAGTGAGTTTTTTCATGGCTTTTCAGGAGAAACAAGCAGCTTATACAAGAGTTGAGTCAGCCTGCTCCAGGTTCAAAGGATCTTTTTTTCCCAACTCAATACTCTCAGAACATCTTGGTCCAATGCCAAGCTTGCTTATGGAAACAACGTTTGTCATATTGGCGTAATCCACCATACACTTCTGTGAGGTTTTTCTTCACTACTTTCATAGCCCTGATGTTTGGAACAATGTTCTGGGACCTCGGAACAAAACGGTAAGAAAAGTATTAATGAAGTTTAAAGTAAATTCTCATCATGACTCATAAAACAATGCATATTGTATATTTTGTCACATCTTGGAAATTCCACCAGAGTTCTGATTCCTTGTGGTGGTTTTACAGTTCGACCAGAGGAGACCTGATGAATGCTATAGGTTCAATGTACAGTGCTGTTCTCTTCCTTGGAGTACAAAACTCTTCCTCGGTACAGCCTGTGGTTGCAGTTGAAAGAACTGTCTTTTACAGAGAAAAAGCTGCCAGAATGTATTCTGCCTTACCCTATGCATTTTCACAGGTAACTAACATCATTATTTTCTTAACAAACATGACTAGTACTTTAGTTTGAATACATGGATTATGTTAACAAACAAACTGGGTGTTTGTTGTCACAGATTCTGGTGGAGATACCCTATATCTTTACTCAAGCGGTGACATACGGTGTAATAGTTTATGCCATGATCGGATTTGAGTGGACTGCAGAAAAATTCTTTTGGTATCTATTTTTCATGTACTTCACACTGTTGTACTTCACCTTCTATGGCATGATGGCTGTGGGAGTGACACCAAACCACCATGTTGCTTCCATTGTGGCTGCTGCATTTTATGCAGTTTGGAATCTCTTCTCAGGATTTGTTGTTGCAAGACCTGTAAGTTGCTTGTTGCCACCCTGCTTTTGAATTAATAATACACTGACAAAATGCATGCACATAGAGTGAATCATATGTTCTATGGTTTGCAATGGTATGATATTATAGATATTGTTAGATATTTCTATTTATGTAATGGGCTTAGCGCATATGTTTTTTTTTCTATATAAACATAATTATACGTATTCAATATACACAAGGGATTTACCTTACTATTTCTTTCCTTTAACATGGTATCATAATCATTTAAAGTCTATCATAACGATAGTTTATTTTATTGGACCTATTGTGCCACCCGCTATCGGACCGTTATCGGACTACCCATAAATATATTGTCCCACGCACGAGTGGTCACTCTCGGCGTGAGGGGTTGTGTTGGAGATCCCACATATACTAGAGATTAGAGCATTTCATAGTTTATAAGTAATTTCATAGTTTATAAGTAGGTACAAACTTCTCCTCATAAGCCGATTTTATGAGGTTGAGTTAGAATTAAATTCATTTCTTAACATGGTATCACATACTAGGATACTATCATTATAATAATAATGTTGTTATTTTGTATTTTGAACAGAACATCCCAATATGGTGGAGATGGTACTATTGGGCATGCCCAGTGGCTTGGACCTTATATGGATTGATTGGATCTCAGTTTGGAGATGTAATGGAACGAATGACGTCTGAAAGTAACAAGACTGTGAAAGCTTACATAGAAGACAGTTATGGTATCGAACATGACTTCATTGGAGTTGCTGCTATTGTGGTACCTTGCATCGCGGTTCTCTTTGCTTTCATTTTTGCTGTTGCAATCAAGACCTTTAACTTCCAAAAGAGATAGATAGATTTTACTCTTTCTGCAACCTGAACGATTCTTTATATTTTCATCTTACCTTTATACTTTATGATACTTGTATTGTATCTATCATATATGCAGCAATTTTCAATTTGTAAGGCTTTTAATACATAAATGCAAGCACAAAAGTAAGACACTACTTGTTTTATCCATTTAATATTATGTACTTTTGAGTTCTGAATTTCCATTCCATTTCTTAAATGTTGATATTCTTTAAACTAGAAGTTGGGGTTATCTGATAAACAATCTTTGGTAAAATTTCTCTTTGTTGTTTTCTTCATCCCCCTCCCACCTCTCTGCACTTAGATCTTCAATTTAATATATCACATATAGAACATGAGAGTTTTTATTACATTTTTGGATGATTATTTCATTTCTATATGAAAAACAATAAGAAGAAATTAAAAGATAGGCCAATTTTCGTGAACTGTATGAATCTTAAGCAGAAACATATGACATGCATTGCTAATCAATCAGAAATCCTTATAAGAGAAGTTGTGTAATGTCTTTTCAAAGGAATGTAACTGGATTCGCTTATGAATTTGCTATTACACTTCCATTTTAAATCAACATCTTTAATGTAACATCATACTCTAAATAACTTTAGATAACTTTAGAAGGTGCATGGCATTTTCCTGAATAGGAGGAATTAGAGCAGATGAACACAACATAAGTGACAACAACATCATTTGAGAGACATGAATAAACGAGTACTGATTTCAAAGCAGTCTTACACTGAGAATAGATGTTGAGACACCAACTTATAACTGAAATTAATATGTTTCTCTTGAATGTTAACAATTATCAAAATACCAACATAAGCATTCACCATGGCAGAAGCACCACACGTTTTGTTATATCAATTGAGCCAATTTTAGATGTTTCTATAACTAGAACTATATGTTGTTATGTTTTTCCTATTAGTGTCATTTATTTATTTGTTTTTTCTTGTAAGTGCTTTCTGTTTTGCCATTTTGTCCTGTTTCATTAGATTCTTCCATATCTTTCTGTTAGAAGAAAAATATAGTCTTGTAAATTCTTGTATATTGTCATTTGTATTCACGTTTTTAATTAAGGAGAAATAGTACATTCTATTTCTATCGAATTTTTTCTACTCTGCAACTTCGATCGTCCGGAATGTTCAAGAGAGAAGAATACTTGCAAAAATACTCCGACGTTCAAGTAAGTTAAAATCAATTTTAGTGATTCAGTTCAAAATTTCGAATAACATTATCTTTCATCTTAAGGGTCTACTCTTACTTATACTATTTTGGTGGGTCTTATTCTATCAGAATGGCTAAACCAGGTCCAATAGATATTAATTCCACTTTGCTATCTCTTAATTGGAATTGGCGTCCTTATTTCACAATATGATATGGATGGATGTTGATTTTTATCGAAAGATCGTTAAGCCGTCTAGGTGGCCGGCTATTCGGGTTTCCGGTTTCGTGGTATAACACTAACTATTCAAAACGTTTGAACAATGGCATTGCATGTCCTATCTAAAAGAGCATATCATAGTTCACAACATAAATGTTCAGAAATTATATTGTTAGTTTATCTGCAAGATAATTGGGATATGTAATGGTTGATAATAGCTCGAGATATTCTTTTATGTGCAAATGAAACTGAGGGTTGGGCTTGGGTTTTGGTAAACATTATTGGGTTTTTTTGGCACTCAATCAATAATAACCTCGCCCAATCAAATTCCAAAATAAAATTGGAAAACCAAAATCTTATTCCTAAAAAGTAAATGCGAAATGCAAATAATACATTATAAAAAAGAGGTTGCAGAAAATAAAATCCAAAAAATATATTTTAAAAAAGAGATTCTGAAAAAGAAAAATCCAGATACATATTCTAAAAAGACTATTTAATAAAGTTGTTCCGAGAAGCCTAATCTGAAAAAGTATTCCAGAAATTCAAATCCAGAACAAATTTATTCTAGAATACTAAATCCATAATACATTTTGAAATGCCATGTTTGGACAATTGGCAAAATTTAAGCACTTTTTGTCTACCATTTTTCCATGTTTGGTGTAAAGGAATAACCATTTTGCCATGTTTGGTGAAAAGGAATAGGTAGAGCACGTTGGGCTGTTTTTTGGTCTCTAAACCCTGTTTAGGTTTAGCTGTGTCCTCGCTCTGGAATCCAGTATCAACCATCTTCATTTAGATTTCCAAATTACACCTTTTCATGTAAAAATAATATTTTCTTAAGGATCTTAGAAAAATTATAAACATCACTTCTTCACATTGTATCACACTAATAAGTATCATTGTCTTTAACTTTTTATTCAGTATATAAGTTAATGATATAATACTAGGAATAAAAAAAATTATCCATAATATTAAATGAAAATAAAGAAAAAAAATTATTGGACCCAAAATCAAAATTCACTCAATTTACACAAACTAAAATATATCTATGTTTAATGCATTACACAAACTAAAATTCACTAAACTATAATTAGATTTTTATAAAATACTGTGAAAATTCATCCAGTTCTCCATCAAAGATTCAAGAAATTTGTAAATTTAGTGATTCAAGAAATCAATATTACTTTTTATATTTTAAGGTTTTTTTCATAACATCGTACAAAATTGAATAACATTTTTTTTATAAAGCATCTATTGTATTAATTAATTGCCTTTTGTAACATAAAAACTAACTTTTGTTATATTTTTTGAAACCTGATTTTTTATATACCCTTCTTTTCTCATTTTTAGTATAGATATTCTTACAAAACATTAACTAATTAACTCTTTTTTTAAGGTAAAACTTACGTAATATGACTTCAAACTATAAAGTTTTCTTGCCAAAAATATAGATTATTGTATGTTTTGCTGAAAAAATGTGATACTAGTTTCCTAATTTATAGATTTTTTTCCTATTCTTGTATTATTTTTTTTGTATTAAAAATATTATTCTTATATTTTCATTACAAAATAATTTACAAATATTTTTTTAATTTTTATACAAGTAGAAAATTTATATAGAGCAGGGAAACTTGAGTGTTATTAATAAAATAAAATAAAATATTAATCGGAATACAATTTCAAGAACAATTAATATTTAAGCACTTTGACCCCTCCAACTCTTTTTTAAACTCCGCAGTTATATATATACATTACTTCTTATTTTCAAAGTAAAATATAGGTAAATAGTATTTTCTTGAAATTAATATTATTTTCTATAATAAGTACTTATTATTCTTTTCATTTTTTTAAAATAAATTGAATTTTTTCAAAACTTAAGCAACCATGTTTATGAAAAACATACATATTTTAACTCAAATTTATATAATAAAATGTGTACTACATTAATAGTATATGTAAAAATCTTATATAAATAATAAAATTTATACTCATTTATATACTATTTTATTCTTATTTCTAATCGCTATATTATAATTTGTTCTTGTCTTTACTCGAGTCGTACATCTTCACCAAATTTCTTGATACATATATGTCAAAATCTTTTGGATGAAGCAGCTGTTCAGAGTTGTGTTTTTATTATATCTTGTTCTTATGATATTTGATTTGCATGTGTATTATTATAAGGTAGAGACAGAGCATGTCACGTCTTCTTAGCAGAATGAAAAGAAAAGAAACTGTGTCACGTCTACTATTGAACGTGTAACACAAATTCATATGTTTGAAGATCCACATCGACTAGAGATCAGAGTCTTTCATTGTATATAAGTGGTACAAATCTCAATTTCATAAACTGGTTTTATGGGATTGAGTTAGACATAAAGTTCACCTCTTAAAGTAAGTTCGTAAGATCCCTTGTTTCTTCACAAACATGTAACAATTGAAACTGTAATTACAAATGGATCAGATTTGAAAAAAACCAGAAAAGATCATAGCAGTAGCACAGACCTTTGCTTCCATTTAGGAGCCAGCCCCCACAGAGGTTGAGCTTTCTTGATTAGCAGAGGTATCTCTCAATCACATTGATTAGATTAAGATGATAATAATAATAATAATTGATGCCAGATGATAGAGAAGAAAGGTACAGTGGTCATTCACAATTTGAAAAGACAATGACTTAGGAAAAAAACAAAGTGAGTGCATTAATTTAATGAAATGGTGTTTTGTAATTTTGACACCGAATGAGAATGAGTGCAGCAACTGTAGGGTATCTGTATCTATCTGATATTCATAATATAATAATAGTGCTGCTATGAATTGTGGTGTGGTGGGATCAGAGAAGAGCTTGGTAACAGATCATTGATGCTTCTCTCAAGGTCACTTTGGCTTCTCATCAATATGAATTAATTGAAAAGTTTGATGAGATGAGGAAGGAACATTGGTCTTATTCAAATGTGTAAGTAAAACATCTCATTCAAAAAATCCCAACTCAAATCTAGCTTGAATGAGCTAGATGGTTGATGTGACTGAGATTGATTCTGATATATATATTACTTGATTCTGATATTTGACAAAAACTCTGATTTGGGTTCATTGGAAAGAGCCGCATATATATTCTATAGTCCTGTGACATGAAATTTATAATTGGCACTGCATAATGCAGCTCAAGGTAGCAACAAAACCAGTCAGATCAGCCATAATTGTGATGCACTAAACATTGCGCCCGTATTCAAACACAACAACAAAACTTCACCACAAAAGGGGTTCCTCTTCTCTTCACAGACTCAGACTCACCAATTATTTGTTCAAAGTTGGGATTTAGCTGTCTTTCTCTTTGAGGCACTTCAATCATTCCCCATCATGAATTCCTTTGGATAAAGATAAACCATGACCAAATCATGCACCTTGCGTCACAGACTCAAATCATGCCACAGTTTCAAACGCCACAAAACTTCAACCTCTTATTGGATCTTTTTCATTACGTATAGCCTCTCCTCTCACTGATCTAGATCAAACCACGTGGTCAATTATGCACTATGGCCTTCAACACCTAATGTACAATGTATCAGTCGGTATCGGACGGACCTATCTCAATCCTATGACCGACTGTCCGAGTCAAAAGACATAAACGTCATAAATAACAACAATTATTATGACATTCGAGTTAACCCACACTTAGAAATATACATAAAATATCTCTAAAGTAACAAATGATACTGATTAAATTGAAAGATATACTCCGTATATTAAGAAACCGTTATGCATATCAGTTAACAACTAATATTCGATCCATAAGGATCAAGGTCCATAATTCAAGTATTATAAATGGTACGTTTATACATTCTGCTTCACATATAAATTAGAGCACTGGCATTGAAATGTAATCACAGATACCTCGACCGACCGAACATCAACATTGAAGGAAGGAAGTTAAAAGGAATTTGAAAGGGTCCCTTAGCCTATACAAGTACACCTAACACTTATAAAATTCAGAAATTCAAGCTTTTGCACTTCTAATTTAGCACCTTTTCCATAATACAGATAATTTTACATCAGTGTATTTTTCAAGCATTCCTCTTCATATCATGTTCTATGTCTTTTGTTTTGTAGTACTGTTAGTGTGTCGTGTTGTGTCTTAAGAGAATAACAAACAGTGTTTTTAATGCAGCACCACACTTAAGTTTACTACTGTAGTAATGCAGCAGTACAACTCACAGATCTAGCAGAGTAGTGAAGGCTAATTAAATTGAAATTAAGTTAACAACATAGCAAACAAATATTGTTTTATTCTATTAAACAAAATCGATTAAACAAGATAGTAATAACACACAAAAATCTTGAACAGACAAGAAGTTTCTATAGGAATGCAGCATTACATATCTTGGTGTGCCAATTAATCAATTGTGCACCATTTCTTTCTTATCGACAAGAGAGTGGTGTGGTGGCAATCTAATCTGCATATTAAGCTGCATCATGTCACTGTCATTTGGAAGTATTCATTAATCATTTCATGAAGTAGTTCACATCATACATTCATTATCCCTGGAATGAGAACCAATTCATTACGATCATAACAAAGTATGTTCAAAATTTCAGAACCTCATAGTTTTACTGCATCATAACAAAGTACAAATATCTGGAAACAGAATACCTTTCCTTCAACAATGATTCATGCAATCGGTTACTTCTCAGCATTTTTGCACAGGAGATAAAAGGAGGAAGATACATAGCAGCAGCTTTTAGTGGTAAATATTACTGTCAATTAGAAAATTAATGGTTAAGAGTTTGTATAAAATTTTAATTTATATGTATAAACTAATTTGAATTTTTAAATATTTACATTTTTTTTATTTTAAAAGCGTTTATAGAAAACTTTATCCCTATACATAGTAAATGTTTATTTGCTCTCATTGACATAGTAATGTGTGGCTCTGCAATTTGCACACACTTATAACTTATAATAGATTTTAAATTTATCTTAACTTAACTTTATAAAATCAAAGATTATAAAATAAGATTTACATTTACTAATATACTATGAAATGTTTTTATTTTTAGTTGATAAGAGATCTCAAATGAAAAATGTACATTTATTAATATACTTGTACCGGTACAACCGGACGATTCGGTGAGTCGGCCAGCACTCGAACCAATTAACCACCTAACCATGGTGAGAAGGTCACATGACAACACGCGATCAACCGACCCTTGACGACGAGTCAAGGGTTGACTAAGTAAGCAGAGTTAATCCATAATTAAGGGTTGTTTAGTGCAACCTTAAACATGAACCAACCTGACCCACCAATGAAGGCACACTAAGGTAATAAAAATAACACACATTTCAAGGAGAAAAGGTATGTTATTATCTACAGTACTCTGACACCTTGAGTGTTAACACCCCGACTGACTTGAGCGTTGGAGTGTCTTCTGCAGGTACCACCACCGCCTGTGGAGCCAAACGACCGAGAGAAGGAAGGCGAAGCAGGGAGCTTGGAGCATCAGTGACCGACCAAAAGTAGAGGCAGGAGCAATCATTTTTTAGGCCCAAACCCGTTCGAGAACAATACTATAAAATATTTTTATTTTTAATTTATGTGAAATCTCAAATAAATTTTATGGCGATGAATTCGGTTTGATCCCTTTTCTAACGAAGTGTCCTCAAATCCAGGAAGGTTCAGGACTCACGAACACATACATGCATTGGGGTGTTGTTATTTGAATAGGAGAAGTGCGTGGTGGGTTTATTCAATGAGGAAAATGATTAGAGAGAAAGAAAGTGTAAGAAATATGCGTATACGTGGGTGAAGACCCCAACAACACAGGCGTAGGACAAAACATGCATATGCAAATAGAACAAACAAGGATTAAAAGAAGCTAAATAAGGGTGAAACATGACAAAGCATTGAGATGATGAAAAGTGGTAAAAATAGGCACTTCCCCGTGATATGTTGTAAGCTTCAACTTTATTGCTACGGTTTGAGCAAGGCACCAGCACGTGGTTGCAGAGAGACAGCAACAACATTATGGTGTGTTCGTTCAGACAATGATTTCATAAACCAAATCATTGAGATTTATTCGCGCACATTGTTTCATATTATGTTGGGGTAAAAAGTGTATGAAGCTAGCTGGTAAGTGTTTGTTTGTTTGTTTATGTACCACTTCCATGATCACTTATCTATGGATTCTTATTTTGTCACCTAAAGTGTGAGAACTTCTATTTTACAAAGTAATGGATATGTCTGCCTAAGTTATAGACTCTCCTCGCATTATTGAATTGGAGAATCACAACTTATACTTTAAACAATTTTTTACTTAATCACAAACTATTACGTGCTTATCATTTTTTTTTATCAACAATGTATAATTGATTAAAATGGAAGTATTAGAGGTACTCTGATCCATATACAAAAGTCTCATTCCAGATGGAGATCGTGGTTTGCTTTTCTTCTTGTGCATTATTGATGCGGGAGAATTCTGGTTTATATTTTGTTATTTGGAAGGAGTTCATTTCTTCGATTTATAATTTGTAAAATATTGTCAAATATTTTAGAGCGGTAAGGATGTGGAGTGTATGCATGGTTAAAGTTCTTATGTTTGTCTATTAGTAGAGAAGAGTCACTATGAGGAAAAGGAATCTTGTTGGAATTCAAAGGTGGAAGATTGAAGAAGACGTAAGACGTTTAGTGGTTGTGATTTGGGTTTTAACATGAGGATATTTTGGTTTTTGTTTAGAACTTTTCATTTGAAAAAGATAGTAAAATTTTTAATGTCACGTAGTGTTTTTATGAAATATTATATTTGTAGGATTGTGTCAGAGGAGTTATCTATTTATGATATTTTATTAAGTTGATCAAGTAATTAAAAGATAACTGTTGAGGATTGTTGTATAAGGATTGTAGTATCTTGAAATACTCTCTATTATTATTTTATTTTTTTATTGGATGTGTGAGGCATTGGATGAGTGAGGAAACAGAAGTTGGGCAGGCAGAGAATCCATTCTCTAGTGATTTTGTAAGGTTCCCATAAATGCATGTCTCTCACTTTGTACATATACGGCTTCAACTAAATCCATCTTCAAAGGAATAAAATAAAATAAAAATGTAATAAGTATATATAAAATGATTCTTCATCCAAATTTGAGACATTGAAAATTGGGTAATCATTCTTCAATATTTTAATATCTTTAATAGATGGACCAATCTCTATGCTTGCCATAAATGGACAAGTTAAAGGTATCATAAATGTTTAGGACCCTAAAAATAATATGAACATAAAAAGAGATATGAAGTTGGAAAGGAAAATGTTTTTTTTTTTGTGGTGCCCTGTGGTGGAATTGAATGATGAAAAGTTGAGAATTTAGTAATGTCCCTTTCAATATAAAGACAAATGAAACACAATGAGACTATCTTATCCTTTTCAATGGCTATTCCCCTTTAGAGCCAAACAAAAACCACCACATCTAATTCACATTAACCACCAATTCTCCAAAAAAAAAGGTGTTTGCTACAAAATAGACCATGCAAAAGGTTCAAACACTTTTTCTCACTGTTTCACTGTGTTTCTTTTGCTTCTAAGAACTCACTAATGGCTGAAGAAACAAGAACAGTGGAGAGTGCCTTGTTGAAATGCTTTGCTTTGGTTCCGAGGTACTCATTCCACGTCACTGACTTATAAAGACGAGGCTGATTTGGGCCCACTAACTTCTCATGTGGACAAATCGATACATTGGGTGGGGGCCCACATAAATAAGCAACCGAAAGCCTTTGCTGGACCCGGTTCACCAGGACCCGGTGGAGCACACTCGGGTACAACCCGTTTGACAAAATGTGGAGGAGGTCGCCCACGTTTATCACAAGCCCGCCGGGGACCGGTGGCACCGTCACCCACCCGGTGCCTTTCCGGTGAACCTGCAACCCGCTTATGTTGTTTTGGTAGAGAATTGTGAGAAGGGTGGAGTCGGTGTGGGCGGCGAGACCCATGGCCCGATCCGGATCCGGACAAGTCGGGTACGAATTCAACTGCAATGCAGCGCATGTGTTCTTGAATTGACCTTTTGCACCAGCCCATTTTAGGTCTTCCTTTGTAATGCCCAGAGATTCCAACATCAGCCACATCAGCTTTTCCGCAAGCTTTTTCATCGTTTCATCGTATTGCATGACAGTGTCACTGAAACAAAAAAAAACAAAAATCACGACTTTTCCGACATGTCAAAAAACACATGTACATTGTTTCAATGTTGGTGCATTAGATTAAGGTGGGTCCATACCCCGCTCATTATGATAAGAAGATGAGTGATTACAATTAACCCACTGTTATCATCCCGAAAACAACAAAAGAAATAGTCAAAACAAAGCTTTTTGTAAAGAAAGAGAAAGAGAAAGGAGGTGGTTCTGTTTAGTTAAGAGTCTCACACCGGGTATCATGTCTAACAAACTCTTGTTAGAATATATTTTCAATCCCATAAAATCGGCTCATGATGTTAAGGTTTGCACCCACTTATATATAATGAAAAGCTCTAATCGATCTCAACATAAACTTTTAAACCTAGCTCAATCTCATAAAATCGGTTTATGAAATGATATTTGCATTCACTTATATACTATGAAATTTCTAGTCGATGTGTAATCTTCATCTAGACGATGAGAGGATGAAGATGTTTACATGCGTGTGAGTGAGAGTGAGAGTGAGTAGACTAACCAGTATTTGTTATAATCTTGGGGCCACAGTTGGCGAAAACGCTCGAGAGGAGATCCAACAATGGTGAAGCCTTCGGACCACATGAGTTTGGGGAAGAAGGAAGAGATGCGAGCGAGGCCATAGCCATCAACACCATCAGGGGAACGAGCAGCTCTGTGCTTGTGGTGAGAGGGAAGAGAGAAGAGGGTCTCTCCAAGACACTGAATCTCATCGAGAAGAGTGAAGGGTATGCCATGGTTGACCACTTGGTACACTCCCCAACTTATGCATGCATGACCTATTAGCTTTGGAGCATTTGGGTCATTGAGATCAATGACGGGAACACCCTCGTTGAGGCCACAATTAGAAGGGTGATTATTAGCTTGGTCTTCCATTTGAGTCCAAGTGTAAGATTCAGGGAGTTCTTGCAGAGAGTTCAAATCAGGGTGCTTGTGTTGAACGTGAACGGGGTGGGCTCTGTAGACTTCTGAGAGTGAAGGCATGGTGCAGAAGTGGAACAGATAGTGACCACTTATTAGTATTAGGGTATATTGAATGAATACTACTGCTTCAGAGTGGTATGTGGCTAATTGAAAGAGAGAAAAAAAAAAGAGAGTAATTATGACAGGTTCAAGAATAGTTGCTAGCTATTGATGCTGGTACTTGAAACAAAACATGGTACCTCATGGAAAGATAGAGATGAGGTGAGAACATGATTGTGCGTAGTGAGTATATATGTGTGTGTATATATATAGCATGATGGGCAGATGGGGACAAAAACGTTGTCCTAACCCTAAACCTATAGATAAACTTGTTTTTATTCAATTCTCCCTTTCAGGTGTTGATTGATGTTGGAGTTTAAGTTTAGGAAAAAAAAATGCATACTTCAATTATCACAAACTCAATTAGATTTAAAAAAAAAATCAATGAACTAAGAGAGATATTTCTAGAATGTCTCGACTCTTATACAGAAAATTTCACATCATCCTCGTACAAACTCAGATAATAATAAAAGGTTAGCTTTCTATTTTCTATATATGTATTTTAAAATGTGGGTATATATTAAAAGATGTTGGAGATTCACATTCATTAAAGATCAGAACATTTTAATAACTAGGTGTAAAGTGTAAATCTCATCTTATAAGTCAGTTTTATAAGATTGAATTAGCCTTAAAATTATTTTTTAATATGATATCAGAGTTATATTTCAGTGAGTTGTTGGGTCATTTTGAATTTTTTCTGAAAAAAGTTTGTTGATTTTATCACTAGCATCTATAAATATAATCTCATGCACAACTTGACCTCTAACCTGAAAGTTAAAGAATACAAATTTTTTAAAAATATATTTTTCTTTCTTATTTCATATTTATGTTTTAGTGCACCGAAATTATATAAAGAAATTCTACAAATGCAATACAAGTGAGTGATGAACACTAACTTATCTCCTACTAAAGACTTATAAAAATAACAAGTAATTAAAAATTATATATTAAAAAGTGTAGACTAGAAAATGTGTATTAATTAGAGAAAAAAACAAAAGAAGAAATGGGAAAGGACTATGTTGTCCTTTGGTGGGAGAAATATAAGTAAAATTGAAGATGGGAGAGGCATCTGAAAGTTGAAGGGTTGGAAGAAAAATAGGGGCCCCTACCTCAACATGTGCCCTTGTCTTGTCCTTGAGTAGAAAAAAACATTTAAATCAAAATCTTCAACTTGGTTCTGATATATCACATTCGCTATACGACAATGATTAATAATCAAAATACCCCAATTTGGATTGGTTGCATGTGACCAAATTGCCCATCTCCACAAAACAAGGTCTCTTTATTATATAAAGACATATGCTACTAACTTTAATTATTTAAATAATATTATCAAAATATATTCTTCTATCTCATTACTAAATTATAATTATATTTTTTTTTTGTATTAAACTCTATTAAAATTCATCGATGATAAGCATAATAGTCTTTGTTTTTATATTTTTTAATACTATTATATAGCTTTAATATATATTTACAAAGTGTTGGAGATCCCACATCGACTAGAGATTAGAGTTTTTCATTGTATATAAGTGGGTGCAAACTTCACCTTATCGAGTCGATTTTATGGGGTTGAGTTAGGCTTAAAGTCCACTTTCGTAATACAAAGTACTAAATAATTTTAAATTAATTGATATAATAAGTTTGTAAATTATTCATATACACAATTTTAAATTCGAAATAAGTTTGAGATAAAATCAATATATATCCTTGTGCGTGACGGATAATTAAATAGATTTTTTGCCCTACAAAATATTACATTGTAAATGCATATATTAGTATGTATATTAACTTTAAAATAAAATGATGAAATTATATATAATTAAGGCATATGCCTCGAAACTTCACAAATATAATCGTTAAAATGTCTTAATATTATCTTAATTTAGTCATGTATTTTTATTTTATATAATTAAATATGTACAAGTATTTGTGCTCTTTGTGTAAAATTTATTTATATATTTATTAAAATAAATTTATTTACAAAATATGCCAAAATAAGAAATCTAAAGAAAAAGAAAACTTCATCGACTTATTGTAAAGCTCGTAACATTGTATATATTCCTGTGTTTTTTTAAAGAAAAGGTAAACTGAAGATTTTTAAAACTTTCAATATAATTTTATATTCAAATAATTCAATTACAAACATATTAATCATCACACTTCATCAATTTCAATATAACAGTCAAGTGTGTCTACATATAACTCATTCAATATCACTCATGTTAGAAATCCATGTAAACACTTGTCTTTACTTTTGGAATGCTCTTACATTGAATTTAGACTCAAAGATTTGCACTTATCATATTACCTATGTTGTGATATCTCTCCACACAACTATATGATAGAGTTAATGCATATGACTTGTTAGACCAGTAAATCGCAGACTTAGTCATATGAACCTTATTTGACTCTCACTACGTGATAACCTTCATCTGTATTATTCTAATATACCAGTAGATTCAAAATATTTACTTCTAGACGAATCTCTGATTCAATACATATCATAACAATCTCAGCACGATATTTCATTTCCTAAAATTAATATGTTACAATCATATTTCCATATAATCTATAGTTCATATTACACATCAATATATACCATTCAATCAAATAGAAAATTAGATTTTTCAAAAAATTAAAAGTTGTAAAAAAATTACACAAACACATAAATTCAGTGTTTCAAATACATGTATAATTAAAATTTAATATAATTTAATTAAAGCAGCAAATAATTATGCAACAAAACAACTATCAAAAACCTTAAAAATATTATTTTTTAATCTGCAGGAGCACAAGGAGTTGGCGGTGAGGGAAACTAAAGCAAAATACACCCAAAAAGAGAAAGTTAGTCTAAATCTATATTGTATTGATTTATATATACAAGTATATCTCATTTCAATCACAGTAAGTCTAAAACTTAAACTTGAAATACATCTCACAATCAATCACTTATCAATTTTTTAAAACTTCAAACTATTTTCATCAAATAACATATATTTCATTCAACAAAACAATCCTGCAATAAAAATTTGAAACTTGACAACGTCACCTTTATATCTAGATCTTTTAACTTAGAGTTTTATTGAAAGATAAAACTAGTTTCTCTTACCGGATTTATGAGTACTCGCAATGAGCTCCGACTCTTAAAGAAATTAGTGATAGTCTAACCTACTCCTGAAAGTCTTGATTAATCATCTAAACACATCTCTAGGACCATGAACTAACATATGTTAATCCTATAGTCAAATAGCTCACATGCAAAACATGTGTATATAGGTACACAGAAAAACTCAATAGTGACTTAGAGAATAAATGAGTAGAATTAAATTTACTTTAATAAAAAATCTAATCATACAATTTGTCTCTATTCATTATTGTAAAAAATTCAAAGGTAACATTCAATTGTCAAACGAATTAAAGATGAAGTTAGAAATATAAAGAGAAAATAAAATAAAATATTTTTTTTTAAAGAGAAATAGTAATTATTTTAAAATAAATCCTAAATAATTATTATTTTTATTCATACAACTTTTTTATAATATTTAAATATTATTTTAATTATCACTTCTACTCAAAAACTATTTTTTTCTTACTCTAAAACTATTTTTTATGTACTTGTAATATCTAGATGGTCACTTGATATTTGTTGCTAAACATATAAATTGTTAACATCTTATAAATTTTGTTTTAACTTTTTGAAAGGGGAAAAGCGAAATAAAAAATATAATAAAACTCATTAATTTTATATTAACTAAAACCATATTTAAACTAGAAAAAAAAAATTAGATTTTTCTGCTATTTACAATTGAAATATTTTCTCTCTTTTGACACGATTATTTATAAGAGAAACTCACTTCAAATCATAAAGTAAGTCATTTTAATTACTAATGAAAAATTATAAATATTATATGCATACATCATGTTATATTAAAGTATTAACTATTAATTTAGTCGTCAATATTAAAAATATATTTAAAAAAATTCGTCTTATTAATTTCAAGAAATTTACATAAAAAATTCATAATCATGATATCTTTTATTTAGTTAATTATATAATATATATATTTTCATTAATATTTACCTATATATATTACGATTATGTTACATTAGTTCTTAAAAATGATTTCTTTGTTAATACTTTACTAATACTTAGATTTTTATAATAAATTTAATAAATAAATTAATATCATTAATAATAAATAAATAAATAAATTTTACCTTTTACTTATTTTTATTTTTTACTTTTTTACTTTCTTATTTTTCATCCTCCAATCTAAATAAAATATTGACAATTTCTTTTAAATCAAAGAATTCATAACAAGACTCAAGCACATTACTTCATTGGATTTCGTGACTTAAGTAAATTAAAATAATATTTGTTTGTTATAAATTTAAATATTTTAATTAAACCTTTATTACATATTATAATTTTATTTGATTATTTAAAATGTTTTATTTTTATTTAAATATTTTATCATTTTATTTTATCTTCATATCTTATCCTTGGTTCAAGTCAATCATCTCTTCTTCAATATCAATATCTGTGATTCATAATAAATATCTAATTTATTGGTCATGTCAGTAGAAAGAAAATTCTAATAAATATTCAGTTAAAACTATGCAAATTTATAAGAAGTTAATGAAGTTTTAAATAAATACAAAATAATATAAATAAGATTTGAAAGTAAATATACTAAACAAGATAACTTCTACTAACAATTTTTTTTTACTGTCTATCAGAGGACTGAATTAGAAGGAATTGACTGACACATGACAACTCAGAAACACATATAAAAACTTTAAAGGGAAGAAGACAATAATATCACATAATTGAGCAACATACACAAAGTGGAAATATCATATCAATTAATGTGAGGTTCTACCAAGTTTTCAATTTCAATACTTGTACAATTATAATATTTTTGTTCACAGTTCATTCAATTACAAATAATAAACATTATCTTTAATAAATATTAACAATTTCTCAAAAGAAATACACATTGGAAATTTAGCCATTAAGAGATTTTAAAATATTATTTAATCAATAAAATTATATTATTTATAAAGTATAATTAAGATATTTTTTTTATCGATAATAAAAAAATATAAAAATATGATCCGTTTTATGAGTGATCCAACCCTTATACATAAACTCAATCATAATCTCTCTTACTATATTTACTTTCAAGTCTGTTTATATAGAACTCTTCTAACTAATTCAGATAAAGATATGGAGGAAACAATCATATAATTAAGATGTAATTGCAATTTTTTTAATTTACATGAGTTCATGATAATAAAAATTCAATAAAAAATATAAATAGTAGATACATTTAAGTTATATAAATAACTTTTTAACTCTCATACCATCATATTTTATTTGGAATATCTTTAGCAGAATGACTAAAAAGTAAAAAAATCATAAACTTATTATTAAATAAAAAAATAAACAAAGGTGGAAATGAGTGGATGAGAGTTTGTGCTTCCTGTGCCATTCAATTTTCAGATGTATATATGATAATTATTTTCACGAAAAACCAGTAAATATTTTGTGGTTGAATTGGTGTTTTAAATGTTACAGTGCCTTCACAAACCCTATTATTTATTTATTTAAATTGAAAAATAAAAGAAAACTAATTTTCTCTTTTATATGCTGTGTATAATTTTTTTAAACAGACATAAAATAGTAATAAGGAAAAAGAAAATGTTATGAAGTAAAAATAATTATGTATGCATATATATATATGACATCATTGAATTGGTGATGGGCCTGTTGTTGTAATTGGTGATGACATGACATGCATTCACGGGACATGGGCTCGTGTATGTGTTCATGATATCACACATAACATACGCACACATTCACTCATTCATTCATTAAAATAATTTAATTTTATAATAATGCCCTCAATACTCTCTGCTTGCACATGCACTTCACGTGGCTCAAACATGGTGAGGTCGGAATCGTTTGGGTCGCTACTGAACCCACACCTTTTTATATACATTTTTTCTTTTTTATACACTTTTTTATTATTTACTTATATATATATATATATATATATATATTGTGTAAAAAATATATATAATAAAACTTGTTCCGATAAAGTCAAAATATAATCTCACGTCACTTAAAAGTTACAACACAGACACAAAGATACGTATAATTTCTAAAATGTAGGACACCGGACACAAATCTATACATTATATAAGTACGAATTATATAAATTGACAATAAAAATTTATGTGGACAAGTATGTCTCAATTTTTTAGTAGAAATATAAAAATATGTTTTTCATGACAGGTTCAAAATGATTTATTTCTTATTTTTATAATCATATTGAATTTGACACTTCATTGATACGTGTCTTACGAGTGTGTCAGTGTCCGAACACGTCATTTAAAAGAAGTGTCTGAACCTCATAGCGGAGTCGAAGTTAATGGCAGTTTAAATACACATTCCTTCCTTCATCCACTAAAACATATTTTAAGGATAAAACTGTGATGGAGCACCGACTTCCAGAGCGGATAATACCTCAGATGGTGATTGATCCTAACAATGTTATCTCTCAAAACTGAGGTCGGAACAAACTTATATATTTAAAGATTTATTTAAAATTTTATTAACTTTAATATTATACATGTTAAGGTTTTTTCAGAAAATATACTCAAATTTTTTTAATATAGTTTAATTTAGTTTACTGCAGATTGAAAGTAATTCTAAAAATTCCTTGTCTGATAGGTCATTAAAGCGACCTATAATATTTTAGGGCAATTAAGGGAAACATTATTATTTTTAGACGCTCTCTTCCTCGATAATTAACTTTTAATTGATTCAGGGAAATTTACAAGAAAAAAATGTTAAAAAAATTAATAGTATTTCCATTAATTTAGCTAGAGTAAAAATACTATATATTAATTTTATTAAATTAATTGAAATATTAGAAGATAAGTTTTTAAGAAATCTACTAAAACTAAACGTGAAAATCTTTAATCTAAAAAGAACATATAAAAATATATATGATCAATCAATAAGTATTATAGTTGGCTATAAAAACTACTATTCTTATCGTTAATGAGAAAACAAATCTGCTAACAAAATATAAATTTATGTATTTATCAAATTAAATAAGTAAAAGTAGTTGTGTAATTGTTTTTTATTTGTTTAAGTATTGTGTGGTCTAATACTGTCAATAAGATAATATAATAGTTATTTTTTTTTTATCTCCAACATATTGATCTACTCTTTTTTTCTCATTTTAATTTGATGGTCGACCAAATAAGTGAAAATAAGAAAATAAAAGTAATAGTCACCTTATCTCTTGAAGCAAAATTATAAAAAATTATAATTTAACTAAACTTTATTAATATTTAAAATATAAACCATAGAAAAGTAGAAATGTAAAGAATATAGTATAAAACTTAATCTACATCTTTAAACTAAAATAATTGTACGTAAATTGATGTACTTACGCGTTCGTAAACATGGCTTAATAGTCAATACGATTTTAAAACAAAATATGAATTAAATATGTAAAATAAGTTTTTGAAAAAAACCACATCTCACATGGATTGGTACTTTCTTACTTTAAAGAATACGAGAAGCTTAATTTGCAGGCTGATAAACAATTTTAATTTATTTAAGGATTAAATATATTTTTCTTCCGACTTATAACGAAATTGATTTTTGTCCCTAGTACAAATTTTAGATTTTTTAATTATTTGTAATAAGAACACTATTGAAATAAGTCGAATATTTTTTGCAATGTAAATAATAAATTTATAGTTTAGACGGTATTATACTATTATAACATCAAAATCAGCGATGGATTAACATTAATATTTTAACATTCTAGTTTACATTGAAATTGGTTTGCCGTAATTTTTTTATTTTATTTTTTATCAGCAAAAACTAAATAAAATAAAAATGAGACACTTCAGAGGTGTCTTAATCTTTATACATACACTTCAGGGTATCTCAATCCTTATATAGAAAGTGATCAAAGTTAACCTGCTCAATACTCGACCTACACACATTAATCGGACTCTACCAACCATCAAATCAATCCTCAAGACATAATTTTTTTTTATAAAAATTAATTCCAATAATTTTCTTACTATTGGATATCTAAAGTTTGGACTAACGATAAAAATTAATTTAATATAAAAGTACGAAAAAACATATTTAATTATTTATTTAAAATGATGGCTTTATATATTTATGAGAATACACAAGGAATTAGTTTAAACCACGCGACATAGTTCACTTTTTTTTTTTTCTTTTTGTAAGATACTGTCTTGACTTTTGATTAGAGATTCTTGTAATTTAAAGAAAAGGGTGGCTTTTGCAACATTGGTTGAACGTCTTTCCAATATCTAAAAACAAAGTGTGTTATGCTATGGTGTGGTGCCAATGGATTACACAATCCAAATTCATCTCAAACATGCATTATTATATATACCTTAAACATGTTTTAATGACTTTTAAGAGATTTGGAAAAACAATTTAATCACAATGCCTTATCCATAATGTCAAAGAATGTACCTGTTTTTGTATATTTTATAATAACTAATTAAGATGTAGGATTGCCCAAATTAATTTTGATTTAACCAATCGAATGGAGTTTGGTTTCGTATGGTTACTTCTTTATTCTTCTTGTATGAAAGTTTTTTTCTTTTGTTTTCTTTCTTTCTTTCCCTTGTCTTTTTCCCATGAAAAGAAAAACTAGGAAATACCTAAGATCTAGGAAGAAATAGGACACGTTATACAAGGAAATCAAACCCCATGCTCCTAATTTTAAGGAATAGGAAAAACTTACATGCATGAATGTTTTGATGTTTGCTTATAAATGAAAATGTTTGGATGGTAGTTATTGATGAAATTTGGAAGCATAAGAATAGACATATCTTTAGAGGTGAAGTGATTCATCATTCCGAATTTATTTTTTTTGTTTAAGTAAAGGTTTGGTCTTGAACTACAACTAAATTTGTCTCTACTTGTTTTTCCTTGTCTGATTGGTGTCTTGATCCGGTGACTTTTTTGTTTATGATCAAGAATCTCCTTAAATAGTTTAAGGGTTAGACTATCACTAAAGTGATTCATATATTTTTATTTTTATTTTACCGATAAAAAAAGGGTTTTGTCCTTCTTTCTTATTATTTCTTATAAATTTGTGTGAAAAATAAAATTCATTTGTGTTTAGTTTGTAGAAGTTTCATATACTTGTATCCTGGTATAACACATGTTAGAGTATACTTTAAAAACAAAAGAAGGACGAATAGAAAAAAGTATCTGGAGTACTAGGATGTTTATGTTTGGAGATATTCCACTTTGTTTAGGTTTCTACTTGCAGCAAATGATTTTGATGAAGAAAGTAGCACCATAAAAGAAAGATTCGTCATGTTTCAACATAACTGGGTGGCATCTTCCTCGTGCATTTGTAAGCCTATGCAGCTATCTACAAAACTATATGCTTATTAGGGTTTATATGCCTATGCTATCATCTTAACAATCACACTCTTTTCCATTTAAAAGAAAAAAAAAAACTCTATCACATAAAGTTTTGTTTTTTCTTTAAATTTCTCTTCAAATATTTACTCAAACTAATTAATCACGAGGCGAACACGGTATTGGAGATTCCACATAAAAAAAAATAAGAAATTTGGTAGTATATAAGTGTATACAAATCTTACTTAAAAAATCAATTTTATAAGGTTGAGTTAGACTTAAAGTCTGTTTTTTAACGTGTTATCAGAGTCATTTAAGATATATCCTAACAAAAATTTGTTAAACGACCAGGTCATATGTTGAACGAGTTGACAAATTTCGCTTCTCTTAATAAGTTCACTTCTTAATACATATAATAATTATGATATAAATGACTTGAATCTAGGTCAAACATTATTTTCACTTATTTGATTGATTTGATAATGACAAATACAAATTATAAATTATTATTATTATCATATAAAATTATAAATTTGTAATAATTAATACTTTTCAATCATATATAATGGGTTCATTAAGATTATTTTTTTTAAATAGTTGGTAAGAAAGTTATATCAATGATTATTTTATTTAAATAACAATGCAATTTTGTTAGTATAACACTTAAACATTAAACTCAATATACTCAGTGTACTTGACAACTTGGTTAATATACTTTACAAAACCATTCTTAGGAAGAAAGAACATGAAAATAAAATAAATATGACAAAAATGTCAAATTTTCACTATTGAAAATAATAAAAAAAAGAAAAAAAGTTTTGTATACGCATGGATCCCTACATCCACCTTTTTCTCAATTAAAAAGGTTTTAGTACCACTAATATAGTTCAACATCGTTTAAGAGTCAAAGTCAACAACAATTTATATACTATTTACTCTCTCAACCTGTTAAAACGTTTTTTAGAACAAAACTGTGACGGAGTTCAAAAACTTCAAAACAGATAATATCCTAACAAAACTATCTCAAAGAATATATTTGACAGCACAAAATTAAAAAATGCATTGAGAAAAAGATATAGTATTTTAGTTAATTTTATTACAAATAAAATATGCTCAACATTTTATTAAAGAATAATCATGAGACCAATAAACAGAGATGAATACTTATGTGTCTGAAGTGTAGTGTAAATCTTAAGCATTATGTGATGATAATTTTGTTGCAATGTTGTTGTTTTTAGAAAAAGAGAAGAAAGAGATAAGGTGAGAGAGAAAGGCATCTTTCATATGAAAACACTTTGCATCAAGGTACACTAATGGAGAAGCAAAGGGTTACATAATTGTAGGCTTTTGATTCTGATTTCTCACTCATTCACAACACAATAGAGCAATGCTAGAGCCTTCTCAAGAACACAACAAACTATGGTGGAGACAAGACTCACGATAATTATTGCACGTGTTTCCTTCAAACTGGACCCTCTCCTATGGCTACTCTCATCTCTTGCTTTTTAAATCAAACTTTACCAATTCAAAAACCTTATTGAATACTACTCTTTTGTTCTTCTTCTTTACCAATATGATCAAAAATAATATTCATTAACCAAATAAAAATTCATTTATAATGAAAGATGTTCTTGTAAGAGACACTCTGAGAGTAATTACTACTCGTTGAATAATTGATCTTTTTCTTTTAGTTGTGTTCTCCTTCCTTTCTCTTCTTTTTTAGTATTTGGATTGGGACTATACCTATAAAAGGTTATTCGACAACAATTAAATAAGTATTCGATATTCAGTGCAATTAATGTTATAATAATGATGTACATTTGTCTTGATTGTTGTATCTATTTATAATATATGAAGAAGCCTTTTACCGTTGGATCTAATTAAAACACGTATCGCAATTAACATTACAAGAAAATCATCAAATAGAAACAAATTCTAGATATAAAAAATAATTAATTGTTATATTAACTAAATTAGAGACCATTTTAGAAATTAAAAAGATTTTTGGTTTCTCAATTAATTTCTATTATTGTTAAATAGTTTCTAAATTGATATCTAATTAACTACCAAGTTTTTAAATAAAAATTATTTAGATTCTAAATTTGATAGCAAAAACCTTTAATTAGATATCAATTTAGAAACTATTTAACAATAATATAAACTAATTTAGAAACCAATTTTTTTTTAGTTTCTAAAATAATCTTTAATTTAATCACTATAGTAACTAATTATTTTTTATTTTTAAAGTTAATTTTTATTTGATAATTTTTTTTATTAGTGTAACGTTAATATTACTTAATTTTTTTACAATTTAACTAATATTAACATACATTAATACGTTCAAACTCATATTTTTCATTCCTATAAAACTATTGTGTCTTTGAAACATTCAAATTCGGCGGATAAGATAATACTAGTTTAGTTATAGTGTATCTAATCTAAGTTTTATCCTTAAAAAAGTAGTTTCAAAATTGAATTCGTATTAATAAAATAATAAATAAATACTCCTTAAAATAGTATTCTAAGTTCATAAATTATAATACTAATAACTATAAATATTAAATTTTTTATTTTATACGTTCTTTCAAAAAATATCTTTGCTGATAAAAAAATACGTTATTAAAATTCAATTATCCATACATGTCTAGTCAATTATACTATAGTGTTCAGCTTTAAGTCTCAACCCACGTCCACTGATGATAAAAATGATTTTTTAATTAAAAAATAAAATGTTATTTTTTATTATTTAAAAATAAATAAATGGGGTTACATCAAACAGTTTTATTGATCCTTATGAACTAATAATTTTTGTGTTATTTTACCTTTTTTTTAAAGTCAAATGAATGATTTATTTTGTTCAAAAGTTAAATCATGAACCATTTTTCGGTCAAATGATTGATTCGGTCCAGTTTTCATTTCAGATCAATGATTAGGTATTTAAGTTAAATTAAAGGTGAGTTTTTTTTTTTTAAAAAAATCCTTTGCATTCTATTATTCTTTAAACTATTAATATATCATTTTAATAATTTTGTTTATTTTTAAACTAATAATTTGCTGGCCAAACTTTTGTCTTCTTATAAGTTCAGCAACTATTGTCCTATTTGTAAAGTTAGGATTAGGGTTAAATAGGTTAAGTAATCATTTAAAAACTGGTGCAGGTAAATTAATTTGTTTTCTTATCAAAGTGTTGTAATTTATTTAAAATTACTTTAATATTTTTTAAATAAATAAAAAGATAAATCGTGGTGGAAAATCTGATTTATTATTATCATTACTGTTATTATTAATATTATATTAAAATTATTATAATAATGTTAAAAATTAACACTTTTATACTTTTCTTATTACAGTAATAACAGTACAGATTATTATCATAGTCTTACTATAAATAATATTATCATAAGTATTAGTATCATTATTAATTTTATTGTTATTATAATGTACAAAGAAATATATGTTTAGTTTTAATAATAAAATCGAGGTTATACTTTGGCATGCCACTTCAATATTATAAAAAAAATAAAATTAAAATTGTGGTTTTGAATGATGAATTCGTTCAATTTAAAAAAAAAAATTAAAACTATGTTTGTAAATACGGTTTTTATTATAATTTTTTTTTAAAATACAATTCATCTATTTTTGTAATTTTATGAAAAGTTATAGATTTAAATAATTTTGTGAAAAAATACCTATTTTTGGTAGGAGAAAAGGGGACTAATTAGGCAACGTTTTGTCTAAAAAATGTATTAAAAAACATGAACTTTTGGAGCTTTTTGAGTAAGGGTTCCACTAGCACTATTGCACTTAAGTGAATCACTTATATATGAAAGAGCATGACAATTAATGACAAAAAAAAAATAACAAAAGAAAACCCAGGACAACTCTAATGTAGTTTTTTCTTTCTGCACCTCTTTACCTTCTTCTTTCACTCATATGTTATGTGAAAAGATATTTTTTTTCTTAAGTAAAATAAATAATCATAATTCCTACACACTTCACTTTCTTTCCAGTTTTCACCCCCACAACACCCAAGAATCCTATTTGAGTTTGTTCAAGCTTTGCAATGGTTCTTTACATTGTATGGTAGCATTTTAGAGGTCATTTGTGGTCTAGTTATCATGTATTGGAGATTTGGGTTGGTTTTGTGGTAGAAAATGTTGGTTTTTCATTGGTATTTGACTGGTTTTTCATTGATTTGAACCTCTATCATTTTTTTATTTTATAAACACATTCCGGATTATAAAATCTGAAAGTTATTTATAAATTCTAAAAATGTTTCCAGATTCTACAAATGTTAAATATATTTTTTTAACATTTATGTATAATTGTTTTGTTCGAATTACACATACATGAATATATGAGTACTTTCTGATTATGGAAAAAAAGATATTAACCCTAACTATGATGAAGTACACCCATAAGCAGCGCGTTACCTCGCTTCACATCATATCTCTACTGTTGTTGTGCGAGTGTTGTTGGATGAACTCACACATGATGTGATCACTTGGATATGGTGACCACTGCTCGAGTAGGCCTTTCGAGTCTATTTATTTATTAGACAGTTTATCATGTTTGAGTGTGTGTTGCGCCAATATAAAACCATTCCACAACCTTTGATATCTTCTCAGGGTGTTGTTGCACATGTTATCAATGAAATGTGGTTACAATTTGTCTCCTCGTGACAGGTATGACATGAACATCTACTTCATCTACATACGTTTCTGCGTTAGACAATTGTGATGCTTCTCACTTTACTTTCATGAAAAGTTAGATCAACATTCACAAGAGATATAATTTCACTCACTAATCAAATTTCAAGGACGTGTTATTGTTGCACTTCTTCTATCTATCATTCTATCCTCATGCATTTACAAAACCTTTCTTATACTTTATTTACCTCTCCTATAGATAATATTTTTAGACATGTCTTGAAATAAATTTTTGAACTATAAATTACATTTTTGAAGCATGAAACCATAACTTCAAATGGGTCCTTTGTATAAATATTTGAGAGACTATGAAAAGAATATACCAATGTGCCCATAAGTTATATTTTCAATTTATTTCAACAAGTTATCCTAGATTGTTTATGAAAACAACTTATACAAATATAGTTTAATCCTATTTTCCTTTCAATTATAAAAGCAACTTATTGATAAGCACTTAATTAGACTGTTTGTAGAAACACAGTAATTAGTGCCTTTTTAACAAGTGTTTGCTTATGCTGCTATGAGGTGAAACTAAAACCATAATTCTTATCTGATATAGGTAGTTTGTACCTATATTCCAATGGACATGATTTCTGTAGTGACTAACAGTATGTTTAAGTTACCATTCAACTGAAGATAACCCAAGTGTTTCTAGATCCATGGCTCTTGTTTTTTTTTCTTTATTTAGTGCATTGGAATGTGAAAATTCAAGTTTGATAAGCCTGGTGGATGAAAGCTGTGAAATTTGTAAATATTCCACTACTCTCAGAAGAGATTGTGAAAGGAACTCTGGTATTAACAGGTGATTGTTGTTGGAAAAAGGAGTTAAGACAATGAATAGATATTGCTTTGATGCTTGCAATCCTAATCTAGATCAATTTCAAGGACTGATCCTGGTGCTTTCAAGTATATTTGTGCATCACACAATTTTAACTGTTATTTCAATACGTTCAATATAGTCCTACATCACTTAAAAGACGAGATTAAAAACAGTTTATATATATTTTTTCACCTTTAAACTCGGAAGCACTTTTTAAAGACAAAATTATAACAGAATTTCGAGTTCCTAAACATGCAATACCTCAGATATTGACCTGATAATATTGTCTTAACTGATTTGAGGTCGGAACCGATTTGTCAAGAGAATGCAGGAAGGTAACTAGAAAGGGTGTTTAGGCTGATCCAAATTCAGCAAACCACTTTTGATGGCGTTCAATGTCAGCCTGAGAAACACTTGGTTGGACTTTCTTCAAAGCTTCTTTAAAATCACACATTGCAACAGGGTCCTTGGAAATCTCATCTTTGGACATCTTCTTGATCTCATCACGCGTCTTTCCTGCTATTTTGCGTCTCATACCATTCAGAGAAGCATCACGGCACACATTTGTCAAGTCATCTCCACTGTACCCTTCTGTCCCTTTGGCCACTTCATCTATGTTCACATCAGGGGACACCTGCATGATGCCACACAACACTTCATTTTGTTTTTGCTGCTTCTACTCAGAATAACACAATCCATGTATTCATGTTTCATTCCATAACTAAATCAGTGAAAGGGTTTGCAAGAAAAGATAATAAACAACATAGCATGAGAGTAATGTAATATGCCTCTACAGTCCTCAGATTGATACGGATCAGCTCTTTACGAGTCTCCAAATTTGGAAGAGGAATGTATATACGTTTTTCCAGCCTTCTCCTGCTTTGCATCAGCACCAAATGGTATCAACTGAGTGGCACAGTAAAAGTATGTAGAACTGATGATCATTTGAAGAAAGAAAATGATGCAGAAAAGCAAATATAGACCTCAGTGCCTCATCTATGTCCCATGGAAAGTTAGTGGCTGCCAAAACCATTACTATCTTACGGTTCCATCTTCATTTGTGGAACTATTGTTCACACCATCAACCTGAACTAGAAGTTCGGACTTCACCCTTCTGGATGATTCGTGCTCCCCAGAAGCCCTGATTAAAACAACTCAACTCAATCAGAGTTCAACCTTTTAAAGGGTGAGGTGAAGGGACCATGAAGAAGAGATGTTAGAGATCTCGACTAGAGTAAGAACATTTCATGCAAATCTCAACTTATAAACCGGTTTTATGAGGTTGAATTAGACTTAAAGTTCACTCAGACTATTTACTTACTTACCCCCTAGCATTCTTAATAAGAGTATTGACTTACTTACTTACCCCCTAGCATTGCATAGAGAATCAATCTCATCAATGAAAATGGTACTGGGTGCATGTGCTCTTGCAAGATCAAACAAGCATCGAACCATGCGCTCGCTCTCTCCACGCCATTTAGAAGCCAAAGTTGCAGAAGAAACGTTGAAGAAAGTGGTGCCACATTCAGTAGCAACTGCTTTAGCAAGAAGCGTTTTCCCAGTTCCTGGAGGCCCAAACATGAGAACACCTTTCCATGGTCTCCTTATTCCCTGCAACAACACAAAACAGTGTTCAATTGAACTCCTCATCCTCTGCTTAGACCCACTAAAGCAAAAGTTTTCATCACCTTCATGTATCTGCTACCTAACCTGGAAATATTGAGGCATCCACAAGGGAAGCAGAAGGGCTTCTTCTAGAAGGCTTTTTGCTTGAGTGAGCCCTGCAACATCATCCCATCTCACACCAGGACACCTTTCTAACACATCCCTTTCCAACATTTCCGCCATCTCAGGATCAGGACCTTCATACTCATACTTCTTTGACTTCTTCCCATCTCCATTCTACTATCCATCAACAACAAGAAAAATATTACTTTGCACCACTTTACAATTATGATGTGATACAATATAGAAAAATGTTACTTTCAAAATTGTAAATTAAAATGCATCCGCAATTTTAAAATTGTTCTATTCCAATAAAAAAGTTGTTTTTCTTTTAGTTATAATCTTATGAATGATTCTCAATATATCACCACATACCACAGTGTGTAATTCCAAAATTACTTTATTTTACAATAATGATACATTGAGTAATGCAAGTTATCAATATATCATTTTCTTATATGAAAGAAGTTGTAAATATTATTCACTCAATATATCATTGTTATTCACAAGACAAACAACTTACTTACAACTGAACGTGAACAACCACCTGTCCTGGTCCCCTTTCCAGAAGCACCACCACCGCCGTTTTTTCCATTCGTCGGTGGTCGGGGCCCAGAGCTAACCCTGCTGGGCTTTACGGCACGAGTGGCGGGCCTGGTAGAGCCTCGACACCAAGCCCCGTCCTTTCGAGCAGTGGGCCTGGGCTCTCCACTTGGCGGGCTCCAGACGTCGGGGTCGCAAGGAGAGGTACCGGGAATGGGATACTCCTCAGACGGTGATCGTGATCGAGTTTCCTTAAACGCCCTTCTCTCCGCGTCTAGTTGTTTCACCACTTGGGTTTCATCGCACACCGCTTTCTTAACGTTCATCCATTTGGCTCTCACCAAAGGGTCGTCGACGGAGTTGAGGTGGTTACTGATTTGGGCAACGGCGCCGTCGAAGAAGATGACGGAGGTGTAGTAGACTCCTTCCGCCGCGTATTCTCTAACCAATTTAAGGTGGTCTTGCATGCCACTCAACCAACTCTTCCCACTCATTTTTTCTTTTGCATTTCACACCAACAATGGCGTTCTCTTCTTCATCATCTCATCTGGGTTCCTTCTCTCATTCTGAGGTCAGCGTCTACTCTGTTCGGTAGGATCGGATTTGGAGTGCTTGGCGTTGGCTGTGCTGGTAACAGAATGGACCCACCACCACCACCCAACAAACTTGCCATTTCCATCTCAATTTTTGAACCACTATCACTGTTCCATCGCCGCCACCTTCCACCAAGTCTTATTTTCTTTACTTTTGGTAATAAATAATACCTAAGAAGTCAATTTTAACTATGATTCAACCTCATAAAATCAAATTTGTAATCTCAAATCTCTAATCTATATCTAATTTATAGTCTTGGTCTGCACAAAATTTTGGAAAAATTCTTCGTAAATGATTTTTTCCTGAAATTCCGCATAAGAATCTCCACTGAACATGAGACAAAACGCGATAGATTTCAGGTCAAACGGATAAGTATTCACCCAGGAAAAAAAATCAAACAGTTTCACACACGAACGAACCACTTCCTTTCTACCTGCGCAGTGATGAATAAAAAATTTATTACTAATCTTGTGGGACGAGTCTCGGGCTCAAATCTCAGCCAAAACACAATAGAAACAATGACGAATGTCTGGTAAAAATTTCAGACCAAAATACCCAAGGAGTAATGCGCAGTAAGTCCCAGACCGAGAGTGACCAAAATCGATTTTCCGAAAACAAAACGTCCTCGTTTTTCTTCCCTGTATCTTCTTTCAGTGATTTGTTTATGGACGTGCCTCCTTACCTGGGTGCAAACAACATATGAAAGTACTTGTGTGAATTTTTTCAGCACAATACGGACCCGAAAAAAATTTTCAGAAAGTAGGGCGAAATTTCACAAGTTTTGCTAGAGGGTAGCCTTGGTCTACACAAAATTTCTGAAAAATTATCCCGAAATGGTTTTTTCCGAAATTTCGCGTAAGAATCTCCACTGAATTTGGGACAAAACGCGACTGATTTCAGGTAAAACGGATAAGTATTCACCCAGGAAAAAAATCAAACAGTTTCACACACGAACGAACGTTCCTTTCAGCCCGGGCAGTGATGAATAAAAAATTTATTGCGAATCTTGTGGGGCGAGTCTGGGGCTCAAATCTCAGCCAAGACTCAATAGAGACAATGGCGAATGTCTGGTAAAAATTTCAGACCAAAATACCCAAGGAGTAATGCGCAGTAAGTCCCAGACCGAGAGTGACCAAAATCGATTTTCCGAAAACAAAATGTCCTGGCTTTTCTTCCACGTATCTTCTTTCTGTGATTTTTTTATGGACGTGCCTCCTTACCTGGGTGAAAACAACATAAGAAAGTACTTGTGTGAATTTTTTCAGTGCAATACGGACCCAAAAAAAAATTGCAGAAAGTAGTGCGAAATTTCACAAGTTTTGCTAGAGGATAGCCTTAGTCTGCACAAAATTTTTGAAAAATTCTCCCAAAATGGTTTTTTCCTGAAATTCCGCGTAAGAATCTCCACTGAATTTGGGACAAAACGCGACAGATTTCATGTCAAACGGATGAGTATTCACCCAGGAAAAAAATCAAACAGTTTGACACACGAACGAACCTTCCTTTTAGCCCGGGCAGTGATGAATAAAAAATTTATTGCGAATCTTTTGGGACGAGTCTCGGGCTCAAATATCAGCCAAAACTCAATAGACAAAATGACGAATGTCTGGTAAAAATTTCAAACCAAAATACCCAAGGAGTAAGGGGCAGTAAGTCCAAGACCGAGAGTGAACAAAATCGGTTTTCCGAAAACAAAACGTCCTGGCTTTTCTTCCCCGTATCTTCTTTCTGTGATTTGTTTATGGACGTGCCTCCTTACCTGGGGACAAAACGCGACAGGTTTCAGGTCAAACAGATAAGTATTCACACAGGAAAAAAATCAAACAGTTTCACACACGAACGAACCTTCCTTTCTGCCCGGGCAGTGATGAATAAAAAATTTATTGCGAATCTTGTGGGACGAGTCTGGGGCTCAATTCTCAGTCAAGACTCAATAGACACAATGACGAATGTGTGGTAAAAATTTAAGACCAAAATACCCAGGGAGTAAGGCGCAGTAAGACCCAGACCGAGAGTGACCAAAACCGGTTTTCCGAAAACAAAACGTCCTGGCTTTTCTTCCCCGTGTCTTCTTTCTGTGATTTGTTTATGGAAGTTCCTCCTTACCTGGGTGCAAACAACATAGGAACGTACTTGCGTGAATTTTTTCAGCGCAATACGGACTCGGATAAAAATTGCAGAAAGTTAGGCGAAATTTGACAAGTTTTAGTAGAGATAGCCTTGGTCTGCACAAAATTTCTGAAAAATTCTCCCGAAATGGTTTTTTCCTGAAATTACGCGTAAGTATCTCCCATTAATTTGGGAAAAAACGCAACAGATTTCAGGTTAAACGGATGAGTATTCATCCAGAAAAAAATCAAACAGTTTCACACACGAACGAACCTTCCTTTCAGCCCGTGCAGTGATAAATAAAAAATTTATTGCGAGTCTTGTGGGACGAGTCTGGGCCTCAAATCTTAGCCAAAACTCAATAGACATAATGACGAATGTCTGGTAAAAATTTCAGACCAAAACACCCAAGGAGTAAGGCGCAGTAAGTCCCAGACCAAGAGTGAACAAAACCGGTTTTCCAAAAACAAAACGTCCTGGCTTTTCTTCCCCGTATCTTCTTTCTGTGATTTTTTTATGGACTTGCCTCCTTACCTGGGTGCAAACAACATACGAACGTACTTGCGTGAATTTTTTCAACGCTATATGGACCCGGAAAAAAATTGCAGAAAGTAGGTGGAAATTTCATAAGTTTTGCTTGAGGATGGCCTTGGTCTGCACAAAATTTCTGAAAAATTCTCCTGAAATGGTTTTTTCCTGAAATTCCACGTAAGAATCTCCACTGAATTTGGGACAAAACGCGACAGATTTCAGGTCAAACGGATGAGTATTCACCCAGGAAAAAAATCAAACAGTTTAACACACGAACGAACCTTCCTTTCTGCCCGGGCAGTGATGAATAAAAAATTTATTGCGAATCTTGTGGGACGAGTCTGGGTCTCAAGTCTCATCTGAAACTCAATAGACATAATGACGAATGTCTGGTAAAAATTTCATACCAAAACACCTAAGGAGTAAGGCGCAGTATGTCCCAAACCGAGATTGAACAAAACCGGTTTTCCGAAAACAAAACGTCCTGGCTTTTCTTTCCCGTATCTTCTTTCTGTGATTTGTTTATGGATGTGCCTCCTTACCTGGGTGCAAACAACATACGAACGTACTTGCGTGAATTTTTTCAGCGCAATATGGACCCGAAAAAAAATTGCAGAAAGTATGGCGAAATTTGACAAGTTTTGGTAGAGATAACCTTGGTCTGCACAAAATTTCTGAAAAATTCTCCCGAAATGGTTTTTTCCTGAAATTATGCGTAAGAATCTCCACTGAATTTGGGACAAAGCGTGACAGATTTCAGGTCAAACGGATGAGTATTCACCCTGGAAAAAAAATCAAACAGTTTCACACAGGAACGAACCTTCCTTTCAGCCCGGGCAGTGATGAATGAAAAATTTATTGCGAATTTTGTGGGACGAGTCTGAGGCTCAAATCTCATCCGAAACTCAATAAACACAATGACGAATGTCTGGTAAAAATTTCAGACCAAAACACCTAAGGAGTAAGGCGCAGTATGTCCCAAACCGAGAGTGAACAAAACCGGTTTTCCGAAAAGAAAACGTCCTGGCTTTTCTTTCCCGTATCTTCTTTCTGTGATTTGTTTATGGACGTGCCTCCTTACCTGGGTGCAAACAACATACGAACGTACTTGCGTGAATTTTTTTAGCGCAATACGGACCCGGAAAAAAATTGCAGAAAGTCGGGCGAAATTTCACAAGTTTTGTTAGAGGATAGCCTTAATCTGCACAAAATTTCTGAAAAATTCTCCCGAAATTGTTTTTTCATGAAATTCCGCGTAAGAATCTCCACTGAATTTGGGACAAAGCGTGACAGATTTCAGGTCAAACGGATGAGTATTCACCCAGGAAAAAAATCAAACAGTTTCACACACGAACGAACCTTCCTTTCAGCCCGGGCAGTGATGAATAAAAAATTTGTTGTGAATCTTGTGGGACGAGTCTGGGCCTCAAATCTTAGCCAAAACTCAATAGACACAATGACAAATGTCTAGTAAAAAATTCAGACCAAAACACCCAAGGAGTAGGCGTAGTAAGTCCTAGACCGAGAGTGAACAAAACCGGTTTTCCGAAAAGTAAACGTCCTGGCTTTTCTTCCCCGTATCTTCTTTCTGTGATTTGTTTATGGACGTGCCTCCTTACCTGGGTGCAAACAACATACGAACATACTTGCGTGAATTTTTTCAGCGCAATACGGACCTTCCTTTCCGCCCGGGCAGTGATGAATAAAAAATTTATTGTGAATCTTGCAGGACGAGTCTGAGACTCAAATCTCAGCCAACACTCAATAGACACAATGACGTGTGGCCTGATAAATTCACCAAACACTCGTTCGGATAGGATCTGACATCATATTATAAAATAAATCAGAGATAGAAAAAAAAATAGAATAAATATTTCTTCTCATATCTTTTGCCTTCCTTTTTTTTTCATCTCTGTTCTATTTTATAATAATACCGATTCTTATTAGATCTATTCTACCGAAGGTGAAAGTGAGAAGGTAGTTTTCACACCCCAAGATTTGTGATGTTTGATACGGGATCATATAAACGTACTATATCTATCTGTTGTTATGCTTGATGCGAATATACTTATAACATGGTGAGGTTGCTTGAAGTATGCACTCACACTTACTTCCCAAACTGAATCTACAACAACCAACCAGTTCCAACTACCAATGATAACGGTTCAAAGAGTTTGCTGTTGCAGTAAGTAAACGAATGAGACCAGCAAAACGAGGTAATTAATCAAGGTAAAAAAAACAACAGACACAGAGGAGAACATAAGTGTTTCTAAGGTCAAATGTTGATTATATGTGTCAGATTAATATTATGATGAATGTGTTCATAAACTGGGTAGTGCACAACAAAAGGAAAAAAATAAAGATTCAAGATCAAACCATTATCGAATGTTTTGAAATTTATCAAATTAAAACTTGCTATCCCACAACTTGACAGGGTAGAAAGTAAATCCTCCATTTATTAAAAATGCATCAGTTGCAAACTTGCTGCATTGGCAAGTGAAATTTCCTTCTATTGATATCTACTGTTTTTTCCACTATGGAGGCTTGGTTTGCTTGTGTTCTATGATTAATTTCAGTCACTGACGCAGTCCATCTCTAACCAATTCTTCTAAGCCTTTCTTCAGTCTTTCTGCAGCAGCTCTGCAATCCTTCTCTGTCAAGCCTCCGAATGAAATTCTAAGATTGCCAGGGCAACCACATGCTATTCCTGGGATTACTGCAACACCATGCTTGCTAGCTAGCCAGCGAACAACATCAAAATCATCGTAGGCATTTTCATGTGGGAGCTTTGCCCACAGGTATATGGCACCCTCTCCTCCTTTCACAGATCCCTCTCCAAGTGGGGAGAGAGCTTCCAAAACAATTTCTTTGTTCTTGTCAAGACTTTTTACTCTGTCTACAACCCACTGAGGCCCCAGTTCCAGTGAATACAAAGCAAGATACTGCGATAATATTGAAGCACAGATTGGAATGTTGTCTTGAACTTTGAGAAGTTGCTCAGCAAAGTTTTCTACTTCAGAGGGGTATGCTATCTGCAATAATCAGGTATTAGCACAGACTATGCAGTGCTGATCTGTTAACACTACTTTTATGAAGTTTGCAACTGAAAGTGTAACTACTATGCGGCAAACAAGATGTATAAGGGTTAGACCACCCTTAAGTGATTCATATTTATTTCTTTTTTCTTGCTGATAAAAAAAAAACTATGCAGCAGACAAAAATCGATGCGATACTACAACATACAGACCTTGAGACTTGGAAAGAAAAAGGTTTTATCAAATTCTTGCCTGATTTGCTTGTTGTATGATATAAGAATAGAATTGTTTATATTTTTCCCTACACTAGAATAATGTTATGGTAGGTTATATTAGATAGGCTTAATTAAGTTGAGGACCTCATAAATTTTAGTATTTTTAATTGAGTCTCTATTAAAAATTGTCGTTTTATTGAATGTTTAAAATCTTTATATTTTTAATGGAGTCCTTATCATTTGATTTTGCCATCAATTAGTTGGGATGTATCTTATCTTGCATTGCTTGCATGTCTCCACATAGAAAATAAAAAAACAACTTAATTAAGGTTTAAGTTTATTAAGTCTTTATTAAAAGTTTTATTTTATTGAGTGTCCAAAATCTCAATATTTTTCAATTGAATTTCTGTCATTTGATTTTGCAATCAACTCGGGTGAAGCCACCAAGCTAATGGCAAAATCAAACGACAAAGACTTAATGAAAAAATTTGGACACTCAATAGAACAAAAATGTTTAACAAAAACTTAATTGATGTTTCTTTCTCCTGCAGATGAGACTAAATAAAGACAACAGATGGCACTTACATATCCAACCCTCCATCCCATCATTCCATATGCTTTTGAGAATGAGAAAACATTGACAATATGATTTCCCTCAACACAAGAATGTTTCAGGCCATCGTACATAAAATACCTGCATGCAAAATTAATCTGTTTATATACTCTATTTTTGAAAAATGAACTTGTAACTTAGAGAAGAAGACTACAAGTAGGATCTCTCATAAGGATTTTGTGTACCGGGGGCTGACTACAATATAAGTGAAACAGATTAAAACCTTATTTTAAATGGTAAATAACAGAAAAACTAGTCAATAAAAGAAATAGGAATTTTCTTGATCACAAGCTATAACCAATTACTTAAAAGGTTAGCAGAACACCAAAAACTTTTTTTTTTTTTCATTCTCTTCATAATTAAAGAAAATCATGTGATAAGTTCTATCAGAACAGCAAGTTTAAAAGGCTTACTCGTATGTATTATCAACAACAAGCCAAGAGCCAGCCTTCTTGCATAGATCTGAAATCCTCTGATCAAATAAGAGAAAATACCAACTCAGAAATTTTATCATTTTCAAAATAGCATCATGATCAATCAACATATTCTTTGGGAATATTGCTGTCAAATACAGGCATATTGGCAATACAAGAAGATTAAAAATGAAGCACATATAAAATCATTGTAGCTGTTGATATATTCAGAAGAGGGGGAGAGAAACCTTTAAAAGGGGCTCCGGAATGTAGGTTCCACTTGGATTTCCTGGATTTACAACACTAACAAGCTTTGGAGCTGGTTTAGTTTCTGACAATATTCTTTCCAACCAATCTGAAAATCAAGACATTTCTCATAGTAGCCTTAAACATAGAAATCAACATCAGAAGAAACTGTAAAGTTGGATGATAAAAGTCTAACAGACATCAATCAGCCTTCTAATATTCTTATTTTGTATATATAAGGGATAGCATTGAGTAGTTGTTCATTCATCAGCATGAGCTCTTAAAGGACATAGCAATAAGTGAAATTACAGATTCATTTACAAAGTACCAGAAGCCAAAAGTTAGACAATGCAGCTTACAACTTAATGCAATATAATAAAACACTAAACCTTCTGGACATGCACAAATTTATGAACAGTCCAATATAACTTCTGAAAAGTGGAAAGTTATACAGAACAAAATCCATGCAATATTTAACTAATATGTGAACCCTCTGGATTGGAGGAAAGTAGATGCTCTTAGAAACCAAAGAGTGAGTTTGCCTCCCTAGTCCATGCCGGTAAAAAATGGATTACAGTAACAAAGATCATGCAGCTTCTTACCTGCATCAGGATGAAGTGTATCTGGGCTACCAGGACCAACTAGTATATTGGTAACACCAGTCATCTGGAAGGACATGTACGCATTGAAGTAGTAAGGAGCAAACAGAACCACGGAATCCTCCGGATCACACAGAGTAAGAACTAGATTTACAAATGCCTGTATTTGTTGGAATAGAATGAGTTACCACAGGTTTTTGAGATGGGAAAGATTAAACTCGGAGATGTCAAAGTAGCATAAAATTAACAGACAACAAGTCATAGAAGCTATAAACTGTTGAGCTAATCCAGTCAACTCTAAGAGTTACTGTCTCCACAGTAACAAAAACCATGCTAGTCCTATCAGATACTTGTCCTTTCAAATGCTTTTTGAGCTTCAGGAAGAAGTAACAACACTATTATGGCTATAGATGAAATTTTCACATAAGAAATCAAGAAAGGCTAAATTTAATAAATGGTTATAAAGAAGTCAAATGGAAGCTGAAATGCTAATGCTTCACCTTTTCAGAAACTGTGTTAGCTTTTCTAGGATGTGACAAAAGAATGAACATAAAACAAAAATTACAGGTCGAATGTTATTGATAACCTCACCTGATTGGCCCCTGCTGTAACCATTACTGAAGATTTGCACAAATTATTTTCATTACGCAACTGCATGGAAGTGATAAAAGCTCATGAGTTAATTCATTGGTCACCGAGATCCAATTTTCATATTGCAAAATAATTTATCAGAGCAGTAAGATACAAAACACCTTGCAATGAAAGCAATTAAGCAACATATAAGGAGGGAGAGACCATGATGGATTACAGCTATATTTAACATAACCAAGTGCTTATGAAAAGTAAAAACAATGTATGTGCAAAAAAATTGACCAGTGAAGGGAAAAAAGCATAAAATATGACATCTTTAACAAATTATAAATCAGCTAATGCCTGACTTCTATGAGAAAACGTTGTTAAATAAAGTAACAAAGGTAGTGCATATCACCTTGCATAAATAACAAAGGTAATCATCCTTGAAAGAAACAAAACAACTATCAAAATTTATGGAGTAAAATGCTTCGCATTGTCCAATTCAACTGCTACAAATGAGACATTCTAAGAATTTCAACATGGATGCAAACCTCAAGCTCTGATCAAACGAAGAACTTCAAACAGATAACTTGACTTTCCAAATTCCCACTAGTACAGAATGCAGATTGTAGGACGAAATTATACCATTTACCTTTTTTCTTAATGCTTCTCTGAGTTCAGGAATACCTTCATCATTACCATATCGACTGACTATAGGATCAGATACAAGTTCTTTCACCTTTTTCAAAGCTTGCTCGGGAGGTTGCCAATGAACCACACCCTACAGTAGATAATTTTAAAAAAAAAAACATTACAAATTGCAGCTAAGAAGCAAACAGTAATACATTGAAATCAAAAGAATCCCAGTTGTCAGAAGTCAGAGCAATAAAATTTAAAAGCTGATGGACAAACTTCAGTTGATTATTAAATGCGTTGAACCAAAATCAGATGCATAATCAAAACCACATGGCCTTCACTTTAGCTCTCAGTTCTATATGTAAGCTAGATCACATAAACCATGCCCTAAATTCAACTTGAAATCAACCTTTGGAAATTGAGGTCATGATTAACATTCAAATAGAGCAACACAACCAAAACTATAATTATGTTAATCTCATTTCCTGTTTCTCATAAAAAATGTTGTGGCTCAGCCATTTTGTAGATCAAGAAGGAAGTAGATTTATAAAACAGTCTTCCCAAGCATTTTAAGGCCGTGCCCATAATCATCATTTACAGTTTACTAAAAGGAACAAACCCATCTAAACTGCACTAAAACACGACCCAATTCTTAAATAGTAGAAAATAAAATTGTTCTCATTTCTCAATCTCTCTCCAAAGCACACCAAACTCCCAAGCAAGTTAAACTAATGTATAATCAAACATTGAAAACCCCATCTCCTTCTCCGAGTGCCTCGCAAAAATCACCAATGGGTTGGATTAATTACTATAAACAAGCATTGGAGAGACAAAAAAAGACCTGGGCCAAAGACACGGCATTTTTAGATCCTCGGATCACTTCCTGCATCTGCAAACACACAGACACCAACACCCTTGGTTATCAAAAACATTTTATTCTCAAATCAAACCAAACCAAACATCATCAATCCAAAACACAAACAAACACCCATTGGAAGGGATCAAATTCCAATGAAGAAAAAAATGGCATGAGAGTGAGCACTGAGAGTACCTGAACCATAACGGGCATCTCTGTTTCCAAGGCCCTCCTTGAAAGCTTCAAGAGCGAACTCATCTCTCCCCAATTCTGTGATCTTGCCCTCACCAGAAAAATAAAAAGCCTACCCGTGAACCCACCTAACCAAAAGACACCAACTTTCAAACGCTAGCCTTATACCCTTCCGAATTATTAAACAAGAATACGTCACCATATATATACACATATATAATTTAATCAAAAAAGAAGGAAAAAAACAGAAAGAGAGGAACTTTTTTTTATTTACAGAAAAAATGAAGCTTGTCACACTTGATGTAAAAGGAGACAAAGCATGAGGCTTTTTTTCATGTATCTATATCTAGTTCAGTTACCTTTTGGTGGTTTTCTTTGTTTGACTTTTGGGTTGTCAGAATGAATATATTTTGAGCAGCAAAAGAGTGAGTCAGTTTCCACTACTATTGCTACTGCTACAACTACTGGTGTTGTTGAAGATAGAATCAGATGCGGTTTGTACAATAGAAAGAGAAAATGGAACAAACAATTTCACCCACACAAGTAATTATTCTCCTTTCCTCTGTACAAAAATTGTCTCTTTCGTTTTTTGGGTATTTTTCAAATGTATGAAAAAAAGCGTGGATGTTGCGGAATTATGCAAAAAAGGGATTTTTTTTATTTTTAACGTGCTTCTGAATTGAGGTGTGAAACTGTTTAATGCAGGAGGGGACAGTAATTCCCAGAAATTGAGGGAAAGAGAGATAAGAGAAGGGTTTGTTTGTTTGTTTGTGAGAAGGGAAAAAGGAAGAAAAGAAAGACACGAATCTTTCGACAAAAAACAACGTGCTTTTGGATTGCGTGCTTTTTCCCACTGTCTGGGCCATGTAATGCACACGCGGACAATAACTCGATATGGGTCTTCCAAACGACGTCGTCCTATTTTTTCAGAATTTTCAAAAAACAAATGGTTACTTTCCAGTTAAATTTTAGCAGAGACACTGACACACATACTGATACGAATACACGAAGATACGTAAAATCTCTAACATGTAAGACATGGGACACGGATCTATATATTATATAATTATGAATTATATAAATTGACAATAAAGATTTATATACACAAGTATGTTTCAGATTATTTTTTGGAGCAGAAAGATGTTTTTCATAACTGATTTACAAGGATTTGTTTCTAATTTTTATAATCATAATAAAAATTTATACAATAAAATTTTGAATTTTTAAAAAATTAATGTATTTTTCCTTTTTAAAATTGTGTTAGAATCGTACTACAATTGTCAGAAATCTTACAAATACTTTTTGAATTGGACACCTCATTACCAAGTTTCATAGCCCTTAATGCATTGAAAGTAAATACAAACTGATTCTTAAATTTTATAATTTCATGCGTCATTTAAAATATAATTCAACATTAAATTAATTCTTAAATATTGCATTTAATAGTAAAATAGTAATACCAAACATAACAACAAAATATAACTATAACACGTGATAACTTTATCTGAACATTAATAATAAGACATTTACATTAATGAGTTTTATAAAAAAAACTAACACGTTTATTTTACTACATTATTTAAATACTTAATAAAGTCTAAATATTTGTACCTATAAGTTTCACAACTTAATACACAATTTCAATCCATAATTCAGATATTATTTCAAATTTATGACTTAAATTATACTTATTCGCAACATTAATCACCCATCACTCTAGTATATAAATTCACTTTTTTAAATTGTCTTCTTCCTATGAGAGTTTCTAAATTGTCTTCTTCCTGTTATGAGTTAAAATTAACATTGATGGGGCTACATTGATGGGGTTGTTAGGGAATATCTTGATCTTGCTACTTGTAGATGTATTTTCCATGAGAGTATGGGGGAAGTGGGAGAGTTATTAGTGTTTTCTCTGGATTTTTTTGAAGTTCAGACCATAATGGTTTGCTGAAAGACTCAAAAGATGAGACTTACTAATATATGACTTCAATGTCATTTTGCCTTTTTGTGCTGCATTTACTACTATAATTAATGTTCCGTAAATGTTTTGTACTCTATAGAATACTTGTTTTAATTACGGTAGGAAAATTAGGTTTAAAGTTACTCATATTTATTCATGAAAAGAATGTGTGTGTTGATAAATTAGTTAATTTAAGATTTATTCACAGAGAATAATTTCATTTGTATAATAGACTTTCATCTGGTCTATTTTTATAATTCTTTATGAATATGTATAGTCTACATATATATCATTTTTGTTAACATATGGGTTTTGGTCTAGTTTCCCATATTCTTTTTGTATTTTCTTTATTTTTATTTTTTTAATAATACTTTTTTTTCATGTGATGACAGACGATTGTTGTCACTTTAGGTGTCAGCTTAACTGAGATGTCAAATTATATAATAACATAAAAGCTTTTATAAAAAAAATCACTTTTTAAATATTTATTTTTTAATGTATAGTGAAATTAATAAAATAAGCTCAAGGGAATAAATTCGCCAAACGAATTTAAATCGACTAAGTGAATTTGTAAAATTCAACTTGTTGTTATCATAAATTATTATTAGTAATAAAAAAATTATTAATATTATTATTATAATTATTGTCATAATTATTTTTAACAATACTATTATTATCATAATTATTATATGAAATTATTAAACTAATATTTTCATATAAAATAAAATTATCAGTATTATACTTATCAAAAAAATTATAATAAAATTAAGAGAATTATTATGATGATTATTAGATATTATTATTAGTCTTGTTATCATTATTATAATTATTACTAACTTAATTATTATTATTACACTATTATTATTATTATGATAGTTATCAATGAATATTGATGGTCATCAAATTATCAACGAATATTTATGACAGATACAAATTGACATTAAATTACTGATAATGATTCATATTTAATTATTAGTCAATTTTGATAAATAGACATTTTTTATTTTTCGTTGATAAATCCAAAAATTTTTGCAGTACCTTCTTAAATTTTTTTACTCTTTTCTCAACCTTAAAATTTTAGATTCAACATTGAGTTATTTCAATCTTTTCATGCAATGGAATGTTGTACTAAAATAATTTTTTAAAATAAAATATTATATTTTTTAATCTCGTTAATTAAAACTTAACTCAAGTAACTTATTATCATTGCTTTAGAGACCTATGAGGTATTAGATTATATGAAAATATATCTAACACGCAAAGGCTCTAATAATGCCAAAATATGCATCTTTTGGCATAACAAGGAAGTTTAGTTAGTAGGCTTGATTTGCAAGCTTTAACATTTTTCAATTATAACATATTCCTTCAAAAATTGTAAAATCACATCATTCTATAATTTGTTATTGGTAACATGGTGGCCTTTTTAAGGCACCACTAGTAACATAAATTACAATCTATATTTGAACCATTTAAATCTTCATCATATATAAAGAACATTTAAGTTTTCCTCTTAATAGTGATGACAACAGTTAAAAGCAAATATAAATTTATAAATTTAATAATTTTCACTTGGTGGTGGTTATGCAAACCATTTTAATATATATAGGTAATAAGGTTTAAACTTTTTAAATGATCTAAACTTCTAAAGTAGTAGGAATGTAAAGACTTAATGGTCTTGGAGATTGTTCTGACATTAAGTCCGAGAGATAGCTTTGTTATGGTCAATTATCACATTTGAGATATTGTCTGCTTTAAAGATCAGTGCTCCATCACAATTTTATCCTTAAAAGACGATAGGTTGGAGAGGTGACGCGAGATTATATTGACTATTAAAATAAAAATTATTAATAATTACCAAATATTTCATACATTATACAAATATTTATAAATACTGATTAAATATAGACTTATAAACTAAAAGCATTTTTAAGAGATTATGGTAAACTCTTTATTTTTGGGTATAAATAGTATAGACTTGCATGCATTAGAAAAAAATTTGAGTAAAAACTAAAACACAAATATTTGAATAATTAATTAAAGAAGTATTAATTTAGTTTAATTTAAATATTCAAAAGATATTGAAAAAGATGCATTTGATTGCATATATATATAAGAAAAGATATAAATAAATATTTAAATTTAAAGAAAGAGGACTTGCTTTGTAAATCTGAATAGATAAAATTGCAGATTTTTTGTTCATAGAAATTTTTTATGGTGCTCCTCCCTCTTCCAATCTGTAGGCCAAAGAGGTGAAGACTGCGTGGTATCTAAGCCCCGTCGGTGTTCTTTGTTGCAAAGAAGAGAGAGAAAAACACATAAAAATGGCGACTTTGAATCTGTTCTCTCAGCCATGGCAACCTACAATTTCACCTTCTTTCTGTTGTTCTATTTCAAACAACAACATTTACTATGCTTATCAGAATCATAATACCATTTCCAACAATTCTAAATTGCATTTCTTTTCCAATTCTCGTCAATTCTCTGTTCTTTCTCAATTCTCCACTCACTCCTCAAAGTCAGGTACTTTTCTTCACTTTGCAGAATTATCATAGCTCACTTGTTTTCTCCAGCCCAGATAAACAAAATTGTATCTTTAGATAAATTACATGAATGGGTGGTATCATGCATCATACTATGTTTACTAAAGAGCATTTGGGTTGAAAATTTTGTTGACAAATCTTGAGCTTGACTAATTATTTATCCAATTCAAATTCATCTCAGCTGATTGCCTCAACCGACTAAATAGCAAAATCTCAGTTTTATCTTTTAGTCAAAACAGGAGCATGGAAATTAGGAGAGCTGTGTTTGTTTTCATCTTCAGCAGCTGCATTGTTGATGCTGCTGTTGGAAACTATTTGTGCCACCCCATTTGAATCTTTATTTTGCAATTGTAACATTTTCTGCAGGCAGTGGAAGTTCATGGTTGCAAAACAGTTCCTTTGCTGCTGGCATTGAGTACAGGAAGCGTCCTATATATTCTTTATTTCCCTCAAATCCTGCTCAAGTTTCCTCTGTGGAAGATCTCTATCAATTTATTTGCTCGGGACCTCTGCTTGACAAAATAGGACTCACACCAGAGCAGGTGGCTGAGACCATTGATAACTGGTTACTGTATGGCCGGTACTTATGCAGATTGTTTCAGCTTAATGCATTGAACCTTACAGAGCCTCAAAAGGCTAGGATTTATCACTACTATGTACCAGTCTTTCTCTGGTGTGAACAACAGATCGAGGAGCATCAATCCAAATTCAAAGATGGAGAAGAAATACCTCCTTTAGTGGTATGCTATATACATGGTTTCCTTCTGTCATCGTGTCTCATATTTTGTTTTCTATGTGTATAGGTGTTATGTTATGCAGCTAATTATGGAGGCTTATGTGTAAATTTAATAATTTTGGTGAACTTTTTGGCTTTAGTTTTTAGTTATGTTTCAGCTCTACAAACAGCAATAACCTGCTTGTAATTTGTGAGTTTGTTGTTATGAAGATTGCCCTTTTATTTCTTTTTTGTTTTTCTGCCTTATTCCTTCCTTGTAACAACAATTTTCTTGATTCTGTTCGACACAGATTGGTTTCAGTGCCCCTCAAGGCTGTGGAAAGACAACCCTTGTCTTTGCTCTTGACTATCTTTTTGAAGTGATTGGCAGGTAGGCTCTGAACTTTGAAGCAACTGTGATATTGAATTTATCCTTTGTTCTGATGACTATAGGGAAAGGAGATTAATTAACAAATTGTAGATACATGCTACAATTTTCAGGAAGTCTGCCACAATATCTATAGATGATTTTTATTTGACGGCTGAAGGTCAGGTATATAGAAGCTGTTATTTGTGTTTTCTGTTCCAGTTGTAAATTCCATTTTGTTCTTTTTCTTTTTGTGCTGATAAATTGTATTTGGACTGTAGAATAAACTAAGAGAAGCTAATCCAGGAAATGCACTTCTTGAGGTAATTATGCGCAGATAAGTAAAGTAATGAACAGTAAATTATCCAAGAACATCATTGTTATTTTTTTTATAAAAGTTTTCATGTTAGACATCACTATGTAATACGAACATCATTATTTATGACAACTAAATATTTTTGCTTGTTTGGTTTCCTTCTAGTTTCGTGGAAATGCAGGAAGCCATGATCTTGCTCTTTCTGTTGAAACTCTGACAGGTTTAACTAAAATGACAAGAGAAGGTGTTTCTCAGCACTCAATTTTGTTTTCTCCTTATTCGTATTTTTCGTGTAATATCTTTTACTTTGAAGTGTCCAGGTGTGAAAATGAAGCTACCAAGATATGATAAAGTAAGGGAGTAGCTTGCATATTCAGATTATTTAAACATTTTTTTCAATTTGCAACTGGTAATGGTGAAGTGAATTGCCTGTTGATGCAGTCTGCATTCAGTGGGAGAGGTGATCGTGCTGATCCTTCAAAATGGCCAGAAATTGAAGGGCCCCTGAAGGTAAAAAAATATTCAATTGTAACATAAACTGATTCTGATAGGTCATTTTTTTCTTGGTAAAACATGATCCAGCACAGGAAATATAGAAAAAAATGAAGCAGCTTGTTGAAATATGTTAAGTTTACTGCCAACATTTACCCTTCTCAATTAAAAAGAAGATTTTTTCAACGTTAAGATTCTGTAGCTCTGAGGAAGGTAATATAGTACAACATCCAACTTTGAAAAAAATTTAGATTTGCCGCCAAAACTCTCTATATTATAAGAGTAATGATACATTGACAATCCACATATGGTACGTGGAAATGTGGTATTATTTGTGCCATGTTCATCTCATGTCATTATCCTTTCAAAAGTGTTGATCCTTGTATTGTGAACATGGATGGGTGTTCTAGGTTGTGTTGTTGGAAGGTTGGATGCTTGGTTTCAAGCCCCGTCCAGTTGAAGCAGTAGAGGCTGTTGATCCCCAGGTTAGAATTGGTGAAGTTCCTTTTTTCTTCTTTTTAAGATTATGATTATGCAAATTCTCTACCTTTTTCTTTTAATGGGAGGCATTGCTAATGAATTGAGCTTATTTTTCAGTTAGCAACTGTAAATAAAAACCTTGCAGCTTACTATGATGCATGGGACAAATACATTAAGTCATGGATAATCATCAAGATCAAGGACCCAAATTGTGTCTTCCAATGGCGCTTGCAGGTAGGTTGTTCAAACATTCTCTTACAAAAATTTCAAACTTAGTGTTCAGAATCTGGATGCATCATCCATGTATTGAGCTGTTTCAATATGCAGGCTGAGATTGCCATGAGAGATGCTGGCAATCCTGGAATGACAGATGAGGAGGTCTGTTGCTCGAATTGATCTGTTTGAGTGATATATCCACGACAAGAAAATCATTAAATAGAAACCAATTTTAGAGACATAAAATATAGCAACTAATTATTTTTAGTCTATAAAATTAGTTTCTATTTAATGATTTTCTAGTAGTGATCTTTGTGATAAATGATGATAAACATCTACCTTTTGATGACTAAAGCTATGAATTTTCATGGTATGTTCTTCCTAGGTGAGAGATTTTGTTTCACGGTACCTGCCAGCATACTATGCATACCTTCCTACACTTTACTCAGAGGGACCAAATGGATCAGATCCTCAACATCTCCTAACCATTGAAATAGATGAAGGGAGAAACCCCATCCTTGCTGCCTAAATTAACTGTGTGATAGAGTTCTGCTGCTTTTTCAATTCTTTGAGAATTTGGATGGCTATTGTATCATTAATGTATCTAAGTCATAAATCTGCACTCTTTCCCTTGAAATGTATAGAGAATATTTCGTTAATACATAATAACGGCTAATGCTTTCTGGTTGCTGTCATTTCATTACAAAGAGTTACATGCCGTATTTATTTTTCAAGACTCACTTTGTTCAGAAAACCGTGTTGCACTTGATTTATGTAACAGTCATAACGAATCACTTTATTCTTGGAATGTGTAACGTCATGGACCTGGTCCGAGGATTGGCACTTCATGGATCGGAGAGGTTAAGGGATTTCAATCAATTAGTTTTAATCATTCAATTAAGACAGAATCATAATGGTAGGCGAAGAGGTTGAATTTGGTCCATATATACCAGATAACACTCTACAAAAAGGACAGACAGCTAATACATACCGGTAAAGAATACACTTATCATTGACCATCTTGAATGTTCTAGGTCGGAGGTTTGTCGATACTCTTGTCTGGAACAGAATGATATCAGAAAAACTAAAATAATTGAAGTACACTATTCTATAGAAGATTATTCCTTATCGGCTTCTTGAATCATCATTTCATACAACAAAGTAATGATGAAACATGAACTTAACAATAGTCTCTTAGAAATTAGGCAATCTAGGGACAGCAACAGCAGGTGCGTTCCGAGCAGCACCTACAACTCTCATAACAGCAAAAGCAGCAACAGAGTGTATACAAACTGGATCACAGAGTCAACTGATCAGGGATAAAAAGAGAGATTTTTGAAGAAGAAAAGAGAATTGAAGCCTTAAAATGTACCCACCAAGCATAGAGGCTTCCCTTCTCCTCAGGGCCAGTCTGAGCGTGATCATAGTGAATCTTCTGCTGTGGTGGTGCAGACTGTGTCATATTTTTGGAGTTGAGTTGAGTTGATGATGTTTCTTGCAACAGTGGTAGACCATATAGTTATTTATAAGCTCAGTCAAGCACAGAAAGTTGCTTGAACATGCTTAAGGCCTCTCTACCAGCCATACAATGAAAGTCTCTCCCTTTTCCTTTCTTGCCACTCATTTATTATGGTAGTTAGCAGAAAAGAATTGATTAGCTTCACTAGCTGGGAAAGTGATGAAACCAACCCAAAACGGTGGGAAAGATCACATTCCAACAAACACTCTGAAAATATCAATCATAGGCTACTTATAAAGGTACTAATCTGTTTAGATGGTAGGAAGATGTCATAATCACTAAATCACTAAATTAAGATACTTAATAGTTGTTTTGCTGAGAGTTACATGCTAATCCCTCCAACCATCAGGATCTATTCAAGAGATTGGCTCTTTTAATCCTTTATACACATACTTAGATATCGAAACACCGAACCATGAGTACATATTAAGTGGACTTTAAACCTAACTCAACTTCATACAATTGATTTATAATATGAGTTTTGTACACATTTATAATATTCTCTAGTCGATACGAGATCTCCAACATGTTTTAATAGACAAAAGTATTTGTAAAAGTTCGTGTCAAACATTATATGATAGATGATCACATGTCTATGCTAAAATTGCTCAAATAAATGTTTTTTTGTAAAAAAAAAAATAAAAAAAAATAGAAAGTATCATAATTATAGTGGTGGAAGCATACCTTATCCGTGCTCCAATTTATTGTCAACCCTAATACTGCTTCCCAACCAGTAACCACTCTTCAAACCCATTCATTGCGCAAGTGCTTGCAACCAACAAATCTGGTGAAGTCAGTTCCAGCTTAAGCACATTCTGTCAACACCTTTTAACAGTTAGAATGCACATCAACTGAATTCCTCTTAACAGTAACAAAATTATTGAACTTTAGCTTCAGTAGTTTAATTTATGGCTATTAAAACAAAGGTGTTTTCTTCCTGCAACTCCATAATTTTTTTAATTCTAAAACTATCCTTCGAAAAAGAATGCTGAATTTTTTATTTTTTTTCATTTCTGAAGTGTATAATACCTAGATTTTCCAAATTTTACATGTATAGTTTTAAGGGTTTTTTGGAATTTAAAAAATATCTTCCAAACTCTACAATTCAGACTATATTAAAAATACCTTTCTTTTACAATTTTGTATTCTAAATTATAGAGTTTAAAAGATATTTTTGAATTAAAAAAAAAATACCTTTTAAATTCTATAATTTGAAAAGAATAAATTAATTTTTCAATAAATAAAAAAAATATGGAGGTGTATGAGAAAACGCCTAAACCAAAATGCATTCGTTCTCACTTTCATTGGACTTAAAATTGTTCTTGGATATGTTTAGACAAAAGTTTTCATAAGCAGAAAATATGAACATTTTTTATAAGTTAAAATTTAATTTATAAAGGAATTAAAAAAATATTTTTTACATAGAATAATATGATAGAATATCAATAAATTAATTTATACATTAATTTTACCTTATGAAAAAATTCATTTAATTTTCGTTTCATATTTTTCGATCTTAGGAGTGATTTTTTTTATATGTTTAGCTAAATAGACCCTTAATTAACTTGATTTTTCTTCACTGTACTTCATTTTTTTAGAAGAAGCATCCAAGCATATTTTCCACCTTTTTTTTAAAAAAAAAAAAAACTTTTTAGAAAAATTGGGTAAAACTAGTTTTGAAGAAGTTTAGACTGAAATATTTTTTATTGAAGAAAAAAAAAATACTAAAAGAACTTTCATAGAAGTTAATTAATTTTTTTTATACTTTTAGAGTTTGAAAAAATTGGATTAAGTTATACTTTATTCCTGGACCTATAGTTAAATTTATGAGACCCCCTTAGCAGGTTCTGAACCAAATGGATTAGCACCTAGTTAATTATTTTAAAATATGGAAAATAAAAATTATTAAAATATTGTTTATGTATAATATTTTACTTGTACATTTTTAATCACTATAAACTAAAACAAAATAGACTTTAACAATATGTGCAGTGTTAATTTATCATGTATTGTATTATAATTAAAAAAAAATCTGGCCCACGCATTGGCTCATCTTACTTTGGGCTAATAAAATTTTGGGCTACATTATGGCTTTTACTTCTGCACCCCATTTTTGAACCTGCAATTCCCATCATTTTCAAATGTCCAGCTTTGCACAGTTCGATTGACATTTTTTTTCTTCTTAAAATGATGTTTTCTTTTTTATTCTTTTGTCCATTCTTGTACGAGTCAAGCATTTTTCCTCGATAAATCGTCATCTTTGTATCTTTTAACGAAAAGATAGAAATTTAAAAATCATTTGGATTTGACTGATATTTGGAAACAGAAATTTTAAAAAAGTATTATTAATTTTTCTTTAATTAAAAATTTATCTTAACGTGCCTATTGGGGGTTTACGCGTGTGTGTGTTTAATTTGTTCAAAAACTTATTTCTAAAACAATTCTTGCAAGTTTTTATTTTTCATCTTAAGCTTTCAAAGTAGTATTGAAGATGACCATTGTACAAAATTAGAACCAAAGTGCAACATAATTGTAGCGTTATACGTAGAGTAAAGTTCAATATTGAGAGATACATAGGTGAATTTGAGATCGTTAAAATAAATTTAGCTTTTATTTTCATTGGCTTACGTTTGAGGTTAGGAATTGTAGTGTCATGAGCCGAACCTAATAATGCGTATGAGCAGATCGTATAGTAATATTCATATTTAAAGATATTAATGTTGTATCAGTGCAAATTAAGAAATTCTAGATAATCAGTCTTAAATAGGAGACAACAGAATTAAGTTAATAACAAAGTCAAAGAGAATAGGCGAAAATTTTTAATATATATAAGAGAATCAAGGAAGAAAGACAGATTGCACACTGGTTAAGAGTTCACATATTATTGACTACACTAATTTTCTAGGTTTGAGATCGTCAATATTCTTATCTGAAACAATAATATATATAAAAAAAGCTTAAGTGCATCATGATCTTAATTTAGTACAGAAATATTATGTAAATTTATGGAGTGGAAACTATATGATCATTGAATGGATCTAACACCTGCCAAAATGGGGATACAAAGCCAAAAACCATTACATTACATTACACATGCTTACTCTTATAACGATCCATGATCATAATAGTGATTACATGCCAACCTCTCTCTTATTTATTTTCTCACTAATATAGAGATCAGTTCTACCTTTTTTAATGTCAAACCAAAAGTAACTAATTAATAGAGGTGCTAAAGGGGACATGTACAAGCACCATGGATTCATATTTCATCACTCTTCTCCAAATGCTTCTCATTATTACACTAATTAATGTTTCTTCTTCTTCTTCTAGGTGGAACCCGAACATTTTGAACTAGATCTCGGACCTAGAACAATAGCCTCTGAGCTAATCATAAGTCTTATCCTCTTGCATGATTCAACAAACATCCTACAAAAAAAAAAAAAACCAGAAACCAAAATCCTATGTAAGTGGTGAATCCTAAAATGAAGGTTTGGAACAGGAAAAGTGATGAATGGAACATACTTCCATGGTACATCCCCGACCAACATCCAGTCACCATCTTTGTCCTCATAGGTGGGCATGTATTCAATCCCATTTACAGACTCCATGAGTTTCCTCTCATTCATCAAATGATTACCTGCAACAATGGTTGGCCACAAAAAGACCCAATTACCCTCAAGCCACATAGTTAAAAGAAATAAAACCATACACACCAAATGTTTGTTTTTATGTGATTAATAAATACGTACGAATGGCTAAACCACAAAACATGCTCTCTAATTCCCTCATCAAATCTTCATAACTCTCGTACATTTCAAGATCCACTTTTCTCAGATATGGAGCTCCATCCACAGCCACCTTCACCAACTTCCAACTCTTCAGCGCATTCTTCCTGCTCGCCCTCACCGGCGGCCACCCCACCACCTGTTCCCTGCCACCATCCATCCACACCCAACAAATTCACATCAAAAAATCATTCAATTTATTCGCAAAAAAAAAATAATAACGAATGAGTTTTTTCATTACTTAGTTGATGTTTCCATATAATAATTTTATTAATAAGTGAAATTTAAGTTTATTTCAACTTCATAAAATCAGTTTATAAATAGGTTAAATTTCATAATATCAGTTTATGATTACTTAGATAATATATTTATAAATAGGTTCAATTTCATAATATCAGTTTATGATTACGTTAGATAATATATTTATAAGTGAGTCGACCTGAAAGTGATGGTCTAATAAATTCCACAAATGACTAATATAAGTTTTAAATTACTTTAAAATCATATTAAATGTAAATCAATGTTATAAATATAATTTAGAATTGAGATTTGTAACCGCTTATATTTTATATTCTACTTTCTAGTTATATGAGGTGTTTTGAAGATAAAGAAAGAAAGAATTTTGTAGAATGTGACAGCTTGGTTCTCACTTGTATGTCGGAAATTTGGATTTATCTAAAGAGGTTGCAAGATCTTCAACGGTGTCGGAGAAGTAACGTTTGGCGGCGGTTTTGGTACCGGGAAGACCAAGCGTGAGCTCCGTCTCCTTCAAGTTACAATCAGCGGCGTCAGATTCCGATGAGTGGATGCTACTCTGTGACTGCGACCACATTGCCCCGAAACACTCACACGCGAGAACCAATTTCAACGTTTGCTCCTGCACTGCACCTTTTCCGGTTTTCCCTGTAACCCGATATGACTAACTCTTCGGTTTCGTCTTTATGATTTGGAAGAGAGAGAGAGAGAGACGAAAGTGCTTCTTGATATTTAGCACTGCTGCTTTGTTGTTTCTTCGGCAACGTGCGACCTTATATTATGGTGCGTGTGACCAGCCAGGTTGTTGGACCATCCAAAGGACGACACGTCTCGCCGAAACACCGGCTCTGATTCTTCCACGTATCGACAACACGACGGCGTTTGTGGAAAGCGTGTGATTATTCTGATTCAAAATCTCGCTTTCCTTTTTTTGTTTCTTTCATCCCTCGCTACCCGCCACCTCATCTCTCGTCCCACGTAATTAATGACGTAAAATATCCAACATACTACTAAATTATCATAATAATAAAAAAATATTATTATTATGATTTGACACGTGTCAAAGTTTAGTAGTGGTGTTGCGTAATTATAATAGAGAGGAAGGTGAAAATAGGGTGGAAACAGGTGGGACCCGCATGTTTCAGTTTTAGAAGAAACGGTCAACTCTAAGCGAATTCCATGTGCACGTAAACAAGTCGTAGTTTAAGGTTGGTGCCCCCACCAAAGCACGTGACATTGTTTCTTTGTCGGTTTTCTCTCTCCACGGGACCCTATCTATATTCCTCTCTATAAGCCTTTTTACTATGTTTAACAATCTTCTTATAAAAGGAAATTTTATTCATAATCCTTAACCTTTTATTCTTTTTCTCTCGTGTACCGGTCGGCACCGGACGACCGCGTGGTTTGAAGTAAATTATTTAATTAAGCAAAGAACGTGGTTACACGTGGGACAAACGGTTACAATTCCCACTGAGCAACAAACACACGTGAGCACTTTCTGGATTTTCGGGAACACCCCCTAGATCCCAGGAAACTATCTAACACGATCCACGACCCAAGGACCACAAAACAGGTCGCGAACCACTAACGACCCTCCGGGTCCAAGCCCAAGGGGACATACAAAAGAAGAGAAAGAAAGAGAGAAAGGTATGTTTTTCAGATTATCAAGGATTCTCACTGAGAGAGATTACTGACTTGAGCGTCGGAGCACAATCGCAGGTACC
>Ga0123342_1000695_pt1 | contig 54719 bp, 24 predicted proteins | sample Turbeawhitnodule_FD_89960 | JGI IMG/M metagenome (GOLD analysis project Ga0123342, IMG submission 89960) | Root nodule microbial communities of legume samples collected from Mexico - Turtle bean Mexico white nodule | ecosystem: Host-associated > Plants > Roots > Nodule | place: Mexico: Nepantla...
AGGAAAAACAAAAATAAAAAAAAAAAAAAAAAAAAAAAAAAAAAAAAGAAGAGAAAAGGAGAAAAGGAGAGAGAGAGAGAGAGAGAGAGAGAGAGAGAGAGAGAGAGAGAGAGAGAGAGAGAGAGAGAGACAACCCTCTGTAACTGAGATACGTTTTCAGTCATGGCCCTTTCAATTGAAGCCAAAGATTAAAACTTTCCCCCATAATCAACAAAACCCCTCCTCACGCAATCAGAAGAAACAAACCAAGGAAGACACAGAAACATAAACATAAACATAAACATAACCAACCAGGTTCACATAAAATAAAAAGTGAAAAAAAAAGAACCCAGATGGATGTTATTTTACCTTAGATTCACTGAGGTTGACTTCATCACTGCCAGTCATCTCTGTTCTCCCTCTCTTAAGACCTCTGAAGCGAAGACGCAAAACCGAATCCACTCAAAAAGCAAAAGTGATCCTCAAGTCACGATGCCCAACCTCTTAAGCCGCCTCATAACAATGAAAAACGGTTAAAGGAAGAGAAAAGGTCCTACCTTGGGCGAACAAAATGAAAAAAACGGTGGTGGGTAACGAGTAACGGGTTATCTCTCCCTTTGGATTGATTTGTCGGTTAAATAAAGAAAACGATAGGTAGGAGGAGTATGTGAAACAGAGAGAAGTGAGTGAGTAACCGAAAGAGATCAGAATAAGAGGAAAAGAACGATAAGAAGGAGTGGTGGAGAGAGAGGGAGGGAGAGAGAGAGAAGGGAGAGAATGAGGAAGAAGGAAGAGAGTCAAACGCAAAGGAACGACGGGGATGGACGGAGACGAAAGAGACGACAAAGCTGGCGGCCGAATTAAACTGTTTAAATGGGACCCACCATTTAAATATGTGAGTGTATATCTTGAGAAATTAATAATGAGGTGTTTTTTAATTGGTTGTGGCGTTTGGGAAAAATCATTTCAGTCGCTATTTTTCTTTTATCCCTTTTCCCTGTTTTGTCTGTATGCTGGTGTATTGAGAGCCAGGGAGAAATGACTTGTGACGTACAAGCTTCTGTACACAACCTTTCTTGATGGCTATTGACAACCCCGTTTTGGCCTTGTTTACGATACCTCTTCTCTTCTCTTCAACTTTTTTCTTTTTCTTTTTCTTTTTTTTAAATCAAACAACAACAACAACAACCTTATCAACGTTTCTAATATCGAAAAATATACCTTTTTTCCGCAGATGCAAGGGATGTGTACGTTTCCAATTTTAGAGGCCCAACCATTTGCTATAAACAACCATATCAACAGAATATTATCCAATATTCTTACTCTTTGGTTTAGGAACAAAAGGTAATCAAAATAAATAAAAGTTACATCTTGTTTTGACCTATTTCATTCACTAAATATATAATTACATAAATCTTTATAATAAATTAAACAATTCTTACTTTATTTTATGCCTTTCAAGTTTTTTTTTCTTAGATGTATTTTTTAATTTTAATGGTGATCATTAATAAAAGCTTCACTGATGCGTCTTCTTACAGAGGACTCTTCCAGAGCTGCTCCTTTTTGTCGTGTGCTGTATACCTCTTTTTTGGTGGGCTTTAAGCCACGTCTTTAACAAAAATAATTAAATCATAACATTTATAAATTCACCTAGTAATTTCTATCATGACACTTTTATATGCAAATTTAAAATTGGGCAAATTCTTCATGCATCTTCCTAACTGATATAGAATATATAGTGAATATTGGTGATTATATAAGTTTTGTGATATGTTTACTAGTAGTAATTTTATTTTTTTTAATTATTTGAAAGACATAAATTGAGTACAAAATTAAAAAATAAATATTTTTACATAGAAATATCAAGTACAACTAATTTTTTTGTCAACTCTCTTAAACAGGTTAAAATGGTAAAATTATTTTCTTAAATGCAACTGCTAAAAATATAAATGTGTTATAACTAATAAATATATATATATATATATATATATATATATATATATATATATTTGGAATGGAGGTGTTTCATTTAGAATTATTTAAGAATTTTTAAAATGTTAAAATTAACTCTTATTTTATAATTTTAAAATCCATGTGTTTATCTAAATTCAATTTAATTTTATTCTAACATGTAATCGTAAGTTTCTAAATTTTTGTTTTCAAAATTAGAATTGGAAATAAATATATTGAAATACTACTGATGATGCTTAATTCTACGTTAAGAGCATATGCAACACATATATTAATTAGGATAAGATCATATCTAACATGAGTTGTTGGAATAATATACAAGGAAAAGTAAATAAACGTGGTTGCTTATCTAGCACAAGACATTGGACAAATGAATAGACAATTTTCAAATTTTTATATTCTTATTTTAATTATTTCTTTTATGTTCTGCAACTAAAATTAGGTTTGCGGATAAAAGGCTAAAAGATCATAATTATTTTATTCATATAATAAAATAATTTATTTTTATATATTATATATTTAAAAATTAAATTTTTAAATAATTTTTTAAAAATAATTTTTGAAATATAAATTAGAGTTTAAAAATTTCTAATAAAATATTAAGTATATATTATTGACTTACGTACATAATTCACACTTTAAGCTGATCTTAATTTTTATAAATTGTATTTATCTTAAAAATCTCAAATTATCTTAAAAACTTCTTAATATACTTATTAAACAACAATAGCATTTGAAATTCAAATAAAAAGTATATTAAACATAAAATTGCATAACAATATATGAAATTGTTTGGAAACAAGATAAAACTACATAAAACATATTCATTAATATAATTGATTATATTTTTATACGAGTTAAATACGTTTAGTTCTCAAATATTGTGGAATATAGAATATTCACATTTAAATTTGTACTAAAGGAGGCAAGTTTGGGTCCACACAAATAACAAATTACACATATAATTTACAAACTTTATCAAGTTAAACTCTAATATGAATTGTGAATGTTCAATAAGTGGTGGTATAAGATGAAAAAATCTGGACACAACATGAGATCTCAAGTTGTATTAATTTCAACTTGTTATACAAAATAATAGCATAAAAAATCTTAATTTTTGCAATTAAATTAATTCAATAACAAGAGATAATTATAGTTTATTGAATAAATTATTTATAAAATGTAGGGGTATAAGATTGTTTGGAGTGCCCAATAAAAATCCAAAGAGATTTGGATTAAAAATATTGAATGTCTATGAGATATTTAAATTGAAAATAATAAAAAAAAAGTAACGTGAACAAGTAAAATTTATTTAAAAATCCGAGTTATGAAGACTGAAATAAATTAAACAGAATAACTTTTGTTTGAACTTTAAAAATAAAATCCTATATGACTTAAATTAGTGGATAATCAAACATGTCAAGTCATTGAAAGTGTTTTACTTGTTAATATAGACAAGAAATGAGATTATTGTAATCTCAATTAATTTATTTTAATTTTTTTATGTTAAACGTTCACGCATCATTTATTAAAGATGACGTGCTTAATTTAATCGTATTTAATATAATATTATTAATTTTATTAATGTTAAAATTTTATTCTTGAAATCATTATCTTAAAAACTAATTTCTGAGAAACGAAGTTTCCAATTCACAATTCATTTATCTAATCATAGCCATGGCACGTTAGAAAAGAGTGAAACAAAATTCATTGACAAGAAAAAAAAAATTCCGATTTATCCTTAAATTTGTCAAAAAAAAAATAGTAGAATTTTTTTTCAGGAGAAATAGGAGATTTCGTTATAACAAAATTTTATGTTATAATATCGTATCATCACTTGTTTAAAATTACTCTCTTTTTTTTGTATTCAAACCTACAAAGACCCCTAGAGTTAATTACAAATGCTAATAATCGAATAAATCATTTCGAAACTATTACTATTTCTCCTCTAAGAGAATAAAATTGTAGTAAATGATTTCAAAAGTATTAAATATTTATCAAACTAATCTTTAATTTATTTTATTACCGTCTAAGAACTAATTCAAATATTTTTCAATAAGTGAAGGATTTTTCGTATAATTCCTAATACTTAAGGAATTGAATTTGTTTAAAAAATTATTAAAGAAAAAATTTACTCGTTAAAAATTTATACTCAAATTTCTTGCCTATGCGAAAGGTTGATTTCGTTGTTGTTTTTAAGTGGTTTGTTTCATATAATTAGTATTTTATTGCGTGTATAGTTTAAAATAAATTGTATTATTATTAGTATTCTTCTTTTTCTTCATTTATTAGACCTAAACAAGCTAGTTTTTTTTTCAGTTTTGATTTTTTTATTTTGCGATTAAAGAATTATTGAAAAGTGAGTTGGAACGAAATATATTATTCGCAACTAAAAATGATTCAAAATTTGTTGAATACATTAACAAGTAATAAATTTCAAAAACAATATTGATACCCACACAAAAGATATTTTAAAGAAAGGACTACAAATAGCTTTATTTATTTTTTTATTGTTGGATATTTACTCATTATTAAAATATATAATGAATGGATTTTTGCAAAATTCTTCCTACACCCAACTTTCATTAACATGCACCCATCTTAACTAGTGTATTATATAATATTTATATTTCATCAAATTCCCTAACTTATACTTACACAATGCATCAATAACTTAATATTTTATTTCTAATTACTTTCTAGATAACACTTACACATCACAATAATGTTAATTTGAAGATTATTTATACATATTATACGTCTTCCATATCATATCTCATCATAAAAGAAGCAATACATGATCATATACAGTCAAATCTTAATTCACTAATATCTAGAAAAATAATATTGTGTAAGATAATGCAAAATACATAAAATAATTATGTTTCATATCACCTAACTTATATTTACATCTAAGTTATTTTCTTAAGTAAATTTAAACATATTGAAGAAATTTAATTACTTAAATTGTCTATAACTCTTGAGTTGATGTTCATTGATCAAAATTCCATCCATTGAATGAATTTTACATAATTTGATGATCACCATTCATTGAGAAAAAAAATGTCTAAAACTAATCTTGTACTCTTTAGATGAGACTTATTGTACTCTAGTTTTTCTTTGGAATGACCTTTTTGTCAACTTTGATTTAAATAACTTTAAAGTTAAAAAAAGTTTTTTTTTTTTTATAAAATGTACCTGTGCACTATGATTAAAATTAACCATGAGATTTTAACTTCGTGACTTTTTCTTTGTAAGATTTCAAATTCATATGTTTTAGCATATATTTTATCATAATTCCACAATTACTTTTTAATTAATAGTTATATATATAAAGAGTATATTTTTTAGAGTAACTATTAATTATTATTTTCCTTTCATATTATCTAATAAAATATCACAAACCGTGTATTATTATTATTTAACCTTTATTTTCATTTATTTTATAAAAAATATAAAGGCACATAGTGCCTTTTTTCCACGTAAATATAATAATATATTGCACTTTTTAACGTACCATTACTCGTACATCGAAAAACTAAATTCATTATTAAATTTCAGCAACAAGCTTTATATTGCACTTATTTTTTAGCTTAATTTCAATTACAGTTTTAATTTTTTAATTTTTTAAATTTACTAAAAATTACTATTTTTTTTATATAAATCACTAGACATAAGTAACTTTGTCATTTTCACACCCCAACATTCAATAATTATATACCATTACATATGTAGATAAAACTCCTCCTGTTTTTTCTTGTTGAACTTATGATGTCGTACATTGATGTTGTCGACGTCCTTTTCAAATCTATTAATATGCATTTAGTGGCTACGACTCCTATTGTTAATAAAGCTGCTAATCTTTGGTATTTGTCAGTTTTTAATCTTGTCCAAAATTTCTTGGTCACTGATCAGTTTATTTCTATAACTTGTCTTCTGCATGATAAATGTTTTAGTTTTGCAGGTTTTTATGGTGTTAACACATACTTGGTTAGACGGTTTTTGTGGAGAGATCTTAGTTCTTACACAGGACCTTGGTGTATTATGGGAGATTTTAATGTTTTGCTCTTGGCGGATGATTGTAAAGGGGGTGGCTCCTAATAAGGTTTCTTGTAATTAATTCCTTGATTGGATTAATACTAAAGATCTTTCTTGTATGTCTTTTACTAGATCGTGTTATACTTGGTGTAATGGAAGGAGAGGGTTGCATAGAATTCATAGAAGACTGGATAGGGCTTTATGTAATGGAGTGTGTATGGATGAATGAGATTTTTGTACTTATCAGGTTCTTGTTAAAAATTGTTCTGATCATTCCCCTATTTTTGCTAGCCTTGCTAGTAATTATTTAAGGAAGGTTAGCAATTTTCGTTTCTTTTTTATGTGGATTCAGGACACTTTATGTCTGAAGCTTATTTATGATTTTTTGGGCTAATAAGGTTGTTGGTTGTCCTATGTTTATTTTGCAACATAAGTTAAAAAGGTAGAAAATTGAACTCCGAGACTGAAATAAAAATTCTTTTGGTAATGTTCACAATGCATATCTTCTAAAGCAAGGTCTACTCCTTGGTATTCAACAAAACTTAGAGACTGCTAGTTTGTCTGATATTGATGGGCTTCTCTGTCAAGCAAAGATAGCTAAGGAGGAGTTTGATCATGCTCTTCACTGTCAATATTTGTTTTGGAAAGAAATGGCTAAGATGTTATGGTTCAAAGATGGAGATCGAAATACGACTTTTTTTTATGTTGTGGTCAAAAGGAGAAATAATTCTAGTGGGATTCATCGTCTACGGATTGACAATGAGGTTACTGAGGATCCTAAACTCATTGAGGATCATATTTTGGACTTTTATAAAAATATTTATGTTGAGTTTATTTCTAATGTTTCAAACACAAGTAATATGGAGGATTTTATTGGTTTTTATATTCCTGAGCTAGTTTCCTCTTATTAGAATATGATGTTGATTCAATGTCCTGATTTTTTGGAAATCAAGATTGTTGTCTTTAATCTTAATGGTAATAATGCTCCTGGTCCTAATGGGTTTGGTGGTGTTTTCTATCATTCTTGTTGGGACATTATTGGGACAAATGTTTGCAATATTGTTCAACAGTTTTTTAAATAAAATTGGGTTCTCCCTGGAATGAACAGTAATGTGTTATCTCTTATTCCTAAGATTCAGGGTGTTGACTACATTAAAGATTACAGGCCAATTTTTGTTGCTAATTTTAAATTTAAGATTATTTCCAAGATACTAGCGGATAGGCTTACACTTGTGGCTGTTAGAATCATTTCTCCTAATCAATATGGGTTTATGCAGGGTAGACAAATTCAGGATTGCATTGGTATTGCTTTTGAAGCTATTAACATGCTTTGTAAAAAGGTTAGAGGAGGTAATGTGGCTTAAAAAGTTGATATTCATAAAACCTTTGACACTCTGAGTTGGAAGTTCTTATTTTTAGTTTTGACACGCTTTGGTTTTCACCCCTTGTTTGTCGGTTGGATTAGTACAATTCTCCGTTCAGTTATGCTTTCTATCAGAATAAATGGCAGTTTGGTGGGTTTTTTTCCTTGTAGCAGAGGTATCAGACAAGGTGATCATTTGTCTCTTTTACTTTTTTGTTTTGCAGAGAAAGCTTTTAGTAGTGGTATTTCTAAGCTTGTGAATGATAAGAAAATTTTACATATGGCTAGTCCGCAAGGTTATCTCACTCCCTCTCATATTTTATATGTTGATCACATATTTGTTTTCTGTAAGGGGGATATTAAGTCTCTTAGAAATTTGAGTATTTTTCTTAAAACATATTGTGATTTTTCTGGTCAATATGTTAATAACTCTAAAAGTAGTTTTTTCACCATGGATAATTCTGCAATATTTGTCACAAAAATTCAACGTATTCTTTCTTGTAGTCATGGTTGTTTGCCTTTCAATTATTTAGGAGTGTCTATCTTTGTTGGTGCTCTAGAGTGTCGATTTTTTCAACATTTGGTTGATAAAGTCAAATTGAAGCTAACATATTGGAAAGGTAAATCTCTTAGCATGATGGATCGGATTCAGTAGGTCAATACGGTGATTACTGGATTTCTAGCTTATATCTTTAATATGTATAAATGGCCTATTTCACTTCTTAACCAAATTGAACAATGGTGTCGAAATTTTATTTGGACTGGTGATATTCTGATAAAAGGCATAGTCATCGTGAATTGGGATACGATTTGTTCTCCTCTTGAGAATGGATGTTTGAAGATTATTAATCTTCGTCGTGAAAATAATGCATATCTTAAGCCTTCTTGGAACTTTGCTTATAGCAACAGACCTTGGTCTTTTCTCTTGAAAGCCAGGATTCTTAAATTAAAATACGAGTTTAGAATGGTTTATAGATCCTCATTTCTTTGGCTTGCAATTAAGCAGTTTTATTCTACTATATTTGATTATACTTCCTGGACTATTGGTACAGGTTCTTTTATTAATTTATGGAATGATAAATGGTGTTCTACTATTTCTTTAGCAAATATTGCAGGTTATTTAATGGTGCTAACATTCCGGATACAGTCTCTCAGTTTTGGACAGGTTGTGATTAGAATATTCACTTATCTTTACATAGATGCCTCAGTTTTTTAATCATATCATGGTTAGGGAGGAACAGGATATTCCTAATTGGATTCTTGATGAGTCTAGTCGTTTCACTCTTAAATCGGCTAGGACTTTTTTCTGGAACCAAGAGTTCCTTGTGGTTGGGGTAAATTCATTTGGTCTTCATCTATTCCGCCTTCCAAAACTCTAGTACTCTGGAAAGTTTTTCATGGACGGCTTCCTACATATCAACATATTCCGAATAAAGGTTTGCATATATGTTTTATGTGTACGCTTTGTGAAAAGCATGAGGAATCTATTCAACATTTACTTTTTGAATGTTCTAATGCTTTGCATATTTGGAGTTTGGTTCGGAAGATTTTTCTTACTTCTCATTTCTCTAATAAGGATGATTTTCTTTCTTTTATTAAGAGTGATGGTAGTCCTTTGGTTAAATTAATTAAGCTTGTTGTGATAACTTTTTCTATTTGGATGATATGGTGTATGAGGAATTATGCTAGATTTCAGGATAAAATTGAGGTTTCTAAGGCTATTTTGGTAATTAAGCATTTAACTTGTCTAGTGGAAAATTCGTCTAAAGCTTCAATGAAGAATAATATGTTGGATTTCAACGTGATTAAATTTTTTTGGTATTAATACTCGTAGTGGTAAAGTTTTTCGTCCTCTTCCTTTTATATGAGAGTTTCCTTCACCAGGCTCGGTTAAAATTAATACTGATGGGACTGCTAGGAGGTATCATGATCTTACTACTTGTGCAAATATTTTTCGTGGGAGTATGAAGGAGTTTATTGATGTTTTCTTTGCGTTTCTTTTCAAACTGCTATAGTTGTTGAGTTTTATGGAGTTATACATGCTATGGAGGAAGCTTAAAAGATAGGGCTTACTAATGTCTGGCTTGAATGTGATTCTGCCTTGGTTTGTGTTGTGTTTACTGCTAGGACTAATGTTCCGTGGATGCTTCGTAATCGATGGAATACTTGTCTTAATTACTGTAGGAAAATCAAGTTTAGGATTATTCATATTTTTCATGAAGGGATTGTGTGCTAATAAGGTAGTTAATTTAGGATTTATTCATAGAAAATCATTTCATTGGTATAAAAGTCTTCCGTCTAGTCTGTTCTTAGAATTCTTTATGAATAGGTATAGTCTATTTTTGTATCGTTTTTGTTAACATATGGATTTTGGTCTAGTCCCCCCATATTTTTTTATTTTCTTTTTTTAAATAATAATACTTTTTTCATGTGATGACAGATGATTGTTGTTACTTGAGGTGTCAGCCTAGCTGAAATGTCAAGTTGCATAGTGATATCTAACATGAAAGCTTTTATAAAAAAAAATACGAAATCAAACTCATGCTAGAAATCAATGATTGTTCCACAAATGATATAACTAAATAAAAATTAAAAGTTGATATTTATTATGAAAAAAAATTAACTAATAAGAAAAGAATGATTAGAATCTAGTTTATTATCTACTAGGCATATTCAAGATAACATGGAGTGACCTAGTTTTTTTTCAAGATCTTGTTTGAATATAAAAGAACTTCAAAATACTTAAGTCATTAATGTCATTTGTTGTATTTTTTAAAAGGAATTATCTAATAATTTGAATTGTCATTGAATAGTGTGTATGAATTTAAACTCTCTTGAAACCTTGCATGATTTCTCATTCTCCTCAACATCCAGATAATATATGCAACAAAATTTCAAAAACCAAATGACTACTTGTGGCCTTAAGAAACTACATAGTACAAGAAGGAGATAATAAAACCATACCTAAAAAAGTTTGCTAAAGTCAACCATAGTTTAATAACAACGTTGCACTAAAAAAAATATATGCAAAATATTCTCGGGATGTCAGTATGTGTATGATGGTTTACAAACTTAAACTTTGTTAAAATTTTACATGATTTCTCATTCTCAACAACATCCAAATAATATAGGTAACATTTTAGGGAGAATTCACATAGGAAATTCAACACTAACAAGACATGAACCATATAAAATATTTAACACTATTTTCAACCCAAAACATTAAGGTAAAGAGTTTGTGTCTTCCTTCTTAAAAATTGTTCAACTTTTTTTTTATTTCTAATCACATTTTGATTCTTAACAATATCTCCCTCAAGTGAGTCCCTTTTCACATATTGTTAGAAATCAATTTGTAAATTATAATCTCATATCCAATAGTAAAAATGAGAAAATTGAGCGATAATATAAAGAATATAATATTACACTTGTTTGCTTCAAGTTTTCAGCTGAGCTACAAAAGACCCAAAAAGAGGCACATACTAATACCTCTAAATAAAACATCCTTGAAAAATTCTCTACTCAATTATGTAATAACTTTCATATAGCAAAATTCAACAAAATCAAACCTTTCCGCTTAACAGAATTATGAAATAATATATAAGTTTGTTATGATGTTATAAAAAATATTTTTCTAAATATTTTTATTTTTGGAAAATCCGCATTCCATATTTGAATAAATTTTAACTCCATTCCAACATCTTTCTTCTTTTTTCAGTCATTTTAAAAATTCTGAAAATATAAAAAATGAACCAAACATATTTCGAATTGTGTGTAGGATAAACATTTCAATTACAACCTCATAAGGTTAAACAATCGTGCGCTCGAAAAAAATAATTAATAACTAGTATGATAAAAAAAAATACTACTGCTCTCGTCCTCACTGTTTCTTTATTAACCTAAGTTCATTAATTCACCAATTTTTCAATGAGAGGAATTAAACATAACGTGTGATAATAAGTACGAGGGATTTTCACTCAGACTGTAGATCTTTTAAAGTAAATAGTACAATATTTGGTAAAATAACAAGATTACTGCCTAATATAACACTAAGTATAAAATTACCACATCTCATTTATTCTTCATATAGATTCATACTGTTTCCATTTCATTTAAATGCAACATAACTATAAATTCATCTCAATCTAGCTATTGGGATCTGCAAATTGCTGCTTGACACATTGATTTGGATAGGTATATATATACACACGCATATAGAGAGAGAACAAAATGCTATAGTTCAAGTTTGGTAGGAGAAAAGCATGAACACATAATGTAACATACTGAAACGGTTTGGCACCTAAACACAATGAAGTGCAGTCATTTGTAAACGGTTTAACACTTAAGAACTATAAAAATCATCTATTGAATAGAAAAATTCCACACCGATCACTTGCATATAAACAACATCCAGTTGCTAATTTCAAATCCTGTCCAGGAATAACGGAGAAAATTGTAATTGGATTGGTTACTTAGTCATGTTGATGCATGATATGGTTCTTCAAAAGATAGCAATGGCATATAGGTACCTAATTTGTTATAATCCAGTATCCGAGCTTTGGCCATGCTCTACATAGTCTGAAATGGTCTGAAAATAGTCTAGCTAGCATTCACATACCGCTTGGCATTGTCCCCAAGTTATCCGGTACTTTATTTCAGCAGCTTTATGGGAAATAATCATATCCACGAGGTCTTCATAATGTATCTACAAGTTGTATCTGCTATCCAGCCTTTGCCTGAAAGCCAAAAAAGTCGCCATTTATTCCAGTTCAAACTCTAAAAACACTTATGCCAATACAACAAAGGATATTAGTGGTGAATATCAGTAATTCAGTAGACTATTTGCTTAATATGCTGCGTGCCATGGTAGTAGATGACTCGGACATGTATGCCATGGATACGATTGTCTCCTGTTATAAAGGGATGAGATGACCAAATATAATCATTTGCTGCAGAAAAGATAACGTGACTGATGTATCTTTACCAGTTCCAGTGGCTGAATTTCCCAATCCCAAGTATACAAGATTCAATTTAATCCGAAAATAAAAAACTTAGGCAACAGAAAAAAAAAGTGCTAAAGAAATAAATACAATAAATAATCAACAGAGAAATTATTTTTTGTGCATTTCCAATATTATATTTAATCAACAGAAAGAAAGTCTAATAAGATGCTCATCAAAATAGAAGTGAACCACAAATTATGCTTCACAAACAAGGTTAATAGACATCATAAGTTGAGTAATCCTTTGGATTCCCGGGTCAACTCCTTAAAAGAGATGCCTTGCACACTTGTTAATATTCGTGGGAATTCATTTTTCAGACCCAATTATTCGCATGTCAGTTGCGCAGGTGGCAATAAGATAAAGACTTGCATCACTTCGGAGGAAATTCTCGCACACTTCGTTGATTTACTGATTTTTAATATCTTCGTAAATAATAAAAAAGAATTGACACATGGCTGCTGAGAATGACGTCATTGTATTAGAAAGAGGAAAAAAAATCCTTGAGGTTGCAACCACTGCATTATTCTATTAACTACTAATCAAGTTGGTAGTCGCCTTCAGATACGGCCAAAAACAGTATCTGGAGAATATCGTTTGAGGGTTTACACGGGATACCCTGTTTTCACTTTCAGAGGGCACAGTACTAATAGAATGACAATCCAATCCAACTAGTCAAGAGGTCTATTTTCTCTTCCTCACCCATGCCCAACGTTTTGAAAAACTGAATGTGTTCTAGATCAAATTTGCTATATAACTTTTGATCTAGAAATGAACTTAGGAGATCCTTTAACTTATCGTCTTGAACTTCTTTGGTCTGGAATCTCCTATTTATAGCGAAGTTTTCTTCTCTTGTGCGTGTAATTAAGTCACAATAATAAGAAATTTGTCACTCTAATTCCCCTCTTATTTCTTTAATTTAATTATTATGTCTTATTATATTGATTTTCTTGTCTATTCTTAAAATGATAACATGAATAAGATCCCCATTAATAGTCCATATTCACTCCGTAACTAGCATTTAATAGTAAATAAACATTTGCTTGATGGTGAGAGATATTATCGGAATCCTTGAATTCTATGTGATTATCCCTCGTGAAGACCAAATACCTACCAGTAGTACAACTTCAAACTAGATCATTCACAATGAGTTATTATATCAATTTTCCCTTTATTTGTAGATGATGGTACCTAAGCAATTTTTTAGGCAGGGGAATTTGCATGTTCAATGTCTTTGGTTTCCAAGATAGTTGCCCCACACCCTAACTACAAGGGGTCCAAAATCTAGGTGATTCGATTTAATAGAAAACAATTCCAATTTATCAGAGTTTGTTTAGTTTGTGAACACGTACGATGGTACTCGTTCGGCACAAAGACTGACTCATAATCATCGAGTGTCGACTAACCTAGCCACAATTTGTCTGGTTTACAAACCCTCAATCTTGAACCTAGGCGACAAAGATAGAAGGGCTTTGACTACCTAGTTGGAATTTGTCTAAGAGTTATCCTAAAGATACATAACCCCTCACTCTCGAGCAAAGGTGACGAATTAACTAGATAAGCTCCAACTAACTAGTTGGAATGTCTTAGTGAGCAAAATGGAGGGAGAATACCTCTAGAGCATTCATTATGACAGGATACAAGGTCATTAGTTGGGGCGTGATGGGGAAGGAAATGTCACATTGTTCACTTAAAATAGGGTTTCACATAGTGTTTGTACATATGACAAACTTTGATTTGCAAATATTTTGTAATTCTTTGAGGTTAAGGCACAAGAAACAACACAATGAGGCCCAAACTTTGCAAAAAAAGAGAATACTTCACTTCTACAAAAGGGTTGCTACTTGTTTCTCTTATCGTTTTTTACTTCGCAAAACATTTCCATATTTTGTCTCTAAAAGTAAATCCTAGGTACACCCAAATCCTTTCAATTTGTTTGACCTTGTTGTTGTTGTTGTTGCATTGTACGAGTGTTTCTCACACAAATGTATAAAGTATTGTGGAGTTCCACTAGAAGCTAACTCGATAACACGTACCAAGGGTGACTTTGGAAGAATCATCACGTTGCATATGAAATGACAACAGGAGCGTTCATCTTAGACCACATCAAAATCCTACTGTACTCACTCAAGGTTTTCATATCAGGATGTTGTCTTTTGCTCAAAATGAACATTATAGTTGTCTTACTAAGTGTTCGTTGAAAACCTAACATCCATTGTATTGATTGAACTTTATTTATGGAATGTCCACTTCGAAATTAGTGTCAAAATGAAAGAATGCCTTCATAGTTGCTATTTTGTTGGACATATAATTTGTATAGTGATCCTTTGTCAAATTCCTAAATAATGCCAGGATAAGACACCAAGAACAATAAGACGCGTGAGAAATATAAATTCAACAACAACTGAATTAAAATAGTTACATCATCTACTTGATCAAATTTCCTATAGGTTTGAGTTCCATTTGATAATTGTCGTAAAATCATAGCAGATCTCAGAAATCCAACACAAAGGCACAAGTGTTTTGGCAAACTAAGAAATCGCATTTGGTCCTTACACTTTGGATGATAGCCCTGCTTTGATACTCTGATATAAAAATTTAAGGGAATATTGGTTTGAAACTGTGGACATTGGACCATCTAATTTGAGCGTCTTGTTAGGTTTGGTGTCCAAAATCTTTCTTAATTACAAGACAAGACCTATCATTTTGATAGTTTTAATTCCTATTTACAATGTCGTTGCTCAATCTATGTTGAGGGAGAGATCAGTAAAACCAAGTGAAATTTCTTTGATTCCTCGTTGTTTGAATTTGTATAAGTAGGAAGGTTCAGAGTATGAACAAGACAAGTAGGATCAATAAAAAATGACTAAGAATCAATGATTATACAAGAACTCAACAAAACCAAACCAATCGATAAAAGTATTAGAAACATGAAATATAACAAAACTAAGCGATTGAAATGGAACCTCCTTGAAGAATTAATCCATGGCAACCAAGAACACGTGATTTAATCGGTTGAAATATCTTAAATCACCTTGGATGATCTTGTATGGGTCTCGACGATGTACTTTGAGTCTAGGAACTCAAGAACAAATCAATTCCATGAGGAAACAATGAGCAATATTCTTGGCAATCCAATATAGAAATTGGAATTGAAAACTAAACACAGACAAGATCCTATATTCTTGCCACTGAAAAGAATTTAACCAGCTGGTTATATAAGTATGAAGGTTTGATTCTTTGGAACAAAAAGAGAAAAAGAACAAGCAAACACGAAGGAGAAAGGAATGAAGAACAAGCCACTCTAAAAGTGATAAGTGCAAATGACAATCACCACTTGAATTTGGAAAACTCAAGAAAATATTCTCAGGTTGAGGACTTACCTCTTGAACTCAAGACTGGAGAAAGCTCTTGCTATTTCATTAATCTTCTCATGTTGTGTTAAGCATGAGAGCCATCATGCTTATATAGGCAAAACTCACATATATGAAGAAACAAGGGAATGTTTGGTTTGTGTGTTAAGCCTCCCAAACAAGGCCCTTACAAGAAGTTGAAGAGTTAGGCCTTGCTTGGTTTCTCTAAGTTGCCAACCAAGGCCCTTGTTTTTTTATACTATCCTTGTAGCCAAACTACTTGTCTTTTATTTATACTCTAAAGAAAGATTCTATTATATCTATATTTTTATTCACAAGGAGATTACAAAAACTATTTATATTCCTTATGTCTTCTTCAAGCTTCTTGTACATTCTCCTTATATGCCTTCACACTCTTGAAAGTTCTTTATAAGGTCTTGTTCCTTGATTTTTTTTCTCTTGGGCCCTTGTAGTGACTCCTCCTTATGGTGACTCAGGTTCTTCTTGCTCTTCTCAATTTGAGATCACATCAGGAACAGTTTTATCTATCCCATGGTACACGCAAAATGTTTAATAGTTCAAAGTCATTGGGGACTTCAAAACCATAACATTGTGAATGAGTTGAGTTACTATGTTAATTTCCGCTTTATTTATAGATGTGGGTATCGTTACTGTTCTAATCAATTTTTTGGGTAATGGAACTTTGCAAGTTCAATATGTTTGGTTTCAAAGATAGTTTGCTTGACACTAGCCTTGGGGCTTAAGATCGAGGCGATATGGTATAACAGGAAACGTGTTTTATTAATCAGGAGCTTGTTTAGTTTGTAAAGGTGCATGTATAATGGTATTCAATGACACGTTCGAGCACATACCGATGAACCTAGGAAACTAACTCATAGTCGACTAACATAGTCACAATTTGTTTGAGCATACACAATGCCTCAGCCTCAAGCCAAAGTGAGGAATAGACTAGATAAGCTCCAACTAAAGTAGTCAGAATTTGTTTTAGGTTTTCCTCAGTCTTGAGCCTAGGCAGTAATGAGATTGGATAGGCTCTGGCACACCTAATCAGAACTTGACTAAGGTAGTGAAATGATAGAATAGTTCTAGAACTTTTCCATAATGAGTCATGAACAAAAAAGGAAACATCACATTGTTCACTTCAAAGGGTTTCGCATGTGGCAAGCACACTTAAAGTGATGTAAGGCACATGAAACAACGCAATTATAAGGACAAAACCTTTCTAAAAGGAAGATGTAAGGCACTTCTAAAGAGGATCAACTGTCCTTTGCCTTCTTTTACTGTTTTTGACTTTGCCAGGTATTTGCATATTTCGTCTCCAAGAATCCATTATATGTACGCCCACAATCCTTCTTTCAATTTGTTTGCCTTCAATGTTGTTGAAATTCTTGTCATTGCGTTGTAGAGTGTTATGTGTTTCTTGGTGACCGTTATGAGAATAGGGAATATGCCTTGTCAAGCAAATAATGTTAATCATTCTCACACAAATATCTAATGTAATGTGGAGTCCCACTACACATCATTGTTTTAAGTGTTTCTACAAGACGAGTATTTTCATAAGTTAACTTAACAACATGTAACAAGGATGAATTTCGACAAATCACCACACATACATTAAAACAAGAGTGCTCATTATAGACCAGATCAAGATATTGTTCATGTACTCGAAGAAAGTTTTCAGGATGGATGTTCTATGCTGCTCAAACTAAACATTATAGCAAATTTGTTGAGTCTTCAATTGAGAACCTATCATCCCTCATATACATTGAGTTTGCGCTAAATCAAATGCAATGTCCACTTCAACACTATTGTCAAAATAAAAGTGTACCTCCATAATAGCTATTTATTCAAACATATAATTCACAAAGTTGTTGTGTCTCGAATTCTTAAATAATGTTATGATAATACACCAAAAATGATTACATTGTGCGAGAAGTATAAATTTGGTGACGAATAAACTAAAACGTATGCTTCATCAAGAAGCCTATATGACTATGTTTCAATTGATAATTGTCTTGAAGTCATATCAGACGTTAGCTTAAATTGGGTGTTGAATGAACAAAGCATAGATATGACATGAGTGTTTTGGTGAACAAAGAAATTGCATCTGGTGAGCCCCACTCTGATACTTTGGTTTGAATATTTTATGGGAATATAGGCTTGAAATGGTAGACATTGGGTTGACTAATTAGAGAAGGTTTCTGAGTTTAATATCCAAAATGTTCATTGATTATAGAACATTTTGGCACCCACTATAGATGATGGGAACACACTTGGGTTCACAAAGATGACAAGGAAAGTTCAGTACAAGCTTCAAAGGTGCAACACAAGCCTTAAGAAACTAAGCTTCCAAGAAGGTTAGTCATTGGTTCCTTTCTATGGTGTTTATGGTTCGGCTAGCACTAGGGGGGTAGGACAAGTGGGGCAAGGGTTATAAACTGACCTAGGATGGTTCTTGGTTGAATCAAGATGAGTTTAAGATAGGTTCTTGGAAGGAGTAGACGGTAAGGTTGTGAAACCTAGGTTGAAGAAGAAGTTAGTTCTTGATTATCTTTCTTGGTCTTTTTGGGATACTAGTGAAAGGGGTTTGTTGCAGATTACCTAAGGGAGATTTAGAACTGGGTTTGGTGAATTTTGGAGGTGATTTGGATGATGAAAGGTGGTTTGGCCAAGACCTATAGCTAGACAAGGTACATGACTAGGGGTGTGGGGTTGAGGCTTTGTTGCTTCTTTTGGGTGTTTGGGTTGTCCTTGATAAGCATTAGGTGGTGGAGAGATAAGACATGAAAGCTTAGTAAGATACAAGATAATATGCAAGAAATGGAATGAACAAAGGCAATGGATGATAGAAAAGATGACAAAAGTAAATGGAATAAGGATAGGATAGGGTGATGATTACCTTACTAAATATACACAACCTATGGAGGTTGGCTAGGACCCTTAGAGGTCTCTTGACATTATTCTTGAAAGGTCCAAGAAGGCAAGAGAAAGAGATTTCACTTAAGAAAACTCAACCAAGCAAGCAACACTCTCAAAAAAACACAAGAGCTATTCAAAGCTCAAAATTGATTTTTATCTCTAGGGTGATTTGTAAATAGGGTGGTGACCTCCTTTTATAGCTGGAGTCACATCCTATCAAAGCTAAATGGAGATGTAGGATTCCATTTTACACATAGGCACCTAGGGTAAGTTATTCTAACCTAAGTTAGCCTTGTTCTAATATTCAAACAAGTTATTCTAACCTATGCCTCTTTTCAAGATATTTTTGTAATGCGCTAGACTTATGTAATTTTTATATTTTTGTATTCTTTGATGAAGCTTCTTCAAGTTCTTCTCTATTTGAAGAATACATTTCCACGATCCTATCAGTGGGGTTGGTTAACCTGTTTCTACTCAACATAGACCTAGGGGCGGCACTATAAACTAAAAACAAAAACTGACAAAATGTGATATGCTATAACTAATGAAGATTTTGGACACCAAACTCAACAACCTGCTCGAATTAGATGACCCAATATCCACAATTTGAAGCCAATATCCGCTTTGATATTTAAACCAAACTATCTAAGCGGGTTGTCAGCCAAGGTGTAAACACCATATGCGATTTCTTTGTTCAAATTTTTGAAGGCCTTGAAATCATGGGCATTGGTTTGTCTAATTCAAGTAGGTTGTCAAGCTTGGCGTCCAAAATCTTCATTAATTATAATATATTTCATTTTGTCAATTTTAGTTTTTAGTGTAGTCACTCAATCTATGTTGAGATGAAAATCAATAAAGGCAAGCTTAGTTGAGTTTACTAATTTCTCCCTCAACATAGACTTAGGGGCGACATTGAAAACTATAAACTAAAACTAACATAAAAATGGTAGATGCCATAATTAATGAAGATTTTGTCATACTTGAATTAGAAAACCCATGTCCATAGTTTCAAGCCAATGTTCCCTCAAATGTTTGGACCAGAGTATTAAAGCGAGGTTATCTTACGGGAGTAAAGACTAGATTTGATTTCTTTGTTTGCCAAAACATTGATGGTACTGCCTTGGCTTTTTGAACAGCTTACGCAGGTGTAATCAGTTGCTCATGAGCCTTCAAAGATTCTTTTACACGGAGGCGATTTTCCTCTACTTCCCTAAGGAGAAATTCTTCTGCTTGTCGGGTTGCCTATTCTCTGTGACTTGCTGCAAGGTGGAAGTCTCGCCATCATCCTCCAATGGAGTGGTGCTTCTTTGATTCCTAATTGTTTGAATTTGCAGAAGTAGAAACAGTTTTACCTATCTTGTAGTGAGCTCTAAAATATTCTAGTTCAAAGTTGTTGGGAGACTCCAAACCAGAGCATTCATAATTTGCGTTCTTATTGAAAGGAGGCGTCACTATAAACAAGGTGTGAAAAGAATGAAGTCTCCTTTCCAAACTCGTAGACTCCTTGAAAATAAGCTCTGATTAGTTACGAAGAAAGTACTCTTGCAGAAGACTATCGGATGCTCAATCACTATAGGGCTAAAGTAGTAGTAGTAGTAGTAGTAATAAATAGTTGAGTATTGAATAAGTGTTTTCGTTGATATTGATGTACATTTATAGGTTTTAGGATCTCCGATAATAAGATTAAATAATAGAAAATATATTTGGCAGTAAATAAACACTTGAATACCGACTTTTGGTTCATAGTCTAGTACTTGATCAACCGAAATCAATTATAGTATATGCTAAATTCCCTTTTCATTTATAGATGGTGAGATAATTATTGTTCTAACGAAGTTTTTAGGTAGTAGAGCCCACACATTGGATATGCTTGGTTTCTACCTAGGGTTGCCTGACACACCCTAGCTATCCGAGGGCCCCCTAAGTCCAGTTTAATAAGAAACAGTGTATTAAAAGTTTACCTAGTTTGCAAAAGTACGCGGACAATGATATTGTGTGACCCATTTAGACATACCAAAGATGATCTTAAGTGACTCGTTCAAACTCAGACAGAAGATCCTCAGAGACCTACTCATGATCACCAACTAGGTCTGAATTTGTCTAAGGCTTTTCCTAAAAATATTTCCAATTAAATTTTTATTGAAATGGAAATTGTGATTAAAAAATGAATAAAAGTTATAACCAGAATAGTAGATCTTACTGGAAAATCAGTCAGCAAAACAAATTCTTTCGAATCAGGCAACTCTTGTCCGCGTCTTATGCAATTGAATAAGAATAACATTCTTGAGTCTCGGGTCGCGGCTAAAAATCTTTCAACATATTCAAAAGCGCCGCAGCCCTATTCCACCCTTCTCCATTCTCTCAAGTAGTCATGGTCAACGTCTCCCACCTTCTCTGTCACGGTCACACCCCAACCAACAAACATGTTACACATTATTAATCAACAGATCAGTGTCCAGTAATCAATTCACAAAACCATAGACTAAACAAACAGAGAAAGAATCAATCACCATCGTTCAAGCAACCACCCTTTAAAGTTCAAAGTCAGAATCAATCCATCAATCAACCAGGTTGAAGATGGACAGACTGGTGAAAGCAGAAGCAAAGGAAGTCGAGGTGATGTTCTTAAAGGGCCAAAAGTGCAGCTCCTCCTTCAAGCTAACAAACCTTATGCACACCATGTCAGTTGCAGTGTCTCTAACCACCACAAACCCATCTCTCTTCTCCATCAACAAACCCTTCTCGACAATTCCACCACTCTCTTCTGCATCATACACCCTACACGTCTCCCACACCTCCGACCAACCCCCTCTCTCCGACCCTCCCGACGCCATCACCGTCCGAGCCACCATGCTCCCCACCGGTAAGGCCACCGTCGACCACCTCCGCCGCCTCTTCTCCAAACCTGGCCCCCACGTCTTCCGCGACGCCGTCTTAACCATCTCCCTAGTCGGACCCCACATCGCCGAAAGCCTCATCTCCCAAAAACCCCAATCCCACAACCTCTTCACCAAAGCCATATCCGGATGCACGAGATCGCAGCTCACGAGACTGCTCAAACCCGCCGTCGAAAACGGCAGCGCAGACGCCGTCGCCTGTTTGCTCGAAGCCGGCGCGGACGCTACCGCAACGGCAGAGTCCCTCATGCCACCCGCAATCAGGGCTGGGAGCCTCGACGTGGTGAAGCTTCTGGAAGCATCTGGTTGCGAAATCGTGGAGTCAGTTCTGCACGAGGCCGCGGCGACGGACCGAATCGACGTGATGGAGTTTCTGTTGGAACGCTGCGACGAGGGTTTGGAGGTCGATTCGGTGGACTCGGAGGGGAGGACTCCGATTCACGTGGCGGCGAGGGAGGGGCACGTGAGGGTTATCGAGTTCTGCGTCTCGATGGGAGGAAACCCTAATTGCGCGGACTCGAAGGGGTGGACCCCGCTCCATTACGCAGCGTGGAAGGGACGCGTGAAGGCCGTGGAGTGTTTGTTAGAATGCTCAAACGTGAAGTGCGTGAAGGACAGGGAGGGGAGAACGGCGTTTTGTGTTGCGGCGGAGAGTGAGGAGTCCGACGAGCGCAGGCGTCTGGTGGACTTGCTGGGGTTGGGCGACGCGCTGATGCGTGCGGCGAGGGTTGACGATGTTCAGGGCATAAAGAGGTGTTTGGGGGAAGGGGCGAGTGTGAACGGAAGGGACCAGAACGGGTGGAGCCCACTGCATTGGGCTGCGTTCAAGGGTGGAATAAAGAGCGTGAAGGTGCTGCTTGAACACGGTGCTGAGGTTGATACTGTGGATGATGCTGGCTACACTCCGCTGCATTGTGCCGCCGAAGCAGGGCATTTGCAACTTGCACTCTTCTTCATCGCTCATGGTGCTTCTCAATCTCATCTCAAGTCCTTTCCCTATCTTAACTTGTTGGACTCTTTTCAAAATCAGGTTTTTCTTCCTTCTAAATCTAAGACACTAATGTAACACTAAATCCAAATCTCTCTTTTCTGTACATACTGTGGAATCGTCCCTGCTCGTTGCTTGCTTCATCAAATCAGAAAACAACCTCTTCAATATCACTCATTCTCAAATTCATAATGCAATTGTGTTTATCATCAAATTCATTTTTGGAAAAGTAATGTAGATTGGCTTGTGTGAACAAGTTTGATTTCTTTTAGACAGCAACATTTTGTGTTAAATGAACGCTACAAGATGTGGTATTGTTTCATCAGTACTTAATATAATGGCCATTTTTAACTCATCACAGTACTTAATAAGAACCTTCTGCAATGGCCATTTTTATCATTGCATTTAAGTATATACACTACATGAGTCTCTTTCTTTGAAGTTCTTAACTAAATTCTACTTGTTATGCATGTACTTAGGCTTGAAAATAGTTATAAGCTCGGAAATCTTAAAAAAATTAATTTAGTTTCTCAAATTTAATATTTAAAAATAAAATTCTATTTTTTAATTTTAAAGATACTAAATTTTAAGAAAAATGAAATTTTAAACCAAAGTTATTTCAAATTTTGAAGGTGATTAAAAACACAATTAAATCTTTATCTCTCTCAACTTGAGTATTCCATAAGTACTTGATATCTCTAAACAATATACTAAACGGGCAGCGCGGTAATCTTTCTTTATGTTTTATCAACAATTTATTTATTTATTATGATTATCTTAATTAAGAAGTGGTTAAATTATAGAATTTCTTGTATTACTATTTGCAAAAATAATTTCTGATACAAAATAAAAAAGATAAAACATAACCAATTTTAAAAAATTATATTTTATTTAAAATGATAAAGATAAACACTTACAAAACTATCACCATTTTAAAGCTACCATTAGACCCATAAAATTACATTGAAACAGTAATTAGTTTTGTTGTCCAGAATGTTCCAAAATATAAGAAAATAAAAAAAAAATAAAGACGTGTTTTGTAAATTAAAAAAAAAAATCATATGAAAAATAATAACAATAATAAGAAAACATATTCTCAACTTTTTCTTTTTTCAAATTTTGTTACAAATCAAGTCAGAAAATGAGGGAGACACATGCACGTGTCCTAAGCCACCGGGAAAATAAAACATCCGCTTTAGTTTCCTAGTTATTTTGTGTCTCTTTAATAAATTGTTTAACATTAATTAAACTATATGCTATATTATCTGCTATTATTCCTATTAGTAAGATTGCATTTAAAAAAAAAAACTATGAGCACAAGTGTTATTATAAATTATTTAGGTGTGATACTATAATGGATATAATAAATCTCGTGTCCCATAAAATTTCTAAAATATTAAATATATTTCTAAAAAAATTGTATCATTTTTGTCTCTTTAAATCTTAAACACATTTTTTAGATTTTGTTACTAGTAACTATAGATGCAAAAATTTATATGAATAGAAATTTTAATTATTATACACATTTAATTGTAAAATTCACGCATTAAGACAGCCATGCAATTTGAGTGTCGAATTGTGCAATTTGAGTTTTATTGTTGTTTATTGATATATAAATAATTGTCATATAAGGAAGTGGATCGTAAAATTATTTTGAAGTACTTTTTTGTGGTTTTGAAATTGTATGTTGAATATTGAATGCCTAAGATTGAGTTTATAAATTCCATTGGATTATGTTGCTTGGTTGAATTTAAGTGTTGGGAATGAATATATTTAATATTTTGATAAAATTGTTTCCTTAATTTTAAAAAATGTAATTAAAGTATACAACATGTTAAAATAATAAAATTATTAAAATGAAAGTTAAAATTTATTTTTTAAGTATATTGTTTTCTTTTTGTTGTACATGTGGTGCTTAAGGAGTAGGTTCATTCTCGAACTACAATGATAGTACTTATTGTAAGTGAAATTATCCATCAATCATTCATTTGTTTGTTTGAACATTCATTTGGTTGTTCAAGTGTGTATATTTGGTCACTCATATAATAGAATTCCTCATTCAAACTTAAAATCTGAGTGAGAGACATACTGACACAATTATCTCTCCTCTCGAATTTTCATAACTCAAGTGACGGTTGGTTACTCAAGCAATGAAAAAAAAAAGATTGTATGAGGATTTTGAAACTCAATGACTTGATGCACGTCACTTAAGTGATGGTGTACTGACACAATTATCTCTCCTCTCGAATTTTCACAACTCAAGTGACGGTTGGTTACTCAAGCAATGAAAAAAAAAGTTTGTATGAGGATTTTGAAACTCAATGACTTGATGCACGTCACTTAAGTGATGGTGTAACACTTAAGTAATAGAGAATTAGTGTTAATTCGCTCTTCAATAGAAGTTTGATCAAACAAATTTTGGTTGGCCACTTAAGTGAGGAAGAGAAAAACTCAATTTTCTCCTTTGTATAGGCATCACTCAAGCATTCAATTGAAGCTCAAGTGATATGTCATATCATTCAAGCAATAAGTTTTTCACTTAAGTTATGTTAGTTGTTAGTTAAGCAACATGCTCACATATAAAATGTCATATTGAATATTTATTAGTTCGTTATTCATGTTTATGATGTATGTAAGTTAATTTAAGGATTTTTAGATATAATCAAAGAGTGTTTTTATGTTTGATGAATCATATATTATGCAAATTATATAATGGATGAAACATGTTGTAATATTGGTAAATAATGATGATAGTGGTATTTTTGTGATTAATAAGATCAATAAATGTGTCTTATAAGTATTAAGTTAGGGGTTTCAATAAGATTTTAAGTTGTATTGATACATTGAATAAAATATACAAAAGTATATGGTGACAATAGTAGATGGAGATTTCCAATATCAAATCAGAATCAAAAGTCCTCAATACTCTTTGAGATATGTAAAAAATTATTTTATCATATGAGATTGCTAACTAAAATGATACATCTACAAAGAGAGTAGATTGCAAAACAATCCAGACATTATAACAACTTTATAAGAAATTATATTGAGTTTAAATTTAATATTGATCTTGTATAAGAAGTATATCTTTATATTGGTATTGACTTCTAATAAACTTAATGTATGACTATACATATATTGATATTGATTATTACGTGTTTAATTGAATAGTTAGTTTATCTTTATATTTTGTTGTGTTTTATTATCATGTTGTTATCTTGTATTTTAACATGACATACTAGGAACAAAATATTAATATAACTTACACTACAAAAAAAATTAGTTTTAGCGACCATTAAATTTGGTAGCTAAAAGTACTATATTTTGTCGCTAAACGTATTTGCTACCGAAATAGTCACCAAATAAAGATGGAAGCGAAAACTCTAGTAGCAAAGCCTTTAGCGATCGAATTATAAAGTGGTCGTTAATTTGCAACCGATATTTCGGTGGCGAAATCGATCGCAGAATATTTGGTCACCAAAGTTCAGAAACCAAATTAGTAACTGAAATTTCGGTGGCTAAATCTGTTACAGAAAATTTGGTCACCAAAATTAAGAAACCAAATTAGCGACCAAACTTTTATAAAAAATTGGTGGCTAAATCGGTGGCTAACATAAAGGTGATAGCGACCACCATTTTTGATCGCTAATGGATTAAAATAATTAATTAAAAATAACTTTTGGTGGCTAAATGGAGACCCCTTTAATGACTAATTTGATTTTGGTGACTAAATATTTTTCTTAATTACAACGATCGATTTTATTTCGGTCACTAAAAAACATTTTTGTAGATACTACTAATTTAACACTTCGATAATTTTAGGGAGCAATATAGTATTTGCTCAATGGTGTCTATATTAAAAAAAAAGTACTTTCTACTATTTGTATATGGTCCAATAATCTTGTTTTAGAGAAATAAATATAATTATTTTATTTAACTACCCTCGGAGTTTCATTTGAACATTTTTTAATTTTAGTTTCCAATTTTTCTAAAACTAGTATAGTTTCTTTATTTTTAAAACTAACAAACTTAGTTATTCACACAATCTTTGTTCTTATATGTGCCTCTGTCACTTCTTCCTCTGTTGATATTCTTAAACAACAACCACCATTCTCTATTTTAGCAAATGGTTGCAAATTGCTATAGGCTGAACAGGATTTTAGCACTATGTTCAACTCACATTGGAACCCCATCAAACATAAACCCTTTTGTGATTGCCTACAACGATAACGTGTTTGATCGTTTAGCAATAAACCATCTTTTGCAAGCCTAGACAAAAGGATTGAGGTTAAAAGTAATGCAAGCAATCAAATACCTTCGTTCACACCTTCTATCGCGCTTCCGTTCGTCTTTGTTCGCACCTCTGCTCGCCTCTATTTGTACCTTCGTTCGCACCACGACCACCACCCGCAACTTCCTCCTCCTCCGCTCGCACCTTTGTTCACACCGACCACCAGCTGCAACTTCCTCTGCACCTTTGTTCACACCACAACCAATAACTTTGTTTTATGAAACTACGGGTATTTGGTGCCCCAAAAGCTACCTGCAGCTTCCAAATAACTCTAAAGCTTAAAAAAAACAAAGTGATCTCAATGTTTTATCTAATTACATTATTTATTATTGACAATGAATAAAACTAAGTAGCATTTATGTAAAATTCAAAAATAAATATTAAAAAAGTATTTAAATACCCATGATAATAAATATGAATATTTTAATCAATTAATTATTTTTCATACTAATACATTTCATGATTTCTAACTTGCATATATTTACCTCTGTTAATCATTTTTATTTAAACAATTTTTTTATAGAAACAAGTGATAGAACTGCTATTAATAAAAAAAATAAAAAATTATTTACAATTTAATTCTGGAAATTTATTTATTTTATAAAATAAAAGTTATTTTAAAGAGATCATTTTATTTAAATTTAATTATGTAGCGTAATTTATTTTTTTTTAAGGATTAATTTTGTTAATAATAATATTTTTTATGTAATTTTTTTTATTATTTTTATTTATGCTGATATTTTAAAAAAAAATATTTAATAAATTTTTATTTAAATTTAAGAAATTACAAATATAATTGACTTTAAATAGAAAAAGAAACCAGTAATAGAACTAATTATTTTTTAAACGGATGACTACTCATGAATATTAAAGCGTGATCCTTGTATAGTTTTTTAAAATAAAAATGAAATATTATTATTAGTAGTAGTAGTAGTAAAATAAACAATTATATTTAGCAACCAAAAGAAATTTGGTGACTAAAAAATAAACGTATTTGGTGGCTGATTCAGTGGCAAAAATAAACAATTATATTTAGCGACTGAAACAAAATCGGTGACTAAAACATAAATAAATTTGGTGGCTGATTCGGTGGCAAAAATAAACATTTATATTTAGAGACCAAAAGAAAATCGGTGGCAGAAAAAAGCAATAAAAGTTAGCGACCAAACAAAAAAATCGGTGGTTAAAAAATAAACATATTCGGTCACTAATTCGGTCACAAATATATTTTTCTCAATTTATTCGAAACAACCACCACTTTATCGACCAATGATTTTGTCACTCTCATGTCCGGTCGCTGATTCAGTCGCAAAACTAACTAACATGATTAATAATTCAGTCGATCGTTATTTCGGTCGCAGATTTAACAATACGGGTATTTGATGGCTATTTAGGTTGCAAATTGCAACTACTAATTTTCGGTCGCTGAATTCGATGACTAAATTGTTATTTTTAGTGTTATAGAATTTTAAAGAGAATTTCATTTTTTTTATTAACTTTGTTTTATTGTATACTTTTGAATTATGTAATATAAGCATATACTAAATATCTACCTGAATATATTATGTGAATTTTTATGTTTTATTATACCTAAAACTACAAATTTTGATGTGTTGCAAAAAAAAGGAAATACATATTTAACTTGTATTTGAGTGAAAAGAAGTTTGCATTATTTAAAATATAAAATTATTCTATCTTTTATTTTAATTCTAAAAATTTAAAACTTAGACAATAAGTAATTGAACAATTATTAAATTGATCTTATTTAAAAAAACATTCCTTATAAGAATTCCAAATATACTTTAAAATATAACTTCATATTATATTTTATTTCAAAAACCTCCACTATTCGAAAGTAATAATGGTAGTGTAACTATTTATATTGATTTTAAAAATAATCTAAAATTAATCAGACAGTGTATAATTATTATTTTAATATATATTGATTTTATCAATGTCACCACTCTAACATTGTTTTAGCAATCCAACATCACTCGAGCTATTGTTTTTAATCAAAACTATATAACATAAATGAGTTATATCAACAATAAATAACATTGCAAAACTACCAACTTTCATTTTAATTTTATTCAAAATAACTTGTCCAATTGATTAAAAAACATAAAAAAAAATTATCAATATGTTAAATTTTCAAAACAACTATTCAACAAAAGTTAGAACAACTATATTTAACACATAAATCAATTATCAAACATGCAATCAATTTCATCAATTCAAACTAAAAGAAAATAAAATAAAAATTTCAAAATTCGTATATACAATTGTTCCAACCTCAAATCCATTGAGGTGATATCAATCACCGCATTCGAGGTATTGTCCCTTTAGAACTCGAAACTTCATCACAGTTTTGTCCTTAAAAGGCGTCTCAAAGGGTTAAAGAAGAAAGGTCTATGTAAATTGTCATTGGCATCAACTCTTAAGAGATACAGGATTATATTAGGCATATCAAAACAAATCCCCCAGTTGAGAATTAAGGGAACGAGTTTTCAATCCCCACAGACGATGTAAATGTTCTAGCCTCAAGTCCATTGAGATGACATTTCTAAGATCAATCACCCCATCCGATGTATTGTTCGCTTTAGAACTTGTAGCTCCATCACAAATTTTTCCTTAAGGTTGTGTCTGGATTGAGAAGGGGAAGTGTGAGGATTTGAGGGAGTGGATGTGTGAGGATTTGTGAAGAAAGTACTAAGAAAGTGAGTGTTTGAATTGGGGTATGTTATAGTAGATTTGTGAATAAAGTTTATTGAAGTTTGTGAGTGATGTTACGCTTGAGAGGGTATTTTGATTCTTTTTAAAAGATGTAAAATGTAAGATTATAAAATTACCCTTATCTTAAAAAAAACAGAATAATCAAATATCATATATTTTTGTGTAGATTTAGATGAATTAAAATTATGTAAGTGTTTTCGATATAATTGAATAATTAATTTTGAAAAAAAATACGAGTTACTTGACAAAAATAATTTACATGTAAAATTGTGAATATATGTAAAAAATTATAAATTGTTATATAAAAATAAATAATTTAAGTATTCATTAATTTAAGTATTCATAAATTTAAAAATTATATTTAAAAAATAATTTTATATTAAATATAAATAGTATTATTATATTTATAATTATTAATATTATTGTATAATAATAATTATATAATTTTTTATTAAAAATAACTAAATATTTTTCTATTAAACAAATATTTTATTATTAATTTAATTAATTATTATTTCATTTTATTAAAATATTTGTGTTAGTTAAATTTATGTAATAATTAATATATGTAAAAATGACAAAATTGGAAAAATTAGTGGTGAGCTGATTTTTCCTTACCTTCTCTTAATTTCAGGGGAGATTATATTTATTGTTCACGGACATATCTTCACATACTCTTCTACGCAAATCTCTAGATCCAAATGAGTAATATCCCCTAATCCCTGCTCGTGAACATCACTAGAAACAAACAGGTCCTAAAAAGCTTCTCGAAGGATTAAAGAAGGAAAATGTATATAAAGTGTCTTTAATCTAGACTCCTAAGCGACGCAGGATTATATTGGGTGTATTGGAACAAGCTCCCCAATCAAGAGCTAAAAGAACGAGTTTTCGACACAAACGATACCAATGTTCCGACTTCAACTCTATTGAAGTGACATTTTTTATCAATTACCACAATCAAGATATTGTCTCCATTATAACTTGAAACTATGATACAATTTTATTATTAAAAAACAATTTAAAAAATTAATATATATATATATATATATAAACTGTATTTGATATCGTTCCTAAACTCTAAATCACTATATGAAATTATAAGAGGTAAAAATTGGTCTAACCTTTTCTTTATAAATTTTCATTCAAAAATCAAACACATCACTATAATATATACATAAATAAATAAACATATTTTCTCGTCATATCACACCAACACATCACTATAATATATACATAAATAAATAAACATATTTTCTCGTCATATCACACCTGTTAAGTTTTGATAAATTAAAATTGACTTAAATTTTATTACTTTCTAATTTATGGATTCTAAGAAAAGAAAAAATCATCTTAGATTTAAAAACAAAAGACTGAGAAAATTTAGAGATATGGAAAAATTTAAACAAATAATAAGAATACAAAACTACCTCTTTAGTTTTTCTATTTATAATTTTTCAAAACATAATTAAATTATCATTCATTTTCTATTAATTTTATTTTTTTCTCATTTAATACTCATGAAGATCGATGCTTACAGAAAAAATATATTAAATAAATTCGTTATTTTAGATATTAAAATTAAAATATTAAAAATGAGTTAATAAAAAAATTGAAAAATAATATTACAATTAATGAAAAATAGAAAAACAATAACTATTGACTGCTCACAGAACTTCCACAACATCGCATAATTTGCAAATCCGTTTTGTACCTAAAATAAAATTGACAGTGAGATTTTAAAGAGTTATCTTATTGAACTAAAATGTCGCCACCAATTCAGAACGTCATTCTCAGTGATAAAGACACAGATTGGTACATTGATAATTTTGACGTGGGGTTCTTATTAGTTTATTTCCAAAAGACACTTTTCAAATTATTTATTTAAAATTCTCAGAATATTTTTATTCAACTTTATAACATTGTTGAGTATGAACAACTCTAAAGATTGTAAAAGAAAGAATAAATAACTATCAAATGCCAGGAACTAAAATTTGCTTTCTCCCCATTCAGTGTTACTTTGTTTAGGGTTTGCTTTTTATAAATTAATTATTTTTTTTATAAGTTTTTTTTAAATGATTTAAATATATTTTATTTTATTCTCTCCTTTTGTCACTCTTTCAAACAAGGGTGGAAAAAGTTTTCTATCTATCTATTCATATAATGCTAAAAATCCAAACATCTTTTTCATACTATTTATTTTTCAATATTATTACCTATTTTGAATTTTCAATTACAGATATTGAATATTATTTTTAGTATTTTTTTAGTTACCTTTTAATTCTTTATGTAGTTCAAATTAAAAAATATTTAACATTACAAATTGAAATAACTAATGTTTCATTAAAAGATGTCATGTAAAAATTACACATAAAAAATAAATACTTAATGTAACAATAGTTTAAATTAAAAAAAAATAAAAAATATTTGAAAAAAAATAAAAAATAAATTTAATTAATACTCACTACATCAACTAATTTAAATAAAATGTTCAAATCAAATTAACAAATACAACTGCAAAATAAATAAATAAAAGTACTATAAAAGTTTAATTTTTTTTTAATTTGAAAATTATAATTACATAATGATTTTTTAATAAAAATTATAAATTTTATCTAATTATGTTATTTTATGTGATTTTACCATTATTAAATTATTTTATCAACTAGTTCGTGAAAAAATATAATTTAAAATGTTTAAGATTTGAATAATTGTAATCTTGGAATTTAAAATATTTTAAAATCAATTCAAAATTTTCAAATTTATTTTCTTAATTTTAATGAAGCAATTTAATTTACTTTATGTGCAATTTTGAGATACACATTTAAAACTTTATTGGATTTTTAAGGGTGTTTAATATTAAACTTTATAGAAATAAACATTACTTATTTTTAAAATATTTGATAATTCAAATTTTTTTCAATAATTCAAAAATATAAATTTAAATATTTTTTTAATTCAGTGATGTTGAAAAGCATAGAAAAAAAAAGGATGAAGAGACTGAGTGAGAGAAAAATAGATAAAGAGAAAGAAGATAATAGAAAAATAGAAGAAAATTAAAGAAGAAACACAATAAAAAGATTCATAAGTAATGTTCCTGCACCACCTTATTTTTTTTCTTATTAAAACAGATAAAGCATTAAATGAAAAAAACAAATATATTAAATATTTTGGAAAAAAATAATACGTATTTAAAAAATGAAGTAGGAGAATTAGAAGGAAAATTCATAATTATGCTTATTTATATATTTATTTAAAACTTACCGTTACTGTATATGGTTTCATATTAAAAAAATACACACACTCATACATTTTTTATTTCATCTATCCTTAAGAATGTTATATCTTTCCATAATTTTTCTTTCTTTAAATAAAAAATAAATACATGAAATGTTTTGAAAAAATATATAATAATTAAGGAAATACGAGGAACTATAGTCGGAATATTTATAACCAATCTTCTTTACACATTTCTTTCTTTTTCCCTTTTTCTTAACTATCGATTTTTTTAAAAAGATCCTTAAAGTGCTAAAAATTCTCTAATTGGTGTGGAAATTTATATGTAGTTAATCTACATGCATGTCATTATTAATTAAATTCTCACTTTTAATTATTATATTTTTAAATAAATTGGTAATACAGATAATAACTTATAATGTGTAAAAATAATTGGTCCATAATGAACTATTTCAGAATTTAGTCTATTGGAAAACTTGTTTATTAACATTAAGGAATATATTATTAAGGAATGTATATTACATCGACTAGAGATTTTATTTTATATTTAGGAATAGTGATTAGTAAAAAAATATGAATTAGACAAAATAAATTAAGTGTTTCATATAAATGAAAAAAAAAACATTTAACATAATTATTACAATTTTTCTCTTTAAAATTGAGTGAATTTTTAAAACTGTTAACAATGTTAAAAAGAAAAAAAAACATAATTACTTTATTTTTCCTTGATTATAAAATTCACTTTCTCAATTCCTTGTGGGTATAAATAATTAGTGAATACAAATAAGCTAACATTCAAATATAGGTTTTTTAGATACACTATCATTTCAAACTGAGTGTAACAATACTTGAACTCATGAAATCCAACTTCATATAACTGTTATAAGAAATTATCAACAAAAATAAAAAATTATATTCTACCTTTGAGTTTGAGATCAAGATCCACTTTATCATTTGTATTTAACCTTTAACTTTTCAAAATGCTTAATGAAACACACGAAAAATGGGTTCAATTACATTTCTAATTACTTTTGCAGATCATTTAGAAAAATAAAGACAATGAAAGCAAAGTTTTTAAAACTCGAACTTGGGGTAGGACAACACAATGGTATCAATAATTTCAAAAATATTTTATTTAAAAAGCAAATCAAGTAAAACTGAAATATGTGGGTCATGTTTTATTTTCATGGTCTAAAGTATATTCAATTTGACATAATTATTATAAGTGGGTCTATATCTTAGGTGTTTTTCTATAGGATCCGAAAATGCATTTGAATCAACATTCTTCTTGTCTATATAAGGTAAAGAAATTTTGTCGTTTAAGTCAACAAAGAAATTTTATTTATGAGCACAAATTGTACCACACTAATTAAACATAATACAAGTACTCATACAAGAGATTTACCAAATGCTATAGAATGAAAAATGTTTTGGATTGCTATATCTTGAACTCCAAGGTCACATAGAAAAAAACGAGTATTTCAAGGGAAATTATTCAACAAAGAAAAAAATAATACAAGAATTAAAGATTTGTAGTATTAGTTTTGGTTGAGTAATGTGAGGTTAGGTAAATTTGGTCTTTATATATAATGATTGTTTACTAGGTTCATGTTTTAATGGAGTATGAAATGTGATATCTCATGTTAGGAAAAAAAAAGACAAATAGATAAAAATATGATTTCGAACAAGTATCTTTATTATCAATCACAGGTAATTTTTTAGACTTAAATCTCCATATACAACTCTAAGTATTACTTTTTTAGGATTTTAAATTTAAAAACTTTCTTAAATCTATAATGACATGGTGAACTTCTATTTCCTTTTTATCAACTAAAACCATTTAATCTTATGGTATATTTCATTTAATTTGTACAAACATTTTAATTTCTCATAAAATTAATGGATAAAAATAATAAATATGCTAACTAACAAAATATGTTATACTGCATAAGTTGTTTCTTTGTAATAGTAAGACAATATGAAGTATATATAAATCATTAAGATATATTTTATTTATTTATCTGAAACAACATTGTCTTATATTTACTAAATTTCGTCTTCAACCTCTTAACATTGTTTTGTCCTGAAGGTTTAGAATTATAAAAAATGTTGACATTATTAGCAACTATGTCATCAATGTCCTAAACTCTTTTACACAAAATCATCACATTGTCATTGCCAAATTTTTTATTCTTAGAGTAAGTCACTCTATCGGTATGGGCAAGATCGACCCTTAGTCTCTCTAAGCGAGACCCACCTGGCTGCCCGAGACTTGGCCTACCTGACCGAGACCTGAGAGACTTGGTCGAGACAACCGAGACCTGAGAGACTTGGTCGAGACGAGCGAGACCTGAGAGACTTGGCCGAGACGACCGAGATCTGAGAGACTTGGCCGAGACGAGCGAGACCTGAGAGACTTGGTCGAGATGAGCGAGACCTGAGAGACTTGACCGAGACGAGCGAGACCTGAGAGACTTGGCCGAGACAACCAAGACCTGAAAGGCTTGGCCGAGACCACGGAAGCTTGGCCGAGACGAGGGGAATCGCCACGGTCAGCCTGGCCGGCCGACCCATGCTACCGTTCACGCTCAAACCAAGGTCAGTGAAGTTAATCCGTCATTAAGGATTAGGTAATGCAACCCTAAGCGAGATCCACTCCGCTAATCAGACCCAATAAGGTAAGCCCATTAGAATAATATAAATAGCACACATCACAAGGAGAAAGGTACGCCATTTATTATTGTTCACCTACCAGAGTACTAATCACCCACTTTACTGACTTGAGCGTCGGAGTGCCTTCGCAGGTACCCCACCATCCGGTGTTCACCCAAGACTGAGTGCCGAAGGAGAAACAGAAGAACGAGAAGAACCCAGTTCATCAACCAACAACCTGACCGACCAAAGGAAGGAGAAAAAAACTTCAATAGTTCTCTAGGTACCATCTCCCTAGTAAGAACAACCACTATTATATTTTGTTATTAACATTTTGTTCTAGAAAATAATCAAATATAAATTTATGAGTATGCATTAAAAACCATTTTGAAATTGGCCATATTACATTTTTAATGAGATTTTAGCAAAACAAAACATTTTAATGAGATTTTAGCAATCACTAACCACTACAACAACAGTCATTCATTTAAGTGAAGTCACTTGCACCTCCAATTTTTGTTATATAAGCTATGAACTTCTTTAAATATATTACAGTTTTTCTATATCCTTTTTGTTTATTTAGTGATAAATTTGAGTTATATTTTCTTATATTTAATCGAGAGTATATTATTATTTTCTTATTGAATTTGAAATAAATTATAGTAATTCGTCTAAGTACGTAAAATTCTATTCCTATCAATAATTATTTTTGTCCTTTTTTTATCTCTTATTTCACGAATTAATACTTTTGTTAATACAACATGTAACATATAAACTAATACATTGTCACATACATGTTGCAAATAATGTTAGGTTACATTTCTCATGCGAGATATCTATAATTAATGATGTAGAGTGACACTTTTAATATTGTTTCTACATTTGCAGAGTTTTATTAAACATAGAATCTAGTGATATTATCACGATGGTGGTGTACAAAAAATCCATTTTTACAAAACTGCTCATTTTTGCATTGATCCAAATCATTAAAATCCATTTATTTAAATTTTATTTTTATTTTGATCCATTTTTCGGATCAGATTTTCATTTTACTTAAACAGATTTTATCGGCGCTATATTTGCATTCATTGTTATATTAAGTTTATCTAATGGACTCATTCGATGCACTACAACAATGAGCCACGCATTGCACCTCAAACGGATAAACTATTTTTAAACTGATTTAAAGATTTTTAACTTCAAAAATAATTTACAAAATGTATAAATATATTTTTCAAATAAATAACGTATTATGTATATAGTGTAGTTTATTCAATATAGAATATAATAATATCATCACAAGCCATGACTACCTACTGGTTAGACATTATTTTTCTCTTACTTTATTTGATTATCTTCAAATTATTTACGTTTCAAAAAGTTTAAAACACTAAGCTAAACTTAGAAATTTATTGTAAATTACATGATAATAACAATAACAATCAGTGCAAGAAGAATTTTGGGCAACAAAGTCCAATAATATTTATATAATATTAAATTTCTTTTATATATTATTATATTAATATTATGTTAGTTGTTTTAGAAAATGTGGATTTAAATTTAAAATCTATTTTTTTTATAAAAATATGGATTTAGATTGGATTTAAATTTATAAAAATTCAAATTATTTTTATAAAAGATATGGATTTGGATTTAAAATTCAATCCAAATATTTGGATTTGGATTTATAAAAATCCAATTTCTTTTTTTTAAAAATATGGATTTGGATTTAAAACTTGATCCAAATATTTGGATTTGGAAATCCAATCCAAACCACCTTACTACTTGATTTAGAAATTATAAATACAAAATATAATATTCAATATTTATCTATATTTTAAATAATAAGATCAAGTGTGATAAATATCAATTAACTTGGAAATATTATAAATTTCCCATTTTTTATGAAAATTTAAATCTAATCATAGGATTAATATTATACTTAGTAGAAAGTTCCTATAGGGTATTATGTTATAAAGTTTGGTACATAATATTAACCAATATTTTAAAACCCTAAAATATATAACGGTAGGTTTAACAAGATTGGTGAAGAAGAGTCTAGCTCTTTAAATATATTAATAAAGAAGCCTATGTTAAAAGAGGCAAAATCCTCTTTACAAAATATTATAATTTTGAATGTGGATGAAGGATATACTAGATTAAAAAAAATTATTTAAAAAAAATCATTAATGATTTAAATGGTCATAGTAACTTCATACTTAAAGGAACGCATACTATGCAAATATTATTTTTGAAAAAAAACTGATTTGATTGTTTTTTTAAAGATGAATTAAAATTTTAAATTTTGACAACAAATTATAATTTACTTGTTTTATAGATAAGTTACATAAAAAGTAACGACTTCACCACTATTTATCGAATCTCACATTATGTACATAGTAGGAAATTTTGGTGAAAACAATGAATTCATACACTAACAATCATACAATCATAGTGCTTGAATAATATTTATAGTGTGATTTTATCAATTAATATCATATATTAAGTTAGCCATAATAAAATTTGTCCAAATCATATTTTAACTCTACTTCATCTACTTTTTTTAATCTAAATTGATATAAGCATTTAAATCTTTAATTAGACAATATCAATATAAAAAATGATATAGATAGATTGATGATGGACAAAAAAATGACAAAACTAAAACAACAATAGGCTTTTAAAGAGAAAATCTGTTTTATTTGGTAAATTCTCCAACACTTTCATAACTTATATTGTATCTCCATAAATTTTTTTAATTTCAACAATACTTTTATAAGTATGATAGTTAGTGTGATGTTTTCCTCAATTGTGATGGTGGTGGCTAATAGTTGATAGTTGAGGTAAGTGGTGTTTTTACTTGTGGTGGTTGTGTTTGTTATCTTTTTTTTATTATTTTGGAAGTCACAAAATCTCAAAAAAATTGACAAAACCTAGAAAAAAATGAGCAATATGTAAAAATGGAGGATAACATTAAAAAAAAATTTATCTTCACACCGAAAACGTCAAATACAACAAATATTTTCGTTAATCTTCTCATACACGTTCAAATGATGAAACTGTTCTCTCAAAAGTTGCGATTGGAAAATAATGAAAGTGTGACAACTAAAAAAAAATATACAACTGAAAGGAAAACATGAGAGTGCAAAAGTATAACTAAGATTATTTAAAGATTTGATGTTATATTTTATTTGATTATTTAACTTTTTAAAAAGGTTAAAATTGACTTTTTACGGTAAAGAAAATATCAAGGTGTAGAGGATGGAAGAATTTGTCATTTTGTTTTGATACAATATTTTTTATGTATAATATCTGATTTTTTTTTTTTGAAAAAACCCTTATCCTAATTTACTTGACATTAATAACATAATATATAATATTGTACATAAACTTAAGCAAAAGACATCTAACTATACATGTTTTTGGTATAAATAGAACTCAACTATACTTAAAACTTTATCTTAGTAGGATTCATGAACAGGTTAATCTTTCAACTCCAGTAAAAAAGAAAAGAAAAGAAAAGAAAAAGAACATAAGACTAAACAAGGAGAATCTATTTTATTTTTTTTCCTGAAACAAGGGAGAGGATAGTGAAGGTGTAAACGGAGAATGGATTAAAATAATGAGAAAAAAGGATTGGTAGAAGATGGTTAGTTAAAAGAAACTAACTTTGATGTCTGAAGCATGAAATAAAGACATCCTTTGACAGAGTATGAGGATGAGGAGGCAGTAGAAGTAGTAGTAAATTGGTGAAGTTGGGGGTGTCATGGTCAAGCATTTTGACATTCACTTTCCATTTCACAAATAACAATCCCTGTAACCTTATTTTGACTTGGGCCATGTGTCTTTCCTTCCTTATTCATTCAAAAGGCCTTCTTTGTGTTTGTGTTCGTGTTTTTTTGGCATTGGCATTGCCACAGCATAAATTACCATCGTCACTTCTCTGTGTCTGCTCTGTAACTCCTTTACTCCCCAAACCAAAACCCTCATTTTAATCTCTCTGCTCCAATTAATCAAATTCACAATCTCTTGTATCTACCTCTAATCAATTTTGTGATCTAGAAAATTAGACAGGTCAAGAAGAGAGGGTGTACTCTATTCTACTATACTATAAGCTTTAACGGGTCCGGAGGAAGTCCGGGCCCACCACCACAGTTGCTGAATCTTAGGGTTCTTGTCTCTTTCTCTCTGATCCTCAAATTCCTGAGATATTGATGGGGTCGAAACCGTGGCTCTACCCTGCTTCCACCTATCGAAATTTGGAAACTTTCTGGGACACCGATGAGGACGGACCTGGTCCTCGCTGTGGGCACACCCTCACTGCAGTTGCTGCCACCAAGACGCAGGGTCCTCGCTTGATCCTGTTTGGCGGCGCAACGGCCATTGAAGGAGGATCTTCATCCGCTCCCGGCATTAGTAAATTCCTTCACAAACACTCAATTTGCTTTCTTTTCCGATTTTGGAGGCCTGAATTTCGATGTTTTAATAACTTTGCAGGGTTAGCTGGAGTCACAAATACTGTTCATTCCTATGACGTGCAAACTAGGAAATGGATTAGGTGAGTTTATTCCCCGATTTCACAATTCTTCATTTTTCTGAATTCAGCTTATTTGTGTGTGTTTTCAGTTTTTTTTTTTTTTTGTATTTCTTTTAAGAAGATTAAGGATGGATGAATTGGTACTAAAGTAATGATTTTTCTGCTGAGTGTAGTATTAAACCGGCTGGAGAGCCGCCTTCTCCTCGGGCTGCTCATGCAGCTGCCGCAGTTGGTACCATGGTTGTTTTTCAGGTGATTGTCAGAATTGAGATTACTGGTGGGAATTGGGACCCATCTTCTTGACTAGTCTAGCCATCTTAACATTTGTTTGACTGGTTCTGTTTGGGTAGGGTGGGATAGGACCAGCCGGGCATTCTACTGACGATCTCTATGTGCTTGACTTGACCAACGATAAATACAAATGGCACAGGTGAGGTTGGTTGTAAATAGATGTTTTCTTTTTTCCTACGTCGAGACTTTTGACAAAATCACGCAATTATTCAATGTTGCAATTGCTTTGATTGTAGGGTTGTTGTACAAGGGCAAGGACCTGGACCTCGCTATGGCCATGTAATGGACTTGGTTGCTCAGAGATACCTAGTAACTGTCAGTGGAAATGATGGTGAGACAAATTCAATTATGGGTTGCCCTTTTTCAAATTCTTGTAATAAAACTGTGGTGAATATGTTAGTTGTTCGAAACAAAACAAGATATGAGGCATAGACTTTATTGTTGGAACAATCGAGTTGCAAAATTATAGAGCATAACATGAAAGATGGGCTTGACTTACTATATTTTTTAATTTCTCTTTGGAACCTTCAAATCATGTTTTGGGCAAAAGCTGCCTGAGAGAAGCTTATACCTAGACTGACTTAGAGCTTCCCCAATGGAAACCCAATCGCACTTGTGAATGCCTTGTGCATTAGTTCCTTTTGGATCTAGGTTTTCCACACTTCAATAGACTGAATGTCTGCAAAAGAAAAGAAGAAGAAAAGTCACAACTTAATCTATGAATAATATGTGGTTAAAAGTTTGACTCTCTTTTATCCAGTTCTTTTTAAATAATAATTTTCATCACATTTTAATTCAAAATTTTGAAAATAAATACAGCCGTATTGGTAGTGGATATTTCTCTAAGTTGTTTTCCTTTGGCACTCATATGCTACTTATTTCTGTCTGGATATAGAATGCTTGCCTTTGTTACTCCTGTGATGAAATTGTATGTTGTCTTGTGCTACATTACAAATAGTTTAATTTTTTATACCATGTGGCAGGAAAAAGAGTTGTATCTGATGCTTGGGTTTTGGATACTGCCCAAAAACCTTATGTGTGGCAGAAGCTGAGTCCAGAAGGTGACAGACCTTCTGCGAGAATGTAAGTTTGTCGTCGTCCTGGCTAAAGAAACCTTAACTGTCTGCATTCTTTCTACCCATATGGATATATTGAAACTTTTGACTATTCTACCTCAATTTATAGGTACGCAACTGCTAGTGCCCGCTCAGATGGAATGTTTTTACTCTGTGGTGGAAGAGACTCTTCTGGAGCTGTATGATTGATTATATTCCTTTAATCAGATCATTATATTCTGTTGCTTTTAGAAAACTTAATGGGCTAATCTATCATACCTGAATTTTCAACATTCCATTTGCATTGTTAAATTGTAGTGTACTGTGACAAGTAATTATATAAAAGCAGAAAAGTTTACTTTGTTATTGTATTGTTCTGACTTCTGAATCTTTCTTCTGGCCTATTTAGTGAAATATAATAGCATATATTGTATTTATCTTTTGCAGCCACTAGCAGATGCCTATGGACTGCTCATGCATAGGAATGGCCAGTGGGAATGGACCCTTGCACCTGGAGTTTCCCCTTCGCCAAGGTATCAACATGCTGCGGTAAGTGAGAGCTTCCTATTGTAAATTTCTTATATGGTCTACTGGGAGTTTCTTCTTTGATGTTTTTCTTCACAAGGATTCCTTTGTGTCTTTCACATTATTACTTTGAAAAGTGACATGATTTGATTTAATGTCTTAATCTTGATTCTTGACTATTCATGCACGGTAAGCTTCTCTTATTCTCATAGTAAAGCTTATTTTATGTACATGTATGTGCCCAGACCTTGATGGTAAGAATTGATCTTACTTTGATCTAATGATTAAAAAGCTCCAAGTTTTACTGTGGGGTCTCACTTTATACAATAGTAGTAATTGTGTGCTATAGTGGCATTGTGGAGCATTATGGTTATTGGTCGCTCAGTGGAACCCATGGCATTACAATACAACTTGCTGTTGTGCCAGGAGTTCCGTGAATCATGGTTGATACCGAAGCCTTGCAATTGCTATTGCATGAGAGACTAAATCCTCCCTTTAGTGACCTCAAACATTGTTGTTTGGTGCTGTTTGCAAGAGGGGGGATATCTTGGGATTTCTCTCTTCCCCTTATTTTATTAGAACACACCCTATTTTCCCACTCTCACACGTTTTGAAGGCTAAAAAACAATTGTCTTTTCTCTCTTTGATGCAAACCATCTAACTCGAGATCTCAGCTGCATTTTCGGTTAGCTCATGGCACTCTAGCAGAATTTCCAACCAATCCACACATGGAACTGATGTAGTCCTCCCTAGGACTTGTATGATCTATAAAATCTAAGAAAGATTTGAACCAAGAACACAACCAAGAAATGCCATGGAGTGTCTTGTCCAAGCTTGGGAAAGACAAAGAAACAAAGGTAAAAAGAAGATCAAATGGACAAGGTAGAAGATGGAAAAAGAACACACCACCTTGAAAGACTTCAAAGATAAGTACATTATTGATTCGCCACTTGAAGAAACTCCTTAATATACAAAGCTAAGCTAAGAGTACCAAATTCAAGACACTTGAAAATCTCACAAAAACTCTAATTCTCATTTATCTCAAATACATGAGAAGAGCCTTCTGTTTATAGGATAGGATGAGAAGGTGTGTTCAAGAAGTAAAAAGGGTAACAAAAACAAACAATTAAATGACCATAATCATGGGTTGGCAACAAAATCAACATGCAAGGAATCTAAGTTGCAACTTCCTTGTCTCGTGTGATAATGAGGTAGTTAGGTACATGAACCAACTCTAACTACCAATAGTTGGAATTAGTTTATGACTTTTAAACTTTTTGTTCTAGAACATTCTAGAAGCTTCTACAAATTTTAGAATCTTCCAACGTATTTTAAAACAAAGCTTCTCATTATTACAAGAGATTTTATTACTAAGCTCTCCAAACTCGTTCTCTAACATCTTTGTTCAAATGCTTGATGCTCTTCTGTTGTCGTTGTTATAAAGAATTTTTGCAAACCATTCTCTGGTCTCTACTCTGTCCACATTCTTTGGGGTCTGTTATGTTCACATGAAAGATTTTATGTGTTGGTTTATATTCCTTATTTCATTCTTTTGTTCAGATATGCAACTTCATGCTGGCCTTTCTTGTTATCATTTTTTATTACTAGAAAATTGTTATTAACTTCTTTGTTTTTACCTTAAAATTATGGCTTTTAATTTTTAGTTATGAATATACCTTCAATTATGAGTACTTTTTTATTGTTAACATTCATGTCTATCTAATATAAGTTATTTAATTTATAAATTAACAGTGGCCATCCATCTATGGGGGTTTCGGCGTCAACTATTCTGTCACCACCCAGGATTGATAACTAAGTTTTATATTTTATAACCACTTAAAAGCTACCTTTCGTACACAATACCAAAAATAAAAGTTTTAAGCCATTTATCTCGCACAGTCCAACATGGTCATAAGCTAATTGTGGTTTATAAAGTAGGAGAAACTAGATCGATAGTAGTGGTTGACAAGAAATTAGATTTGGGAAAATATACTGTCTTTGGAAATATTACTCTATTGCTCACACTTCTTTTCTCATATTGTTGTTCTTCTTCTAAAGTAGAATGTTTAACTTACTTTTCTCTATTTATCATCATTTTGTCCTCATACAATAAATAGAGACTGAAATTTTAAAAGAATCTAAAGAGAAATGTTCTATTACCTATTTAATTCTACATTCCTCTAAAAGTTTTTGATGTAGTTGTTGGATCAAAACGAGATCACTGCCTTAGAATTAGTGTAAGAGTTCTCTACTCCGAAAATGATGTCAATTGATCTTAACCAACTTACTCATTCCGTTTTGTTGAAATTTTTGGTATCTGGGTAGATAAGGAGGAAAAAAGAGATTATTTCTGACCAACATTAAATCACTATTGTTCTGAAAGATGTGATAGCAAAGATAAAATACTATGCTCTTGTAGAAAACTCCAAATCCTAGTTTAATATATGTGGAATTTATAAGAGATCATCTATGAATCTTTGAAGGGCAAAATATTCCCTGAGATAATCATGTGATATATGGAGATATCATATATATGGAGATATCATTTGGATAGTGTAACAGCTTTGAAGATTGTTTTTTGATTGTATTTGACATTGCATTTTGTCAGGTTTTTGTTGGTGCACGGTTACATGTTACAGGAGGTGTTCTCAGGGGTGGACGGTCCGTGGAAGGTGAAGCATCCATTGCAGGTAACTTGCCTTTCTATGTTATTACCAACTATTTTATTGTATATTTCTTGTCACGTTTTTCTTTTGTCGTTTCCCCCCTTATCTCCATGCCTATGTTTTCTTTTTCTCACTTTGACAGTATTGGACACTGCTGCTGGGGTTTGGTTGGACAGAAATGGCATTGTGTCCTCTTCACGCTCAAACAAAGGTCATGATTATGACCCTTCTTTGGAGCTTATGCGTCGTTGTCGCCATGCAGCAGCAGCTGTTAGTACTCATATATTTATCTATGGTGGGCTAAGAGGAGGTAAGAACTAAGTACTTGATTTATGAGATATGCTGTTGTAATTGTAGATCTGAGAGTTTATTGAGACTTGAAAAACTGAGTGAGGCATATTCTATTCTTTATTACAAAAACAGTGAAGCTCACAAGAATAGATAAGTTCTTTCATGTATTTATTACAATGGATTTAGTCTTTAAGAATTACACAACAAAGGTGCCATTGTTGGAAATTCCACATTACTTGCCTCTATACACCTGCAACCAACTGTGCTTAATACTAATTAATTTTAAAATGGAATTTAATAGGACAATTGGAGCTTATATCCATTGTTTACATGGTTTGTTGATGGTATCTCTGTCGTTTTTGTGTGTGTTGTATCAATTGATCTACCAGTTTTCTATGGAGGGGAGTGGGGGCGTTAGAATCTCCCACACTGCTGACCTCAATTATTATGGTGTGGTTTATATATCTTTTGACAATGTCCCTTAATGCCAATTGGATTTAAGAGGGAATCTAATATGATATTAGATTCTTCGACCCAACTCTATTTTTTCCATGGTTGTGGAGGGGTTCTTTTTCATCTTTTGTAATGTATTGGTTGGTCTAACAGTCAGCTATGGAGGTGGGCTTTTGGAAAGTCCCACTTCACCCACATCGATTGTTAGGGTGAGGTTCATATACTCATGTACAAATGATTTATTGCCAATTGAATTTATGAGGAATCTACAACTTGTTATGAGAGCCTATGATCCATATCCATTGTTTCTGTGGTTTGTGGAGGGGATCTTTGTCATTTTTTGTGGTGGAGTGTTGGAGAACCCACATTGTCTGTCTCAATTATTAGGGTGGGGTTTATATACGTGTTGGGAAACTTCAGTTCTTGCTAATATGGTGGAAAGCCAAAAATCTACTGTATCATATACTGGATAGCAATGGAGGCAAATAGCAGTTGAAATATATGATATTATTGTTCTCTAGGTTGCTCCATCTTGTTTTTATTTTCTATTTTAGATTTGTTCAAGTTTGAATGTGGTCTTACAATTGCAAAAATATGTGCAATGTGGCATTTCCATCTGTTTTGTCTTTGACTTATGCTAGCATACTCGTGGAAAATGGACACATAACTGTCAAGCTTACATCACAGTGAAATACAGGCGGAAAGGACCTCTCTGCGTATATTTTAGCAATTAGAGGATCACCTGAACATTTTGATCATTAAGGACCAAATTTAACGAATTAAAAAAGAGGGACTAAAAGGGTAATTTAACCTATGTTATATATAAGTATATATGTATAAAAAAATGAGTTGTGTGCTAATAGAAAGCAGAAATATTGACATAATATTAACTCAGATGTTCTATTCGCTAGAGACTTGCCAAAGATGACTAGAGGTTGCACAGGGAGGTGAACAAAAGCTGACAGAGGAGTGGATGATTCCTTCCTTTATCCTTGCATGACGCCATGAATAGAGGTATATGTATGGGAGAAGTTGAACAGGTTTTAAGTGAGCGGGGTGAGTGAGACAATGGGACTGAGTATGGGAAAAAAGTTATGCAGTCCCACATCCATATCTCAAAATTGTGAACCATATCTTGTGTCACAACCATTACACCCGTAGAGGCCACTATAATCGTTTTGGTGCAAGACACACTGCAGCAGAGTTGTGATTGTGGATCCAAGGAATTCCACAGTGCAATAGTGCTGTTATGACGGCTATTTTACAACACTGGTTTTCAGATGAAATCTAACATCATCAAAGCAATCTGCCATACTAATATACAGATTTATATATTTTTTTTTAAAATTAAATGGCAGCAATCATCCCTTTAAGGGTTATTGGCATATTTGTAGGCTCTAGCTCTTTATGCTTTCTTACCAAGAAATATGTAGCATCCTCGTGTCACTTTAAGTCCTACCTGGTTGGCTGTAATTATTTTGATGCAAGTTTGTTTAACTGAATTTCTAGTATATGTTCAATGACTTAGTCATATACAACTGTTTCTGATTTCCATGTTATTATCGTAGCAAGAAAAATTGTTTGTCTAGCATGGTCTTATAGTTAGCCATCACAAAATAGGTTTTCATATGTCATGCACTTGTGCTGGTTTGCTGAAAAGTCATCGTGCTCTTTTGGAAATATTGTAGCATAATTAATTTTCTTATCCTTTGCCCTCACTTGCTCTTTTATATCCTTTTTCTGAAAATATTCTGATTGAATTGTTGACATTTGGGCTACGCATTATAATGCCTTGGGTTAATTAATTAATTGTCAGTTATCAATAGTTAGGTAGAAGCAAATAAAAGGCCTATTGAAGGAACTAATGTGTTACAATCCTCCAATTTGTATTATGGACTGCAAGTGTTGTGATAATTTTACATTTTATTTTTCTTACACTGATGTTTCTAATATATTTCAAAATTTTGTTTATTTTTTTATCAATACTAATAGAAACATGTTATCCTGTGCAGATATACTACTAGACGATTTCTTAGTTGCTGAAAATTCACCATTGCAGCCTGACATTAATTCTCCCGAGAGAGTTATGAGCTCCAAATCAAGTCAATCTAACTTAAATTATAATGTAACAACACCAAATTTGGATGGTGGACCAGACATTCTTTCATCTAGTGGCTCCGGGTATATCATTTGTTGCTTCCTTCTTTAGAAGCTCAACACTTTTACTTCACTGTCCTTATGCTCAGGATATTTCAGTTTTATGACAACTTGATATGTGTTCATTTTATCAGCATGGACAGAAATTCATTGGAGAAACTGAGGGAAGCATCAGCTGCTGAAGCTGAGGCAGCAACTGCTGTCTGGCAAGCTGTGCAGGCTATATCCAATAGTCCTGCTGAAGAAACATCTGTGTCAGATGACAACTCACAAGCTGCAGAAACTGTTTCAGATGGAAGTGACACAGAGGGAGATGTTCGCCTTCATCCTAGAGCTGTACGTGCTTGGAATCCTTGTTTAAAGTTGATAATGTTCCTCTCAAGCATGCAAAATCATGTACATTTTGTTACAGGTTGTAGTTGCCAAGGAGGCTGTTGGTAACCTGGGTGGAATGGTGAGGCAATTATCGCTAGATCAATTTGAAAATGAAAGCAGACGCATGATTCCCATAAATAATGATTTGCCATATCCTGCAAAGAAGTTCACCAGACAGAAATCTCCTCAGGGATTACATAAAAAGGCAAGCATTATTTGTTTTTTTATTCTGCTTTGTTTATATTATCAGTGCCTGGCATAGATTTCCTAGTGTCTACCCACTTAATTGCCATATTGCTATATTAGACAATCTCTTATTACCATTGTCTTCTTGCCAGATAATTTCAACTTTGCTTAGGCCTCGCAACTGGAAAGCTCCTGTAAACAGGCGGTTCTTCTTGGATTCTTATGAAGTGGGTGAACTTTGCTATGCTGCCGAGCAAATATTTATGCATGAACCAACTGTCCTTCAGCTTAAAGCTCCTGTTAAAGTATTTGGTGATCTTCATGGTCAGTTTGGTGATTTGATGCGGCTATTTGATGAATATGGATTTCCTTCCACTGCAGGAGACATCACGTAAGTTTTTACTAATATACTTGGCAGATTGACATTGCTCATGTCATGTATCAAAATAGCAAAGTATAGATAGAGTACAAACCAACTGGCCCACTTGCTGTGATATCTATCATCTAATCCTTGATCTTATTACTTTGCAGTCATTGGAACTTAGTCCCATCATTTTGATGACGAACTAGCTTATTATGGTCAACCATCCATATTCTTAAAGTTTTAAAATAATGGGTTGTCCTTAGCAAACACATCACCACATTCTTTTTTAAGAGTATTTGTTAGTGTGTGTAAAAACTTTTTGAAGTTTATATGTTAGCTACAGTTGAGGTCTTAAGGGATATTATTCTGCTCGTGTAACGGTGGTTCCTTCCTTCTTTTGAAATCGGTTTAAGACAAATTAACTCTTAAAAACATACCTTTGTGTGTTGGTAAGGTTGCTTTTTGTGATGTGGAAGTCTCAGTTTCAAATCTTGGTAACGATTTCTCTGCTTGTTGGGATAAGATTGCTGACATTTATTTTTCCCTGGCCCCACTCACTAAGTGGGAGCCTTGAACTTTGGGCTGTCTGTCTTTGCTTGTGGATTTCTCTTCTACTCAATGGATTGTTGTATTTAATTAACTCTATACTGTTTAAAATCTGTTCAGTCCAAAAACCATGTCATTTACTTACAATTTGTTGTGATTTGAAGTAAAATGTGCCAACTGATGGTTGGGAGTTAATACGTGTTATATGTTCCTAAAAAATAGGTTGATCTGACACTTTATCTGTTTTGGTTTTGTTCTGTGTTAATAATATATTTCTTCTAGTCAATACCCAAGTGAGATTTTTTCAAAGGCATTTTTACCCATGCTATGCTTTTTTGTACGAATATTTTGGAATAAGCTAATCAGTGGAATGTTTCAGCTATATTGACTACCTGTTTTTGGGAGATTACGTTGATCGAGGACAACACAGCTTGGAAACCATTACCTTACTACTTGCTCTTAAGGCAGGCTACTATTTAATTTTATGTTGTTTGTCTGGTATTATTGTATTTGGTTTTCTTTGTGTTTGTAATTGACTATTGACATTCTTCTTATTATGTAGATTGAGTATCCTGAGAATGTTCACTTGATACGAGGAAATCACGAAGCTGCTGACATAAATGCATTATTTGGTTTTCGTATTGAGTGCATTGAAAGAATGGTAGACATAAACAACTTGTATTCATTCACTTTTTTGATTCAACTCCGCAACTAACTATGTTGTTGTAGGGTGAAAATGATGGTATATGGGCATGGACACGATTCAATCAACTTTTTAACTATCTTCCATTAGCTGCTCTTATTGAAAAGAAAATTATCTGTATGCATGGTGGCATTGGAAGGTCTATCAATTCAGTAGAACAAATAGAGAAGCTTGAAAGACCCATAACAATGGACGCAGGATCTATTATTTTAATGGACCTTCTATGGTACCTCTTCTTTGTTTATCCATCTTTTTTTTGTCATGTAGCTTGTTATGTTTGCGTCCCCTTCCCAATCTTTTCATTGAGGGGGATCCTTAATTGCAACAGTTGGGAACGTTTACCCTCCCCAAACCCCACCTGGTGGGCATGATGTGAATTGGGTCACCTTTTCTTTGTTACAATTTCTATGGGTTTGTGTAGGTCTGATCCCACAGAAAATGACAGTGTAGAGGGTTTGAGACCAAATGCTAGAGGCCCAGGGCTTGTCACTTTTGGTGTAAGTATATGCTATCTTTCATTGTAAATGGGCTTTTCATGATATTTGTCAATTTTCCAATCCCACCTCCCTTAGGTTATGATGCATGAACATGTATCCTCATGTTTACAGCTAAGTTTACAAACTACTCTATGAATGGTGTGGTCCTAGTTGATGATTTATCTTATTATTATGCATGTCATCCACATTCTGTGTTGGAAGAACCATTGTTTCATCACCCCTTCCCCCTCCGCATTTATCTGTCAAAAATAAATAAACAGAAGCTCCGTTGCAAATTGGACGTTATTCTTTTGAATTTCAATTTCCGTGATTTGATTACTTAACCCTAAAGCTTACTGCTTTGTTGCATCTCTAGAAACTAATTATAATATTACTTTTCACAATCAAATACTAGTCTCTTCTTCAGCCCTAAAGAGTTTATTGATTCATTGTTGATATAGGACAGGTCTTTTGCCCTATCTAGAATTTTTTGCTCCGGTTATTTTAACCTCCGAGTGAGTTCTCATTTCACATATGCCAAACAAAGACTTGGAAGCATTTTCATACTGATGCATCTTATTATGTTCTCTAAACCTCCTCAACCTTTTTGGAGGGTAGATATCTTGTCATCCTGTAACTGTACTTTCCCTCTCTTCTGACAATTTCTTTTTGTAATTATAAGGACCTTTAGTTGTAGTGGTTGGTCCCTTGTTGTTAGATGTTTATTGGTGTTGACTTGAAAAAAATTCTTAGAACAACTTTGAGACTTGCTATTTTTCCTTTACATGACCAAAATGTATTAGTTATTTCAGAGTAAGCTGACTTACTGCCTAACTAGAAAGGAAAAATCGTTTTTTGAAAAGGTCTACTAACCCTTTCCTCTCATCCAAAGTGCTCTGTTGTGATATAGATTAAGATCTTTCTTGAGAGCCAAAAAGGAAAAATGAAAACGTAAAATTTTAGCTCTCTTCAAGACCAAAAAAGGGGTAGGAGTTAGAATTAGTAATTAAGACACCATTTGATATGCAAAAGTATTATGAAATATCAACTATTGTTTTGGACCCAATTCAAAAATCGTATATTTTCACTCATTACATTTTATACAATGGATTATTCAACAGTGGGCATGCCTCAAAGTTCTTGCTATTTAAATGGGAACCTGACCTATTACTTTTTCTTATTTTATGCAGCCTGATCGTGTCACGGACTTTTGTAAGAAAAATAAATTACAGCTCATTATAAGGGCCCATGAGTGTGTCATGGATGGTTTTGAACGATTTGCCCAGGGACAATTAATCACCCTTTTTTCTGCTACTAACTATTGTGGTAAGCATAATTTCTCAGGTGTGTTCTAGTTTGCATCTTACAGCACTTATATCTTAACGATGTGTGTTGTTTAGGAACTGCAAACAATGCAGGAGCTATACTGGTAGTTGGCAGGGGTTTGGTGGTGGTTCCAAAACTAATTCATCCTTTACCACCTCCCCTTCAGTCTCCTGAAACATCTCCTGAGCGTGGAATGGATGAGACATGGATGCAGGTGAGCCCCCTTATGCAGTATTTTTGTCTCTATAATTATATTTAGCATTTACTGAAGTGAATTTGTTATACTGTCAGGAACTTAATATTCAGAGGCCACCAACTCCTACTCGGGGTCGACCTCAGCCAGACCTTGACCGTGGTTCACTAGCATATATATGAGACTGAGACAATTCATTGGGGATTTCTCATTGTCGCTTCTTACCCTGCCAACCAAATTTTCTGATCTGTATACTTGCCATTGTTGACTGAATATATATTTTGTACTGTATTTCTTCTGTAGTTGCAGAAAAGAAAACTCTAACTAGCATGCAAATAGCTTGGGAGAGTGCATTATTTTACGTTAGCCAATTAGTGAATGATTATTATGTTGTGGAGATTGGGTTTATAAGGCTTGGGACATGGATAAAGTGGAGGAGATGTTAGTGTCAACATGGGGATGGATGACTTAGTGAGGGAATACCGTTGATTAGTATATATTGTATCATATAGAAATATTTTTTCCTCTTTATATAAATGTTCATAACATTTGGATCAATCATTTCTCAACTCACCTGGATCAAAGTAGGTGGTTCTTAGGTTTATAAAACTATTCCCGATCTACTGAAAAGAAAAGGCATCAACGAAAAATGAAAGGCAAATTATCACTGCAACATATCAATTTCAACTTGAACCCAATCAGTCTTTAAAAATGACAAAATGACAAAAATGCCTTTTGATAACGAAAATGACTTTAAATGAAAGTAAAGTGTGGGTAGAAAAATACTTTCAAAATTCCTTTTCTGGAATACATTTCTATATTTGAATTTTTGGAACACATTTTATATTTTTGGATTTTTTTTCAAGATGCACTTTTCTTCTAGAAATTTTTTTGGAATATATTTTTTGGATTTAGATTTTTGGAACACATTTTTTAATTTTAGAAATTCTTTTCTGGAGTGTAGTTTCAAATTCTGTATTCTGATTTTTTTTTTCTGGAATGTATTTTTTTTTTCAAAATGAATATTTGACTTTTGAATTATATTTTTTAAATTCTGAATTTTCAAATCCGTAATAGATTATAATTTTGAAAATTTTGAAAGATGATAGGGTGCATGGTGCAAAAAAAAAACAGCAGTTTCTTCTTGCACCCCTACACTTTTCTTCCTGCACCACCACAAAGTTGTGCAAAGACAAAACTGTCCCTATATAAAATGTACATTTTTTTTTGTATTCTGGATTATGAAATCCGGTAAATTTATGGATTGGCACTTCCGGTAAATTTTCGGATTGGTGCATCTGGTAATCTCCTGGATTGATGCTTCCGGTAGTACATGAATGATAATGTTAATCTAAAATAAAAAAATGCAAAACATCCATAATTGAAAAGACTATTCTGGATCCGTCAATCCGTAATTCAAAATATGTATTCTAGATTCAGAAATCCATAATTGAATAAAATCATTATGGATCCACCAATCCATAATAGAAATTAGACTTCCGGATTCAGCAATCCAGAAATCAATAATTTATGCAAACTTTGCTTCCGGAGCACCCCTCATCCGGAATGCAACATGATTCACTTCTGGATTGATGAATCCGTAGCACACTCCCAGATCCCGAAATTGTGGGGGTCAGTTTCAGAATTTACAAAATTGTGGACGTGCAGGAAGAAAACTGTAGGGGTGCAGGAAGAAACTACCAAAAAAAACTCGAGAACGCCATCCTTTCTAAAGAGGCTTGTACTTCCTACACCCCCACGTTTTTTTTCCTGCACCCTCACAATTTCAAATATTCCAACATTAACCTTGAGCAAAAATTTGAAAAGGGCAACGTTCAGCACTTCCACACTCACTGCTCACCTTCATCCTTGGGTTTCAAGTGTTGTGGAGGTTCTTCATAATTGTTGGAAGCAAGGCGGAGGAGTACACAACGTTGCCGAAGTGTTGTCTGGGTTATAGAGGTAAGAGTAAAGATTTTTTTTAAGAAAAAAGTTTTTTGATTTTTTTTAGTAAAATCGGTCGCTCAAGACCTTTGGTCTCTACCCGGATCTGATGAAAAAAATGGGATCACATCTTATGGACTCGTTGAGAATAATTCTGATCTAGTTCGGACAAATTGGAGTATTACCTAATCATGCGCCTATTGCCTCAGCTGTTGATATAGGTATTTTGAGAATAAGAGAAACGAAAAAAATCACTACCGTATAAACAAATAGTTTTAGAGTAAGCATTATGAAATCTCCAAGATAATTAAACAACGACAAAGAAATACTCCAAATTCGGGAGTCCAAGAGTTTTATAAAACTAACCCTCTACTTCCTTTGGTATTTTTTCACGAAAAGCAAACATGAGATAATAAATCCAGTCTTTCACTAAACCCTAAACCCTAAACCCTAAACTTCATTTATTCTAGTGTGGATGGCTCAGAATTCTTTCGGATTGTCAGGCATATCAAAAAGGGAATAAATGGTTGTGGAAATTTCGGGATTACCAGAAATCGGGATCCGGTAATACCTTCCGGATTCATGAATCTGGAATAAATGAAATAATGTGTTCTGGATGAGGGGGTGTTCCAGAATTAAAATGCCATAATATGTTGTTCTTCGGATTTCTGAATCCGGAAGCTTAAATTTCATTACGGATGGGTTGATTTGGTATAGTATTTTGTGTTATGGATTCATGAATTCGGAATGCTTTACTTGCATTATGGATTTATGAATCCAGAATTGTATTTTGTTATGGTGCATTCCGGATTCATGAATCCGGAATGGTTTTTTTGTTTTATGGATTCCTGAATCCGGAATAGTCTTTTTGAGTTATGGATTGTTGGATCTGGAATGATTTTTTTAACTTATGGATTCATGGATCTGGAATGCAATAATTTTGTTTTATTTTTTTTATTTGTAGAAGCATGGACAGTAGTGAAGAATTTGAACAACAATTATATGATGGTGTGAATGTGTGGGATGATGATGATATTGAGAAGTCATTATCTAAATCGAAGGGATATGAATGTACAAATGCGTTTACTACAGATGAGGTAAAGTTAAGTTTGTAAAGTATTTTTAAGTTGTTTGTTAATTAGTAAATAATTTGTTATGATAACTTTTGTAGGTATTTCGTACTCGAGATGAGCTC